>ERZ501024.216-NODE-216-length-10921-cov-3.375943_pt1 | contig 10921 bp, 9 predicted proteins | sample MGYA00248893_ERZ501024 | MGnify/ENA primary metagenome ERZ501024 (study PRJEB25958, sample SAMN03398501) | human skin metagenome | study: EMG produced TPA metagenomics assembly of the Human Skin Microbiome Metagenome (human skin metagenome) data set. | reverse complement strand
CAGGGCCAGCCCGTTGCCCTCGGTGTTGTCGGTGGTGGAGAGCGTCCGCCAGGGCCGGCCTCCGGACAGCGGGCGCAGCTGGGCCGGCCGGAGCAGGCCGCCGACCGTGAGCTGATCCTCCGCCGGCTCCTCCTCCGTGGTCTCCGCAGAGGCCTCGGGGGAGGGGGAGGACGAGGCGTCGAAGCCGAGCCGCTCCGCGGCCAGCGCGGGACGCACCCCGTCGGGGGAGGCGACCAGCATCCCGGCTCCGATCACGGCCAGGGCGGCCAGCACCGCCCAGGCTCCGCCCCCGGAGAAGAAGCGGAGCTCGCTGACGGCACCGTGCTCGCTGCCGTGCCCGTCGTCGAGCCGGCGACGCAGTTGTGCGGGGGTGACGCGCAGCGGGGCGATGCTCGCCCAGGTGGAGGATCGGAACGAGCGGATCCGGGCACGCGATCGGGCGACGGCGCCGAAACGGACCATCGCGAGGAGAGCCGCCCCCCACTCCGGGAACACGGCCTCCGGCCGCTTGCCGATGAGATGGGTGAGGGAACGCCACAGCGCGAGCGGTAGGAACGTCAGCCAGTGCAGCGGCACGGCGGCGGCAGGCGCATAGGCGAGGCGGCGATGCAGCTGGGCGAGGCGGGTGACGAAGGCACGGCGCGCTCGTCCCGCCGGGAGCGCCGCAGGGCCGTCCGGAGCGGCGGAGACCCTCGCAGCCGGAGCGAGGACGACACGGCCGCCTCCGAGTCGCGCCCGCACGCCGAGGTCGAGGCCTTCGTCCGCACCACCGAGGGCGGGATCGGGGCGAAGCGCGTCGCGCACCTCTCCCCGGATGAGCAGGCCCCGGATGTCGGCGCCGAGGGCGTCGTCCATCCGATCGTGCTGGCCCTGGTCCAACTCCCCCGCCGCCAGCTCGACCGAGCGGCCGAAGGTGGTCATGCTCACGCCCAAGGAGACGATCTCGCGCTCATTGTCGGTGGCGACGAGTTTCGGCGCGATGATCGCGGCGGACGGCGACCGCTCCAGCATGCCGGTGAGGCGCTCCAGCGCACGCGGGTGCGGGGCGGTGTCCTGCGCGAGGATCCAGATCGCCGACCCGTCGAGGATGCGCGGGCGCGCCAGATCGAGGGCCTCGGCGAACGAGGTCGACGCGCGCGCCTCGATGATGCCCTCGACGGTGGCGGCGACGGCTTCGCTCTCCCGTGCGGTGGTGGCGTCGCCGCAGATGATCAGCGTGACGGCCGCGGGCGGGAGCGTCTGCGAGCGCACCGCGTCGAGCGTGCGGAGGAGCTGGGCGCGGGCGGAAGGGCCGGGGCGCGCGACGATGAGGGCATGAACTCGGGCTGGCATGACGTCGTCAGCCTATGCGGGGCGTCACGCCGGGATGCGCACCGCTCCCGGCGCGCCCGGGAAGCCGCGCCGCGAAGTCGGGTCAGCTGGCGCGACGCTTGAGCTTGCGCCGCTCGCGCTCGGAGAGACCGCCCCAGATGCCGAAGCGCTCGTCGTTGGCCAGCGCGTACTCGAGGCACTCGCCACGGACGTCGCATGCCGTGCAGATGCGCTTGGCGTCCCGCGTGGAGCCGCCCTTCTCCGGGAAGAACGCTTCGGGGTCGGTCTGCGAGCAGAGCGCATCGCTCTGCCAGGCGAGGGCATTGTCGTCGTCCTGGTCGGACCGGCGGACCCCGGGGACGCCGAGGTTGACTGGATCGACGAACCAGTTCTCCGGCACATCGGAACGGTAACCCGTCATCTCGACCTCCAACCCTTCAGAAACCGCCCCCCTGGCGGACCGTGCTCACCTAATTACACTCGTGTCATTCGCTCGGGTCAAGTCGCGGATCGTAAACCCTCAAGCGATTCTTGAAGGTTCTTGGACGTTCCTCGGCGTGTCGCGGCCCCGGGGACGACGCCTCAGCGGCCCGGGGTGGCGACGAAGGCCTCACCCACACCGGAGAGCGTGAGGGAGCGCTCGTCGGCGTCGGCGAACGCCACCGTGCCGACCGGGACGGCGGTCTCCGCGCCGGACTCCGCGGTCACGTGGACCGATCCGGCCGTGGCCAGCACCATCGTCGGGCCGGAGACATCCAGTGCGACCGCCGCGCCATCGATCCGGACCCGCCGGAGGGCGAAGTCCGGCACCGGCACGGAGTACGTCGTCACGGCCTCGTCGCCCGCCGGCCGCAGCACCGGCACCTCGCCGGGCGTGGTGTCCAGGATCGCGAGCAGCTCCGGCACGTCGATGCGCTTGGGCGTCAGGCCGCCGCGGAGCACGTTGTCGCTGGCCGCCATGATCTCCACGCCGAGACCGGAGAGGTACGCGTGCAGCAGGCCCGCCCGCAGGAAGACGCCCTCGCCGCGACGCAGCACGAGATGGTTCATGAGCAGAGCGACCACGACCCCCGGATCTCCGGGCGAGGTCTCGGCGATGGCGGCGACGGCGCGCAGCGACGGGTGCTCCTGACCCGCGGGTCCGTCCGCGGCACGGCGGACGGCGGCGATGACCTCGTCCACCGCGGTCTGCGCCTCTCCCCCGAGCAGCCACCCGATCGCGTCTCCGAGCGGATCCGCCCCGCCCGTGAGCCGCTCGCGCAGGGACCGCACCCCCGGGACGTCGTCGAGGGCGTCGAGGAGACGCAGGGTGTCGGCGACCGGACGCAGACCGCTGAGCGATTCGAAGCGCTCGCTGAGGGCGACGAGGAGCTCCGGCTTGTGGTTGTCGTCGCGGTAGTTGCGTCGCGGGTCGTCGAGCGGCAGGGCGCTCTCCCGCGCCCAGCCGGCCCTCGCCTGCTCCTTCGTCGGGTGCACCTGGATCGACAGCGGCCGCGCGGCCGCGAGCAGCTTCAGCAGGTAGGGCAGCGTGCCATCCGTCACCTCGTCCAGCGTCCCTCCGCCGTCGAGGTCGGCGGGGTCGCCCGGGTGGTCGCCGAACCACACCTCGGCCTCCGGCGCCCCGGACGGCACGCGTCCTTCGAGTTCGGCGAGGAGCGACGGCGACCCCCAGGCGTAGTCGCGGGGCACGTTCGTGAGGCTGCGCAGCATGCCCCCAGCGTAGAGCCCGGGGCGACGGACAGGTCGGATCCGGGCCCGTCGAGGTAGCCTGAGTCGCGATGGCCCAGTACACCAAGCACCCGGTGGCCGCCCCGCCCACCGCGCCCGAGCGCGAATCCACGGGGCACCTTCTGCTGCGCGGGTACGTCATCGCCGTCCTCTTCGTGGCGTTCGCCCACTCCGCGGTCTACAACCTGCTGGGAGAGGTCGGCGCGGCGATCACGCTCGCGCTCTTCACCGCGGCGACGCTGGCGATCGGGATCCCGATGCTCGCCCGGAACCGTCCGCAGCCGTTCCGCTGGCGCCGGCTCCCGTGGGCGGCCCTCGGCTACGCGGCCCTCGCCCTCCTCTCCGTCGTCTGGTCACAGTGGCGTGTGCCGACCGTGGCGACGGGCATCCTGTTCGCCGCGGTCACCGTGAACGGCCTCTTCATCGCGCACGTGCTCACGTGGCACGAGATCGTCCGCGCGCTGTCCTCCGCATTCAAGTGGATCCTGGGGCTGTCCCTCGCCCTCGAGCTCTGGGTCTCGCTCGTCCTGCACGGCCCGCTGCTGCCGAACTTCGTCGACCTCCCGCCGGGGAAGATCGACCCGCAGTGGTACTGGGTCCGCGACAACCTCTTCGACGGAGGGCGCATCCAGGGCATCCTCGGCAACGCGAACCTGCTCGGCATCGTGTCGCTCTTCGCCCTCATCACCTTCGGCGTGCTGTTCGCGGCGAGGTCGCGCTGGCGCACGACGCTCGCGCTGTGGATGCTGCTGGCCGCGTACTTCCTGTTCCGCACCGCGTCGGCCACGGCCCTCGCGTGCGCCGGGGCCGCCGCCGTCGTGCTCCTCGTCGCCCTGCTCATGCGGCGCGCCGCCTCACCGGGGGCGCGCACCCGGATCTACGTCATCGCGATCGGGGCGACCGCCGTGGGCGCCCTCGTGCTCTGGCTGCTGCGCGAACCGCTGCTCGGCCTGCTCGGGCGCAGCGCGGATCTGACCGGCCGGTCGAGCAAGATCTGGGAGAAGGTCCTGGAGCGCGTCGCGGAGCACCCTGTGATCGGCAACGGGTTCTCGAGTCCCTGGGTGCCCACCGACCCGGCCTTCGACGGCTGGATCGTCGACCACGGCATCACCGTCTTCCACGCCCACAACATGTGGTTGGACGTGCTGCTGCAGCTCGGCATCGTCGGCGTCGTGCTGATGGCCGTCGCGTACGGCAGCCTGCTCTGGCGCTCCTGGTTCTTCGCCGTCGACCGGCCGCGATGGGATCTCGACGCGCATCGCCCCTACTCTCCGCTGACGCTGCTGCCCAGCCTGTTCACCGTGGTGCTGCTGGTGCAGGGGCTCACGGAGTCCACCCCGATCATGCTGTGGGGCTGGCTGCTCCTGGTGCTCCTGTCCTTCAAGCTCAAGTCGGTGCCGCTGGTCGGCGTCGGCGAACGGGACCTCGTCTTCGAGCGCGGCGCGACGCCGCGGCGGGTGCCGTGACGACGGGGCATCGCCTCGCCCGCCTCCTCGGCTCGGCGGAGATGGCCAGGGCGTTCACGCTCGCGGCGCTGCTGGCGGTGTTCGGCTCGTTCGCGATCGGACGGATGACGTCGGCCGTCACCCTCGCCACCATCATCACGGCCATGTGCCTGCTCGGCGCCGCGATCCTCTGGGTGCGGAGAGAGGAGCTGTCCCCGCTGCGCATCGCGCCGTCCTCGCTGCTGGCCTTCCTCGCCTGGGCGCTCGTGAGCCTGGTGTGGACGACCGACCGCTCCGACACGATCCTGGGCTGGCTCTCGCTCTTCGGTTACGCATTCCTCGCGATCACCATCGGACACATCCGCGACACGCTGCAGACCGTCCGCGCGCTTGGCGACACCCTCCGCGTCCTGCTCGGCATCTCCCTCGGCGTGGAGATCCTCTCGGGCGTGCTCCTCGACCTCCCGTTCACCTTCTTGGACATCCAGGGCAATCTCGCCTCCGGCGGCCCGGTCCAGGGGCTGTTCGGCAGCCGGAACATGCTCGGCTTCATCGCCGTGCTGGCCCTGATCACCTTCGTGATCGAGTGGCGCACCCAATCCGTCGATCCGCCTCTCGCGGTGGTCTCCGTCGCCCTCGCCGGCGCGCTGGCCTTCCTGTCGTCCTCGCCGACGGTGCTCGTGCTGGCCGTCGCCGTCGGAATCGTCACGGTCGCGCTCACCATCGTCCGCCATACCGCCCCGGCCCGGCGGAACCTCGTGCAATGGACGTTGGGCGTCCTGGTCGCCCTCGCACTCACCGTCGCATTCGCCCTGCGTCACCAGATCATCGCGCTGCTCGACGCCGGATCCGACTTCTCCATGCGGGCCGAGCTGTGGAACATGATCCTCGACTTCGTGGCCGTCAAGCCGATCACCGGATGGGGTTGGTTCGGCGACTGGGCCCGAGGAGAGTATCCGTTCACGTTCATCAACTTCCAGCTCGACGACCGGCATCAGAGCGCACTGAACGCCTTCTTCGACGTGCTGCTGCAGCTCGGCGCGGCAGGGTTGGTGCTGTTCCTCCTGCTCGGCGGCATCGCGCTGATCCGCTCCTGGCTCGTCGCGAGCGTCCGCCGCTCCGTCGTCTACGCCTGGACGCCGATCACACTCGTGACGCTCGCGGTGGACTCGATGTTCGAGAGCTTCACACTCGTCGGCGCCGGGTGGTTCATGCTCGCCCTGTGCGCCCTGCGCGCCGGGCAGTCCCGCTCGTGGCGCGAGAACATCGACGCCGCGCATACCGGCGCCATCCCCACTCTGCGCCCGCAGGAGTGACGGCGCGCCGTCAGCGGACGGTGGGGAGCTTCTGCGCCCAGGCGAGGGCGTCGCGGACGCCGTCGTCGACGGAGCGCTCCGCGCGCCACCCCAGCACCTCGCGCGCCCGCTCCACGATCGCGAAGGCGCCGGCCTGGTCCCCGGGCCGGCGATCGGTCTCGACGACCGGCAGCGGATCCCCGGTCACCCTCTCGAAGGCCTGAACCAGCTCGCGGACCGTGACACCGTCGCCGGTGCCCAGGTTGATCACCTGATACGGCTGCTCCGGCGTCGCGACATCGTCGAACCGGGTCACCGCCGCGACGTGCGCGAGCGCGAGGTCCCAGACGTGGATGTAGTCCCGCAGGCCCGATCCGTCGCGGGTCGCCCAGTCAGTGCCGGTGATCGTGAACGGCTCCCCCGCCGCCCGCGCCTGCATGATCTTGCCGAGCGCGTGCGACGGAGTCGGGTTCTGCAGCCCGGTCCGCAGCTGCGGGTCGGCGCCGATCGGGTTGAAGTAGCGCAGCGCGATGGCGCGGAAGTCGCCGGCCGCTGCGGCGTCTGCGAGGATCTGCTCGACCATCGCCTTGGTGGTCGCGTAGGGGCTGGAGGGGGCGAGGCGGCCACTCTCATCCACCCCATCGCCGGTCTCTCCCGCGTAGATCGAGGCAGACGAGCTGAAGACGATGCGTGCGATGCCGGCGTCGCGCAGGCGTCGGAGGAGAGTGATCGTCTTGCCGACGTTGCTGTCGTAGTAGCCGAGCGGATCGGCGACGGACTCCGGCACGACGATCCGGGCGGCGCAGTGCACGACAGCATCGATGTCTGGGTGGTCCGTCAGCAGCCGGTCGAGGACGTCGGCGTCGGCGATGTCGCCGATGTAGAGGTTGCGTCCCTCGCCGAAAGCGGCCAGCCCGGTGGACAGATCGTCGAGCACCACGACCTGGATCCCGGCCTCGATGCACGCCGTCGCCACGGTCGATCCGATGTAGCCGGCCCCGCCGGTGATCAGTACCTTCATCGCGGTCAGTCTAGCCAGCCACGCCGAGCGCAGGGGATCGGCTCTCCGCAGATCCGAAGGCGACCACCGGTAGGCTACTCACTGCTCGTCGAGTCCCGCGCTGCCCTCCGGCAGCGGCCGCGGCATCAACAACGGAGAACCTCCCTGTGGCCCACGTCCTTCAGAACGTCGTCTTCCCGCTCGATCGCGACCCCGATCTGCTCCCGCTGTACGCGGACCCCGAGACGTGGTCCGTGATCGAGGAAGAACCGGTCCGGGTCTCCAGCCGCGCGCATCTCGGCAACATCCTGGGACGGCACCGCGCCCGGATCGTGGCCGGTCGGCGCGTCTCGCTCGGCACCTACTTCAACGCGTTCCCCGCGTCGTACTGGCAGCACTGGACGAGCGTCCGCGAGGTACAGCTCACCGTACGGACCACGGGGCCGGCGACCATCCTCGTCTACCGCTCCAACGGCGGCGGTGTGCGCCAGCGCGTGGCCACCCGTGAGGTGACCGGCGAGGCCACCACGTCGTTCGACCTCGACCTCACCCAGTACAGCGACGGCGGGTGGATCTGGTTCGACATCGTCGCCGACGAGAAGCCCGCCGTGCTCGAGGGCGCGGAGTGGACGACCGAGCAGGCTCCCGCCCGCACCGGGAAGGCCTCTCTCGGCATCACGACATACAACAAGCCCGACTACTGCGTCGAGACCCTGAGGGCACTCGCCTCCTCTCCCGATGCGCTGGAGTTCGTCGACCGCATCTTCCTCGTCGACCAGGGCACGCAGCTCGTCGCGGACCAGGACGGCTACGCCGAGGTCGCCGAGCGTCTGGGCGAGACCCTGCAGGTCATCCGCCAGGGCAACCTCGGCGGATCGGGCGGCTTCGCCCGTGCGATGCACGAGTCCCTGCAGCGCCCCGAGAGCGACTTCGTGCAGCTGCTGGACGACGACGTCCGCATCGAGCCGGAGTCGCTGCGACGCTCCATCGTCTTCGGTCAGTTCGCCACCACGCCCGCGCTCGTCGGCGGACACATGTTCGACCTCCTCGACCGCCCCAAGCTGCATGGCTGGGCGGAGGTCGTCGACGAGGGCCCCTTCATGTGGCGCAACCTCTACCAGGAGAAGATGCCGCACGACTTCGGCGTCGCCAATCTGCGCCAGTCGCCGCTGCTGCACATGCGGATGGACGCCGACTACAACGGGTGGTGGATGTGCCTCATCCCCCTCGACGCGGTCCGCAAGGTGGGGCTCTCCCTCCCTGCGTTCATCAAGTGGGACGACGCGGAGTTCTGCCTCCGCGCCGGCGAGGCGGGCTTCCCGACCGTATCGATGCCCGGTGTGGCGCTCTGGCACGTCTCCTGGGTGAACAAGGACGATTCGATCGACTGGCAGGCCTACTTCCACGCCCGCAACCGGATCGTCGCCGGGCTCCTGCATTCCGGAGCACCGCGAGGCGGCCGCCTCATCGTGCACAGCCGCCGCGTGGACCTGAAGCATCTCATGATGATGCAGTACTACCCGGTGGCGCTGCGCAACCGGGCTCTGCGCGACGTACTCTCCGGACCCGGCCACATGCGCCGCAACCTGGCCACGGCGATGCCGGCCGCACGCGCCCTGGCCGCCGAGTACCCGGAGACGGTGATCCATCGCGACCCTGCCCGGGTGCTGCACTCCCGCCGCGGCCGCCAGGTCTACAAGCGGTTGCCGAAGAACGAGTTCGACAGCCCGACCGGCTTGCGACTGCGGATCTTCACGCTGAAGACGCTGCTCTCGCACTGGGTGCACCGGCCCGACCCCGCGAACGTCGCTCAGCCGGAGGTGGAGTTCGGGAAGGGCGACGCGCACTGGTGGCGCCTCCCGCTGTATGACAGCGCTCTCGTGAGCGCCGCCGACGGCTCGGGGAAGAACATCTACACGCGCGACCGCGCCAAGTACCGCCGCATGCTGCGCGAGTCCGTGCGCCTGCACGCCGAGCTGCGACGACGGTGGCCGGAGCTCCAGCGCCAGTATCGCGCTGCCCTGCCGGACCTGGTCTCCGCCGAATCCTGGCAGCAGGTTTTCGAGGAGAAGGCATGACCACCGACGCCCCTGCCTTCGATCCCTCCTCCGCCGCGATCGTCATCGTCACGTACAACCGCTCGCATCTGCTGACCGGCCTGCTCACCAGCATCACCGCGATGGACCCGAAGCCGGGCCACGTGATCGTGATCGACAACGCCTCCTCGGACGATACGACCGACGTCGTCGAGTCCTTCCGAGACGACATCGGCACCGACCTCGTCTACCGCCGTCTCGACGTCAACACCGGTGGCTCCGGCGGTTTCAGCGAGGGCATGCGCACGGCGTACGATCTCGGCGCCCAGTGGATCTGGATGATGGACGACGACGTCGAGGTGCTCCCGGACGGTCTCGCCCGGATGGGCGCCTGGGCGCCGCGATTCAAGAGCATCCAGGGACGGCGCTACGACTACGACGGCAGCGAGTTCTACTGGCAGTACCGCATCGCGGAGCGCATGGGCATCCCGATCCCGTTCGCCCCGGCGGGCTTCGATTCCTCCGGCTACAAGGAGATGAACAGCGGCTGCTTCGAGGGGATGTTCATCCACCGCTCGATCGTGCAGCAGATCGGCCTCCCCGACCCGCGCTTCTTCATCTACTGGGACGACCAGATGTACGGGTGGCTGGCGTCTCGCCTGACCACCGCGGTCATCGTCGACGAGTTCGTGCTGCGCCGCACCCGCGAGATCCGGCAGTGGGACATGGGCATCCGGCACATGAACGCCTCGAGCAACGCCTACCGCTACTACATCATGCGCAACCGAGCCTTCATCAAGCAGTACTACCGCGTGCACGGCGTCTACAACCCCGTGCTGTTCGGCCTCGGGACGACCGCGACGTTCTTCAAGGAGCTGATCCGGCTCGTCTTCGTCGAGCGCACCGTCCGCGGCACGAGCAACCTGTTCCGCGGGCTCAGGGACGGTGGCCGCATCGGTCGCGATCGCACCTGGGAGCCGATGAGCCCTCTGGAGGCCTGACATGGACGAGCCGCAGCCCGAGGTACGGTGGGCCCCGCTTCCCCCCGCGCCGAAGCGCACCGGCCGGGTGTGGCTGATCGTCGGGCTGAGCGTCGCGGCGCTCGCGATCGTCGGGCTCCTGCTGTTCTTCCTGCTTCCGCGCGACGGTGATCCCGAGCCCGTCGACAGCACGAGTCCGACTCCGACCGCCACCCCCTCCGAGACGGCCACCGCCACTCCCGCCCCGACGACGACCCCGGAGCCGACGCCGATCACGACGGCGCCCCCGATCGGCGATCCGACGGTCGAGGTGTTCCGCGACAAGGTGTCCGGGTGGCTGAACTCCGCCGATCGGGGTCTCGACATCGTCGCCGGGGCGAGCGGTCAGGATGCGCTTCCCGTCGTGGACTCCCTCCAGGAGGACGCCCAGCGCCTGGGCGACGCCCTGCCGCCGTCCTCCATCCAGGACTCCTGGCGCTCCGGCGTGGAGGCCTACGCCCAGCGGCTCACGGCACTGCGCGCGGCGATCGAGGGCGGCTCCGGCGTGCCAGGGGCCATCGACAGCGCGCGCGCTGCGGCGGCAGACCTGCGCAGCCTCGTGGGGCTCTGACGCCCCGGGGCCCGAGCACGATTCAGACGGAGTAGTCCGCGTTGTAGCGGTCGAGCACCTCGTTGATCGGGGCATCCAGGGCGAGCGTGCCGCGGTCCAGATAGAGTCCCCTGGTGCAGAAGCGGCGCAGGTCGCGCTCGTTGTGGCTGACGAAGAACAGCGTGCGACCGTCTGAGAGCAGCTCGTCGATGCGCTTGTAGCACTTCTCACGGAAGGCCTTGTCGCCCACCGCGAGGACCTCGTCGACGAGCAGGATGGGCTCGTCGAGCTGAGAGACGACGGAGAACGCGAGACGCACCTTCATTCCGTTGGAGAGGTGCTTGTACGGCGTCTCCTCGAATCCGGCGAGCTCGGCGAACGCGATGATGTCGTCGTATCGGCGGGCGACCTCGTCCTTGGACATGCCGTGCAGCCCGGCCGTCAGCCGGACGTTCTCCCGGACCGTCAGGTCGCCGACGAATCCGCCGGTGATCTAGATCGGAAGAGCGTCGTGTAGGGAAAGAGTGTAGATCTCGG
>ERZ501024.215-NODE-215-length-10948-cov-5.147801_pt1 | contig 10948 bp, 10 predicted proteins | sample MGYA00248893_ERZ501024 | MGnify/ENA primary metagenome ERZ501024 (study PRJEB25958, sample SAMN03398501) | human skin metagenome | study: EMG produced TPA metagenomics assembly of the Human Skin Microbiome Metagenome (human skin metagenome) data set. | reverse complement strand
GAGCACCTCGAGGTCGGCCACACCGATGCGCCAGCGCGGGCCGGTGAGCAGGCGGACGAGCTGGTCGCTGCGCGTGGGGTCGGCCAGCACGTGGAGGACGGCGAGCACCTCGGCGACCTCCGGCAGCGCCAGCAGCCCGGAGAGCCCGAGCACCTCGTAGGGCAGGCCGGCGGCGTCGAGCGCGTCCAGCACGGGGCCGAACTGGGCGCGGGTGCGGCACAGGACGGCGCGGCTCGGGGTGGTCCCCCCAGGCCCGGACCCGGTGAGGGCGCCGAGGCGGGCGACGACGTCGGCGGCCTCCTCCTCCGCGGCGGCCTCGGCGCGGGCCTTGAGCTCGGCCGCGATGGCCTCCTCCTCAGCCGGCGTGAACTCGGTCAGCTCGGACTCGTCCACGGCGGGCTCGCCGCCGGTGGGCAGGTCCTCGTCGGCCACGGGGCCCGCGACGTCGGCGATCGCCGGGGCGGTCTAGGCGGCCGGAGCGGTCTCGGCGGCGGGCGCCGCGGAGGCGTCCAGCGCGTCGAGGGACTCGACCGGGACCATGATCGAGGACATCGCCTGGGCGTCGCAGCCCACCACGTTGCCCTCGGCGTCGAAGGTCACCGGGGCGATGCCCGAGATGACCCCGACCACCCGCTGCTGGGCGTCATAGACGGCCCCGCCCGAGTCGCCGGCGTAGGTCGAGGCGGTGTCGAGGGCAACCTGATCCGCGTACGCGTCGTCGCAGACCGTGGCGGCCTCGAAGGTCTGCGTGTGGGACACGGTGTTCGGCGCGCCCAGCGGCACGGACGAGCCGTGGGTGTAGACGGTCTCGCCCACACCGATGGACGAGGCCGGCCGCGTGGACCAGTCGCCCACGACGTCGACGTCGTCGGCCAGGGCCACGCGGACCGCGTCCACGCCCGAATCGCCGGGCAGTGCCGAGACGGTGCCGATCGCGGTGCCGTCGACGTCGCGGACGGTCGAGCCGATCTGCCATTGGCCCGCACCACAGTGGGCCGCGGTGTAGGCGGTGGCGTCGTCGACGATGGTCAGACTGCACGCCCCGGCCGGCGCGGTGATCGCCGAGCCCTGGGTGAGCGTGGTCTGCGCGAGGGCGGGGCCGGCACCGGCCACCACCACCGCGCCCAGCGCCGCGGTGGCGACGCCGGTCAAGGTTCTGGTTCTCATGGGTACTCCTCGGAGGATGGGAGGCATGGGGCCGGCGCGCGGCGCACGGCCTCCAGGATGGGGTGGGGCCACCACGGGCCCTCCCCTCCCCCTCAACGGTACCGGACAGGCCGGGCGACCGATCAGGGTCGGCGGACCGTGATCTCCACGGAGTCGGCCCGCTCGGCCAGCAGCGGCAGGTCTGCCAGGAGGGTCTTGAGCGTGGCCGTCATCAGGCGCACCCCGGCCGCGTCGGCGTCCCGGGTGGGCATCGCGACGATCTGCAGCTCGGGCCCGGCCCCGCCTCCGTTCATCACCGCGCCGGAGCCCGTGTGCGTGGCCACCCCCGACCCGGGTGCGAGGCCCAGGTTGAGCAGGTTCGGGACCAGGTCGGCGACCTCGGCGATCTCGTCCGCGATCTCCTGGTCCCGATAGGCGGGGGTCCACTCCCTCTGCTGGGCGAGCGACCACACGGCCGGGCGTCGCACCACGTACGTGTGCTCGGCGCCGGCGTCGATGACGACGAGCTCACAGCCCTCGTCCACGGCGGACAGGCAGGCACGCGGCAGCCACACGGCCACGGGTCGGGCGACCGGGTTCCACGCCGTCAGCGCGGGCACGTTCGTGAACACCGGCAGCGCCTGCCGGCCGTCCGGCGCGCGCATGGTCACGAGGGCCACGTCCGCGGCCTTGTCCCCGTGCGCCGCGACGTCGTGCTCGTGACCGGTGTGGTCGGCGTGGTCGTGGACGTCGTCCTCGTCCACGGCAAGGGTGGGCACGACGGCGGCGAACACGCGGATGCGCGCGAGCACCTCCGTCACCTCCCGCTCACCGGCGGAGCCGTCCGTCAGGGCCGACATGACGGCGGTCCACTCGGCCGGGCTGGTGCCGTCGTCCTCGTCGAACACGTGCAACGGGTTCGCGGAGCCGTCCACGCCGGGGCCGGAGAGGTCACGGCCCTGCCACGGGACGCCCGCGGTGTCCGCGGTGTTCTCGCCCGCGGTCTTCTCCCGCATGCGGTCGAGTGCGGCCCGGATGTGCCCCGGCAGCTCCCGGGCCGCCGGATGCGGCACCGCGACCGTCTCGTCGATCGGACCGAGCCCGTCGTCGCGGGCCAGGCCGCCGTCGTCGTGCGAGCCCGTCACGGGGCGACCGGGCCGGGCTGCTCGGAGCGCGCCTGCTCCACCGTGGCGCCGCCGGCGACGGCCAGCGCCTGCTCCAGGCTGAAGCGGCCGGCGTACAGCGCCTTGCCCATGATCGCGCCCTCGACGCCCTGGCCGGTCATGGCCGCGAGCGCGGCAACGTCCTCGAGGGAGGAGATGCCGCCCGAGGCGACGACCGGCTTCGCGGTCTTCGCGCAGACCTGGGCGAGCAGCTCCGTGTTCGGCCCCTTGAGCGTGCCGTCCTTCGTGACGTCGGTGACCACGTAGCGGGCGCAGCCGGCATCCTCGAGGCGGGCGAGCACCTCCCAGAGGTCGCCGCCCTCCTTGGTCCAGCCGCGGGCGGCGAGCGTGGTGCCGCGCACGTCGAGGCCCACGGCCACCCGGTCGCCGAAGCGCTCGATGACGCGCGCGGTCCAGTCCGGGTCCTCGAGGGCGGCGGTGCCCAGGTTCACGCGCGCCGCACCCATCTCGAGGGCGTTCTCGAGCGAGGCGTCGTCGCGGATGCCGCCGGACAGCTCGATCTTCACGCCGATCTCCTCCACCACACGGCGCATGACCTCGCGGTTGTCACCGCGACCGAAGGCCGCGTCCAGGTCCACGAGGTGGATCCACTCCGCGCCGGCGCGCTGCCAGTCCAGGGCGGCGGTGACCGGGTCGCCGTACGAGGTGGCGCTGCCGGCCTCGCCCTGGACGAGGCGGACGGCCTGGCCGTCCTGGACGTCGACGGCGGGCAGCAGCTCGAGGGCGGGGGCGTTCGGGGTCATGGGGTTCCTCTCGGGTGGGGCGGCCGGCGCGGTCAGGCGCCGACGGTCAGGAAGGAGGCGGCGATGGCCATGCCGGCCAGCACGAGGACGATCACGATGGCCCACAGCGGCGCCTTCTGCGTGCGCATGGACCAGGCGGCGCCGAGCAGCAGCCCGCCGAGGGCGAGGTAGAGGACGGACCAGTAGGGCATCAGAGGGTCTCCAGCCAGTTGCGCAGCAGCTGCAGCCCGGCGTCCCCGGACTTCTCGGGGTGGAACTGCGTGGCCGACAGGGGGCCGTTCTCCACGGCGGCGATGAAGTCCGCGCCGTGGTGCGCCCAGGTGACCTGGGGCGGACGCATGGCGGAGATCGTCTGGTCGAACTCCCATTCGAGCACGCCGTAGGAGTGGACGAAGTAGAACCGCTCGTCCTCGATGCCCGCGAAGAGGGCGCTGCCCTCGGGCGGCCGGACGGTGTTCCAGCCCATGTGGGGCAGGACCTCGGCGGGCAGCTCGGCGACGACACCCGGCCACTCCCCCATGCCTGCGGTGCGCTCGCCGTGCTCGACGCCGGCGTCGAAGAGGATCTGGTGGCCCACGCAGATGCCGAGGACGGGTCGGCCCCCGGCCACGCGGCGGCCGATCCAGCGGGTGCCGCCGACCTCGGTCAGTGCCCGCATCACGGACGCGTACGCCCCGACGCCGGGCACGAGCAGCCCGTCGGCCTCCTGCACGGCCTGCGGATCGCGCGTGAGCTCGACCTCCGCGCCGGCCCGCTCCACGGCACGCAGCGCCGAGTGCACGTTGCCCGAGCCGTAGTCCAGGACGGCGACGCGCGGCCGCACGCCGGGGACGGTGGTGGGGCGGGCCATCAGAGGGCGCCCTTGGTGGAGGGCACGCCGGTCATGCGGGGGTCGTCCTCGACGGCGGCGCGCAGGGCGCGGGCGAAGGCCTTGAACTGCGCCTCGACGATGTGGTGCGGATCCCGGCCTCGCACGACGTCCATGTGGAGGCAGATCGCCGCGTGGTACGTGATCGACTCGAACACATGGCGGGTCATGGAACCGGTGAAGTGCCCGCCGATGAGGTGGTACTGCTGGCCCTCGGGCTCGCCCTCGTGCACGAGGTACGGCCGGCCGGAGACGTCGACGACGGCGCGCGCCAGCGCCTCGTCCAGCGGCACGGACGCCTCGCCGAAGCGGCGGATGCCGGACTTGTCCCCGAGCGCGGTCTTGAGCACCTCGCCCAGGGTGATGGCGACGTCCTCGACCGTGTGGTGCACGTCGATGTGCGTGTCCCCGGTGGCACGGACCGTCAGGTCGATCTGGGAGTGCCGGGACAGCGCGGTGAGCATGTGGTCGTAGAACGGCACGGTGGTGGAGATCTCAGCGCGGCCGGTGCCGTCCAGATCCATCTCGACGTACACGTCCGACTCGCTCGTGGTGCGCGTCATGCGCGCACGGCGTCCGGAGATCAACTCGGCTGCCACGGGTCCTCCTCGGGCTGGGTCCGCACCGGTCCGGGACGGGTGCGGGGGGATGCGGGTGCGCGCGGCCGGTGCCGGCGGGCCGGGGCGCCGCGCGCGCTGTCCCTATCCTAGGGAGCCGGGCGGACGCCGAGACTCCGGTGACGCCTCAGGACCGGTCCCCGGTCTCGCCGAGGACCTCCGCGAGAGCGGTGAGGAACGCCGTCGTCTCCGCCTCGGTGCCGGCGGTGACGCGCAGGTGGTGCGGGATGCCGACGTCCCGCACGAGGACGCCGCGGTCGAGCAGGCGGCGCCACACGTCGGACGCGTCCTCGAGGTGACCGAAGAAGACGAAGTTCGAGTCGGACACCGAGGGCCTCAGTCCCAGGCCGCGCAGGGTGGAGACGATGCGGTCGCGCTGGGCCTTGATGTCCTCCACGGTGCGCAGCAGCGCGTCCACGTGATCGAGGGCGGCCTCCGCCGTGGCCTGCGTGACCGCGGAGAGGTGGTACGGCAGGCGCACCAGGCGCAGGGCGTCGGCGACGGCGGGGTCCGCGGCCAGGTAGCCCAGGCGCGCGCCGGCCAGGGCGAACGCCTTGGACATGGTGCGCGTGACGATCAGCCGCTCACGGCCGGGCAGGAGGGTGAGGGCGGAGCGGGTGCCGGCGAGGGCGAACTCCGCGTAGGCCTCGTCCACGACGACCATGGCGCCGGGCCCGCCGGCGGCCTCGTTCTGCGCCTGCGCGGCGTACACGGCCTCGATGGTCGCCAGGTCCAGGGCGGTGCCCGTCGGGTTGTTGGGCGAGGCCAGGAAGACGACGTGCGGACGGTGCTCCCGCACCATGGCCGCCGCGTGCTCGGCGCTGAGGGTGTGGTCTTCGGCACGGCCGCCGTCCACGAACACGGTGTCCGTGCCGCCGGCCAGCAGCGGGTACATGGAGTACGAGGGCAGGAAGCTCAGCAGTGTCCGCCCGGGGCCGCCGAAGGCCTGGAGGATCTGCTGCAGGATCTCGTTGGAGCCGTTGCCGGCCCACACGTGGTCCGCCGTGAGGCCGTGGCCGAGGTAGCCGGCGAGCGCACGTCGCAGCCCCGTGAACTCGCGGTCCGGGTAGCGGTTCAGCCCCCCGGCGACGGCCGCGACCCGCTCGGCGATGGCGGTGGCGACCTCCTCCGGCACCGGATGCGTGTTCTCGTTGGTGTTGAGCATGTACGGCACGTCCAGCTGGGGGGCGCCGTAGGGGCTCAGGCCGCGGAGGTTCTCACGCAGGGGCAGAGAGCTGAGGTCGGTCATGGCCGCCAGTCTAGGAAGCGTGGAGGGCGAGGCCCGCCGTGCGTCACCGCGTGGCCGGGACGAACAGCTCCTCGCCCGGCGCGGGGGCCCGGCCCTCGAGCCCGTTGAGCTCGTCGATCGTGGCGATCACCTCGTAGACGTCCGCCTCCGGAGCCACCGTGGTGGCGATGGTCCACAGGCTGTCCCCGGGCATGACCGTGACGGACTGGGTGGCGGGCCCCGCGGTGTCCGCGGACACCGCGGCGGGCGACAGCAGCACACCCAGGAAGAAGGCGGCCGCCAGCGTGGCGGCCACGGCCGCGGCGATCACGGGGATCCCCCGCAGCACGAGGCGGCCGCGGCGGGTCAGACGGATGGTGGCCGGACGCGGCCGCGCCGTCGCGGGCGAACCGGCGAACTGGGCGGTGGTGAGCGTCATGGTGTCCTCCTCCGGGGCGGATGCCCTCCAGGTGATCGAACATGTGTTCGAATCCGTTCGAATGCCTTTCTAGCACAGGTGTTCGAGACATGCCACGACGAGATCGAACATATCTTTGAAGGAGAGGCGGCTCTCCTCTAGGCTCGAGGCCATGCACGGACGCCCCGGAACGCCCCGGGACCGCCAAGACACAGGCAACCAGCGGGGGCGGACACGGTAAGCGTCCGGACGGCAGCCGGACGCCGGAACACGAGTCCGGCCACCATCACCCCGGGAGAACGGACGGCAGCCATGAGCACCACCGACGATCAGCCGGCGGCGCGCGCGCCGCTCACCGACCGCCAGCGGCGGATCGTGCAGACCATCCGGGACGCGATCGCCGACCACGGCTACCCGCCCTCCATGCGCGAGATCGGCGACGCCGCGGGCCTGGCCTCGCTCTCCTCCGTCACGCACCAGCTGGGCCGTCTCGAGCGGCACGGCTACATCCGGCGCGACCCCGGACGCCCGCGTGCCCTCGAGGTGCTGCTCGACGTGGACGGCACCCCGCTGGGCGAGGCCGCCTCCCCCACCGCTGCGCCGTCGTCGCGGGTCTCCGCGATCCCCGCGTGGCACACCGGCGCAGACGAGGCGGACAGCGTGCCGGTCCCCTGGGTCGGCCGCATCGCGGCGGGCGGCCCGGTCCTGGCTGAGCAGCAGGTCGAGGACGTCATGGCGATCCCGCGACGCCTCACGGGCGAGGGCGAGCTGTTCATGCTGCGCGTCACGGGCGACTCGATGGTGGACGCCGCGATCTGCGACGGCGACTGGGTGGTGGTGCGCCGGCAGGAGACGGCGGAGAACGGCGACATCGTCGCGGCCCTGCTCGACGACGAGGCCACCGTGAAGACCTTCCGCCGCCGCGACGGGCACACCTGGCTCCTCCCCCAGAACACGGCCTACGAGCCCATCCTCGGCGATCACGCCACCGTGATGGGGCGGGTCGTCACGGTCCTGCGTTCGCTCTGACCCGCTCCCTCCGGCCGGGCCGACGGCCCGAGGCCGAGCGAGGTCAATCGCCCGAGGCGAGCCGTGCCAGCACCCCGCGGACGACGTCGCGGTCCGTGGTGCGCCAGAAGTCCGGCAGGGCGCTCGTGATGTAGCCGCCGTACCGCTCGGTGGCCAGGCGGGGGTCCAGCACGGCCACCACGCCGCGGTCCGTCACGGAGCGCACGAGGCGCCCGGCGCCCTGGGCCATGCGCACGGCCGCGTGCGTGGCGGAGATCCGCATGAACCCGTTGCCGCCGTGCCGGGCGACGTCCCGGGTGCGGGCCTGGGAGAGCGGGTCGTCCGGCCGCGGGAACGGGATGCGGTCGATCACCACGAGCCGCAGCGAGTTCCCCGGCACGTCCACGCCCTGCCACAGGCTCATGGTCCCGAACAGGGACGTGTCCGGCTCCTCGGAGAACTGGCGCACGAGGGCGGAGAGGGTCGCGTCCCCCTGGCACAGGATCGTGGTCTTCGGCCCGAGCCGACGGCGCATCTCGGCGGCGGCGTCCTCGGCCGCCCGGCGCGAGGAGAACAGGCCGAGGGCCCCGCCCCGCGACGCCCTCAGGAGCGCCTCGAGCTCATCCAGGGACTCCGGCGAGGCCGTCCTGCCGGGCCGGGGCAGGTGCCGGGCCACGTAGAGCACCCCCTGACGCGGGTAGTCGAAGGGGCTGCCGACGTCGAGGGCCTCGAACTTCGGGGCGTCCGGGCCGGCCAGGCCCACGTCGCCGGCCACCGAGTCGAACCGGCGCTCCCCCGAGCCCACGGTGAGCGTGGCGGAGGTGAGCACCGTCGTCGCCTTGCCGAACAGGCCCTCCCGCAGCTTGCCGGCCACCGAGAGCGGGGCCACGTAGAGCTGGGGCGGGTCGGTCTCGTCCCCCGGCTGCCAGCCCACGCCGGGCTCGAAGTGGCCGGGGCGGGTGGCCCACAGCACCTCGGGGAAGTCGGCCTCGGGCCGGGCGGCGAGCATGCGCTCCACCACCTCGAGGACCTCGAGGATCCGCGAGCGCGCCATCTGCCGTCCGCCGTCGGCGTCGGCCTCCTTGTCCTTGTCCTGGCCGAGGTCGGACAGGCACTGGCGCGCGGCCGTGAGGACGCCGGTGAGGGCCTGCTCCTGCACCTCGTCCGGGCCCGCGGCGATCAGGCCGGACGGGGTGTCCGTGAACGCGCGGTCCAGGGCCGCCCCGGCCTCGATCAGGTCCTCCACGGCCACCGTGGTGTGGCGGCGCAGCGAGGTGGCCGCGCCGTGCACGATCGACCCGGACAGCTGCCCGGTGACCGCACCGGTCACCCGGTCCTGCAGCTCGTGGGCCTCGTCCACGACGACGGCCGAGTACGCCGGCAGCACCGCGAGCCCCTCGAAGGCGCTGATGGCGAGCATCGCGTGGTTGGTGACCACGACGTCCGCGTCCGCCGCGTCCGCGCGGGCCCGCTCGGAGAAGCACTCCTCGGCCTGGGGGCAGCGGGACGCGCCGAGGCAGTCGACCGCGGAGACGGAGACCTGCCGCCACGCGCGGTCGGTGACGGGGACCTCGAGGTCGTCGCGGTCCCCGGTCTCGGTCTGGTCCGCCCACGCCCGCAGGTACATGACCTCCTTGCCCAACAGGGAGGAGGGCCCGGCGGCGCCGTCCGTGGCGGAGCCGATCACCCCGCCGTCGTCGGCGACCGTGAAGAGGGCCTCCTCGCCCTCGTCCCCGGGGTAGCCGCCGTCCACCTTGTGGCGGCACAGGTAGTTGGAGCGGCCCTTGACCAGGGCGACGACGGGCTCGCGAGGCAGCTCGTCCTTGAGCGCCTCGACCAGCCGAGGGGCGTCCCGCTTCATGATCTGGGCCTGCAGCGCGAGCGTGGCCGTGGCGACGACGACGGGGTCCTCCTGCGTCATCGCGTGCTGGATCGCGGGGATCAGGTAGGCCAGGGACTTGCCGGTGCCGGTGCCGGCCTGCACGAGCAGGTGGCGGCGCGACTCGAGGGCGCGCGCCACCTGCAGCACCATCTCCCGCTGACCCGCGCGGTGCTGGCCGCCGGTGGCCTGCACCGCGGCGTCCAGGAGGCGCAGCGCCTCGCGCTCGTGCTCCGTGCGCGGCTGCGCGCCGCCCGCCCCGGCTTCCTTCGCCCGGTCGCTCACGACGCGTCCGCCTCCACGACGAACTCGGCGAAGTCCGGCGCGATGTCCTCACGGACCAGCACGGACAGGCGGGTGCCGCCCTCCTCGTAGCCCTCGGCCAGGATCTCCGCGTCCGCCGAGTGGAGGCGGGAGACCAGCTCACCCCGGGTGAACGGGATCAGCAGTTCGAGCCGCACGTCAGGCCGCGGGATGGTGGCCGCGATGGCGCGCTCGAGCTCGTCGATGCCCTCGCCGGTGCGCGCGGAGACCACCACGGCGTGGGGCTCCTTGGACCGGATCCGGGCGACGACGGCCGGGTCCGCGGCGTCCGCCTTGTTCAGCACGATGATCTCGGGGATCCGGTGCGCGTCCACCTCCGCGAACACGGAGCGCACCGCGGCGATCTGGCCCTCGGGATCCGGGTGCGAGCCGTCCACGACGTGCAGGATGACGTCCGCGTCCGCGACCTCCTCGAGGGTGGAGCGGAACGCCTCGACCAGCTGCGTGGGCAGGTTCCGCACGAAGCCGACCGTGTCCGAGAGGGTGTAGCCGATGCCGTCCGGCGTCATGGCCTTGCGCACGGTGGGGTCCAGCGTGGCGAACAGGGCGTTCTCCACGAGCACCCCGGCGTGGGTGAGGCGGTTGAGCAGGGACGACTTCCCGGCGTTGGTGTACCCGGCGATCGCCACGGACGGCACCCGGTTGCGACGACGGTTGGCGCGCTTGGCCTCCCGGGCCGGCTTCATCCCGGCGATGTCCCGGCGCAGCTTCGCCATGCGGGTGCGGATGCGGCGGCGGTCCAGCTCGATCTTGGTCTCACCGGGTCCACGGGAGCCGATGCCCTCGCCGGCGGCGGCACGGCCGCCGGCCTGCCGGGACATGGACTCGCCCCAGCCGCGCAGGCGCGGCAGCAGGTACTCGAGCTGCGCGAGCTCGACCTGGGCGCGGCCCTCACGCGAGCTCGCGTGCTGGGCGAAGATGTCCAGGATCAGCGCGGTCCGGTCGATCACCTTCACCCGCACCACGTCCTCCAGCGCGCGACGCTGAGACGGGGCGAGCTCGGAGTCCACCACCACGGTGTCCGCACCGGAGAGCGCCACGATCTCGGCGAGCTCCTGCGCCTTGCCCTTGCCGAGGAACGTGGCCGGGTCCGGGGTGGCGCGGCGCTGGATGACGCCGTCGAGCACCTCCGAGCCCGCGGTCTCGGCGAGCGCGGCGAGCTCCCGCAGGGAGTTCTCCGCATCCTCCGCGGAGCCCTCGGTCCAGACGCCCGCCAGCACCACGCGCTCCAGGCGCAGCTGGCGGTACTCGACCTCGGTCATGTCCTCGAGCTCGGTGGACAGACCCTGCACGCGCTTGAGGGAGTGGCGCGCGGCGAGCTCGTCCTGGTCACCGTCGGCGTCCGTGTGCCCGTCCTCGCCCTCGTCCAGGGCGAGTGCACGGCCCGCGAGCGCGCCGGAGCGGTCCGGGGTGCCGGCGTCGGGGGCGTCCTCGTGGTCCGCGACCACACTGTCCGCGGAGCCGCGCCCGGTCGCCTCGCGCTCGGAGGCGCGGCGAGCGTCATCGGCGGCCAGGATGCGGTCGATCACGGCG
>ERZ501024.213-NODE-213-length-11018-cov-4.104077_pt1 | contig 11018 bp, 13 predicted proteins | sample MGYA00248893_ERZ501024 | MGnify/ENA primary metagenome ERZ501024 (study PRJEB25958, sample SAMN03398501) | human skin metagenome | study: EMG produced TPA metagenomics assembly of the Human Skin Microbiome Metagenome (human skin metagenome) data set. | reverse complement strand
TAGATGTCGGCGAAGTCCGGGTCCTGATGCGGCATACCGGCATCGTACCGACGACATCGTCGTCTTTTCAGTCTCGTCGGCGTTGCTGTAAGGAAATCGGCGGACGGCACAAGAAGAGGGTTCCGCGGGCGCCTAGGGCTTGTTGAGGCTGGGAATCGCAAGTCCGACAACAATGGTGTGATGAAGCCTCCGGCATCAGCTGATGCGAAACCACGACTTCGGAAAGTACGCTCCGCGATGGGCCGTGACCTCACCCTCAGTTCGCCTCGTGTCCACCTCATGCCCCAGCCGGCGGTTGAAAGGATGCGAAGGGCGAGCACGCTTGTCTGCGTTTCTGCCGTGGTCCGACCCGCGCTCCGTCTCCGCTGCGACGAGTTCCGGGTGATAGGGGTTGGTTTAGCGCGATCCTCACTGAGCAATCGGAGGTAGCGAAGCTCTGCCAAGGCCGCTGCCAACAAGAAGACCCACACCAAGGGCAAGGACGAGGCTGCAACTATCGAGTCCAGAACCACGTTCTGGTACGCCCCCGGCACCAAGCACGTGATCGTGGCCATTGAGCTTCGGCCTGGAGCCTTGCATGGAGGCCTCCTTCTCGACGGGTTCCGACGCAAGATGATCGACGAGCATCAGAACTTCTACTGGCCGTCGAAGACGTTGCTCGAGAAGGACGCGTGGGCTGCATCAGGCGAGCTCACTGCCGTGTCAGTTGTCCTGGAAAAGCGCCCCATCAACATCTCGACTGGGATCGACCCGGACCGCGAAGCTCCGGACACTGTCGTCGGCCGGCGCGTGTACACCGCTTTGCCACCGAAAGGCACCAAAGCATGGCCCGAACGCATGTGGAGCGGCTTGCGAAACGGCAAGATTGACGCCGCAGCTGTCGTCGGACTGCAGATGACCGACGAGAACAGCCCAGAGAACCCTGACGAGTCCGTCTACGTCACTGTCGAGCGAGACGGCCGGTCAAAGAAGTTCGAGCTGGGGACCGACGGTATCCCGTCGGTCCGTCTGTCGCTCACCGAGGACCATGAACCCGCCCTGGGACTCGATGACTTCCACCGCGAAGTCGATGCCAACGTCCGCGACTTCTACAAGGATGTGGGTTTCAGCTGGAACAACAAGTGGGCGACAGCTAGTACCGCCCAGGAGTGGTTGAAGTACCGCAACTGATTCAGGCGACGCGCATAGAAGGGAGGAAAACCTCGCCCATGGGGCACCGGCCATCATCTCCAGGAGACATACGTGAACAGCCTCTTTATCGGAGTCCGGGACATCATGTTCCCGGTCGTCGGCACCATCCGCAAGCCGTCCGCGCGCTACATCCTGCTGTTTATCGTCATCCCGCTCGCCGTGGCGGCTGGGTGGTACTTCCTCGAGGAGTACACGACGATGGCCATCCACGAGACGGGCGTCATTGCGGCTAGCTTCGGAGTCCTTGGCGGTCTCCTGTTCGCGCACGCGATCTTCGTGTTTCAGCTTCGAGTGAGCTATGACGCCGCCAATGTCGAACCGTCTCCCGAGTCCCCCGCTCGGGACCTCCGCGTTCGCCCACTCATCGACGAAATGTTCAGTGGCGTCCTCTACGCGTCTTTTGTCGCACTGGTGCTGACCCTTGTCTCATCGTTCCTTGCGGCGACAGCGGCGCCGGATACGACGCTGTGAACGCCCGTCGCCTGCGTCGTTGCCGCGCTCACAGCACACCTCGCGGGTGTGGTTATCCACGTCATCAGCGCGACGACGACCGCCTTTGGAGGCTCTTCGCAGTTGAGGGTGTAGCCCGGGACCGCCGGCTGGTTCGCGGATAGGCGTCGAGGTCTTCCAGGATGGAAGTTCTCACGCTCACCATCCGCCGGAAGACCTCGACTTGCACCACCCTACGTTCGCGACCCCTGACCTGACCACGTTCTGCCGTCTCGACGAGCTCGGCCTTCAAGCCGTCGGGCAGCTGCTCGAGCCTGATCGGGCGGTGCTGGAGTGCCGCGTCGTCGAGGACGACCCGTGGTGTCGGAAGTGCGGCGCGGAGGGCGTGCCGCGTGACACGGTGACGCGGCCGCTGGCGCATGAGCCGTTCGGGCATCGGCCGACGACGCTGCTGGTCCGGGTGCGCCGCTACCGGTGCACGCACTGCCGCCGGACCTGGCGGCAGGACACGTCGAAGGCGGCGGCGCCGAGGGAGAAGATCTCCCGCGGCGGGATCGGGTGGGCACTCACGGCGATCGTGGTCGACCACCTCACCGTCTCCCGCGCCGCAGCAGGGCTCGGGGTGTCGTGGCATACCGCGAACACCGCGATCATCGCCGAAGGCAAGCGTCGCCTGATCGACGACCCGGCGAGGTTCGACGGGGTCACCACGATCGGTGTCGACGAGCACGTCTGGCGTCACACACGGTTTGGCGAGAAGTACGTGACCGTGATCATCGACCTCACCCCCACGAGGAACAAGACGGGCCCGGCCAGGCTGCTGGACATGGTCGAGGGCCGCTCGAAGCAGGTGTTCAAGGAGTGGCTCGCCGCCCGGCCTGCGGAGTGGTCGAGCCGGATCGAGGTGGTCGCGATGGACGGGTTCTCCGGGTTCAAGACCGCCGCGGCCGAAGAGCTCCCCGACGCGGTCCCGGTGATGGACCCGTTCCACGTCGTCCGCCTCGCCGGCGACGCGCTCGACCGGACCAGGCAGCGCGTCCAACAAGACACCCTCGGGCACCGCGGTCACGCCGGCGACCCGCTCTACGGGGTCCGCCGCACCCTCCACACCGGCGCGAGCTTCCTCACCGAGAAGCAGACCGCGCGGCTCGACGCGGTGTTCGCCGCCGAGGAGCACGTCGAGGTCGAAGCGACCTGGGGCATCTACCAGCGCATCGTCGCCGCCTACCGCGAACCCGACTAGAACAAGGCGAAGGAGATGATGCGGGCGGTGATCGACTCTGTCAGCAACGGCGTCCCCGCGCTGCTCAAAGAGGTCCGTCGCCTCGGCCGCACACTGAAGCAGCGCGCCGCGGACATCCTCGCGTTCTTCGACCGCCCCGGAACGAGCAACGGCCCAACGGAGGCCATCAACGGCCGGCTCGAGCACCTTCGCGGTTCCGCCCTCGGCTTCCGGAACCTCACGCACTACGTCGCCAGATCGCTCCTCGAAGCCGGCGGATTCAGACCGCTCCTACACTCTCATTCGCGATGAGCCGAAAAAGGGGAGATCGGGACCGGCTCTGCCGGCTCCGATCTCCCCTTTCCCAGGGATCAGGAGATCATCAGTGGTCGCTGTGATCGGCGATCAGGCCGTACTCGCTGAGGAGTGCACCGATCTCCGTGTCGTCCACCTTGTTGTGAAGCAGCTTCCGGGCGATAGGGCCGCCGGGGAGATGCACCTCCTCGCCGTCGCGCAGCCGGCTGGTCGCCGAGAGCAGCTTCCGCACGTCGTACGTGGAGTTGAAGACCTCGGGCACGCCGCGTTCGATGTCCAGCAGGGTGTAGACGGCCTCCATCGGCGTGCGCACCGAGTACTCCGTCGTGAAGATGCAGTCGCGCTCCTTGGACTCGGCGAACTGCCCGATGAAGGCGAAGTTCACCGATCCTTCCGGGACGACATCCGGGCGGTCTCCGGCCTGCCGCGGCATGAAGAACGCGGTCACGTAGGGCATCATCACCGGAACGGTCTTCGCAGCATTGGCCGCGAGCTCGGGGATCTCCTCGACGGGGACGCCGAGATGATAGAGCCACTCCTGCGCGATCTCCTCACCGGTGGACTCCTGAATGGTCTTTCCCGTGTAGTCCCCGGGCACGTCGGAGAACAGGGCGTAAACCCACACCACGATCTCGTCGGGCTTCTGCTGCTTGAAGTGGGGCTGCCGGTTGACGGTCCATGACAGGAGCCAGCGGGAGTCCCGCGCGGTGACGATACCTCCCGTGACCACCTTCCCGCTGAAGGGGTCGCGCTTGGCGATCTTCTCGATGTACGCCGGGATCCGCGCGTCTAGGGTGGTGACGGTGGCCGACTCCCATTTCGTCTGCGGGATGTGGTCGGCGAAGACTCCCGGACGCCCGAACGCGGGGTCCTTCTGCGCGATCCGCCGCCACAGGTCCCAGGCGGGTGCGGGGCCCTCGTCCAGACGTGCGGGGGTGTGCTGGTCTCCCTCGTTCGAGTTCTCCGTCAGCGATCCGATCGTCATGAACAGCAGGTCGTTCTCCGACAGGTCGACGCCGTCTCCCGGTGCTCCCTCCGGCCCCGAGACCCAGTGCAGACGCGTGGCCTGCTTGCGCGCACCGTCGGCGGAGATGTCGAAGTCGACATCCGTGACCTGCGTGGAGAAGTGGAACGTCACGCCCTGGTCGAGCAGCCACGTGTACAGGGGCAGGACGAGGGACTCGTACTGGTTGTACTTGGTGAACTTCAACGCCGAGAAATCGGGCAGGCCGCCGATGTGGTGGATGAACCGGTGAAGGTACAGCTTCATCTCCAGTGCGGAGTGCCCCTCCTCGAAGGCGAACATCGTCCGCCAGTAGAGCCAGAAGTTGCTCTCGAGGAAGTCCTTGCCGAACACCTCGTCGATCCGCTTGTTCTCCATCTCCTCGCGAGTGGCGAGGAAGACTTTGACGATGTCCTTCTGCGCCTTCTCGCTCAGGCCGAACTTGCCGTCGGTGTGTGCGTCCTGGCCTCGGTCGATCGTGGCGCGCTGCAGGGAGTAGTTCGGGTCGTCCTTGTTGAGCCAGTAGAACTCGTCCAGCACGCTCGCTCCTTCTACCTCGAGGGACGGGATCGAGCGGAACAGGTCCCACAGGCACTCGAAATGGTCCTCCATCTCGCGGCCGCCGCGGATCACGAATCCCTTCTTCGGCTCCTTGATGCCGTCGAGCGCGCCACCGGGCAGCTTCAGCTCCTCGAGAATGGTGATCTTGTTCCCGGGCATCTGGCCGTCGCGGATGAGGAACGCGGCACCGGATAGGGACGCGAGCCCTGATCCGACGAACCAGGCCGACTTCTCATCGACACCCGCCGGCTTGCGGGGCCGCGCGAACGCTTCGTAATTCCCGCTCGTAAAACGCATCTTTTTCTTCCTTCTCTGTTCCTTGGTCACTCGTAGTCGTAGAAGCCGTGGCCCGTCGAGATGCCGAGCTTGCCCTTGTCGATGTAGTTCTCCTTCAACCAGGCGGCGATCTTCTGAGCCTCCGGGCTGCCGTGCGACATGATGTTGTACGGCGTGGTCAGCCCGATGACGTCGTAGATCTGGAACGGCCCCATGGGGGCGCCGGTCGCGATGCGCCAGACCTTGTCGACGTCATGCGGCTCCGCGTATCCGCCGGCGGCGAGCTCGGCTGCGGCGTTCAGGAAGGGCACCAGGAGAGAGTTCAGGACGTAACCTGCCTTCTCCTTGTGGATCGGAATCGGCACCATGCCGATCTCGGCCGCGAAGTCGACGATCTCATCGAAGACGGCGGGGTCGGTCTCGTCCGTTCCCATCACCTCTCCGGTGTTGAACTTCCAGACCTGATTGGCGAAGTGCAGAGCGAGGAACTTCTGCGGCCGGCCGGTGAAGTCCTTCATGTCGCTGGGCAGCAGCGTCGAGGAATTGGTCGCGAAGATCGTCTTCTCCGGCGCCACCTCGGCGAGCTTCTCGTAGGTCTCCTGCTTCAGCTTCAAGACCTCGGGGATCGCCTCGATCACCAGATCCGCGTCCTTGACGGCGTCTGCCAGGTCGGAGGAATACGTCAGGTTCTCGAGCGCCTTCTCCGCCTTCCCCTCGGCGGCCCCGGCGACGCCGTCCTGCTTGTAGGTCTCTGCCAGTGACGAGAAACGTGACTTCGCCTTCTCGAGAATCTCGTCACTGATGTCGTAGGCGACGACGTCGAAGCCGCTGAACGCCGTCTGGAACGCGATCTGCGATCCCAGGACGCCGGTGCCGAGGACTGTGACCTTGTGGATGCTGCTCATTCTGCTCTCCTTCATTTCCGGTTCTGTGTGGTTGTCATGGTCGACGTTCGCCGGTTGCCTCGCGGGTCGCCGCCAGCCCCCGCACGATCTGCGCGATCTGGTGGCGGAGGTCGTCTCGCAGATCGTGTCCGCGGTGGGCGCCGGTGTACAGCCGAGCGATTGCGAGATGGACCACGGCGAAGACGGAGCTGCTCGCGACGCGTGCGGCGTCGTGGTCGTCGGTCACCCCGCGTCCTCGGTCGCTGTCGACCAGGCGCGCGGCGAGTGCTTCCTCGAAGGCCTGCACGTGAGCGAGGCCCTCGAGCCGGAATCTCTCGGACGGCGACCCGAAGAGCAGCTCGCGCTGGTAGGTGGCCGCGTTCTCCGGCGACTCGCTCGCCCGTGTCACGAGCGGCTCGACCAACGCGACCACGGCCTCGACCGGGTCGCTGACCGATTCGGCGCGCTCCAGGCCCTCGCGAAGCGCCTCGTCGAGCTTGGAGTTGTAGACCATCAACAGCAACTCGCTCTTCGAAGCGGCGTACCGGAACAGAGTGCCTGCGGCCACGTCTGCCCGGTCCGAGATCTGCTGGGTGGTCACGGCGCTGAAGCCCTCGGCGTCGAACAGTTCGGCTGCCGCCTCGGAGATCCGCCGCTGCTTGGCCTCCATCGACCTCGACCTTCGACTGACTGCGTTCGTAGCGGACATCCGTTCCTCCTTCTGAAATGGATCGTACTCATTAATGAGTGCACGCCGCAATGGGGGTGGACGTCTTGCGTTCGGTGCCTTCGTGCCCGCTTCTGCTCACTCCGCGTCCGCGGGCCGCCGCGATGGGTTGAAGTAAGGGTCACCTTACTTGTAGGCTCGCGGCGGAGATTAGAACACCGTTCACTCTACGAGCGGTCGCTTTCTACGGTGCGAGGGAGTCGCGATGGATGTGGAACGAAACGGCGGCGCGACGACGCAGGAGTCGTTCTTCGCCCCGGTGCCCGCAGCCTTGCTGGCATCATCGCCTTGAGCGTGATCGGCGCGATCAGCGGCGTCATCCCTTTCATCGCGATCGTGGAGCTTGCGCGCACCCTGCTGCCCGCACTGGCGGGCGGTGAGGTCGACGCCGGCCGGATGTGGACGATCGTCGTCGTCGCGGTGGCCGCGCTCTTCGTCAGCTTCGGGGCGGCGTTCCTGTCGGGCATGGTGAGCCACCTCGCCGACGCCGAGCTGCAGCACCCGCATCGTCCGGCACCTGCAGCGGCTGCCTCTCGGCTGGTTCGACCGACGCTGGCTACACCCTCAACTGCGAAGAGCCCCTTTGGAGTGCTGAAACAGCAGCCACGAGACGAATAGCTTCGAACTCGGCGCTGCGGGCGCTAGGCGATTCGGTGACGCCATCGTGATCCGGGTCGATAGGTCAGATAGAGCTCCCCAGACGACGCGGGGCGAACGGAGGGGTGATGACGAGCGCGGTCAAGACTAAGAAGAAGCGCACACGGTGGATTGCACCGAGCGAGGTGGACTTTCACTCGCGCATGCTGCGCTCTATCAAAGGCAAGCGCTACGAGGTGTACGCCATCAGCCGCATCCTGCACCTGCTCGACGACCCTGAAATCGAGATTGTGACGCAGCAGCCGGTCCGCATCGGCAGGAAGCTGGCTCTCCTCGACCTGTACTTGCCGCAGTTCAAGATCGGCATCGAGGTCGACGAGCTTCACCACTTCACTGAAAGCTCGCAGGAGGCGGACAAGGTCCGCGAGCAGGCGATCATCCGGGTTGCCACGAAGGACATCTGGCGCGTTCGTGTCGAAGAGGCAGGCTCACTGACGACGCTCAAGCATGAAGTCGACTCGATCATCGAGCGTATCCGGGGCCTCAAGGCTGCGGCCATCGATGCCGGGACGTTCACACCCTTCGTCTACGGGAACCGTTACAGCCCCCAGCACTGGCGAAAGGTCGGGAAAGTCACGACCGCTGACGATATCCAGATGCACGTGATGGTGGACGTGTGCGCCTTGTTCGGCAAGACCGTCCGCCACTGGCAGCGCGGGGTCCTCCCCCTCACCGACACCCTTCAGGTGTGGATGCCGCACCTGGCCCAGGAGGGCCTTTCCGCCCGCACCGACTGGAAGAACACCCTTAGTCGAGACGAGCAGACCATCGTCGAAGAGCAACTCACAGACGGTGCGTACACGTATGACGCAAACGTGCGCAGCGTTGTATTCGCCAAGTTCAAAGACCCCGTTCTGCTGACGCAGTTCTACCGTTTCCTCGGCGTTTTCGAGATCGTCGATGTAGCCGAGACGAATGGAACCGGCTCTAAGAGGCGGGTGACCTACGCCCGAGTGGCCGCTGAGATCGACCTCACCGTCTACCACTGAGGCTCGTTTAGCAACAGCCTCCCACCTTCGACAAGGCGTCGTCGCGGGTCGCGAGTCGCCGGAAAAGAACGTGCCAACGAGCGGGCGCAGTTACGCCCCGCGCCGTTCGCGTCGATAGTCGTAGTAGTCTTCCGCGCCCGACCACACCAATGCGATCCCGATGAGCACGAAAGGCGTGCTCATTCCCGCCCACAGCGAGCCCTGCAACGCTGTCGAAAGGCGCCCCGGGTCTGAAGGCACCATCTCCATCCATAAGGAAAAGCAATGCACTCCGCACAAGATCATCACAGCAGCGACAGCGAGCAGGGACAGACCGCTGACAAGCCGACGCTTCATCTGCCGGCGAAGGTTCTTCATTTCCACAGTCATGCTGCCCCTATGCGGGTGAGGCTCTGGATGGGAAAGCGAGGACGCCAACGCGCGACACGCGAGCCCAAGGACGCATCGACCGTGCTGTCCCCGTTGACTGAGAGCAGCATGCGCCGAGCCTTCACCTCCGCGACGATGCCGCTTCTGAAGGCACTCGAGCGTGAGTCGACGGCAGTTCGATCCCTACTCGCAGCACAGCAGAAGAGCGGTGTCGTCGAGCGTCGATTCATGAATGGAACCACGCTCACACTTTCATTAGCCGCGGTAGCCGTTGCCGCCGCGTCGCTAACCGTTGCCATCGACACGAGTGCACGCGACCATCTCGCAGGCACGTTCACGGCCCCTATGGCCGCGTGCGTAGGCGTCAACGACGCAATGGAGATCTCAGCAACAGGGAACGTAGTCGACATCGTCATCACGAACACCGGGCGCCTGCCTATCACCATCGTCAACGTCTGGAACGGCAATAGCGAAGGAGACCACTTCGCGTGGGCGCGCGTCGAGGACAGTGCGATGACTGGCGTCGACCTCGGAGTCGAACTCAACGTTGGACAGGCCATCGCCGTTCGAGTCTTCTCGCCGGGGAACGTCTCTGGTTGGCCGCTGATTGTTCTCACGAGCGATGGTGTCACCCGCGAACTCCACGATGTTCCAACGCCCGCGGAACCTACTTCCGCCATTGAATCGGCATACGCGGTACTTCCGGAGTGCTCTGACCTCCTCTGACCTTGACCTATGAGGCCATCAATGCTCCACGCTGTTCTCTACTCTTCATATGGACCGAGCGGGTAGGCGCCTCATCGGGTAGGGCCGCAGTATGGCGAGAACCCGGCTTCTCGAGTGCCGCATCCTTATACCTGGACGAAGTATAAGGATGCGCCACGACCCTCGGCTTCTCGAAGTGACGAGCTGATGGAAGCAACGCAGCAAAACCCGCATCATCGACGATGCGCTCATGGAAGTCGACCTTCGACGCAGCGCTGGGCCTTCCGCCTCTACCTAGACCCACACGCCGCCAACGAGCTCGTCAAGCGTGAGGCCGAATGTGCGGCTGAGCTTCAGCCAGGTTCGCAGGTCCCCGTTGTACTTGCCGGAGGAGATGTTCAGCAACGTCTGCCGGCTAACGCCTGACGCTTCCGCTAACTGCTCGAACGTGTACCCCGCCGCGTGGCGCCGCTCATTGAGCGCAGTACGCAGACGCGTCAGGTCGGGTTCGGGAACAGCCACGTTTCAAGAACACGTCACCGGCCCTAGAACTACAGCACAGGATCCTGTACTTTCAGCACAGGATCCTAGACCTCGTGCGCAAGGGAGGCGACAGGTGGACGTCGACTACAGACCGAACCTGCCGGAGGAGGACTGGCAGCGTGTGTCGTCGTTCGCCATGGGCGTCGTACACGACGTTCTGCCCCATGTCCCCTATTCGCCGGCGGCGGTCACCAACGCTGTCGCTCATCACGTCGATTGGTGCGTCAATGTCGCGGGATTCCCAATGGAGCGGAGAGCTTTGTTTCGTCGAGAGGTCGTCGCGTACGCGGTCGATCTCATCCCGACCTCATCTCCTTCCACACGCGGCCGACAGCGAGCGCTGCTGTTGCGCGTCGGGGAGCATCTCGGGACCGTAGAGTCGCTTCCACCTCTTACGCCTCTCTCGGCTGCGTCGCCAAGCCAGCCGTACACCGCAGCGGAGGTCGATGACCTGTGCGGTTGGGCTGAGTACCAGAACACGTCCGCTCGGCGCGCGTCCGCACGCGCTCTGATCAGCCTGGGCCTCGGTGCAGGTCTCCCCGCTCGTGATCTGTGCAGCGTTCGCGCGACGGACGTCGAGGACTCGGGGAAGAGAGTCCGCGTGGGTGGTGCCCACCCAAGATCGATCCCGGTCGGTCCCACCTGGGCGCCGCTGCTTGATGAGGCGGCCTCGGAGGCAAGCAATCCGTCAGCAACACTGTTTCGACCAGGCACGCGGTGGCACGCCAACTGCGTGACTGTGTTCGTCGACCGCTCCAGTGGGATTGCAGTACGCCCGACGACTCAGCGTATGCGCGCAACATGGATCGTGGAACGGCTCACACTCGGCACTCCGATGCACACGCTCCTGCATGCGGCGGGCGTGCAGTCGATGGACGCTCTCGTCCGCTATGAGAAGTTCCTCCCGCACGTGTAAGCACCACCCATGGATGCGCGCCCAGCCCCAGACGAACCGCGGGCCTCAGCGCTGCACCTGAACGGCGTCGGGTTCCAGCCGGTGAAGTTGATCACGCAGGTAGCTGGCGACGATGTGCCGTGCCGGGCTCGCACGATCCTCCACACGCGTGCTCATCCAGATCACCCCGGCTACCGACGATCTGCACGCGTGCAGCATCTCCTCGAGGAC
>ERZ501024.212-NODE-212-length-11030-cov-3.832802_pt1 | contig 11030 bp, 7 predicted proteins | sample MGYA00248893_ERZ501024 | MGnify/ENA primary metagenome ERZ501024 (study PRJEB25958, sample SAMN03398501) | human skin metagenome | study: EMG produced TPA metagenomics assembly of the Human Skin Microbiome Metagenome (human skin metagenome) data set. | reverse complement strand
CGATGAGATCGCCAACCTTGCCCCGCTGCCGAGCCTGCCGACGCTCATGGCGGAAGGGGGCGGCACCGGGGTCACGACGATGCCGGTTCTGCAATCGCTGGCGCAGGCACGCGACCGCTGGAACGAGAACCAGGCCAATGCGATCTGGGACGCGAGCATCGTCAAGATCATCCTCGGCGGGGCGTCGTCCTCGCGCGACCTGCAAGACCTATCCACACTCATCGGCGAGCGGGACGAGACCACCGACTCGGTGACGCTCGGCGATCACGGCTCCCGCTCCAACCAGCGGTCGGTACGACGCGTCGCGATCCTGCCTCCTGACCGCATCCGGACGCTGCCGTTCGGAACCGGTGTCGTGATGCTGCGCTCCGCCGCACCGATCATCACCGACCTGCGGGCCTGGCCCGATCGCCCCGACGCCGACCGGCTCAAGGCCGACCGTGCGGAGATCGAGGCTCTGCTGGAAGCGGGCGCGGATGGGCCATGACCGACACTCCCAGACGCCCGTGATCGGCGCGACGTCTGATAGCCACGACCGCTCTGGGCGGGGGTGGCCGTGACGGCGCGCCGACGGCGCACGGTTCCACCGGGTCAGCTCGAACTCGACCTGTGGGGGCTCGACGAGCCCGCCGCCGACACCCTGTTGGCGAGCGGGGAATCCAGCACGCCAGCAACCGAGACGAGGGAGAGCACCGATGAACCGCTACGGAGCACGAGTGCGGGAGCACTGGACGAGGCACGCCCCGAACAGGCTGGCGGAGCTGGAGAACCCGGAGCAGTTCTTCACCGACCTCGGGGCGGAGATACAGGGCCAAGTGTCGGACCTGGCAGCGAAACTGGAGAACAATCCGGCCTGGATGCTGGAGATGGGGCGCTCTTCGGCGCAGACTTACTTACAGGACGTGGCCCGTCGGACGACGGCTCGCAGGATCGCAGAGGAGGTCGTGATGAACCAGCTCGCATGGATCAGCGACCCGAGCCTGCCACTGGATCAGGCCCGCGAGGAATGGGAGCAGACCCGTCCCTCGGACGAGAACCTGGTGACCTGGGCGGAGAGGATGCAGGACGCACCGGACCTGATGCCCTCGACGGTCGAGCTGGAGGACAAGGCCAAGGAGTGGGCCGTCCCGGTCGAGTTCTTGGAGGGACTGGTCGAGGCGGAGATTCCGCGCCAGTACCTGGAGTCGAACCGGGCGCTGCTGGCCGAAGCGGCGACGATCCGCTTCCTCCGCGAAGTCCGCTAACCCCGCAAGAACCGGTCGCGGCTGAGCTGCCGCGGTTCGTCCCTGCGTCGCAGGACGACCTCGCCCCGTCCGGAGCAAAAGCGCGGTTCCGCGCCAACCTCGCCGCGATCCAGGTCGTCCGCACGCTGGCCGAGCAGCAGCGGGCCGCCACCGCTGATGAACGGCAGGCACTGGCCCGCTGGTCGTCGTGGGGTGCGATCCCCGAGGTCTTCGACGACGCCAAGCCTGAGTGGGACAGCGAGCGCGACGAGCTGCGCGACCTGCTCAGCGCGGATGAGTGGGACGCAGCGGCCCGCACGACGATCAACGCGCACTACACCGATCCGATGATCGTCGCTCAGATCTGGCGCGCCATGCGCACGCTCGGGTTCGACGGCGGCGAGGTGCTGGAACCGGGCTCGGGCGCGGGCACCTTCATCGGCCTGGCACCCGAGACCGCACAGATGACCGGCGTCGAGCTGGACCCGCTGACCGCCGCGATCAGCCGCGGGCTGTACCCGCACGCGACGATCCGGGCCGAGTCGTTCGCCGACACCCGGCTGCCGGAGGCGCATTTCGACGCGACGGTCGGGAACGTCCCGTTCGGGAACATCGTGTTGCACGACGCGCTGCACAATCCAACCCGGCAGACGATTCACAACCACTTCATCCTGAAGAGCCTGCGGTTGACCAGGCCGGGCGGGCTGGTCGCCGTGTTGACCTCGCACTACACGCTCGACGCGCAGAACCCCGGCGCCCGACGCGAGATGAACCTGCTCGCCGATCTCGTGGGAGCCGTCCGACTCCCGACCGGCGCGCATCGTCGGGCCGCGGGAACCGAGGTCGTCAGCGACCTGCTGATCTTCCGCCGCCGCGAAGACGGCCAGCCGCCGGCCGATGACCTGTGGGAGACCGTCACCCCGATCAGCGTGGACGGTCAACTCATCAAGATCAACGCCTACTTCGACCATCATCCCGAGCGGGTGCTCGGCGATCTGGAGGTCGGTCACGGGATGCACGGCAACGCCACCCTCAACGTGCGCGGCGATCTTGACCGGCTCGAGGACGAACTGCGCGACGCGATCGAGCAGGTCACGTTCAGCGCCCGTCGGCAAGGGCTGACGATGACCGAGCGCACCGGCGCGCAGGAGACCCGCCGTGCGGCGTTCACGCCAGCCCCGCCCGAGCTGTGGGACGGCAGCATCGTCCCCACCGACGGCGGCGAGTTCGGCAGCGTCGTCGACGGCGGCGTCCAACCGTTGGAGGTACCCAAGTCCGCCGCGGTCGAGCTGCGCGCGCTGCTCGGCTTACGCGACGGAGCGACCCGGCTGCTGGCCCTGGAAGCTGCCACGGTGGATGACACCGACGAGATCGTCCAGGCCCGTGAAGGGTTGCGCCGCAGCTATCAGAAGTACGTCGGCAAGTACGGGCCGCTGAACCGCTACTCGCTGCGCCGCACCGGCCGCACCAACGACACCGGCGAGGAGACCTACGCCAGGGTCGTGCCGACGCCGATCCGCATCCTCCGCTCGGACCCGTTCGGGCCGCTCGTGCTGGCGCTGGAGCAGTTCGATGACACCGACCAGACCGCGGCCCCGGCGGCGATCATGTCCCGCCGCGTCGTCGCACCGCGCGCCGAGATTCAGGGCGTCGAGACCCCCGCGGATGCCGTCGCGGTCAGCCTCGACCGCACCGGCGGCATCGACCTCGGCCTGATCGCCGACATGCTCGGCATGGACGAGACCGAGGCGCGCGGGGCATTGACCGGTCTCGTGTTCACCGATCCGGTCACCGACGAGCTCGTCCACGCACCGGCCTACGTTTCCGGCGATGTGCGGGCGAAGCTCGACGCCGCGAAGGCACGCGCCGCCGATGATCCTGAGTTCCAGACCAACGTGGACGCGCTGACCGAGGTGCTGCCGGAGACGCTGGGCGTGGAGGACATCACTGCACGGCTCGGCGCGGTCTGGATCAGCGCCGACATTCACGAACAGTTCCTCAACCAGCTGCTGCGCACCCGCGAGGTCCGCGTGGAGAACGCATTGCCGGGCATGTGGGAGGTTCGCGGCGGACGGCAGGGGCTGCTGGCCACCAGTGAGTGGGGCACCGAGCGTCGCCCCGCACCGGACATCGCGCAGGCCGTGATGGAGCAACGCACGCTGCTCGTCTACGACGAGGTCGAGGACATCGAGGGCAAGAAGCGTCGCGTCCTCAACCCGGTCGAAACGACCGCCGCGCAGGAGAAGGCCGATGCGCTTCAGGAGCGGTTCGGCGAATGGGTGTGGGAAGACCCCGAGCGAGCCCGAGCACTGGTGGACGAGTACAACACGCGGTTTAACTCGCTCGTCTTGAGGGACTACACCGGGGCCGGGGAGTACCTGACGCTGCCGGGGCTCGCGGCGAACTTCTCCCCACGGCCGCATCAACGCTCCGCGGTCGCGCGCATGATCGCCGAACCCTCCGCCGGGTTGTTCCATGAAGTCGGCGCGGGCAAGACGGCCGAGATGATTATGGGCGTCATGGAGATGCGCCGCATGGGCCTGATCTCCAAGCCGGTCCTGGTCGTCCCGAATCACATGCTCGAACAGTTCGGCCGGGAGTGGTTGCAGATCTACCCGCGCGCCAAGATTCTCGCCGCGTCCAGCAAAGACCTCACCGCGGACAAGCGTCGTCTGTTCGTTGCCCGCGCGTCCGCGAGCGAGTGGGACGGCGTGCTCATGACGCAGGGCGCGTTCGCCAAGATCCCGCTGCGGCCGGAGACGCAGCAGACCTACGTCGATGCGCAGGTCGAGCAGTTGCGCCGCGTCCTGCAGGATGCTGAGGGCGAGGACCGGATGAGCGTCAAGCGCATCCAACGCAAGCTGCTCCAACTGGAGAACCGGGCCAAGGCGCGCGCCGACTCCGACCGTGATGTCGGGGTCTGCTTCGAGGACACCGGTATCGACTACGTCGTTGTGGACGAGATGCACATGTATAAGAACCTCTCCACGGAGTCGAACATCCGCGACGCCTCGATCGACGGCTCCGAGCGGGCGACCGACCTGCACATGAAGTTGGAGTACCTGCGCTCCCTGGGACGGGAGCGGGTGGTGACCGGGGCGACCGCGACCCCGATCAGCAACTCGGTGACTGAGGCGTACGTGATGCAGAAGTACCTGCGGCCCGACCTGCTCGACGCGGCCGGGATCGGGAGTTTCGACGCCTGGGCGGCGACGTTCGGGCAGACCGTCACGCAGATGGAAATGGCCCCGACCGGGAACAACACGTTCCGGATGAAGACCAGGTTCGCGAAGTTCTCCAACGTGCCGGAGATGCTGCGGCTGTGGAGCATCTTCGCCGACGTGAAGACCGGCGAAGACCTGCAACTCCCGGTGCCGGACCTCGCCCCTCGCGACGACGGGAAGCGCGCGCCCGCGACGGTGGCCGTGCAGCCCACGGTGGAGCTGGAGCAGTTCATCGAACACCTCGGCAGGCGCGCGGACAAGGTGGCGACCAAGAGCGTGTCGCCGAGCGAGGACAACATGCTCGCCATCAGCACCGACGGGCGCAAGGCCGCTCTCGACATCCGCATGATCGTCCCGAACTCCCCGTCCGGGCCGACCAAGGTGGACGTCGCCGCCGACACCATCTATCGCGTCTGGGAGCAGACCAAGGACAACGAGTACCTCGACACCATCACCGGGGAACCCTCGCCGGTGCGTGGTGCCTTGCAGCTGGTGTTCTCCGACATCGGCACCCCGAACCGGGAACGGTGGAACGCCTACGACGAGCTGCACCTTCAGCTTGTGCAGCGCGGGATGCCCGCCGAGGCGATCCGGTACATGCACGAGGCGAAGACCGACGCGGACAAGGCCAGGCTGTTCGCGGCAGCGCGAGCCGGCCACATCGCCGTCCTGATGGGTTCGACGGAGAAGATGGGCGTCGGCACGAACGTGCAAGCCAGGGCGGTCGCGCTGTACCACCTGGACTGCCCGTGGCGGCCCAGCGACATCGCGCAACGCGAGGGCCGCATCCTGCGCCAGCTGAACCAGAATCCCGAGGTCGCGATCGTCCGGTTCGTCACCGAGCGATCCTTCGACTCCTATATGTGGCAGGGCGTGGAACGGAAGGCCACGTTCATCTCCCAGCTCATGCGCGGCAGGCTCGACTCCCGCGAGATCGAAGAGATCGACTCATCCGCCCTCTCGGCCGCGGAAGCGAAGGCGATCAGCTCGGGCAACCCACTGCTGTTGGAGCACTCCACCATCCAGAACGAGGTCACCCGGCTGCAACGGCTCGAACGCGCCTACCACCGCAACCAGTCCATGCTCGTCCACACCCGCGACCGCTCCCAGGACGATGCCCGCCGCGCCACCGCGGACATCGCGGCCCTCGAAGCCGCGCTCCCGCGGATTGCCGACACGTCCGGCGGTCGGTTCCGGATGGAGCTGCGGGACAGCGGTTACACGTCCCGCGTCGACGCGGCGCACGCACTCGCGACCTGGGCGCACGCCTCCGACCTGAAATGGGCACCTCGGTACGCCAGCCGCGACTACGGCACCATCGGCTCGATCAGCGGATTCGACATCACGGTGAACACGAGTCCGGCGTTCGGCGGTGAGGTCATGGTGCACGTCGCGCTCGACGGCGTGCCGCGCAGCTCGTTCATGCTCGGCCGCGACCTCTTTCTCGAAGGCGGCGTCGGGTTGATCCAGCGCATCGAGAACCGTGTCTCCGGCATCCCTAGCCTGCTCGACCAGGCCCGTACCGACCTCGCCGCCGCCGAGGAAGCCACGGCCGAGGCGCAGCAGCGGATCGGTCAACCGTTCCGCTACGCCCAGGCGCTCAGAGACGCCAGGGAAGACCTCGCCGACGTTGAGACCCGCCTGGCTGCGATGCAGGAGGACATCGAGAACGCCGCGCCCGGCCCGGAGCCGATCACGTCAGACGAAGGGCTCACCGTCGAAGCAGTCAGAGCCCACCGGGCCGCGCTCGGGGTCAGGGGCGATCCGCAACGCAGTCCTGTCGCGGCCGCCTCTGCTGCGGCCGGGGAGTGCGCGGCGCGTGATCCGCACTCGCTGGGCTTGTAGGCGAGCACCTGCCTGCCACATCGGCCGTGGGAATGCGGCCGTGGGAAGGACAGGAGGCTACGAGATGAGCATCAAGAACGCCACGGTCATGGTCTGTCACATCGCCGGTGACCCGAGGCTGACTTACAGCGAGAAGACGGGGACGCCGCGGTTCTACGCGCGCGTAGGCGTCGATCACTGGCGGCGCGAGGAAGACGGCACGTTCACCAAGCTCGATCGCACGTTCCACGACCTCTCGCTGCGCTACAAGGCCGCAGAGGTCGCGAAGGAGCTGTACCGCAAGGGCGATGACGTCATCGCCACCGGAAAGTTCGAGAAGTTCCCCGACCCCGAGACCGGAGTCGAGCGGGAAGAGTTCCGGGCCGACACGCTCACCCCGAACCCGGTCAGCGGCCGGATCACGATCAACCGTGAGCCGCGCAACGCGACCGTCGAGCGCGACGCCGCCGGCGTGGATCGCAATCAGGCGTTCGAGCGCCCCGACCAGTCCCCGCAGGCGCGCGAGCCGGCCGTGCTGGGCTCCTGAGCAGGAGCCCAGCACATGGCCAACGACGACACCTCCACTACGGGCGACGAAGCAGAGGACCGTCCAGATCCCGACCTCGATCCTGCCTCGATCCCCGAGCCCCGCGGCGACCTCGGACCGATACTCGATGAGCCGCCGGCGCCGATCAACTGGAACCTGCTGCGCGCTGACGAGGCCGAGCACGCCTGGCTGGAGCTGAACCAGTGGGTCAACTGGCTTCGCGTCACCTACGGCCTGCCTGCCAGCGTGGTACCGCCGATGTGGCACAAGCATTGGGAACTGGTGTGGGAGCTGAGCGCGCTGCACCTGCACTGGCTGTGCGCCTACGACCCGCAGCAGTCTGGCAGCGCACCGCTGGGCTGGCATCGGGACTTCAGCGACGCGCGGCAGCGGCTACGCGATTGGGTGGGGGCCAGCGGCACCCGGCTCGATCGGGACCGGCCGACCCGGCAGACCGTCTGGCCCGGCGAAGACCCCGCCGCACCGATCGAGGACGTAGAGATCGTCAACCGAGACGAGGATTTCGTGGACTTCGTGATCGCAGACGTGAACCGACGCCGGCAAGCCGAAGAAGACTTCCTCGCCAACCTCAACGTCGATCCGCAGACCGGCGAAGTCCTCTAGACGGCAACCAGCGGGGCCGAGACCAGCAGAGTCTCGGCCCCGCTGGCGTGCGCAGCCCACGAGGGGCACGCCGCCCGGTGCCTTCCGCATGTCGGGGCCGGGGCGTAGACTGGTCGCAGGCGACAGGAATCAGCTAGGCCATCCGCCTCACGGTCGGTAGCATGACGAGCCAGAGATCCGCTCAGGCAAGTCCTCCCAACACATTGGCGTCGCCGCCAGTGGAGGACTGCGCCATGTTCCGGCTGATCTTTACCGCGACCGCCAACACTCACGGGCTTCTCGGCTATGCACCGAGCAACCTGCTGCTCGACTACATCCGCACCCGCCGCGATCCGAAGTGGGCATTGTGGGCGATGCTCATCGCCGTCCCGTACTTCGCCATCGCCTACTGGTGCACCACGATCATCGACAACGGCGGGCCGGGCTGGCTCCACCTCGTCGTCCTCGTCTGCATCTGGAACGCCCTCAAGTTCCTCATCATGGGGCCGGTCACCCTGGCCCGGCTCACCCGCGAGCACATCCGGGCGCGGCGGCAGGCGCGTGCCCAGGCCGATGATCTTGCGACTCGGGTCGGTGCACCTGCCGCCCATGAAGCACTACCGGGTGACGAGCACCGGCCGACGGATCGCGGCCGAGTCCCGGACACGCTCCACCCCTGACACCAAGCAACTGATCGCGCTCGTGCTGCACGTCGCTGACGAGCTCCACGCCCAAGAACTCGACGAGCGACAGCGTCAGATCGGTGATCGACAAAGGGCTGAGGACATAGCACCGGCCGCCGAGGCGGCGGCTGCAGACGGAGGTAGTAGTCATGACACTCGCGATGCCCATGCAGGAGACGGACCTTGCACCCCTGCTGACCGCGGTGACGTATCAGCGGGTCTCGACCAAGGAACAGGCGTCCAAGGGCGGTCGTGACGAAGGGTTCTCGATCCCGGCGCAACGTCAGGCGAACGCCCGCAAAGCCGAAGACCTCGGAGCACGGATCGTCGCTGAGTTCGTTGACGCTGGAGAGTCGGCTCGTTCAGCAGATCGGCCCGACCTGCAACGGATGCTGGAGTACATCACCACGCATCAGGTCAACTACTGCATCGTCCACAAGGTCGATCGCCTCGCGCGGAACCGCCTTGACGACGTGGAGATTCACCGCCGCCTGGTCGAAGCCGGTGTCATGCTGGTGTCGGCGACGGAGAACATCGACGAGACTCCATCCGGGATGCTGCTGCACGGCATCATGTCCTCGATCGCGGAGTTCTATTCCAAGAACCTCGCAACCGAGGTCGCCAAGGGTCTGACGCAGAAGTTCGAGACTGGCGGCACCCCGATGCGCGCCCCGATCGGCTACCTCAACGTCCGCAAGCGCGACGATCAAGGACGCGAGTACCGCACCATCGAGATCGACCCTGAGCGTGCTCCGCTCGTGCGGTGGGTGTTCGAGCAGTATGCAGGCGGCGACCGCACCGTCGTTGATCTGCTCGCCGAAGTCACAGCACGGGGGCTTACGACCGTGCCGACCCCGAAACGTCCCTCCGGTCCGATGGCACGCTCGGGATTCTTCAAGCTCCTGCGCAATCCGTACTACATCGGCGTCGTCCGTTACAAAGGCGCAGAGCAAGCGGGCACGCACGAGCCTCTGATCGACATGGCGACCTGGCAGCAGGTACAGAGCCTGCTCAACGCTCGGAAGATCGCGTCCGAGCGGCGGCGCAGCCACGACCACTACCTGAAGGGCGCCCTGTATTGCGGGGCGTGCGGATCGCGCCTACAACTCGACTTCCCGGCCAACAAGCAGGGCGTCCGCTACGCCTACTACGTCTGCTCGGGCCGAGCCTCCAAGCGGAAGAACTGCACTCGCCGTGCCGTGCCGGTCGGGATCGCGGAGCAGCTCGTCGCGGACTGCTACCGCGACATCGCGATCACCGAAGAGCAGTACGCGGCACTCGCCGCGCAAGTCGAGGCCGCATTCGATGAACGCCTCACGTCCCGGTCACAAGAACTTGCCGAGCTGACGGAGAACCGCAAGCGGCTGCAGAACGAGAGCGACAAACTGCTCGCCGCGCACTTCGCCGACGCGATCGACCTAGAGACCCTCAAGCGACACCAAGACCGCATCCGCGCCGGCCTCGCCGACATCGACCGACGCCTCGCCAGCGAGCACGACTACCACGAGGGATCACGCAAGCAACTCAGCACCGCGCTGAGCCTGCTGGTCGACTGCGCCACCCTGTACGCCCGCACCGACGAGCACGGCAAGCGACTGGCGAACCAAGCACTGACCAACGGCATCGAGATCAGCGAAGACGAAAGGGCGACGATCCGGCTCGCTGAGCCCTTCGCCGCCCTCGCACCCGAGCACGCATCGAGCGATGTCAGGTGTTCTAGTACGTCTTCAATTGTGGAGCCTAGGAGATTCGAACTCCTGACATCCTGCTTGCAAAGCAGGCGCTCTACCAACTGAGCTAAGGCCCCGTGAGGGAATTCTTGAATTGAAAGGGTGGGGCTACCAGGACTTGAACCTGGGACCTCTTCATTATCAGTGAAGCGCTCTAACCGCCTGAGCTATAGCCCCGTCAACCTCCAGAACTTTACCGGAGTTTCGCCGAAAATCCGAATCGAGGGCGAGGACCCCCTCCGGGATCCTCGCCCTCGGCCGGTCACCGTCCCGGGCTGACGTCCACGCTGCCAGCCGACACGGACACGTCGATCGTGCGGCGAGCGCTCGGGGACTCGTCGACCCGGGCATCGAACGAGCCCGCGTTGACGTCCTGACTGATCCGATACTCCACGTCGGGAAGGGTCAGATTCAGCGATCCGGCACTCACGTCGATCGTGGTCGTCGTCGGCGCATCGCCGGTCAGCTCCACCGTCAGATCACCCGCAGCGATGCCGAGATCCGCCTGGTCGACGCCGTCGAGGAGGACGTCCGCGCGTCCCGCGTTCATCTGCACATCGAAGGCCGAGGCCGCACCGGAGACGTCGAGGGATCCGGCGTTGATCTGGATTTCCAGGGAGCCGAACTCACCGGAGACGTCGAGAGCGCCGGCATCGAGAGTGAGACTCGCGTCGAGGTCGGAGCCGCTGAGCTCCTCCGGCAGCGTGAGGACCGCGCGCTCGTCGTCGCCGAACCAGTTGCCGAACCACCAGCCGAAGGCCGGTCGAGGACTCCGGACGACGAGCTCGTCCGCCTCGCGCTCGAACGTCCACGCACCGCGGCCGTTGGTCACGGAGAGCTCCGCCGCGTCGACATCGCCGAAGTCGATGCGCACCATGCTCGCGTCGGCGTCGAGATCGATCGCGGTGACGCCGTCGACGTCCACCGTCTGCACCGAATCCGGTCGGCTGGAGGAGAGGAGGGTCCCGGTCGCCGCGACGGCCGCCGTGCCTCCGGCTCCGAGCAGCGCGATCCCACCGACCACCGCGGTGACGATCATGACGGCGGTCGCTCCGGAGGAGCGCCGGGGTCCGGGCGCGCCGGGCGCCGGCGTGGGGGAAGCCGCGGATGGCGGCGGGGGAGGAGTGATCGGGGTGTGTCCCCCCTGTGCTCCGGTGTTCTCGGTGGTCATCGTGTGACTCCTGTCTGGCCGTTCG
>ERZ501024.210-NODE-210-length-11164-cov-3.709785_pt1 | contig 11164 bp, 10 predicted proteins | sample MGYA00248893_ERZ501024 | MGnify/ENA primary metagenome ERZ501024 (study PRJEB25958, sample SAMN03398501) | human skin metagenome | study: EMG produced TPA metagenomics assembly of the Human Skin Microbiome Metagenome (human skin metagenome) data set. | reverse complement strand
CCGCGTCACCATCAAAGGGCTCCGTCACACCCACGCGACCCTGCTACTCGAACTCGGCGAGCACCCCAAAGTCGTGCAAGAGCGCTTGGGGCACTCAACGATCACCACGACGATGAACATCTACTCCCACGTCACCCCGACCATGCAGAGGTCGGCCGTAGACCGCTTCGCCAACCATCTCCGAGGAACGTGACCCCAGAGCTACCGGAGCGGTTTCGTCAGATAGACGAACTCAAGATCGTCGTTGATCCTCTCGCGGCGAGACTCGACATACCCCTCACGCTGGTAGAGACGGATGTTCCCCTCGCTCAGATGCCCGGTGAACAGTTCCGCAGTCCTCGCACCGGCCTCACGCTCAGCAAGGTTCAGCAGCCGGGTGCCCCACCCCTGACGTTGCTGGTCGGGCGCGACGATCAACCGGCCGATACGCACGACATCGCTGTCGACCACCCACCGCACAGACGCCACAATCCGACCGCTCGCAACCCCGACCAGTCCGTCACTGCTCGTGAGTTCGTCTCGAAGCTCTTCAAGCGACTGGACAAGTGGAGGCAGAAACGGGTCGCCGTACAACTGCGCCTCGGTCGCGTAAGCGGCCCGCTGCAGAGTCAACACTTCACCTGCATCGGCCATCTCGATCGCTCGGGTTGCTGCCTCGGTCATGCCCCTATCTTCTCAGGCCGCGCCGGGCAGCCGAGAGTCATCCCCGGAGGTTGCAAGGCCCCGCACGGGGCACATCATCCAGAGGCTTAGCACTTTTTCTAGCACTTCCAACGAAAATGGCCCCCGACCCGGAGTATAAAACTCCTGATCAGAGACCATTTTCCATTCGTGCGCGAGGGGGGACTTGAACCCCCACGTCCATAAGGACACTGGCACCTGAAGCCAGCGCGTCTACCATTCCGCCACTCGCGCGAGCGTCTCGTTCCGAAGAACTCAACTTTCCGAGGATATCACGCGTTTTCGGCCTCGTTGCACACCCCGGCAGGGGCGTCGGCGGCGTTCCCCCAGGTCACCTGGCTACGATGTCCCTACCGGTCGGCATGCCAGAGGAGCCCAGTGGGACTACTTGACAGCTTTGAGAAGGGTCTCGAGCGCGCAGTGAACAGCGCGTTCGCGAAGACCTTCCGCAGCGGCATCCAGCCCGTGGAGATCGCTTCGGCGCTGCGACGCGAGGCGGATACCACTGCGGCCGTGGTGAGCCGTGACCGCATCATCGCGCCCAACAACTACGTCGTGCGCCTGAGCCCCGACGACGCAGAGCGCATGCGCGGGCTCGGTGGCGCGCTGACGGACGAGCTGCACGCACTCCTCACGAAGCACGCGAAGTCGCAGGGCTACAGCTTCGCCGGCCCCCTGTCCCTCACGCTCGAGGCGGACGACAAGGTCGCCACCGGCACCGTCCGCGTCACCTCGGGCACCGTCGAAGGACGCGTGAGCTGGCAGGCCGTGGTCGACGTCGACGGACGCCGGCACACCCTCACCCGTGCCCGCACGGTGATCGGCCGCGGCTCCGATGCCGACATCACCATCGCCGACGCAGGCTCGAGCCGTCGTCATGCCGAGATCCTCTGGGACGGCGAGCGCGCCATGCTCCGCGACATGGGGTCCACGAACGGCACGAAGGTGGACGGGCAGAAGCTCCGCGAAGCCGCCCTCCCCTCCGACACCACGATCACGATCGGTCGCACCGATCTCGTGTTCCGCGTCGTCCCCGTCGCCACCCCGTCACGGTCGTCCCGCCCCGACGACGACGCGACCCGCGTGTTCGGAGCCCTCGGATGAGTGAACTGGTCCTGCTCCTGCTCCGCATCGGCTTCCTCGTGCTGATGTGGTTCTTCGTGTTCGGGGTCGTCTACTCCCTGCGCGCCGACCTGTTCGGGGTGCGGGCTCGGAAGCTCCCCGCGGAGGCGACAGCGGGAGCACCCGCCGCCGCTCCGGCCGCGGCACCGGCCACCCCGCCCCGTCCCTCATCGGCACGACCGTCGACCGGCCCTGCGACCGTGGCGACGGCGAAGCGCCTCGTGATCACCTCCGGACCGAAGGCGGGTCTGGAGCTCCCCCTCGGCTCCGACGCGATGACGATCGGCCGCTCCAGCGAATCCGCCCTCGTTATCCGGGACGACTACACCTCCAGCCACCACGCCCGACTCCTGCTCCGGGGCGACACCTGGGCGATCCAGGACCTCGACTCGACGAACGGCACGTTCGTCGCCGGCCAGCGGGTGACGGGCGGTCCGGTCTCCCTCAGCCTCGGCACCCCGGTCAAGGTCGGCGCGACGACGTTCGAGTTGAGGGCCTGACGCCGGCATGGTCTTCGAAGGCTCGAGCGCCGCGATCTCCCACACCGGGAAGGTCCGCTCCAACAACCAGGACTCCGGGTACTCCGGGGCGAACCTGTTCGTCGTCGCCGACGGCATGGGCGGACACGCGGGCGGCGACGTCGCCTCCAGCATCGCGATCCAGCGCATGGAGCCGCTAGATCAGCCGTACTCCTCCACGGAGGACGCGCAGGCCGCCCTCCAGGCCGCCGCCACGACCGCCGCGGGCGACCTCATCCGCGCGGCCAAGGACCGCCCGGAGCTCGCCGGGCTCGGCACCACGCTCAGCGCGATCATCATGGTCGACGAGTACGCCGTCATCGGCCACATCGGCGACTCGCGCATCTACCTCTACCGCGACGACGCGCTCACGCAGATCACCGCGGACCACACCTTCGTGCAGCGGCTGGTCGACTCCGGCCGGATCACCCCGGAAGAGGCCAGGTACCACCCGCGGCGCTCCGTCCTCATGCGCGTGCTGAGCGACATGGACGCCGACCCCGAACTCGACATGTTCGTCATGCACGCGCAGCCCGGCGACCGCTGGCTGCTGTGCTCCGACGGCCTCTCGGGCGTGGTGGACGAGGCCCGCATCCTCAAGGCCATGCAGCTCGGGCTCGCCCCCGGCCGGACAGCCGACAACCTTCTCAAGCAGGCCCTCGACGGCGGAGCCCCCGACAACGTCACGATCGTGATCGTCGATGTGGGCGGGCAGCACCCCGTCCATTCCGGCACCGCCACGATCGTCGGCGCGGCGTCGAACCCGTCGGGCGTCTACGTGCCGCCGGTGCGGGCCCCGCGGAGCAACTGGCTGCACCCGGTCCGCCAGGCTGCGAACGAGCCGAGCCACTTCGAGCCGGCACCCGAGTACCTCGAAGAGCTGATCGAGGAGGACCGCCGTCGCGCCAAGCGCCGCCGGCTCGGCTGGATCGCCGGAACGCTCGTGGCGCTGGCCATGCTGGGCTTCGCCGCGTTCGCCGCCTACAGCTGGACGCAGACGCGCTACTTCATCGGCGCGGATGAGGACAGCGTCGTGATCTTCCAGGGTGTGCAGCAGAACATCGGTCCGATCACGCTGTCGACACCGGTCGAGGACACCGAGATCCTCCTCGCCGACCTGCCCCCGTATCAGCGGGCGTCGGTCGAGCGCACCATCAGCGCGCGCTCGCTCTCGGACGCCATGGCCATCGTGGACCGTCTCCGCACGGGCGCCGAGGCGAACATCATCGAGCAGACCCCGCTGCCCACGCCGCTCCCCTCTCCGAGCGCGACGCCCTCGGGAGGTGCGGGGTGAGCACCGACGTCCAGGCCGACACCACGGTCATCAAGGCCCTGCGCCGCTTGCGCATGCCGCAGACGCAGCGCAACCGCGAGTTCTGGCTGCTCCTCTTCGCCTGCGCGATCAGCGGCGCCGCCCTCACCCTCGTCCAGCTCGGCGCTCTCGGCACCATCGACCCGATGATCCTGGCGATCGGCGGCGGGCTGGCGGCTCTGGCCTTCGCCCTGCACATCGTGCTGCGCTTCGTGGCAGCCGACGCCGATCCCTTCGTCGTCCCGATCGCGACGCTGCTCACCGGACTCGGCGTCGCGATGATCTACCGGATCGACATCGCCTTCGCGAACACCGGGTGGAACGCCTACTCAACCAAACAGCTCGCCTGGACCGCCATCTCCCTCGCCGGAGCGATCACGGTGGTCATCCTGCTGCGCAACTACCGGATCCTGTTCCGGTACACCTACATCTTCGGCCTCGCCGGAATCCTCCTGCTGCTCCTGCCGTTCGTCCCCGGCCTGCGGATCCCCGATGCGAACGCGCAGGTGTGGGTCTCGCTCGGTGGCATGTTCGCCTTCCAGCCCGGAGAGCTCGCCAAGATCTGCCTCGCGATCTTCTTCGCCGGCTACCTCGTGCGGACGCGGGAGAGCCTGACGTCGGTAGGCAAGCGAGTGCTCGGGATCACCTGGCCGCGCATGCGCGAGCTCGGACCCGTGCTCGTCGTCTGGCTCGTGTCTCTCGGCATCATCGTCGTCCAGCGCGACCTCGGCACCGGAACGCTCATCTTCGGCATGTTCGTGGCCATGCTCTACGTCGCCACCGGCAAGACGAGCTGGGTGCTCATCGGTCTCGGCCTCGTGGTCGCGGGCGTCGCCGTCGCGTCGCAGATCCTCAGCTACGTGCAGGGGCGCTTCGTCAACTGGCTGTTCCTGTTCGACTCCTCGAAGGTCGATCCGGACGGCGCCGGCTATCAGCCCATGCAAGGACTGTTCGGTCTCGCCCGTGGCGGCCTCATCGGCACCGGCTGGGGGCAGGGTCGCCCGGAGATCACGCCGCTCGCGCACAGCGACTACATCATCACGAGCCTGGGCGAGGAGCTCGGCCTCATCGGGCTCTTCGCGATCCTCTGCCTCTACATGGTGTTCGTCAGCCGCGGCGTCCGCATCGGTCTCGCCGGTCAGGACGACTTCGGCAAGCTGCTCGCCACGGGCCTGTCGTTCACCATCGCGCTGCAGGTGTTCATCATGGTCGGCGGTGTCACGCGGGTCATCCCGCTGACCGGCCTGACCACGCCGTTCCTCGCCGCCGGCGGCTCGTCGCTCGTCGCGAACTGGCTCATCGTGGCGCTCCTCCTCCGCATCTCCGACGGCGTCCGCCGTCAGCCCCGGGTGGTGATCGGCTGACATGACCAAAGAGCTCCGCAGACTCAGCATCGTCATGCTGTTCATGTTCATCGCGCTGTTCGCCGCGACGAGCTGGATCCAGGTCGTCGAGACGGACGGCCTCTCGCAGAACCCGCACAACAAGCGCACCCGGCTGGACAGCTACGAGATCCAGCGCGGCGCGATCATCGTCGACGGCACCGCCATCGCCAACTCGGTCCCGAGCGACGACCAGTACCGATTTCAGCGCGTGTACACCGACGCCGAGATGTGGGAGCCCGTGACCGGGTACTTCAACCCCGCTCTGGGCTCGGCCACCGGCATCGAGGAGGCGATGAACGCCGACCTCTCCGGCACCGGCTCCAACGCGTTCTTCGCCGAGATCGAGCGCATCCTCTCCGGCCAGCCTCAGCGCGGTTTCAGCGTCGAGCTCTCGTTGAACACGGCAGCGCAGCGCGCCGCGACCGAGGCCCTGGACGGCCTGCAGGGCGCCGTCGTCGCGATGGACCCGAAGACCGGGCGCATCCTCGCGCTGGCGTCCACTCCCGGCTTCGACACCAACAGCATGGCGACCCACGACGCGAACGCCGCCAACGCCACCTACGACCAGCTCGTGGCCGACCCCGGCAAGCCGCTGTCGAACCGCGCGATCGCCGGTGATCTCAATCCCCCGGGGTCGACGTTCAAGATCGTCGTGGCGGCGGCCGCCTACGCCAGTGGCGAGTGGACACCCGAGTCGACCCTCCCCAACCCCGCGTCGTACACGCTGCCGGGATCGAACAGTCGTGTTTCCAACGCATGGGGCGGCACCTGCGGCTCCGGTGCGACGGTCACGATCGCCGAGGCAATCCGTCTCAGCTGCAACATCCCCATGGCCGAGCTCGCCGTCGAACTCGGCGACGACACGATCCGGGAGATGGCGGAGAAGTTCGGGTTCAACCGCAGCTTCGACATCCCGCTGACCTCGACGCCCTCGAGCTACCCCCAGGGACTCGACGACGCGCAGACCGCCCTCACCGGATTCGGTCAGGGACAGGTGACCGCGACGCCCCTGCAGATCGCCATGGTGTCGGCCGGCATCGCCAACGACGGCGTCGTGATGAACCCGCAGATGGTCGACGCCGTGATCGGCAACGACCTCTCGGTGATCCGGTCGTTCGACAGCACCGAGTTCGGTCGCGCGATGGAGCCGGACGTGGCGGACGAGGTGACCTCCGCCATGGTCGCCAGCGTCTCAAACGGCGCGGCGCAGGGTGCAAGAATAGACGGGGTCGACGTGGCCGGTAAGACCGGAACGGCGGAGAACGGAAACAGGCCGCACACGCTGTGGTTCACGGGGTTCGCCCCCGCGGACGACCCCGCGGTCGCGGTAGCGGTCGTCGTCGAGAACGGCGGCGGACAGGGTCAATCAGGAAGCGGGGACACCATCGCCGCTCCGATTGCGAAGAAGGTCATAGAGGCGGTGCTGGGCAGATGAGGCCGACGCAGGGTGTGTCGTTCGGTGGTCGCTACGAGCTGCAGTCGCGGATTGCGATCGGCGGCATGGGCGAGGTGTGGGAGGCGACGGATCACGTCATCGGACGCACCGTCGCCATCAAGATCCTCAAGGACGAATACATGGGGGACCCCGGGTTCCTCGAGCGGTTCCGCGCGGAGGCGCGTCACGCCGCGCTCGTCAACCACGAGGGCATCGCCAGCGTGTTCGACTACGGCGAGGAGAACGGCAGCGCCTACCTCGTCATGGAGCTCGTTCCGGGTGAAGCCCTCTCGACCATCCTTGAGCGGGACGGCGCGCTGAATGCCGACAAGACGCTCGACATCGTCGCGCAGACCGCTTCGGCCCTCCAAGCCGCGCACGCGGCGGGTCTCGTGCACCGCGACATCAAGCCCGGAAACCTCCTCATCACGCCAGACGGCCGCGTGAAGATCACCGACTTCGGTATCGCCCGCATCGCGGACCAGGTCCCTCTCACGGCGACCGGGCAGGTGATGGGAACGGTGCAGTACCTGTCGCCGGAGCAGGCATCGGGTCACCCTGCCTCCCCCGCGACCGACACGTACTCGCTCGGCATCGTCGCGTACGAGTGCCTCGCCGGCAAGCGCCCCTTCACCGGGGAGTCGCAGGTCGCGATCGCCATGGCGCAGATCAACGAGCAGCCCCCGCCGCTGCCGCCGACGGTCCCGATCCCCGTGCAGAACCTGGTCATGGCGATGATCGCCAAGAAGCCGGCGGATCGTCCCTCCTCCTCGGCAACGGTCGCCCGCGCGGCCCAGGCCCTCCGCCGCGGAGACCTGAACTCCGCCGCCATCGCCGTGCCAGCCATCGCGACGGGCGGCATCGCCGGGGACGACGACGCCACGCGGATGCTGACCGCGACCGGCGACGACGGCACGACGCGAATCCTGCCCACCACCGCGCAGCTGCCCACCGACGAGGCCGCCGCGGAGGAGCAGGAGAAGAAAAAGAAGAAGAAGAGTGCGTGGACCTGGCCGCTGATCGCGCTGCTGGTCCTGCTTCTCATCGTCGTCGCCGGCACGCTGTGGGCACTGTTCGGCAACCAGGGCAAGGATGCCGACCCCGACCCCACCGGGTCCGCGAGCCGCACCCCCACGCAGACCCAGACGCAGACGCCCTCGCAGGAGCCCACGCCCGAGGAGACCCGGGTCGACGTGACCGCCCTCGGTCTCAACGGCATGGACTGCGGCACCGCCACCGCGACGCTCAAAGAGGCCGGGTTCTCCGACATCGCCTGCGGCGAGGGCGACCCCGCCCCGAGCGACGGCGATGTCGGCAAGGTCTACCGGGTGCAGCCGGAGGGGAACGTCGCGACGACGACCCCGATCGCCCTCACGGTCTACGCCGGCCGTACGCCGTTGCCGACGCCGACGGACGTGCCGACGATCACCGGCGACCCGATCGCCGGCAGCACCGTGACGATCTCCTGGGGCACCGGTTTCACCTGCCCCAGTGGCACCACGCTGTCCGGCTACGTCGTTTCCCTGCAGAACGGCACCTTCGCTTCGGGCGGGCCGAACTTCCAGCCGACGGAGCGCAACGCGCAGGTGACGGTCGGCGACGCCGTCGGGAAGCAGCTCATCGCGACGTATCAGGGCCTGTGCTCCGGGGGCGACCAGCGCACGTCGAACGCCTCCCCGCCGCTGTCCGTCACGATCGTGGCCCCGCAGGACGGCGAGGGTGACGGCGAGGACGGCGCCCAAGGGTAGCCTGAGTATCCAGTCCAACCGCAGTCGTTTCCAGGGGGTCATCCGTGTCCACAGAGCCACAAGTCATCGCGGGCCGGTACCGCGTCGACGAGCTCATCGGGCACGGCGGGATGGCGAAGGTGTACCGCGGGTACGATCTGACGCTCGGCCGCGAGATCGCGATCAAGATCCTCGACCCTGAACTCGCCCGCGACACCAGTTTCCGTACGCGGTTCCGTCTGGAGGCGCAGTCGGCGTCGCGCATGTCGCACCCGTCGATCGTGCGGGTGTACGACGCCGGCGACCCCTCCACGGTCGACAGCTCCTCGGACGAGCCGCCGTACATCGTGATGGAGCTGGTCAAGGGCACCCTGCTCAAGAAGATCATCGCCGACGGCCCCGTGCCCGTCGAGGATGCGGTGCGCTACGTCGACGGGATCCTCGAAGCGCTGGACTACTCGCACCGCGCCGGAGTCGTGCACCGCGACATCAAACCGGGCAACGTCATGGTCACCGACAAGGGCCAGGTGAAGGTGATGGACTTCGGCATCGCCCGCGCGGTGTCCGACTCCTCCTCGACCGTGGCCGAGACCACCCAGATCATCGGCACCGCCGCCTACTTCTCGCCCGAGCAGGCCAAGGGGGAGCCGGTCGATGCTCGTGCCGACCTCTACTCCACCGGCGTCGTGCTCTACGAGCTGCTGACCGGACGGCAGCCGTTCCGCGGCGAGTCGCCGGTCGCGGTCGCCTACCAGCACGTCAGCGAGACACCGGTCCCGCCCTCCGAGGTCAACGAGGAGTCGCCCGCAGCCCTCGACCCGATCGTGCTGCGCGCCCTCGCGAAGGACCCGTATCAGCGGTATCCGGACGCCGCCCACTTCCGCGCCGCTCTGGACGCCGCGGTCACCGGCGCCGCCCCCACGCGCAAGCAGATCGGCGCCCTGACGAGCGAGCTCTACGGCCCGAGTCCGCGCCAGGCGCAGGAGACGGCGCGGTCGCTGCGTCAGCTCAGCACCGACACCACGATGGCCCGCACACAGTCGGGACCGCCCGTCGCGTGGATCTGGGCGGGAGTCGCGCTGCTGGCGGTGCTCCTGGCGTCCGTGCTGTTCTGGGTCTGGACCATCAGCATGCGTCCTGCCGACGTGCCGAGCACCTCGCGGCTCGTCCCTGATCTGACGAACGTCGCCTCCGAGCGCGCGCAGGACGACCTCGCGGAACTGGACCTCTCCTCAAAGATCGTCATCGAATCGAGCCCGTCGATCGCTGAGGGCAACGTCATCCGCACCGATCCCGAGGGCGGCGTGTCCGTGGAGAAGGGCTCGACGGTCACCCTCTACGTGTCGTCCGGCGAGGAGACGGTGGTCGTGCCGAAGCTCGAGGGGATGTCCCTCGATGCCGCGACCAAGGCGCTGAAGGCCGCCGGCCTCGAACTCGGCACGGTGACGCAACGCAATGACAAGGGTCTCGCCGCCAACACGGTGATGACGGCGAGCGAGCAGGCGGAGGCCGAGGTGGCTCCGGGCACCGTCGTGAACCTCGAGGTCGCCAGCGGGAAGGTGACGCTGAACAACGTCGTCGGCTGGTCCATGGACTCGGCGACGCAGGCGCTCGACGACCTGGGGCTCACGCCGGTGCCGACCGAGGCGCCGGAGTGCCCGGCGACGGATCCGGCGACGGTGCACTCGATGTCCATCGCTCCGGGCGATGTCCCTGTCGGGTCGTCGGTCGAACTCCGCTACTGCACCGGGTCCTGACGCGGGACGCGCCGCGGCTCAGCGCGTCAGCGGATCGAGGAGGGCGGAGCGGGCCACGGCCTCCTCGTCGCCACAGAGGCGCAGCCAGTTGGCGAGGAGCCGGTAGCCCCCTCGGGTGAGGACGCTCTCGGGATGGAACTGCACCCCATGCAACGGCAACGTCCGGTGCGCCACCGCCATCACGGTGCCGTCGGGGGCGGTGGCGATGACCGCGAGGTCATCGGGGAGGTCTGCCGCGGACAGAGCGAGCGAGTGATACCGCCCGACGTCGAAAGGTGAGGGGATCCCCGCGAACAGGGCGGAGCCGTCGTGGCGGACCGCCGAGACCATGCCGTGCATGACCTGGGGAGCAGACCGGACCGCCGTGCCGAACGCGGCCCCGATAACCTGATGCCCGAGACACACTCCGAGGGTGGGGACCCCCCGCCGCACTGCGATGCGAGCAGCGTCGATCGAGACGCCGGCATCGGCAGGAGCCCCGGGACCGGGAGAGAGCAGCAGCGCGTCATGCGCGCCGAGAAGCTCCTCGACCTCGATCGCGTCGGTCGCGTCTGACTCCACGAGCGTGGTGTCCGCACCGAGCTCGCGCAGATATCCCACGAGGGTGTGCACGAAGCTGTCGTGGTTGTCGACCACCAGGACGCGCGTCATTCGACGTCGACTTCGCCCGGGGCGATGAGCGGGCTGACCCAGGGGAACACGTACCAGAACAGCGCGTAGAGCACCGCGGCGATCACGACGAGCAGGATGAGGACGCGCAGCCACCACGGACCGGGAAGCAGGCGCCAGAGTGCGGCGTACATGGGTCTTCTCTCTCCTGGAGGTGGGTCACACGGACGGTGCGGCCGGCGGGGGCGGCGGGTCGGTCAGAGCGGACGGGGGTCCCTCGGCTCGCGGCTGGAAACTCTCGAACACCCCGTACGCGACGATGCGCTCGGCGAGCGAGTACAGCGGTGAGCAGGCCGTCAGGGTGATGTACTGCTCCCCCGTCTGCTGCTCCGGCATCTGCGGCACATCGGCGAGCACGTCGGTCTGCGTCGGCTTCACGTACTCCAGCGTGCGGAACCGATAGGTGTACCAGCCGTCAGGGGTCTCCACGACGATCGCGTCGCCGACGTGCAACTTGTCGAGCTGGTTGAACGGCTTGCCCCAGGTCGTGCGGTGGCCGGCGAGCGAGAAGTTGCCGACCTCTCCGGGCATCTTCGACTGCGCGTAGACACCGATGCG
>ERZ501024.208-NODE-208-length-11203-cov-348.209724_pt1 | contig 11203 bp, 13 predicted proteins | sample MGYA00248893_ERZ501024 | MGnify/ENA primary metagenome ERZ501024 (study PRJEB25958, sample SAMN03398501) | human skin metagenome | study: EMG produced TPA metagenomics assembly of the Human Skin Microbiome Metagenome (human skin metagenome) data set. | reverse complement strand
CCTAGTTTTATGGGTCGATAAACCTAGTTTTATGGGTCGATAAACCTAGTTTTATGGGTCGATAAACCTAGTTTTATTAACTCTAAAACTATTATGAATAAAGGGTTACAGCTTACTTAAAAGCATTTAAAAGATTAAAAATAATTAAAAGCCCAGGTAAAGAAAAATTGCCCTTGGTTTTCGCTTCGCTCAAACTCTATTGAACTTCGCTTTCGCTCAGTTCGTCGGGGCAATTTTTTGGTGAGCACTTACGTGACTTTAAAAAAGCAAAAGCAACTCGGAATTCGCTACGCTCATAAAACTTTTTTACTCGCTACGCTCGATCTAGACTCAAATTTCTACAACTTTTCCATGCTTATTTAGGTTTCACAGCCTAAAAAGCGGTTTTTCAGGGAGTCTAGGCAAAATTTTCCAAGGATCGCTCGTAGACACTCGCTTTGTTCTTATCGGTAAAATCAAATGATCTCCAAAATACTCTAATTTGCGTTTAGAGCACTCTAATTTTTTTATTGATGGGGAATATAGGTTTAGGCTAAAAAAGGCATATACGGCTTCAACAGTGTATTTAAACCCTATTATTTGAGTCAATCTAAGCTTTATTGAAAGGATTCCTTGGATCTTCTTTGGCTTGCTTAATCAATTTCTCCATTTCATATAGCGATTTAGCCGATAAAATATCTGTTTTTCTATTTTGATCCAGGCTAAATGCATTGTTCTTTTCTGCTCCGGATTGTGCCTGCTTAAATAAATCGAGCATTCGATCTAAATCTTCGTTTGAATTTGATCGCTCTAAACCGCTTTGTTCCAATAAGTTTAAATATAGTGATCCGATAAAATATTTAATGTGGTCTTGCTGTTTTCTTAAAGATTTACTAAGGGGGGCCTGGTTATATTTCTCAGGGTTTAAAACTCGTTCGACCTTCGCTGTAATATTCTTTTCAGAAGTCTGATTTCTTTTAATTTTTAAAACTTCATTTAATGCATCATGCATTGCAAAGTAAGCATCAATATCTGTTTTTTTACTTAATTCTAGAATATTCAATTCTAATTTTTTTAATTTCTGTGGCTCGGTTTTTTGGATCAGTTGTAATTGAACTATACGTTTATTATAAGTATTGCGCTCATAACGACATCGTTGAATAAGTTTTAAATCTTCTTCATTCAGTTGTTTCATTGATTCTCGTTCAGAAATCATTGCTAAAAAAGCATCTTGCATTCGTCTTTTAAACGGCAGCGCTCGAATATGTTTATCCAAATCGATGATTTCTTGTTGTGTTAAGGCAAATGTTTTTCTACCGGCCAAAGCGGATTTCCTGATTTTGGGTATCTAAATTGATGTTAGCGGAATTCTGATGGTGTTGAAACAATATTTTATGTTATACATAAAATATTGTTTATCTCGTTTCCGTGTCTTTTTTTAACAATGATTGCTTTAGCAATCATTGTTAAAAAAAGACACTTCTACTCGCTCCTGCGGAGGCTACATAAACCACTGATTTAATTATTAAATTATGAGTTTTTCTTCGGGTTTTAACGGTATTTTTCTTAATGGTGAAAAAGTAAGCAATGTCTGCCGTTACAAGAAATGGGAAAGGGGTGCAACAAGGAAAACAGCGAATTTTAGACGAGTGCAACAAACTTTTTTGATGAAATATCGATGTTTGCAACAAGAAGAGACTGCTCTCTGCAACAAGAATTAGCCCCTTGTTACAAGAAAATTTGCTGTTTCGTTACACGTAATTTGTTTGAGGTGAACTGATGTTTTATTTAAATCTAAAGCATAATATTAAAAAAGAGCAGAGTTCTCTGAATGCATTCCATTATTTAACTCGGACGGCACATTTTGAAAATCAAAAAGACAATGAAAAATTAGAGTTTATGCGGTATGGAAATATGCCCAAATGGGCAGAAAATAAACCAAAACTTTTTTGGAAAAGTGCTGATCAATTTGAAATTTCCCGGGGAAGAACAAGCTCTACTTTAACCATTGCTTTACCAAAAGAGTTAATACTAGAACAACGAGCAGAATTGGTTCAGAAGTTAATAGATCAGTTTGCCGGACAATATCAATTTCCTTATACCGCAGTCATTCATAATCATCCCAGTGAAATTACTGGAGAGGATCAACCACATTTACATTTGATGTATTCAGAAAGAACAATTTCAGATGATATTGAACGACCACCAGAGCAGTTTTTTAAACAGTACCGGCCAAAAAATCCAACTCAAGGTGGTGCGCAAAAGTTAACAGCTGATGCATTAGGTTTTGGGCGAAATCAAATCAAAGTATTCCGTGAAAAAACTCAAGAATTAATGAATTTGTTTTTAGAAAAATATGCACCAACTAAAAAAGTAATGGTTTATGGTGTAGAAATTGAAGTGAAAAATCAGGTCAGTTGCCTATCTAATGACGATTTCAATCAAAAATTCGGGACCAAATTACAGGATGTACCACAAATCCCTCGTTGGAAACTTTATAGCGCTGATCCAATTATTCAGCTTGATGTTGAAGCTCAAAAAAACACAATTAAAAAAATTAGAAATCAGAACAATGCTGAACTTTATGGCAAGGAATATGATTTAGAAATATCTAGACGCCATGTGCTTACTCAGAAAAAAGATCCTGGCTTTAGCTTAGATTGATTTTTATAAGTGGAAAATTTGTGTTTTTTGAACATGGAATCTTGAAAAAACTTATCCATATTGTGAGTGATTTTTAGCCACAACATGGAAAATTTGTGTTTTTTAGGCTGCAATGATGGATAGATTGTGTTTTTGATTCAGGTCAATAAGGAAAACCTAGATTTTTGCCCATAAATGTAAAATCTAGGTTTTTCGCATAAGGTGTATTATGTTAATAATATAAATTTTTAAAAGCATATTGATTTAATAATAGAAAAATTATCAGAGTAGGGCATGTGTAAAGTAAACGTTCGATTATTAACCAATAATGATTAAAGATTTATATCTTGTATGTGTTAATTTTATTAACATATATATACGAAATTAATAATGCCTTAAGTGAAATAGTATGCTAGGTAAAAATCATCATTTTTTAAAAAAATTTTCGATCAGTGATGCTGCTATAGCGTATAAAAAACCTCGCTCGACTATACTTAAATATATAAAAAGCGGAGATTTCGAACTTGACTACAATAAATTGATTGAATACAGTCAGTTAGTTAGAAAATTTGGTGAACTTACTTACCCTATACAGGACGAAAGAGAGCAACAAATCAAAAAACTAAAAGATGAAGTTATGCATTTAAAAAAACAACTTAACTTTTTTAAATATACTTCAATCTCAAACAAAAATAGACTATTAATTTCTCATAAACATTCCATTTAACATAATAGAGCTTATACGAAATGCTTTTTAAAATCTCCTTGTTTTTCATATAGTTAAAAATTTTTCATCCCCCTAAAAAACCACAAAAAACCGACTGGGAAACAAGTCGGTTTCTTTTTAAGCAAAACTGTAACTTTTAGCCAATAAAATCGATCAAAAAACATTCGTTTTTCATTTTTTCCTGATTTCTCAATGGTCACACTTCACAAATAATCCCCAATTTCTGCGGACAACTCTTGGGATAAAATAGGCCAACTTTGTAAGCTAAAGCTTACAGAGATTTAAGGATTTTGCTGATTGGTAATCCAAGGTACTAGCCCTATTATGAATACATAAGGGAACTGGATGTCTCCAGACAACAAGAATAAGAAAATAGCGCAAGGAATGGGCAGCACGAGATCAGTAAGACGAGCACCCGATATGAAAAAGCCCGACAGGATGTCGGGCTTTTTTATTGCCATTTGCAAAGTTATTCAATCAGCTTTAATATATAGACTATAATCTATATTATGGTTGTAATATGTGGACAGTCATTACAACGGATCTGTTTAATGAATGGCTTGAACAGCAAGATGAAATAACACAAGAGAAAGTCTTAGCTGCGTTGGTTGTTCTGCAACTGCAAGGACCAAGTTTAGGTCGTCCCTTAGTAGATACCGTCTACGATTCTAAATTTACCAATATGAAGGAACTACGTGTTCAGCATCGAGGTAAACCATTAAGAGCATTTTTTGCATTCGATCCATTACGACAAGCAATTGTACTGTGTATTGGTGATAAGAGCGGTAAAAAGCGTTTTTATACAGAGATGCTAGCAATTGCAGATAAGCAATATGAACTTCATCTCTCAACATTAGGAGAATAATCTGATGGCTAAGACCCTACAAGAATTATTGGCTAATCGCTCTCCTGAGAGCCAAGCCCGTATTCAAAAAATGGCTGATGAATTGCTATTAGAAAATCAGCTTTACCTTATTCGTGAAGAACTCGAAATCTCTCAAAAAGAACTGGCTGAAACTTTGGGAATAAAACAGCCATCGCTTTCAGCAATAGAAAATCGTGGCAATGATCTTAAGATTTCAACCATGAAAAAGTATGTTGAAGCTATGGGAGGAAAGCTCCGTATTGATGTGGAACTTCCAACTGGGAAACATATAGGATTCAATGTATAGATATAGAAAAGTGAGTTTAAGCTCACTTTTTTCATTTGGTCTGATCAGTATGATATAAGTTATAAATCATTCAAAAGATAAAGGCTTATATATGACTGATAAAAAACAGAACGATCATCTAAATCTTGATGGAATCAACTCATCTTATAATGATGGTGATGGGCTAAGAATAAATAATCCTGAGGATTTCAGAAGTATTACCATATCTAATGGCTATTTCTCAAACAATAAAGGGAATGGAATTACTATTGGCTCACCGCAACAATCACCATTAGAAATCATTCTTACTCAATTAGCCCCAAAACTTCCAGATACTATTCAGCCTTATGAATTGGCATCAGTTATTCAAAACCTTCTGGAATCAACTAATCAAGAAGAAATATCTCAAAAATTAATGACTTCAGGCCTTAAAGAAAAATTTAAAGATCCTAATCTTTGGATATCTTTCAGTAGTTTATTGTTTTCATTAATTTTCCAATTTTCATCTAAATAGATTTATAGAGTTCAATTACTTAATTTGGAAACCCTAAAAAACTGAGTAAACATGAGTCAAAAAATATTACAGCGTTATGAACAACTACTAACCGATTCTGCTTCCATCAAAGCTATGACAAAAAAAGCTTACTCAGAATATAGCGGTAGCTATGATACTTTGGGTGATGAGGGGGATGCTCTTTATCTTGAATGGAAAGTTAAAGTTAAAAATCTATTATTACTATCATGTGGTGAACATTCTATTCATTACCGTGATTTTTTAGATGCTGAAGAAACACAGAGCTTTGATACTAATACTAGAATAATCAGTAGGTTAATTCCAATTTTAAAAGCATCGTATGATGATTTTAAAAATGGTTTTTTAACTTCTTTCAAGCAAATTGTTCAAGCTGAAGTTTTTGATAGTGAATTAGAACAAGCACGATCGCTGTTAAGTAGTGGTTATAAAAATTCAGCTGCTGTAATTGCTGGTGTAGTTCTAGAAACCGCAATTAAAGAACTATGTTTGAATAATGGAATAGAATTAGAGAAGAAAAAATTAACACGATTGAATGAAGACTTGGCAAAAGCGGGAGTTTATAACCCTCTACAGCAAAAACTAATTACAGCTATGGCTGATATTCGAAATAATGCGGCCCATGGAGATTATGATCAGTTTACAAAAGAAGATGTTCACAGGATGATCGAAGATATCGAAAGATTTCTACTAGCTTACTCTTCGTAAGACTGTCAGATTTACATAGAAAAAATTTAATTATTTAACATAAAATCTCTTATGCGAAGCAAAAATGGGAGTCTATAGCTCCCATTTTCATCAATGATTCTTAAGATCTTCTAGCATTGCTTCACGCAGAATTTTATTCATGCGTGTCTGATAGCCTTTGCCTTGAGCCTTTAACCATGCAAGTACATCTGCATCTAGACGAACAGATGTTTGTTGCTTCACTGGACGATAAAATTGCCCATGGCGAACAGCATGACTCCAGTCGGTAATCTCAGGAATGTCAGATAGATCTAATTGTTCATCTGGTACAGTTCCTTTTGCAAGCAAGCGTTTAATTTCAGCATCTTGCTTGTCACTGAATTTTTCATTCAGTTCTTTGCGTGTATATCTAACCATGCTCATATTGATTGCGTTCCGCTTTAGTGACTTGCCTTGCACTAATGATTCGTATGATCTCACAGTCATCATCGTCAATGATTGTATGAGCCACCAATAACATCAGTACACCTTTAACCATACCGATCGTTTGCCAACGTTCTTCACCATTGGTATGTCGATCCTGGATTGAGATCCGTAAAGGATCTTCAAAAACGAGGCTTGCCGTTTCAAAAGATACATCATGTTTTTTCTGATTCTTTTGGTTTTTAGCCTCATCCCATTCGAAATACAGTTCCATAAAAAACATTCAAATTTGTATATACAATAATGTATCACAAATTTGTATCACTCAAGCTAATTGGAGTAATTTTTAGTCAAAATTATTGGCAAGAAGTATCAAACTTGCTCAAAAAAAATCCGCTTTGTTTCCAAAGCGGATTTTTGCGGTGGTTACGGGTGATGTAAAATAGTTAAGCATATGATTTTATTTAACTTATAAAAGACGATTTCGGATAACGCCCATTATGTTAAATGGGCATAAATCAATTCTAAAATTATCTATGATAATTCTTAGCTTTTACTTCAGTACTGCGTTTAGGGTGGATAGAAAAGGGGCTAGCTGCTATGATTGCCCCCGAAATCCTCCAAAATAGATATCTTTCTTAATATGACACTTACGCCACCATAAGTTTATTTACCTCTTAAATCAGTAAATAACTCATCACTGTCTAGTGATGTGGTGTAGTAGCTTGTGTGTCGTATATATCACATCACTAGCCTTTCTTAAAATTTAAAAAAATAGGCTATTTCATGTTATCCACTATTCGAGAACAATGGTTCTCTAATATTCGCGGGGATGTCCTTGCGGGTATTGTTGTCGCTTTGGCTCTAATTCCTGAAGCAATTGCCTTCTCTATTATTGCAGGTGTCGATCCTAAAGTCGGGTTATACGCTTCATTCTGTATTGCCGTGGTGATTGCTTTCGTAGGTGGTCGCCCTGGTATGATTTCTGGGGCAACCGGTGCCATGGCGTTATTAATGGTAACACTGGTTAAAGAGCATGGTCTGCAATACTTATTAGCAGCCACAATTTTGACAGGATTTATTCAAATCTTAGCCGGCTATCTAAAATTAGGTGCCTTGATGCGGTTTGTATCCAAGTCAGTTGTGATTGGCTTTGTGAATGCCCTGGCTATTCTAATTTTTATGGCTCAATTACCTGAACTCACTAATGTGACATGGCATGTCTATGCGATGACAATTGGTGGTTTAGCCATTATTTATCTATTCCCTTATATTCCAGTGATAGGGAAGCTTTTACCCTCTCCTCTCATCTGTATTGTCTTACTTACGCTCTTTGCCTTATTCATTGGTTTAGATGTAAGAACCGTCGGAGATATGGGGCAATTACCGGATACGCTTCCAATTTTCTTGCTTCCTGATATTCCTTTAAATCTTGAAACCTTAACGATTATTTTGCCTTATTCACTGGGATTAGCAGCCGTAGGTTTGCTTGAATCTATGATGACAGCAACGATTGTCGATGATTTAACAGATACCAATAGTGATAAAAACCGTGAGTGTAAAGGACAAGGCGTTGCCAATATTGCTTCAGGTTTCTTAGGCGGAATGGCAGGCTGTGCCATGATTGGTCAATCGATTATTAATGTGAAATCTGGTGGGGGTACCCGTTTATCTACATTTAGTGCAGGGGTCTTTCTGTTAATTATGGTGGTGTTTATCAGTGACTGGCTTAAAGCCATTCCAATGGCTGCACTGGTTGCTGTCATGATCATGGTAGCAATTGGAACATTTAACTGGGATTCACTACGCAATATCCGCCAATATCCCTTATCTAGCAATATTGTGATGATCGTTACAGTCATCGTGGTCGTTGCGACACATAATTTGGCTTATGGCGTATTAGTTGGTGTACTTCTTTCTGCATTATTTTTTGCCAACAAAATTGAACGCTACATGGCAATTCAGTCCGAATTTAATGAACCTGAAAATACCCGTACTTATACGGTAACAGGTCAAGTGTTCTTCAGCTCAGCAGATAAATTTACTTCTGCATTTGATTTCAAAGAAGCACTTTCAAAAGTTGTAATTGATGTTAGTCAGGCTCACTTTTGGGATGTTTCTGCGGTCGCTGCCGTAGATAAAGTGGTCATTAAGTTTAGACGTGAAGGAACAGAAGTCGAACTTATTGGAATGAATGAAGCCAGCAAAACCTTAGTCGATAAATTTGGCATCCATGATAAACCAGATGCATTAGATCGCTTAAATAGCCACTAAGAGGGATGAAAAATGTCAAAAATTATTGCATGTATTGATGGATCATTAGCAACAAATACCGTTTGTGATTATGCAGCTTGGTTTAGCGATAAACTTAGTTCACCGCTTAAGTTATTACATGTTATTGATAAGCCAAAAGCGAAAGCACCACAAGATTTAAGCGGTGCAATCGGCTTGGGAAGTCGAGAAACCTTGCTCAAAGAATTGGTTGAAATTGAAGAGCGTAAGGGGAAGATTGAACTAGAGCATGGCCAAATTCTTCTTCGGGAAGCAAAGAATTATCTATTGGAGAAGTTCTCTATTGATGCTCAAAGTTTTCAACGCCACGGCAGTCTTTTAGAGACAATCATGGGAATGGAAGAGGATATTCGTGTTCTTGTTATGGGTAAACATGGGGCTGAAACCGAGCATGATTCCAGTAAAGTTGGAACCCATATTGAAAATGTTGTTCGTGCACTTCATAAACCCGTATTAATAACATCTTCACCCTTTAGTCCACCTAAGTCTTTTTTAATTGCTTTTGATGGAAGTCCTACTGCACGTATTTGTGTAGACAAAATTGCAAATAGCCCTTTATTAAAAACCCTGACAGCTCATGTGGTATATGTTGGTAAGCCAAATAGTGATATGACATTACAAGTCACTTGGGCAAAAGAGCTACTTGCAAATAATGGTTTTGATGTAATTGATAGCATGCTTGACGGTGATGTTGAGAAATCTATATTGGATTATCAAGAAAAAAACGTTATTGATATGATTGTAATTGGTGCATATGGTCATTCAAAGATACGCCAGTTTTTTATTGGTAGTACGACGACCAAATTGTTATCAAGCTCTACAAAACCAGTATTATTATTAAGATAATTTTTAAAAGATAAAAGGATAGTTTTTAACTATCCCTTTTTTAGATTTTCTAAAATTAACATAATACACCTTATACGAAATGTGTTATAATTTTCCTTAGAAATCAACGCTGTAGTTTCTTTTTTGCCCAACCTCCCCAAGGTGGGCTTTTTTTTTATGATTTTTCACGTTCCACGCTTATTATTTAATCAAAGTTTCACGACTTTATTCATATTAATTAAACAATCGTGGTTAATCATAGGGTCTAAAAAAACGGCTCCAAAAGCCTCTTTTCTCAGGCTCTGGTTCAATGTGCTCTGGCACTGGAATCCACTTATTTTCCCTCCGCTCTGGAGTAGTCAATCCGTCATGTTTAGCTTCTGCTGTGTCAGGTTCGGGATCTGGTTTGGCTATGCTGGGTTGCACTAATTCTTGATCGGTAAACGTAGTCATATTAGGTTTTGGGGCTTCTAATAGGCGTTGCATCGTTTCAATTTGGTTCTGATAGAAAGATTCCCGATCTTTGGCATCATCAAGCTGGTTTTTCAGCATGTCTATCTGCTGTCTAAGTAGTAAAACTTCTGCCGAATTTGGACTGTCTATTTTTACAGGTTCTTTTACATCCTGTTTTTTGACAGGTTCCCCGAAAACACGGATAGCCTCGGCTAGATCGATCTTATTCTGGGAATTTTTACTTAAAATTCCTTTCTTTATGTTGTTGTAAATCGTTTGTCTATTGATATTGTAAAGCTTAGAAAGCTCGAGAACTGTAAGGCTTTTCATGTTGTAAATCTATGCCTAAACCTGTCAAAAGTTGTTGTCTATTAGACTGTCTAATAAACAAATGATCAAGTTTAAATTTTAGGCAGGTGCAAAGCCAACTTTTTGAAGATAAGGGAATAATTCTTGGAATTTTTGATAATCTTGGAGCATTTCTGCAATGCGTATAGCAAATTGTTGGAAGCTTTCGGTGCCTTCTGAATATTGCCCCATCTCAGGTAATTCAGAAAGTTTGTTGGCAAAGAGATGACGTTGTTTATCACTCATTTTGGTGAAAAGGGCTAATGTATCCGTTCCCTTAATTACTTTGTCAGAGTTGGTTTTTTTCTGCTTAAAACTGAAAGAAAAACCGGAAATTGAACGTCCTTTTTTATGTTGTTCATATTTAGCCGTTATATCGGTTAACTCATTTACTTGCTTGAGGGCAAAATCTAAAACATACGTTTTAAAATTACTCATTGTTTTGTATTGATGAGCTTCGACACCAAGTTGTTGTCTAAAGATCGATAGATCAAAAATTGGCGTTTTACCAGCAGATCTCCATTGAATTAATAACTCGTATAACCGAATAGCATAAGAGCTAGTTAATCTCGAAACCTGCTCCAATTCATATTTAGTAAAGTTTTCTTCCAGTCGAGTTATGAGTGGAACAATGTCTTGCGTGAAACGTAGGAAAACGATCCCGGATTGAGGTTCATATCCAATTTTATCGACCCAACGACAGTGAAAGCTACGATCCTTACCAGTCTTAGGATTAATGTCATGATACGTGACATAGCGATCAAACAAGCTTTTAGATGCATCCCGAAGCACGGTATAAGCAGTGTGTTTCTCGACATTAAAGGTATTGATATAACTACTTGCATGTACTTCTAAAAGGCTATTTTCAGTTATCCCGTGCCCTGTTTCCCGAGCTTCAGCAATGGCTAATAGGATCAGCCTTTGTTCAACTGTATCTAGGGTATAGCTAGCTTGAATTAAAGCATTATCCTTTACGATTAATTCACTCATTTCTAATAATAAATTTATAATTAAACTAGGTTGTACAATAGACTATTTTAATTGAATTGTAAATCGACTTAATTTGGGGTCGATAAACCTAGTTTTAAGGTCGATAAACCTAGTTTTATGGGTCGATAAACCTAGTTTTATGGGTCGATAAAC
>ERZ501024.206-NODE-206-length-11393-cov-4.207003_pt1 | contig 11393 bp, 9 predicted proteins | sample MGYA00248893_ERZ501024 | MGnify/ENA primary metagenome ERZ501024 (study PRJEB25958, sample SAMN03398501) | human skin metagenome | study: EMG produced TPA metagenomics assembly of the Human Skin Microbiome Metagenome (human skin metagenome) data set. | reverse complement strand
GGCGTCGAAGCCGGCGGCCAGGCCCGGGGCCAGGGCGGGCTCGGCGCGGCGCAGCGCGCGGACGGAGACGGGCTCGACCCGGCGACCGAGGATCGAGGCGTGCTCGAGCACGTGGTCCCAGGCGCGGGCGTCCGAGGGGTCCGCGGCCACGATCCAGGCGCCCTGTGCGAGGAAGCCCGTCTCCACATCGGTGAAGGCGGCGAGCAGGTCCACGAGGGCCGGGTAGGCCTCCCAGCCGGCCTGCAGCAGCGGGGCGAGGTCGTCCTGGCTGAACTGGGTCTCGGCGAGCGGCGCGAGCATCCCCGCCGCGGCGTGGGTGGCCCCGGCCACGGCGTGTGGGCGCCCGGCGGTGTCCAGCTCGGGGGCGATCAGGGTGACGGCGTGGCCTGCGGCGCGCAGACGCACGGCGGCGGTGAGGCCGATGATCCCGGCCCCGACGACGGCCACGTGCACGGACCGGTCCTCCTCACGGCGGCATGACCCGCATCGAGTGGTGATGGTCGGCCGCGCCGGCGCGGTGCGCCCCTGCGGCCCTCTCAGCCCGGCGTGTGCGGCCCGGGCTCCCATGGAACAGCGGCCAGTCTGCCACAGTGGGCGCATGCACTCCCCCGATCCGCTCCTGATGACCGCGGCCGGCCGCGACGACGGCGGCACCGGCCCCGGCGCGGGCCGTCGCGCCCGCCTCGCCGCCTCCCGGCTGTACGTCTGCACCGACCTGCAGCCGTTCCTGCGCCCGGACGGCACGCTCGACACGGCCGCGTTCGCCGACTTCTGCGCGGCGGCGTTCCGCGGCGGAGTAGACGTGATCCAGGTGCGGGACAAGGCCGTGGACGTGGCGGTCGAGCTGGCCGCGTTCGCCACGCTCGTCCCGCTGGCCCGGGAGCACGGGGCGCTCTCGGCCGCCAACGACCGCGCCGACGTCGCCGCCCTGGCCGGGGTGGACGTGTTCCACACGGGCCAGACCGACCTGACCACCGCGCAGTGCCGCGCCCTGCTGGGCCCGGACGTGGTGCTCGGCCGCTCGTGCCACACCGAGGCGCAGGTGCGCGGCGCCCGCGCGGAGGACGGCCTGGACTACTTCTGCACGGGGCCGGTGTGGGCGACGCCCACGAAGCCGGGCCGGGCCGCCGTCGGACTGGAACTGCCGACCCTCGCCGCACGCCTGGACGCGGAGGACCCGGCGGGGGCGCGGCCGTGGTTCGCCATCGGCGGCGTCGACGCGGACCGGCTGCCCGAGGTCCGCGCGGCCGGGGCGGAACGGATCGTGGTGGTCCGCGCCGTGACGCAGGCCGAGGACCCCGAGGCCGCGGCCCGGACCCTGCGCGCGGGCCTGCCCGGCTGACGCGCCCCGCGGGGAGGTCACGGACGGGCCGTCCTGATGGTGTAGAGTCGACGAGTCCGCAACGCGCTCGACGCGTCGCGACCCCCGCCTCCGTAGCTCAGGGGATAGAGCGTCTGCCTCCGGAGCAGAAGGCCGCAGGTTCGAATCCTGCCGGGGGCACGAGCGAACAGAGCCGGACCCCCGTGGCGACACGGTGGTCCGGCTCTTCTGCGTTCTGCGGACCCGGACGCTCGAGCGGAGCGGGAGGTCCGGGTCACCGGCATTCGAGGCGGGAAATCGACCTCATGGGACGTCCCGAGGTGCGTATTCGCCGGATTTCCCGCCTCGAACGTGTCGAAGCCCGGAGGTCCCGCCCTCAGCCCCGCTGCGCATGACCGTGGTCGACGGGCCCGTGCCACGTCGGCCGCGAGGCGTCCCCGACCGCGAGCGCCTCCCCCGCCCGCATCGCGTCGGCCAGCCACGGCTTGGCCCGCTCGAGTGCGTCGTCCCAGCTCAGGCCCGCCCCGGCCAGCGTGGCCAGGGCCGAGGAGAGGGTGCAGCCGGTGCCGTGCGAGGCGCGGGTCGTCACGCGCGGGCCGCGCACCTCGTGCACGGCTCCGTCCACGCGCACGACGGCGTCCGGCACCTCCGCCGCTGCGGCCTCGGGCGCCTCGGTCTCGTCCAGGTGCCCGCCCTTGAGCAGCACCGTCACCCCGTGCTCGGCGGCCAGGCCCCGCGCCGCGTCGAGGGCGGCGTCCCAGTCCGTCGCGTCCCGCCCGGTCAGCCGGGCCAGCTCGGGCAGGTTGGGTGTCACCAGGTGCGCCACCCGCAGCAGCCGGGCCCACGCGGCGCGCCCGTCGTCGTCGCCGACCGCGGTGAGGGCGTCCCCGCTCGAGGCCACCATGACCGGGTCCAGCACGACGACGGCGGGCCGGGTCTCCTCGAGCCAGCCGGCGACGGCCCGCATGAGCTCCACCGTGCCGAGCATGCCGATCTTCACGGCGTCCACGGCGATGTCGGCGGCGACCGAGTCGAGCTGGGCGCGCACCACGTCCACCGGCAGCGGGTGGACGGCCTGCACGCCCTGCGTGTTCTGGGCGGTGATCGCGGTGATCGCGGTCATCCCGTAGCCGCCCCACGCGGCGATGGTCTTCAGGTCGGCCTGGACACCGGCGCCGCCGCCGGAGTCGGAGCCGGCGATGCTGAGCACACGGGGGACGGCGGAGGTCATGCGGGGGCTCCTTCGGGTCGGGGCGGATCGGCCGCCCGGGCCGGGCCGATCCCGCCCATGAGAATGTAGTCGCATGTCCCACGTCACAGAGAGCTCTCCCGCGCACCCCGGCCGAGCCGAGGAGTCGGCGCCGCTGCGGCCGACCTCCCCGCTCGGGATCGCCGCCACGTTCATCGGCACCACCATCGGCGCCGGGTACGCCTCGGGCAACGAGATCCTGCAGTACTTCGTGAGCTTCGGCCTCTGGGGCGGCACGGGGGCGCTCGTGATCGCCGGCGCGCTGTTCTTCCTGCTCGCGGTGATCGTGCTGCGGCTGGCGCAGAAGCTGCGGACCACGGACATCCACCGGATCGTGAACCCCACGACGTCGCGCGTGCCCACCTGGTTCGCGGACCTGTCCATCACCACGTCCCTGCTGGGGACGCTGGTGATCATGCTGGCCGGGGCCGGGGCGGCGGTGCACACCGCGTTCGGGCTGCCCTCGCTCGTGGGCTCGCTGGTGATGGCCACCGTCTGCGTGGTCTCGGTGCTGGCCGGCATCACGGGCCTCGTGCGCGTCCAGGCCGTGGTGGTCCCCCTGATCATCGTGGTCGCCGTCGGCGTCGCGGTGTGGGGGTTGGCGAACCCGGGGGCCGCGGTGGACGACGTCGCCGCGCTCGTGACCTCGTCCCCGCTGATCAACCAGTGGTGGCTCTCGGGCGTGCTGTACGTGGCCTTCAACATCCAGCTGGCCTACGCGGTGCTCGCCCCGATCGGCGAGGAGAGCTCCTCGTCGGGCCGCTCCCTCGTCGCCGGGGCCGGGCTCGGGGCCCTGGGCCTCGTGGTGATGGCCGGCGCGGTGATGGCCGCGATGACCGCCCACGCCCAGCTGATCGGCCGCGCCGAGCTGCCCATGGTCGAGCTGGCCGCGATGATCGGCGGCTGGGCCGCCCTGCTGTACACGGTCGTCCTGCTGCTGGCGCAGTTCACGACGGCGGTCTCGTGCCTGTACGGCGGGGTGGAGCGCATCGCCCTGCTGTCCTCGATGCGCCGCGTGCCGGGCTGGGTCATCGCCGTCGTCACGGCCCTGGCCGCCACCCTGCTCTCGAGCGTCGGCTTCTCCGACCTCGTGGGCACCGTCTACCCCGTCCTCGGCTACGCCGGCCTCGTCATCATCGTGATGCTGGTCGTGACGTGGATCGTCGAGCGCTCCACGGTACGCCGCCGGGCGGCCCGCGCGGCGCGCGCCTGAGCGCCCGGCCGCATGGCCGGACGGCGGACGGTGAGGCGCCGCGGGGGACGTGCTAGGGTCGCTCGCATCCCACGGGAGCCCCACGGCACGGGGCTGAGACCGGGCTGACGCCGCCCGGAGACCGTCTGAACCTGTCCGGGTCATTCCGGCGAAGGAAGAAGGAGCAGCGGCCATGTCCGTTTCCGAGCGCACCCCCCTGCCCGCAGCCGAGTCGACGGCCGAGGTCGTCGCCGAGGAGAACTACCCCACGCACCGTCTGGGATGGCTCGAGGACGCCGAGCACGGCATCCGCGTGCCCGTCACCGAGGTCCACCAGGACGACTCCCCCGACGGCACGCCCAACGCGCCCCTGACCGTCTACCGCACCATGGGCCCGGGCTCCGTGCCCGAGCGCGGCCTGCCGGCCCAGCGCGCCGAGTGGATCCGCGCCCGCGGCGACGTCGAGGAGTACGAGGGCCGCGAGCGCGACCTGCTCGACGACGGCCGCTCGGCCGTGCGCCGCGGCGCCGCCTCACAGGAGTGGGCCGGCGAGCGCCGCCCCCCGCTGCGCGCCAAGGAGGGCGCGCGCGTCACCCAGATGCACTACGCCCGGCGCGGCGAGATCACCCCGGAGATGCGCTACGTCGCCCTGCGCGAGGGCGTGGACGTGGAGCTGGTGCGCTCCGAGGTCGCGGCCGGCCGCGCCATCATCCCGGCGAACGTGAACCACCCCGAGTCGGAGCCGATGATCATCGGCAAGGCGTTCGCCGTGAAGGTCAACGCGAACATCGGCAACTCGGCGGTGACGTCGTCGATCGCCGAGGAGGTCTCGAAGCTGCAGTGGGCCACCCGCTGGGGCGCGGACACCGTGATGGACCTGTCCACGGGCGACGACATCCACACCACCCGCGAGTGGATCCTGCGCAACTCCCCCGTGCCGATCGGCACCGTGCCGATCTACCAGGCCCTCGAGAAGGTCGGCGGCGACCACCAGGCCCTGACCTGGGAGATCTTCCGCGACACCGTGATCGAGCAGTGCGAGCAGGGCGTGGACTACATGACCGTGCACGCCGGCGTGCTGCTGCGCCACGTGCCGCTGTCCGCGGACCGCGTGACCGGCATCGTCTCCCGCGGCGGCTCGATCATGGCCGGCTGGTGCCTGGGCCACCACAAGGAGAACTTCCTCTACGAGAACTACGACGAGCTCTGCGAGATCTTCGCGCGCTACGACGTCGCGTTCTCCCTGGGCGACGGCCTGCGGCCGGGCTCCGTGGCCGACGCCAACGACGCCGCCCAGTTCGCCGAGCTCGACACGCTGGCCGAGCTGACGGAGCGGGCGTGGGCGTACGACGTCCAGGTCATGGTGGAGGGCCCCGGCCATATCCCGCTGCACCTGGTGCGGGAGAACGTGGAGCGCCAGCAGGAGCTGTGCAAGGGCGCCCCGTTCTACACGCTCGGCCCCCTCGTCACGGACATCGCCCCGGCGTACGACCACATCACCTCGGCCATCGGCGCCACCGAGATCGCCCGCTACGGCACCGCGATGCTCTGCTACGTCACGCCCAAGGAGCACCTGGGCCTGCCGAACCGGGACGACGTGAAGACGGGTGTGATCACCTACAAGATCGCCGCGCACGCCGCCGACGTCGCCAAGGGCCACCCCGGCGCCCGCGACCGCGACGACGCCCTGTCCAAGGCGCGCTTCGAGTTCCGCTGGCGCGACCAGTTCGGCCTCGGCCTGGACCCGCAGCTCGCCGAGGAGTACCACGACGAGACGCTGCCGGCCGAGCCCGCCAAGACCGCCCACTTCTGCTCGATGTGCGGGCCGAAGTTCTGCTCCATGCGCATCAGCCAGGACATCCGCAGCGAGTTCGGCGGCGCGTCCGAGCAGGCGCGGATCGCCGAGGCCGGCATGGCCGCGAAGTCCGCGGAGTTCCGGGCCGCCGGCGGGTCCGTGTACCTGCCCGAGCCGACGATCCGCACCGCCTCGGACGCCTGAGGCCGGACGCGGGGTGAGGTGGGGCGGGATGGCCCGCCCCTGCGCCACCTGACGATCGCGTCATGACCTGAGGACCGCCAGCAGGTCATGACGCGATCGCCAGGACAAGGCCCTCCGGGACGGCGAAGGCGCGGCCCCACGGACGGGGCAGTGCGCTCGGTGGTCGATCGAGTGGTGATGCCTCTTGACTCACACACACACTGGGCTCACTATTCCGTCAGGCCCCTGTGATGCGTGTCCCATTCGCCCACAGGAATTGAGTGGATGGAATATGACGTGAAAGTCGACATGACCCCGCCGGTCCGCACCCCAGGGGCGCTTCCCAGGTGAGGCATCATCCAGCCGCTCAGCTCTCCTCGGGCCAGCCGTGATGACCCGGATGCTCGTCTCGAGATTCCTCCTTCTCCTGATCACGCTCGGAACAGCAGCGCTCCTCGCGTCCTACGTCGGGGTGGAGAAGGAGGAACGCTGGCGCATGGACGGCACGGTGTACGAGATCTCGGCATTCCCCGCTGGCGAGGCCTGGCCCATGATCCGGACGTCGCTGACGGGACCGGACTCCGGCTCTGCGGCCACGTCCACGAGCCCCCACGTGACTGCCCTCGCCGGCCGACCTGCTATGGACGTGCTCCCGGATGGCGTCGCCCCGACCGCGGTCGTCCCCAGCACCTCCCCCTTTGCCGCACGTGCCGCTGCGGGCGAACTGAGCTGGCCGGACGTCGATCGGGTCGTCGTCCGAGACCTCTCCTCCGCGCCGGATCGCGCCACCGAAGCAGACCTCCTGGTCCCGTTCCTCTCCACCGACAGTTCGTCCCTTGCCGGCGTGATCGGCGGCTCACCGGCCCAGGTCGACGAGCTCGTCCAATCGCTGCGGCGGGCCGGTGTCGTCGTCGACGTCGTCCCGCTCCCGCCGCCGTGGGAGGCAGCGATGCGACGCAGTGTCCATGTGCCCCTGCTCGCCGTGATCGCCGGCTTCGCCCTGCTGGGCGCACAGGTCGTCTGGCGCACGACCCTGCGCAGTCGACTGCTCCCTGCCGTCACCTCGCACCGCCTCGTCGGTGCCTCCCCACTGCGAGCGGCCCGGCTCGGTGTCCGGCCCGCCATGGTCGCCTGGACGACCGCCGCCGCGAGTGCCGGCGGAGTCTGGCTCGTGGCATGGCCCCGGTGGGACGCGGAGATCGGTCTCACCGGCGACACCGCTCTCCTCTGGTCCGCCGTGCTCGTCGTGGACGCCATCCTCATCCTCGGCACGACCCTGTCCACCCTCTGGGTCCGAAGGGCACACGCATGACGGCAGCCATGCGGGCCGTTGCGGACGGCCTCCGCGACCTGTTCGACACGCCCGGACTGCTGTTCCTGTCCCTGCTGCACACGACCGTGGCGTCGGTCGTGTTCGGACTGGCCCTGGGCGTCGCCGGCGGAGTGACCACGGCGCTCGAGGTGCTCGAGGACGCCGAGTCGTCGGGCCTGGTGGCAACCAGGATCCTGGACCCCGCCGTCACGACCGACCTCCACCCCCGCGCCGTCGACACCGTCTCCCGGGCGTTCGCCGCCCATGTCGACGGAGTCGACCCCCGTGCCTTCCTCGTGACGGACGCCATCGGAATCGAGGACCCCCGGCTGCAGGGGGCGGTCATCGCCACGCCTGGTCTGGCCCGGGAGTTCGGCGCCGCTGCTGCCGTCAGTCCCGCCGAGGGTGTGTACTTCGCTCCCGCCGCGATCACCTCCGGGGGGCCGGGCGGCACCGTGTATGTGGGGTCCACACCCCACAGCTATGCCGGCCCACTCCCCGGGGACGCGGCCGCGCCGCGGGCCGACGGATCCCTCTGGCCCCTGGGTGAGTCGCCCGTCATCGTCACCAGCACGACGACCATGGCCGGCCTGATCGAACCGGCCCAGCTCGCGGCGGTCTACGGTTCCGTCGTGGCATGCCAGGACGCGGCCTCCGAGGTGAGAGCGGTACTCGACGTCCTCGAGGACGAGACGGGCGTGGTCGCCGAGTTGGCCCCGATCGCCTCGGCCAGGTCTCCGATCGCCCGAGAAGCCCGCGGTGCCGCGCTCATGGTCACCGCCTACACCGCCGGGCTTGCCAGCGCCGTCGTGACGGTGGTGAGCCTCCTGACGACCATGACCCGTCGACTCACGCCCACGTGGCTGGCGCACCTGACGGTCGGGGCGCCCAGACGACTGATCCGGCTCCGGATCGCCACATCCGTGGCCGCGGTATGGGGCATTCCGGCCGTGCTCGGATCGTTGCTCGGCCTCGGCATCGCCTCGGAAGCGGGCGGACTGCGTCCGGCGCCTGCCGTCGTCGTGGTCGGGCTGGCGGTCGTCTTGGCGATCGCCGCTGCGTGCACCCGTCATCCCCTCCGCCAGCTGCACCGGGCCGTCCGCACGGCGGCACTCGTCGAAAGGACCGTGTGATGTCCCTGCTCACCGTGCACGACGTACACCGCTCCTACCGCGGCCCCGCCGGGGATGTCCCCGTGCTCCGCGGCGTCTCGCTCCAGGTCCCCGGGGGCGGCGTCCACGCGATCATGGGACCCTCCGGGTCCGGCAAGTCGACCCTGCTGCGGCTCCTCGCCTGCCTTGACACACCGGACGCCGGGAGCATCCGTGTGGCCGGGCGGAGCCTGCCGGCACCGTGGTCGTCCGACGGCGACGCCTACCGGAACCGGACGTGCGGCATCGTGCTCCAGGACCATCTGCTCATCGATCGGGCGACCGCCGTGGACAACGCGGCCCTGCCGCTGCTCTACGCGCGGCCGCGCACCTCGAAGCGGGAGCGCCGCACCATGGCCGCCGAGCTTCTGACGCGCCTCGGGCTCGGAGACCGTCTCCACCACCCCGTCGGCCGGCTCTCCGGCGGCGAGCGCCAGCGCGTGGCCATCGCCCGGGCCGTGATCATGGGGCCCTCCCTGCTGCTCGCCGACGAGCCGACGGGCGCCCTGGACGAGGAGCGCACCGACGAGGTGATGGGGCTCTTCCGCTCCATGTCCCAGCCGGAGCGGGCGATCGTGGTCGTCACGCACGACCCCGCCGTGGCGGCCCGGTGCGACCACACGTGGCGGCTGCGGGCCGGGCGGCTCGAGTGACGAGGTCCGGCCGCGCCTCCTGCACAGGTGTCCGCAGACGGCGTTGCGTCCCCGGGCGTCGCGTTCCGGCTCCGGATGTCCGGGGCCGCTCTTAGGCTCGGGTGCATGAGCGCGCACCACGCCGACGACGGCCTCCCCACCCCCGCCGAGGATCCACCGGCGGGCGGGCGACAGGCGCCGCCGAGTGGCGTCGTCGTGGGTGAGGACGGGCGGGCCCGCCCGCCGTGGGCGGCACGGGATCCGCTGCTGCGGGAGTACTACGACACGGAGTGGGGCCTGCCCGTCACGGACGAGCGGGGCCTGTTCGAGCGCCTCGTGCTCGAGGCGTTCCAGTCGGGCCTGAGCTGGCGGACCGTCCTGGCCAAGCGGCCGCGGTTCCGGGAGGTGTTCGCGGGCTTCGACCCGGACGCCGTCGCGGCGTTCGGGGACGCGGAGGTCGAGGCGCTGCTGGCGGACCCCGGCATCATCCGGAACCGGCGCAAGATCGAGGCCGCGATCGCGAACGCACGAGCCGTCGTCGGGATGCGCGGCGAGCGGTTCGCCCCGCTGCACCCGGGCTCCCCCGGCGCGGGCCCCGCCTGGCACGGCGACGGCGACCGTCCCGCCACCGGCCTGCCGGGGCTGGTCTGGGCTCACCAGCCTGCCGCGACCCCACGGCCGGAGACGGTGGCGCAGGTCCCCTCGACCTCGGACGAGTCGCGCGCGCTCGCGAGGGCGCTGAAGGCGCACGGCTGCCGATTCGTGGGGCCGACCACGTGCTTCGCCCTGATGGAGGCCACCGGGATTGTGGACACCCACCTTCTCGGCTCCTGGCGAAGAGGGGCGTCCGGGATCTGGGAGTGAGCGGGGGCCTCCGGCAGGATGGGGAGCTCAACGCAGGACGTCCACACGAAAGGGTGACGACTGATGACCACCACCTCCGCCTCTCAGGGCTACCGCACAATCAACCCGGCCACCGGGGAGCTGCTGAAGTCCTTCGACAACGCCACGGATCAGCAGATCGCCGACGCCCTCGACGCCTCGCAGGCCGCCTACGAGCAGTGGTCCCGGAAGTCGGTGGCCGAGCGCGCCGCCGTCGTGAAGCGGATCTCCGAGCTGCTGGCCGAGCGGTCCAAGGACATCGCCGCGGTGATCACCACGGAGATGGGCAAGTCCCTCGGCGCGGCGGTCGGCGAGGTGCGCTACAGCGCCCAGATCTTCGGGTACTACGCGGACGAGGCCGAGGAGCTGCTCGCGGACCAGCCGATCAAGCAGTTCTCCGGGCAGGAGGCGTTCGTCCAGCGGCTGCCGATCGGCCCGCTGCTGGGGATCATGCCGTGGAACTTCCCGGTGTACCAGGTGGCCCGTTTCGTGGCGCCGAACCTGGTGCTCGGCAACACCATCCTGCTCAAGCACGCCGAGATCAACCCGCAGGTGGCGCAGCTGCTGGAAGAGCTCTTCACCGAGGCCGGCCTGCCGGAGGGCGTGTACCAGAACCTGTTCGCCACCCACGACCAGATCTCCACGATCATCGCCGATCCGCGCGTGCAGGGCGTGTCCCTCACCGGTTCGGAGCGGGCCGGCGCCGCCGTCGCCGAGCAGGCCGGCCGGCACCTCAAGAAGGTCGTCCTCGAGCTCGGCGGCTCCGATCCGTACATCGTGCTCTCCGCGCCGGACGCCCGCGCCGCCGCCCGCGACGCACTGGCCACCCGGATGGGCAACTGGGGCCAGGCCTGCAACTCGAACAAGCGCATGATCGTCATGGAGGACCTCTACGACGACTTCGTGGACGAGCTGGTCCAGCGCTCCTCGGCGATGAAGCCCGGTGACCCGACCTCGCGTGACGCCGACGTCTACGGCCCGCTGTCCTCCGAGTCCGCGGCCGACGGGCTCGCCGAGCAGATCGCCGCGGCCAAGGAGGCCGGCGCCACCGTCCACGTGGGCGGCGAGCGCGTCTCCGGCCCCGAGGGCGAGGGCTTCTACGTCTCCCCGGCCGTGATCACGGACGTGGACCAGGAGAACCCCGCCTACACGCAGGAGCTGTTCGGCATGGCCGCCGTGGTGTACAAGGTGTCCTCGGCCGAGGAGGCCGTGGCCCTGGCCAACGACTCCCAGTACGGTCTCGGCGGCGCCGTCTTCTCCACGGACCTGGACGAGGCCAAGCGCGTGGCCGACCAGCTCGAGGTGGGCATGGCGAACGTGAACCTCGCCTCCGCCGCCGGCGCGAACCTGCCCTTCGGCGGCGTGAAGCGCTCGGGCTTCGGCCGCGAGCTCGGCCCCATGGCCGTGGACGAGTTCGCCAACAAGCGCCTGTACGCGGTGCAGGGCCCCCTGGAGGGCTGACCCGGGGCCGGGTCGGCCCGGCGGGTCTCCCGCTCCGGCCGGCTCGTCGGACCCTCAGCCGCGCAGCGGGACGGTCGCCAGCACCTCGTGCAGCGGCCCGCCGGACCGGCCCTCGCCGAGCCGGGACGCCACGACCTCGACCTCGTCCGCGGTCCACTCCGGCCCGCGATACACCGTGAGCGCGCGCACGGCCTCGGCCAGCAGCACGGTGCTGG
>ERZ501024.203-NODE-203-length-11499-cov-12.715135_pt1 | contig 11499 bp, 14 predicted proteins | sample MGYA00248893_ERZ501024 | MGnify/ENA primary metagenome ERZ501024 (study PRJEB25958, sample SAMN03398501) | human skin metagenome | study: EMG produced TPA metagenomics assembly of the Human Skin Microbiome Metagenome (human skin metagenome) data set. | reverse complement strand
ACATCACATGGGTAACACCGGAAGGTGGTGGTGGTCCTAACTACCCAAATATGTAGTAGCTATTTTAGCTCTTCATTTATTATTTTTTAGGTAAATAAGCCCTCTAGAGGGCTTATTTAAATTAAAGCATCTGCAAGGGCCTACTTACAGAGCTCTGCTTAACCAGCTATATCAGATTTTCAATCTTTATACTTTGTAGCTCTTTAATTTATGTTTAATGCTTAATTTAAAATTACCAACCAGCTTTTAGATTCTCTACAGTTTTCTCATTCTGAGTTATATGCTGTACCCGTGCAGAAAAATAAGATTTAAGTTATCTTTTAAATTAAATAAATTCATATACTTGATTTACTAAAAACTATTTTATTTAAATACAGCGCACAAGGGATGCGAATAGAACAAATTTTTCTGATTTATTATGCTTTAACTCTATATCGCCACGAGTAGTATTAAAAGTTATTTATACTGTCATTCTGATTGATATTTACTTATTCTATTTTCTATCATCTATAAAAGAAAAATGGCAGGGTTCAGTTATCTTCCTTTCTCTATTTACTGCTTACCTAAACAATAAGTATTAATTACACTATGCAATGTGTAATGGCAGCTAAGTTATAAGTTCATAAGATGTAAACAAGCGTTTAGCCAGTATTTTATATCGTTTTTTACTTTTTTCTTTTATTTACTTTCTATAGTCTGGATAAATTTTAAAACTACAAGCAGCATAGTTACTACAATCATTCAATTTATAAAGGTAATAAGACTTTACTATAGCTGCTTTTTCTCAAAAAAATCGATAGTTTTAGTTTGGTTTATAAATTCGGTATCAAATTGTGCTTTTAATTTCTGTTAGCAGAAGCTCTACTTGACCTAATAAAAATAACTATTTTGGCACAGTGCTTTCACTATTAAATTTTATGATTAGTAACTGATTATTATACGCTTTTTAGGGAAAAATTTAAATTAATTTAGTGGCCTGATAAAATTTGATCTTTAAAATTAAAAACCCGCTCATTTGAGCGGGCGTGTATTCAATTGCGCTGATTACACAAGATTTGCCTATTTAACAGACATTTCTATAATAAGATAGATAATGTTTTATTTATATACCTAAAAATAAATAACAGATTTGAATCTATTTACCTTTTAAATCATTTAAATATATATTTAATATTAAAAAAGCTTATTAGATTTAGCCTATTAGCTTAGATATAACTCATCTCAAGACTTCAATGGCCTATCATACTTTTCAGAATATGATCTTTATCAATAAAATGATGTTTTAAAGCTGCAAGTATGTGCCCGGCGACTAATAGACCTGCTCCCCAAGATAAATAGATATGTAAAGACTTTACTACTGCAAGTACCTCCTGATTTGGCTGAATAAGCGTCGGTAAATTGAATAAATACAATACAGGAGCAGGATGTCCAGCGGACCAGCTAAATAAACAGCCTGTAACAGGCAAAGCAATCAAGACAAGATATAAACCTAAATGTCCAGCATGAGCCGCTTTTTTCATCATGGGAGACATACTTGCTGGAAGTTCAGGTACGGGATGCGTATAGCGCCATAATATACGCATTACTAAAAGGAAAATAAGTATGGTCGCTATATTTTTATGAAGAGTAATAATATCGCCCTTAAAACCTCCATTAATTTCATAAGTTAAAAAATTTCCACTATAAAAACCTATAAGCCAAGCTGTAAGAAAAATAAATGCCATCACCCAATGCAGGATTTGTGCTGTACGGGTATAATAAACTGACGAATTCGCCATAAATATTCCTAAAGTTATTTTAAGCTCTTATAAAAAAATAGACAGAGAAGCATTTTTTCTGCCTATAGCCTGTTTTATTGAATTTTAATTATATTCTTGGCTGGATTAAACGAGAGCAAATAAAACACATCGTTTCGAAATTGAAATGCTTATCCTCTACATGAAGTTAAAATGACCAATGGTGAGATATTATTTATTATTCTAAATAATTATCTTTATTTAATTAAAACTAAATAGTACAAGCTAAGAATACCTGCTCCTATAATTATCCAACTCAAAATTACCAGCCATTGAAAGTGTTTCTATAAGTCTAGCGACTCATATGGAAATGCATGAAATAACCCAGCACTTCATAAAATGAATATCTTTAAACCTATACAGTAAACATTTCTAGAAAAAATCTTAGCCCAGTGTTCAACTGAGTATATGAGAATAATCAAAAGTAATAGATTGTTTATTCATTTAGAAAACCTATAAAATTCACTATAATTAGTTAACCAGTAATTTCCCAGCTCTGAACAAAAAATAAGCTATGAGTAAAGAAGTAATAAGAAAAGCAGGATCAAATGCAGAGGGCTGATCAGATATTTTTTAATTGAGAGGTCTAAAATGAAAATTTTAAACTTTTTATAAACTCATCTAAATTGATCATTTTATTTTTATAAAGTTTAGTGTTCCTTATCAAAAACAATAAAAATATCAATTCACCTGACTTACACTTTTAATGTGAAAAGATGCATAAGCTTACTTGAACATTAACTCTTTCACTTACAAGCTAATTCTGAACTTTCTATTTAAATTAATACTAGCGTTTACTCAGGATAAATTTATGAAAATTCTTATGGTTTTGACATCTCATAGTGCTTTAGGTAATACAGGTAAAAAAACTGGTTTCTGGTTAGAAGAATTTGCAGCTCCTTATTATGTCTTTAAAGATGCTGGAGCAGACATTACGCTTGCTTCACCAGCAGGCGGTCAACCTCCTTTAGACCCAAAAAGTGACGAGCCAGATGCACAAACTGAGGCCACTCAGCGTTTTAAAGCAGATCAGGAAGCACAACAGGCTCTGGCAAATTCACATATTTTGGCGGAAGTACAACCTGACCAGTTTGATGCAGTCTTTTATCCAGGTGGTCATGGCCCACTCTGGGACCTGAGCAATGATCAGAATTCCTTAAATATTCTGCAGTATTTTGATGAGGCACAAAAACCAATGGCTTTAGTCTGTCATGCTCCAGCTGTGCTTAAAAATTTGACTTCAAATGGTCAAAGCTTTGTAAAAGGTAAAAAAGTGACAGGGTTTTCAAATAGTGAAGAAGATGCTGTAGGCTTAACTGAGGTCGTACCCTTCCTTATAGAAGATGAGTTTAAAGCTCAGGGTGCGTTATATGAAAAAGGTCCAGACTGGCAATCTTTTGTGCTGGTTGAGGGGCAACTCATTACTGGACAAAATCCGGGTAGTTCTGAAGAAGCCGCTGTAAAATTACTAGAGTTGTTAAAACTAGAAAAAGCTTAAAACAACTTAGGCTATTTAGATATCAAAATAATTCTAGCTGTTCAAGTATCAGCTAGAATTTATATTATTTAGTATCGAAATCAAAAAAGTTGTCATAGCTATTTTCTTAGATTAGCTTTATTAATAAGCAGGCTAAGCTTGAAAGAAACTGAGCAATTCTATATATAAATAATATTATTATTCAAATTCACTTAAAACTTTTTCTGCAAACCACCGTGGGACTTCCAGTAATTCTGGGTTAACACGAAGTTTTTCCGCATTTTCTACTTCTGCAATAAATGCAGCTTTTTGTCCATTTGAAGAATTATCAAAAATATAGGTGCGGTCTGAAGCTTCTATAGCCTGCATCAGCAGATCCATACTCCGGTAGTAACGCTCACGGATTTTAATTTCAGGCACTGGATGCCCACCTTGGCTTACGCGATATTCAACTCTGGCAATATTAATATCAGGGTCAATTGTTGAGACATAATAAAGATAAGTGCGAAAACCCTGTTTTTGAGCTTCACGCAAGAACTCGATCTTACTGATATGTGACATGACTGTTTCAAAAGTAAAGCTTACTTTGAGTTCGATAAACTTTAAGCGTATGAAGTCGATAATACGGGCAGCTAGGTAAGAGTCCACCTCATCTGGCTGGAAGATAATATTTTCATCTGGCTCTATAATTGGAGAGGTACTAAGTAAGGGCCCGTTTTTACGCTTTTTGGTCTGTAAAAACTCAATAAGCTCTACTGCTTTTAAAGCTTGATGATAGCTCTTGAGATTACATCGACAGGTTTCTTTAAGCTCTTTTTCCAGCTCATCTGCATTTAAATAAGCCCCAATATAATGGGGCAATAAATATTCTTTAATCGTACTTTTACCGGAACCATTTGGACCGGCAAACATTCTGATTCTAGGTTGAGGCATATTTAAATAGCCGTTTCCTGTTTTTTACGCCGTTTCATTACCTGACGCTGCTGCGGCTGTATAGACTGATATGCATGTCCAGTATCTTTTAAAAAGACTTTTTCACCATCTGGCAAGTGTTTAACCAGTTTATGCTGCTCTGTATAAACGACTTCAGAAGAAGCACATGCCTGTTCAAATGCATGCCGAAATGCCTGTATTGCAAGTTTAGGAATCATTGCTTCCTCATGCATGGACATATTCATCATTGTAAGTGCTGACATTGATTCACCTCTGCGCCAATCTGTACGCATTTAGTTCATCTTATCACAAAGCTGAATTTTGTCTATTTTTACAGCTCACCATTTTAAATCTTATCTATTTATAGATGAATCAGCTGCCGGTTATCCTCAATAATATTTAACCATGCTCGAGTGGCAGCTGACATACTGACAGTAGAGTCCCAAGCCATGCTTAAAGTCCAGTTTAAAGAGGGCTCTTGTAAAATAGATATATTAAATTTAGAAGGATCAAGCTTATTACAATAAAGCTCAGGTAATAACGCGATACCCATACCTGACTCGACCATCTTCGCAATAAAATCCCACTGGCTACTTTTACAGATTACATGAGGTACGAAACCTGCCTGATGTGCAGCTTCAGTAATCATATTATTTAAACTAAAACTGTCATCGTAAAAAAGGAAATCTTGGGTTTTAAGCTCTGCAAGACTGACTGTAGTCCTGCCCTTCCATATCGAGTTGCTCACGGAGAGTAAACATAAGGAAGAATTAACCACCGGGATTGAATTAAATACCGGTTTCAATTCACCTAACAATATACCGACATCAACTGTTTTAGCTAAAATTGCCTGTTCTATACCATTTGCACCTACTTCTAGAAAATTCAGCTCAATTTCTGGATATTTTTGATGAAACAATGCAATAAGTGAGCTGAACAATACAGACCCTAAAGGCGGCAAGCCAAGAGTCAGCTTACCTTTCTGTAAAGATTGGATCTGCTGAATAGTATCAGTTATTTTTTTCTGTTCATCCAAAATAATTAAAGCATGCTGATAAATCTGCTCTCCAAGATACGTTAGTCTGATGTCACGTTTGCGGCCGGCTTTACCCTTCTTGAATAGCTCGCAGCCTAATTCGCTTTCAAGTTGGCCAATCGCTTTACTTACCGCAGGCTGAGTAAGAAAAAGTCGTTCAGCTGCCTGACTAAACCCTTGAGAACGCACAATTTCAACAAAAATTTTTAAAGCTTTAAACTCCATAAATAAATTATTCCAAATAGATATAATCATTTTTATATTATTCATAATTTAATATAAAAATTATATTTAAAATAGCGTAGAGATTTTATTTTTATTTAAATTATGGACGCCATCATGTGGTTACGGCTTTTCTATTCCTTAAAATTACTCATCCAGGTTGGACTGTTATTTGTATTTTGGTGTATAGGATACTTACTGCAAAAGTTATTAAATTTACCAATCTCTGCAGCGGTGCTCGGGCTGATAATTACTCTGCTAGCTCTAGCAAGTGGAGTATTTAAACTTGAATGGATTAAAAAAGGTTCGGATTTTATTTTAAATGAACTGGTCCTGTTCTTTATTCCCTGTGTTATTGGTGTGATGAATTATAAGACACTCTTGCTTAATCAGGGATGGCAGTTAATTGTAAGCGTCATATTAGGTACTATTTGCGTTATGATAGTTACCGCCTATAGTATTTACTTAGGCTTTAAATTTGAACATTATTTAAAAGCTAAAAGACAAGTGCCAACTGATCATGCTGGAGAAAAAGCATGAGTACTACAGTTCTGGCTTATTTACTATTATTGCTGACCTTAGTCAGTTATTACTTTGCTAAAAGACTGTATCAGCAGTTTCCTTATTTACTATTATCTCCAGCTTTTTTTGTACCAATCGTACTGGTCACTGGAATGGTTTATTTTCATATTCCTTATGCAACCTATATGCAGGAGAGTCACTGGCTGGTATGGATGCTAGGCCCGGCCACTGTTGCTTTTGCCATACCGATTTATGAATACCGTAACATTATACGCGAACATTTATTTTCAATCAGTTTAGGGGTATTTGCGGGAATGTTAGCTGGTATTTTAAGTGCTTTCTATCTGGCAAGATTATTCAAGTTTGATAATGCTACCACTTATAGTTTAATGTCACGTTCTATTTCTACTCCGTTTGCCATGGAACTTACTGAACACGTAGGCGGTTCAGTAGAACTGGTCATTTTATTTACCATGATGACAGGCGTTGCAGGAATACTGTGCGGTGATCTAGTTTTGATCGCATTAAAACTCAAGTCCCATTTTGCACATGGCGCGGCTTTAGGTAATGCTGCACATGGTTTTGGTACTACCAAGGCTTATATGCGTCACCGTGAAGAAGGTGTAGTTGCCAGTCTGACTATGGTTTTAGCTGGCGTATTTATGGTGCTCGCCGGACCCTTTCTAATTCGGCTTATTTTGCGCTTAACAGGTTAAACCAAAGCTGGCAGATAAAATACAGACAATGCGCATGTTAATAAAATTGTGGTTTCACTTATTTCGATAGCTGCTCCTACAGTATCTCCAGTAATACCCCCGATGCGCTGAATAAATTTAAATCTTAAATAAAGCAGAGTGACGATTCCGCTTGCAAGACCAATTGATCCGGCTAGACTCAAATAACATGAAAGAAAAGTAATGATAATCAATATACTAAAAGCTATAGTGCGGGGTAAATATTCAGTTATAGCTGAACCCAAACCGGACTTACGCACATATGGAGTCGTCAAAAACAGAAACAATGGCGCTAAACGGCCCAAGAGTGGGATTAAAATAATCAAATCATATTGATGCATTTCAATCAGCAAATATAAAGCCGCTAGCTTTAATAAACTGATTAATATGAGGCTTAACACGCCAATTGGACCACAATTTGGGTCTTTCATAATGTTTAAAGTTCGTTCTGGGTCACCAAAACCGCCAACCCAGGCATCAGCAGTATCTGCGAGTCCATCCAGATGTAAACCGCCTGTGAGCCAAATCCATATGACCAGAACAAAAGTGGCTAGCACTAAACTGGGTAAGGCCTGTAAAAGCAAAGTCAAGGCAAAAAGCAGGCCACCGATCATCAACCCAACCAGTGGATAAAACAGTAAGGATTCCGCATTCTGCTTTAGGCTGGGCATCTGTTTTAATTTAATTGGAAAGACCGTCAAAAACTGTAAAGCAATCATTAAACGAATCATTTTTCAGATGCTTCCAGTGCATATGATTGGGGATTATGCGAGTTTAAGTACAAAGTATGGAGCTGCCCTAATTCAGCCGGTATTTTTAAAAGATGATCTGGTGACTGATCTGAAGCCAGACATTTCATCAATTTAATTACGCCTCCATGACAAATAACCAGTACCTGTCGCCAGTTATTTTCTAACATTTGCTGATGAATAAGCTGGAAAGCCCGTTGAATACGATGTTGAAATTCATGTAATGGCTCGGCTTCAGGCGGTGTATAAAATGAAGGTTTTTCCCAGAAACTGGCTAAGAGTTCAGGTTCACGTTGATAAATCTCTTCAGTACTGCATCCCTCCCATTGTCCAAAATTCATTTCTTTAAGGTCAGAATTGAGAATTAAGGGTAATTTCAGCTGTTGTGAGAGCTGTCTGGCAAAGTGTGAACAACGTATAAGTGTAGAGCTATAAATAGCCTGCCACTGAACCGGTTGTTGTAATTTTTCTAGAACTTCAAGCTGCATCTGCTGCCAACCTTCAGGTGTAAGTGCATCGTCAGTATAGCCACGTAAAGTATGTCCCAACTCAGTCTGACCATGGCGCAAAAGGTCTAGCTGTAACATCTAAACTTTTTCACCAATTACTGCTGCTTCGGCAAAAGTCGCCATTTGATTATGTAAAGCGCAAGCTAATTTAATTATACCTAAGGCAGCACCAGCACCGCTGGCTTCCCCCAACCGCAAGTTCAATTTTAAAAGTGGCTGGGCTTGAAGTTCAGCAAGTATACGCTGGTGGCCATACTCAGCGGACTGATGTCCAAATAGCATCCAATACCGTACTGCTGAATTCAAACGTACAGCACATAATGCAGATACTGAGCTGATAAAACCATCAACTATTATAGGTAAGCCAAGTTGTGCACAGCGTATATAAGCTCCTGTCATCGCTGCGAGCTCTAAACCACCTACAGCACTAAGAATTTTAAAAGCATCTGATCCTGCATAACTTTTATGTAGCTCAATAGCCTGATCAATAACCTGCTTTTTATAAGATAACTGCTCTTGCCGAATACCAGTCCCTACACCTGTTAATTTCTCTGCAGGTTCATTCAATAATAGACATGCTACAGCTGAAGCAGAACAAGTATTTCCAATCCCCATTTCCCCGGCAACAAAGAGTGAAGCTTGCTCTGCCACAGCCTCCTCTACACTTTTTGCACCAAGTTCCATTGCCTGTTTACACTGCTCTTCGGTCATGGCAGTTTGTGTGGCAAAGTTAGCAGTTCCTGGCGCAATACAGTGACATTCAACGCCAGGATAATGGTAAGGCTCCCCAACTGAGCCGCAGTCAATTACTTTCAACTTGGCATTGTATTCTTTGGCAATAACGCTGATACATGCCCCACCTGTCATAAAATTTTGCAGCATTTGGCGGGTAACAGCTTGAGGATAAGCAGAAATATTCTCTTCCATCACTCCATGATCACCAGCAAAAATTGTAATCCATGGGTAGTTAATCTCTGGACGTTCATTCCCCTGCAGGGCAGCTAAACGGACAGCAACCTGCTCCAGTTCTCCAAGAGAACCGGACGGTTTAGTCAGTTGCGACTGTCGTAGTTCAGCCAGTATTTTTATTTCTGTATTTGGCTGCTTACAAGGTTCTAACCACCAGTTCATTATTTTTCCTCTTTGAGTATTATGGGGAATCCAGCTACACAGAACACTACTTTTTGTACGATTTGCCCAATCTGCTGGTGCAAACGTCCAGATTCATCTATAAATTTACGGCTGATGTTCCCCATCGGCACCACACCAAGACCTGTTTCATTACTCACCAAAATAATCTCGGACTTCAGATTTGGTAAAATAGTTAACAGCTTTTGACACTGACTCATCAGCAGTTCTGAAGCATCCTGTAACAACAGATTACTCATCCACAGGGTCAGGCAGTCAATCAGAATAAGTTGATTTTGAGCATCAATTTCTTGTAATTTTTCTGAAAGATACAAAGGCTCTTCAATTACTTGCCATTCTCGTGGCCGTGATTCCTGATGGTGCAAGATTCTCTCTTGCATTTCTTCATCAAGTGGCTGTGCAGTAGCAATATAAATAACATTTAGCCCGCTCTCTAGAGCTATTTTTTCTGCCAGCCTGCTTTTACCTGAACGGGCGCCTCCTAAAATGAGCTGTAACATATATGACCTAACTTAAAAGTAGTATGAGGATATAAAGGGCCTTGCAGAACTTTTGCCTGATAAGTTCCAAATATTAATTTAGATATATTTAAATTAAACCGATCTACTTTAAACTTCTCAATTCGATCCAATACTTGTTTTGCCGGAAAGGCATCACGATATAAACCTAATGTAATATGTGGATAATATTCTAAAGAAGCAATTTCTGGACAATTTAAATTTAAAGTTTGTCTTAACCGGCTAAGCCATTTTCCAGAATCTTCTATATCAATAAATAAAGCTGTTTCAAAACTATTTAATAGACCTGTTTTTAAACTGAATACAGGAGGTGAAAGTCTTTGTAGCTGTTGTAATTGTTGTCGAAATTGCACTGCACTAAAATCATCATCATAAAGTACTACTGAATCATTCATTTTAAAGCCGCATATAAACAGCGTAATATGAAACTGGCGTTGGTTAGGCTCAAGCAGCAAATCCCGAAAAGATTCACGAATATTTTTTAAATTGGCTACTACTTCTGGATCAGTAATCTCGATATACCAGAGTCCGTATTCCTGGCGGCCATGATGCCATTCGGGATAATCCTGTGTAATGGTAGGAACCGTATATAAATTAGGCTTCAAAAACACGTTAGTTACACATCTATTACAACCCTGCTATTAAAGCATTTAATCATCAATTTTGCTTGGGTGAAATTTATGAAATAAGCTTTTCTCACTCACTATTTCAACAGTTTTTAAATATAAAATAAGAAAGTCACCATAATGTTCAAGTTAGCTCAGGCTGTGCATGTGAATCTTAATTCAAAAAGATTCCTCCATCCTGTCTGCTATTATTTGATCAACTTATGTCTATAAAAAGGAATACGATTATCTCTGGTGATCCACACATGCAAATCTTTAGTAAAGCTGGCGCACGACTTAATGATTTTTTGTTATATAGTTGAAATTACTAACTAAACAAAATTTAGTTGTTCAGGAAAATGATGGCTTCAAGCCATCTTTAATGAGATGCAAGAATTTAAAAAAGCAATCAAGCATCAAAGTGAAAGACGTATTGGTCGTGCAGAGTTCTCCAAATTATTAAATCTAGGGTCCGAAATACTAAATACACGAATTAGAGCAAGAAGATATAAAGAACCTTATAAAGATGGAAGGAAAAGGTTCTGGTTCTACTCTTATGTTCAATTTGTGATTCTTGAGGTAGAATCAAATCATAAAGTCGCTTAATGCGGCTTTTATCTTTTTTATATGATCTGCATAAGTGAGTAACAATGTGAGTTAGACTTCAATATATCCTCAAATTAATAAGCTGAAATAAAGTGATTATTCATCAATAATATCAGCAAATTTAGCACCCAAAACCTGCGCTAGGTCATTAGGTTTAATCCCTATATCCAGCCCTCTTTTCCCACCACTTACATACATACATTCAAGTTCTGTAGCACTAATAGAGATAACTGTTTTTAATCTTTTTTTCTGACCAACGGGACTAATCCCACCTACTAAATAACCAGTTAGGCGTTCGGCATCTTTAGGGTCTGCCATATGTAGTTTTTTAGCTCCTACTGCTGTAGCTATTTTCTTTAAGCTTAATTGATGGGCTACTGGTAAAACTGCGACATAATAATTTTTATCATCGGTGACTAATAATGTTTTAAATACTTCTTTAACTTTCAAGCCCAGTTTTTGTGCTGCTTCTAATCCAAAATTTTTAGTATGAGGATCATGCTCATATTCATGAATACTAAAATCAATTTTATTTACTTTTAATAGTCTACATGCAGGCGTCATTTTTTATTACCTTTAAATCAGTATATTTTATATTTTTATATTTAAAAATCCAGATTAACTTAGGCTATTTTTAATATCT
>ERZ501024.201-NODE-201-length-11855-cov-4.805085_pt1 | contig 11855 bp, 8 predicted proteins | sample MGYA00248893_ERZ501024 | MGnify/ENA primary metagenome ERZ501024 (study PRJEB25958, sample SAMN03398501) | human skin metagenome | study: EMG produced TPA metagenomics assembly of the Human Skin Microbiome Metagenome (human skin metagenome) data set. | reverse complement strand
CGTTATCGATGGGGGCGGTCATTAGATTCCTGCCAATCGTACAAAGTCCTCCACGGCGAGCTTTTCGCCGCGTTGCTTCGGATCGATGTCCGCAGCTCGCAATGCTTCCTCGGCGGCTGCTCCCGAACCAAAGTGACCCGACAATGCCGCGCGCAGGGTCTTGCGGCGCTGGGCGAAGGCGGCGTCCACCACGGCGAAGACCTCCCGGCGGGACGTGCTGCCCGCCGGCGGCTCGCGCCGGGTGAAGGCGACCAGCCCGGAGTGGATGCGCGGAGCGGGCCAGAACACCTGGGTGCCGATGGTGCCCGCCTTGCGCACGTCCGCGTACCACGCCGCCTTGGCGGACGGCACGCCGTACACCTTGGAGCCGGGCCCGGCCGCGAGACGGTCCGCGACCTCCTCCTGCACCATCACCAGGCCGTGCCGCAGCCCCGGCAGGACCGCGAGCGCGTGCAGCAGCACGGGCACGGCCACGTTGTAGGGCAGGTTCGCCACGAGCGCGGTGGGGCCGCCGGCGGCGGCAGCGGGCCGGACCTCAGCCAGGGCCTGCTCGCTCAGCGTCATGGCGTCCGCGTGCAGCACGGCGAGGGCGTCCTCGGCCCCGGGGCGGAACTCGGCGGCGGTGCGCGGCAGGCGGGCGGCGGTGACCGGGTCGATCTCGACGGCGGTGACGGCGGCGGCCGCGTCCAGCAGGCCGAGGGTGAGCGAGCCCAGCCCGGGGCCGATCTCGAGCACGTGCTCGTCCGCGGTCACGTCCGCGGCCTGCACGATGCGCCGGATCGTGTTCGGGTCGATCACGAAGTTCTGGCCCCACTGCTTGGTGGGACGCAGGTCCAGCTCGGCGGCGATGCGCCGCACGTCCGCGGCGCTCAGCAGCGGGGCGGGGGCGGGGTGCGGGGAGGGCTGGACCATGCCCGCGAGTCTATCGGGGCGCCGGACGGGGTAACCGGGGCGCAGCGGCGCGGGCTCCGCTCAGGTGGAGAGGTCACCGAGCCGGACGAGCTCGCGGAACTCGGGGCTCGTCTCCTGCAGCCCGGCGAACGTGCCCTGGCCGATGATCCGCCCCTGGTCCATCAGCACGATCTGATCGCAGCGCTTGACCGTGGAGAGACGGTGGGCGACCACGATGACCGTGATCCGTCCGCGCAGCGACTCGATCACCTCGGTGACCCGGCGTTCCGTGAGGTTGTCGAGGGCCGACGTCGCCTCGTCGAGCACGAGGAGGCGGGGGCGCCGGAAGAGCGCGCGCGCGATGCCCAGGCGCTGGCGCTGGCCGCCGGAGACGCCCACGGCCCCTTCGCCGATCACGGTGTCCAGGCCGTCGGGGAGCTCGTCCAGCCACTGGCCCAGCTGGGCTTCGCGCAGCACGCGCTCCACCTCGGCCCGGTCCGCCGTCTGGGCGGCCTCGACGTCCAGGAGCACGTTGTGCAGCACCGTCCCGTTGACCACGGTGACGGACTGCGGGACGAACGCCACGTTGTCCCACCAGCCGCGCGGGTTGGCCTCGAGCTCCACCCCGTCCACGTAGACCCCACCGCGCTGGGCGTGGTGGAAGCCGATGACCAGGTCCACCAGGGTGGTCTTGCCGGCACCGCTGCCGCCCACGAAGGCGTACGAGGAGCCGAAGGGGATGCGCAGGTCGATGTCGCGCAGGACCGGTTCGGCCTTGCCGGGGTAGGTGAAGGACGCGTCCCGCACCTCGATGGACTCCTCGAACGTGATGCGCTCGTAGGGCCGGTCCGCCGCGTGCAGGACCGGCTGCGCGGCGGCGAGCTCCGCCGTCGTGCGCTCGAAGGCCGGCCAGGACGTGCGGATCTCGTTGGTGGTGGCCATGAGCGCGGCCATGGACGGCAGCACGCGGAAGCCGGCCATCGCGAGCAGGGCGAGCGAGCCGAACGCCTCCCCGCCGCGACCCTGGATGAAGGCCACGGCCACGAGCGCCGCGATGGCGGCCACGAAGGCGACCTCGAGCACGTAGCGCGGCATCATCGTGAGGATCATCTTGAGCCGCGTGGCTTCGGCGCTCTCCATGCGGGCCGCGCGGTACTCCTCCATGAAGGCCGAGTCGTTGCCGCGGATCTTCACGTCCTTGTAGTTCTCCAGGCCCTGCAGCGCCGCCGTGTTGGCCCGCTCCCCCGCGGTCACCAGGGTCCAGCCCAGGCGGGAGGCCGGGCGGCGGATCACGGTCTTGATCACCCAGGCGACGGCGAGGAAGTACAGGGCCATCCCGAGCCCCGTCAGCGGCATGGAGACGCCCACCACGACCGCCACCGCGACGAGCGTCACGGCCTCCGTGAGGAACGTGACGGACGCGTTCACCACGCCCGTGTACGCCATGCTGGAGGTGCCGGTGACGTTGTTGACCAGGGTGCCCACGGTGCGCGTCAGGTGCAGGCCGTAGTCGGCCCGCAGGTAGTAGCGCAGCAGCGTGGCGGATGTGCGGATGAGGTTCTGGTTGGTGAACCCCATGGTCCACCAGCGGAACGCGAGCACCAGGATCGCCTTGAGCAGGAAGGCCAGCACGATCACGACGGCGAAGGCCACCGTCTGCTCCGGCACCGTCACGGCCCCGAACCGGGCCAGCAGCCCTTCGAGCGCCGGGGAGCCCAGCTCCCCCGAGGTCAGCAGGCTGACCAGCGGGAGGATCGAGGCGAGCGCCACCATCTCGAGGCCGGCCACGAGGACGGACCCGAGGACCACGAACACGAGGCGGATCCGCATGGGGCGGTCCACCAGGTACTGCGTTCCCTCGGGCAGCCGGGCTTTGAGGAGTCGGGTCAGCACGTCGTCCATCCTAGGGGCCGGGTCTGGATCGGCTCAGAACGAGCCGTACACCCGGGCGGTGTTCTCGCTCACCGCGCGGGCGAGGGCGTCCACGTCGTCGCCGCGCGTCTCCGCCATGCCCCGCAGGGTCAGCGGGATCAGGTAGGGCGCGTTGGGGCGGCCCCGATGCGGATGCGGCGTGAGGAAGGGCGCGTCCGTCTCCACGAGCAGCAGCTCGGCCGGGGCGATCCGCAGCGCCTCGCGCAGCTCGTCGTTGGCCTTGAAGGTGACGGGACCGGCGAAGGACATGTGCCAGCCGTGCTCGGCGCACGTGCGGGCCAGATCGGGCCCGCCGGAGAAGCAGTGGAACACCACGTGCGGGGGCAGCCCGCCGTCGGCCGCCTCCTCGAGCAGGATCCGGACGACGTCGTCGTGCGCGTCCCGGTCGTGGATCTGCAGGGCCGTGCCGAGTTCGCGGGCGAGTCGGATGTGCCGGCGGAAGGACTCCTGCTGCGCGGCGTGGCCGGCCTCGTCCTGCGTCCGGAAGTAGTCGAGGCCCGTCTCGCCGACGGCGCGCACGCGGGGGTGGCGGGCGAGCTCCGCGATCTGCGCGAACGCCTCCTCGAACTCGCCGCGCTCGGTCAGGCGGGCCGCGTCGTTGGGGTGCAGCGCCACGGCGCCGAGCAGGCGGGGCTCGGCCTCAATCGCCGCGATCGTGAACCGGGCCGAGGCGACGTCGCAGCCCACCTGGACCGCGCCGGTCACGCCCACGGCCTCCGCCGCGTCCATCGCCTGGTGGACGTCCACGCGGACCAGGCCGTCGCGGAAGTCGAGGTGCGTGTGGTTGTCCACGACGGGCACCGGCAGCGGCTCCGGCGCGGGCGGGTACTCGAGACGACGCTTGCGGCCCGACTTCTCCTCGTGGGCGTCCCGGCGCGGGCCGCCGTCGTCGTCCGGCTGCGGGGCGGGGGCACGGTAGGCGAGGGGGGTCTCGGATGCGTGGGCCATGCACCCCACTCTAGGGAGCCGAGCCCGCCCCCCCCGACACGCCTCGGGGGCGGTATCGGGTGGTATCCACGTCGGATACCACCCGATACCGCCCCCGGAGGGAACGGCTCGGCGCGAGGGTCAGGCCTTCGCGGCCGCCCACGGGTCGGCGATGCCGATGTACTGCACCGAGGTGTACTCCTCGATGCCCTCGGCGCCGCCCTCGCGGCCCAGGCCCGACTGCTTCACGCCGCCGAACGGCGCGGCCGGGTTGGAGATGACGCCCACGTTGTAGCCCATGAGGCCGAACTCGATGCTCTCGGCCACGCGGTACATCCGGGCCTGATCCTTCGTGAACACGTAGGAGGCGAGGCCGTACTCGGTGTCGTTGGCCATCTCGATGGCCTCCTCCTCGGAGGAGAAGGTCACGATCGGGGCCACGGGGCCGAAGATCTCCTGCTGGAGGATCGGGTTGCCCTTCTCCACCTTGATCGCGGTCGGCGCGTAGAAGTAGCCGTCGCCCTCGATCTTGTGGCCGCCGGTGAGCACCTCGCCGCCGGCCGCCACGGCGTCCTGGACGAGCTGGTCGATGTCGTCGCGCGCGCCCTCGTCCACGATCGGGCCGAGGGTGGACTCCGGGTCGGTGCCGCGCAGGGGCTTGAGCGCCTCGAGCTTGGCCACGAACTTCTGCGTGAACTCCTCGGCCACGTCCTCGTGCACGAGGAAGCGGTTGGCGGCGGTGCAGGCCTCGCCCATGTTGCGCATCTTCGCGGCGAAGGCGCCCTCGACGGCGGCGTCCAGGTCCGCGTCCTCGAAGACGATGAGCGGGGCGTTGCCGCCGAGCTCCATGGAGGTGCGCAGCACGTTGTCCGCCGCGTCCTTCATGAGGCGCACACCGACCGGGGTGGAACCGGTGAAGGACACCTTGCGCAGCCGCCGGTCCTGCAGGATCGGGCTGGAGATCGACGAGGCGGAGGAGCCCGCGACGACGTTGAGCACGCCCTTGGGCAGGCCGGCCTCCTGCATCACCTGCGCGAACAGCTGGGTGGTCAGCGGGGTCAGCTTGGCGGCCTTGAGGACCATGGTGCAGCCGGCGGCGACGGCGGGGCCCACCTTGCGGGTGGCCATGGCCAGCGGGAAGTTCCACGGGGTGATCAGCAGGCACGGGCCCACCGGGCGATGGTGCACCTGCATGCGCAGCGTGCCCTCCGGCACGGTCAGGGTGCGGCCGTAGTGGCGGCCGGCCTCCTCGGAGAACCAGCGCAGGAAGCCGTTGCCGTACGTGACCTCGCCGCGGGCCTCGGCGAGCGGCTTGCCCATCTCGAGGGTCATCAGCAGCGCGAAGTCCTCGGCGCGCTCGTTGATCAGGTCGTAGGCGCGGCGCAGGATGTCGGCGCGCTCCTTGGCCGGGGTGCGGGCCCAGTCGGCCTGCGCGGCGCAGGCGGCGTCGAAGGCGGCCATGGCGTCGTCGGAGTTCGCGTCCTGCAGGCTCGCGATGACCTTGCCGGTGGCCGGGTCCTTCACGTCGAAGGTCTTGCCGGAGGAGGCATCGCGCCACTCGCCGTCGATCAGCAGGCCGGTGGGGACGGACTCCAGCAGCGCCTTCTCGCGCTCAGCGGTCACGGTCATGATGCACCTCTTTCGGGGTCGGTGGTCGGAGGCGGCACGCCCCGCGTCCCTCAGGGGAACGGGTGGACGGCCACGGGTATTCCGACGCCGTCCGGCGGCGGTCGGCAGCGGCTCCACGGCTGATCCTAGCCAGGCCCCGGGGCCGCGCCATCGCGCATGAGCATCTGTGTAGCCGGAGACGTGTCAGCCCCGGGCCGCGAGCACCGCCTGATAGAGCTCCCGGCTCCGCATCCCGTGGGCTCCGGCCACCGCGGCCACGGCCTCCTTCAGCCGGGTGCCGGACTCCACCAGCACCGCCACCTCGGCGACGGCGTCCGCCTCGGACGCCTCGCCCCCGGCGCCGGGCGCGGGCGGCCCGATCACCAGCACGATCTCCCCGCGGATCCCCTCCCCCGCGTGCCGCTCCGCAGCCCAGGCATGCACCTCGGCCGCGGTGCCGCGCACCACCTCCTCGTGCAGCTTGGTGAGCTCGCGGGCCACGCACACCGGCCGCTCCGCACCGAGGACCTCCACGACGACGGCCAGCGCGTCCGCCAGACGCTGCGGCGACTCGAAGGCGACCACGGTGCGCGCCTCGGTCAGCAGGGAGGTGAGCCATCGCCGTCGTTCCCCGTCCTTGCGGGGGACGAAGCCGTCGAAGGCGAACCGGTCCGTCGGCAGGCCGGAGAGGGCGAGCGCGGTGGTCACGGCGGAGGGGCCGGGCGCGCAGGTCACGGGCAGCCCTGCGGACACCGCGGCCGCCACGAGCCGGTACCCCGGGTCCGAGACCGTGGGCATGCCCGCGTCCGAGACCACCGCCACCGTGGCACCGCCCCGCACCTGGTCCAGCAGCCCCTGGGTGGAGGCCGCCTCGTTGTGCTCGTGATGGGCCACCACCCTGCCCGTCGGGGTGACGCCCAGTCCGGCGCACAGGCGCCGCGCGGTCCGGGTGTCCTCGGCGGCGATCACGTCCGCCTCCGCCAGCAGCTCACGCAGGCGCGCGGACGCGTCCCCGAGGTTGCCGATGGGGGTGGCGGCCAGGACGATGCGGCCGGACGGGGACGGCAGATCAGTCGGTCTCGGGGTCATATGTCAAGATCGTAGAGGCACCGCCCCGGCCTCGTCTGGGCCCACGCCTATTCGGAAGGTCAGGACCATGCCCGTCGAGCCCCGCATCTGCATCACGTCCGGTGGCGACGAGATCCGCCTGCGCTCCTACGTCAACCACGCGATCTACGCTCGAGAGCACGGGCTGGACTACCGGCTCGAGACGGGCATCGACCCGCATATCGTCACCAAGTTCGACTACAAGGTCGCCATCCTCCGCCGGCTGCTCCCACGTTATGACTGGCTCGTGTGGATGGACGACGATGCCTTCTTCACCGACTTCGAGGCGGACAACCTCCGACGCCTGATCTCCGAGGCCGAGCGTGACGACATCAGCCTGGTCATCGCCGAAGGGCCCACAGAGCCGAACGGGTTCTGGTCACGCATCAACACCGGGGTCATGCTGCTCCGGAACGACGAGACGGCGCGCACGATCGTGGAGTCGACCTCGACAGCGGACCTGGCCACGGTCCGGGCCTGGTGGGACGACGATCGCGACGGTCTCTTCACCCACGGCGACCAGGACCAGATGTGGTGGGCCATCCAGACGGGCGGGCACGCCGAGCGCGTCCGGATCGTCGGCCACCGAGAGCTGAACTCGCGCGGGCACTACTACGAGGACTCCCTGACGGACGCGTTCGTCATGCACTTCACGGGTTATCCGGACAAGGAACTCGGCATCGCCCGCTTCGCCGACCGCTTCGACATCGGACAGGAGATCGTCCCTGAGCCGCTCCTGGACAAGTATCACGTCAGAGTGCGCAGCCCCCTGAGGGGCGCCCGCCGTGTCTGGCGGGAACGCTCGGTGGACACGCTGGCAGCGGTCAAGTACCGGCTCCGCCCCCACAAGGACCGGATCCTGCGCGTCGCAGGATTCCTCCCGCCCGCCGTGCGCCGCCGGTGGCCCCTCGGCCACGCCTGAGAGCAGACCGCACGTCGAGGAGGCCTGCTCCACCCCGCCGCCTAGCATGGAGCCCGTGCCCGCCACCGCCCTCGCCCCCCGCCCCGCCGCCGTCGCGGTCGACGACGGCCCCTTCGGCGTCGCCGCCCTGCGCGCCCGCCTCGGGGTGAGTGCGGCGCCCCTGACGCGGTGGCACTGGATCCTGCCGCTGCTGGTCACGGTGATCGCCGGCGTCCTGCGGTTCACGAACCTGGCCCACCCGGACCAGCTGATCTTCGACGAGACCTACTACCCCAAGGACGCCTACTCCCTCCTGGAGTCCGGCTACGAGCGGCGGTGGGACGAGGACGTCAACGACGCGTTCGCGCGCGGCGAGGCGGAGCCGCTCGAGGGGGCCGCCTACGTGGTGCACCCGCCGCTGGGCAAGTGGCTGATCGGCCTGGGCATGCTCGCGTTCGGCCCGGACAACGGGGTGGGCTGGCGGTTCAGCGCCGCGGTGGCCGGCACGCTGTCCGTCCTGCTGGTCGCCCTCGCCACGCAGCACCTGCTGCGCTCGGTGTCCCTGGGCGCGGTCGCCGGGCTGCTGCTGGCCGTGGAGGGCCACCACCTGGTGATGTCCCGCATCGGGCTGCTGGACATCTTCCTCTCATTCTTCGTGCTCGCGGCCTTCGCCGCCCTGCTGGCGGACCGCGTCCACGGGCGGCGGCTGCTCGCGGAGCGGCTCGCCCACGACGTCGCCCGGTTAGGACGCGACGCCCTGGCCAGCGGGCCGTGGCTCGGCTGGCGCCCGTGGCGACTGCTGGCGGGCGTGCTGCTGGGCGCCGGCTGCGCCGTGAAGCTCTCCGGGCTGGCGTTCATGGCGGCCTTCGGCCTGCTCACGGTCCTGTGGGACATGTCCGCGCGCCGGACCGCCGGGGTGCGGCACTGGGCGTGGGCCGGCGTCGAGAAGGACGGCCTGTACGCGTTCGTGGCCGTGGTGGGCGGCGGCCTGGTCGCCTACCTGGCCTCGTGGACCGGCTGGTTCGTCACGGAGGGCGGCTACTACCGGGACTGGCACCGGGACAACCCGCCGGAGGGCCTGCTCGCCGGGCTGGTCCCCGGCCCGCTGCGCTCCCTGTGGCACTACCACGTGGAGTCCACGACCTTCCACCAGGGCCTCACCAGCCCCCACGACTACGCCGCCAACCCGTGGACCTGGCCGTTCATGGGCCGGCCCGTGAGCTACTACTACGAGGGCGCAGAGCCCGGCGAGGGGATCTGCCCGGCGGACGCCGCGGGCGCGTGCTCGGCGGCCATCACGGACATCGCCAACCCGTTCGTGTGGTGGACGGGCCTGGCCGCCGTCCTCGTGTGCGTGTGGCTGCTGGTGCGCCACCGGGACTGGCGGGCCGGCGCCCTGCTCAGCGCCTACGCGGCCGGGCAGCTGGTGTGGTTCCTGTGGCCCGAGCGGACCATGTTCTTCTTCTACACGATCGCCTATGAGCCCTTCCTCGTGATGATGATCGCCCTGGCGCTCTCGCTGCTGCTGCGGCCGGGCCGCCGGCCCGGGCCCCGCTGGGGCTCGGCCCTGGTGCTGGCGTACGTGACGATCGCCGTCGCCGTGTCCCTGTTCTTCCTGCCCGTCTGGATCGGCGACGTCATCTCGTACGACCAGTGGCGCTGGCGGATGTGGTTCAGCAGCTGGATCTGACGGCCGCGTCCCGGGCGCGGGCGTGCCCGACCGCGCGCCGCACGCCCGGAAATGGATACCCTCGGACCGTGCAGAACCAGAGCCCCGTCCATGAGTCCGCCACCGAGCTCGTCGGCATGCCGCCGGCGGACTCCAACATCACGGACCTGATCGTCGCCTCCTGTGCCGACCGGCCGGACGCCCCCGTGTACGCCGTGCGCAACGGCGCGGGCGGCTGGGTGGACGTCCACTTCACCGCGTTCCTCACCCAGGTGCGCGCCGTGGCGGCCGGCCTCATCGCCCGCGGCGTCCAGCCCGGGGACCGGGTGGGCCTGTTCTCCCCCACCTCCTACGCGTGGGCCGTCCTCGACCAGGCCGTGTGGTTCGCCGGCGCCGTCTCCGTGCCGATCTACGAGACCTCCTCGGCCCACCAGGTGGAGCACATCGTCACGGACTCGGGCCTGCGGGTGGTCGCCGTCGGCAGCGAGGAGCTCGGCGAGCGTGTCGCCGAGGCCGCCGGGCACGCGGACGTGGACGTGGCGACGTTCCCGCTGACGGACGCGGGGCTGGCGGAGCTGGCCGAGGCCGGCGCGTTCGTGTCGGACGACGCCGTCGAGCACGCCCGCTCCCTGGCGACCCTCGCCAGCCCCGCCTCGATCGTCTACACCTCCGGCACCACCGGCCGCCCGAAGGGCGCCGTGATCACGCACGGCAACTTCGTGGGCGCGGCCATCAACGTGCTGCACTTCGCGCGCGAGGTGGTCCAGTGGTCCCCGGAGACGACGACGTCGCGCACCCTGCTCTTCCTCCCGCTGGCCCACGTGCTCGCCCACGCCGTCCAGGTCATCTGCCTGTACGCCCGCATCCAGGTGGCCCACTCCGGTTCCCCGGCCACGCTGCTCGGCGACCTCGCCTCCTTCCACCCCACGTGGCTGCTGGCCGTGCCGCGCGTGTTCGAGAAGGTCGAGGCCGGCATCGAGGCCAAGGCCCAGAAGGGCGGCACCGGGCCGATCTACGCGGCCGCCAAGCGCACCGCCATCGAGTGGTCCACGGCCGTGGACGAGGCCGAGTTCGGGGACGGCCCCGGGCCTTCGGCCCTGCTGCGCGCCCGGCGCGCGCTGTTCGACCGGCTGGTCTACCGCAAGATCCGGGAGGCCCTCGGCGGCGAGGTGATCTCGTGCGTGTCCGGCGCGTCCGCCCTCTCCCCGGAGCTGGTGCACTTCTTCCGCGGCGCCGGCATTCCGATCGTGGAGGGCTACGGCCTCACGGAGACCACCGCGCCGGCCACCGTGAACATCCCCGGCGCGCACCGCGTGGGCACCGTGGGCCTGCCCGTGGCCGGGGTGACGGTGAAGATCGCCGAGGACGGCGAGATCCTCATCCGCGGCCCCGTGGTGTTCGACGGCTACCACGGCATGCCGAAGGCGTCGGCGGAGGCGATGGAGGACGACTTCTTCCGCACCGGGGACATCGGCGCGCTGGACGAGCACGGCTTCCTGCGGATCACCGGCCGCAAGAAGGACGTGATCATCACCGCCGGCGGCAAGAACGTGTACCCCACGCCCATGGAGGAGGCGCTGCGCCAGCACCGGCTCATCGAGCACGTCGTGGTGGTCGGCGAGAACCGCCCGTTCGTGGGCGCCCTCATCACCCTGGACACCGAGGCCTTCACCCAGTGGGCCCTGGACCGCGAGCTCAGCCTCACTCCGGCCGAGGCCGCGACGGACCCCACCGTGCTGGCCTCGATCCAGGAGGCGGTGGACCAGGTCAACGCGGGCGTCTCCCGTGCCGAGTCCATCCGCCGCTTCCGCATCCTGGACCACCCGTTCACCGAGGACTCCGGGCACGTCACCCAGTCCCAGAAGCTCAAGCGGGCCCAGGTGATCGAGGACCACGCCGAGGACGTCGAGGCCCTCTACCGCCGCTGACCCCGCCCCCGGACGACGACGGGCCGGGAGGACGCCTCGTCCTCCCGGCCCGTTCCCGGTGTCGTCCGGCGGCGGTCAGCGCACCACGGCGTCGTCCTCCCGGGCCCACCGCAGGCGGGTGCGCAGCAGCTGCTCGCGGCGGTCCGCGCTCAGCTCACGACGGCGGCGCGTGGGCCACGTGAGCACGAGCGTCACGAGGGACGCCAGCAGGGTCACCAGCCCGACCACCACGGCCGCGTCCACCCAGAACTGCTGGGGGTAGAGGCGGATGAGGGCGTCCCGCACGGAGAACGTCCACGTGCCGTCCGCGAAGAACAGCGAGTGGAACCCGGCGAAGAACGTCTCCCAGCCCAGCACCGCCATGACCGCAAGCGCGATCACCGCGAGCGGCAGCCACACGGCGCCGGCGAACAGGGCGCGGCGCACCCCGCCGGGGCTGGTGCGCAGCAGGGACGCGATGAGCAGGGCGCACACCACCACGAGCACCACGAGCGCCGCGGCGGCGATCCACAGCACGGTCTTCACGTCCGTCATGTGGTCGACCTCGACCTCGGTGAACAGCGGCGCGCCCTGGTGCGTGAGGCTGCTGAGGTACCGCGGCCCGGCCAGGTTGGTCACGTAGTCCAGCCCGGCGGAGCCGTAGTGCATGCGGTCGGCGAGGGTGAAGCCGAACCGGTCCGCGGGGAACCCGGGCCGGTGGTACTCCAGCCACAGGAACACCGGGCTCGCCACGAGGCGGACGGCGGCCAGCACCAGGGCGAGCGGGGCGAGGATCGCCAGCAGCACCTGTGCCAGGCGCGGACCCGCCTTGGGCAGGCGCGCGCGCTCCTCCGGCGTGGGGCCCTGCAGGGCCGCAGCCTGCGCCACGGGGGCGGCGGTGCCGTCCTCGGGG
>ERZ501024.199-NODE-199-length-11929-cov-3.624305_pt1 | contig 11929 bp, 9 predicted proteins | sample MGYA00248893_ERZ501024 | MGnify/ENA primary metagenome ERZ501024 (study PRJEB25958, sample SAMN03398501) | human skin metagenome | study: EMG produced TPA metagenomics assembly of the Human Skin Microbiome Metagenome (human skin metagenome) data set. | reverse complement strand
CGTTCCTGGCCGCCGAGTACTCCCACCCGGGCGACAACATCCCGCCGATCCTCGCGGTCGCGCAGCACACCGGCAAGGACGGGCGCGCGCTCGTGCGCGGCATCGCCACCGGCTACGAGATCCAGATGGACCTCGTGCGCGCGATCTGCCTGCACAAGCACAAGATCGATCACGTCGCGCACCTCGGCCCGTCCGCCGCCGCCGGCATCGGCACGCTGCTGGGCCTCGACGTCGAGACGATCTACCAGGCGGTCGGCCAGGCGCTGCACACCACGACCGCCACGCGCCAGAGCCGCAAGGGCGAGATCTCCACCTGGAAGGCGCACGCCCCGGCCTTCGCCGGGAAGATGGCCGTCGAGGCGGTCGACCGGGCGATGCGCGGACAGACGAGCCCGGCGCCGATCTACGAAGGCGAGGACGGCGTGATCGCCTGGATGCTCGACGGGAAGGACGCGGCCTACGAAGTGCCGCTGCCCGCCGCCGGCGAGGCCAAGCGCGCGATCCTCGACTCGTACACGAAGGAGCACTCCGCGGAATACCAGGCGCAGGCGTGGATCGACCTCGCGCGCAAGCTCGGCACCGCGAACCCGGCCCTCCGCGACCCCGCGAACATCGCGTCGATCGTGCTGCACACCAGCCACCACACCCACTACGTGATCGGCTCGGGCGCGAACGACCCCCAGAAGTACGACCCGACGGCCTCCCGCGAGACGCTCGACCACTCCATCCCGTACATCTTCGCGGTGGCGCTGCAGGACGGCGGCTGGCACCACGTCGACTCCTACACGCCGGAGCGCGCAGGCCCCCCCGCCCCCGCGGCGCGGTGCAAAAAGCCCCCACGGGGGGGGGGGGGGGAAGGGCCCCGCCGCTACCACTCGGAGGACCCGGACGAGAAGGCCTTCGGCGGTCGCGTCGAGATCCGCCTCGCCGACGGCTCGACCGTGGTCGACGAGATCGCCGTCGCCGACGCCCACCCCCTCGGCGCGCGCCCGTTCGCGCGGGAGAACTACATCGCCAAGTTCCGCCTGCTCGCGGAGCCCGTGCTCGAGCCCGCCGAGATCGAGCGGTTCCTCGAGCTCGTGCAGCGCCTGCCGGAGCTCACGGCCGCCGAGGTCGCCGAGCTCTCGATCGTCGCGAAGCCGGGTCTGCTCGACGACGCCGACGCCCCGACGGGCCTGTTCTGATGCCCTTCGACAGGCTCAGGGACCCAGCCGCTGGGTTGCTGAGCCTGTCGAAGCGCCGCTGGTTGCTGAGCTTGTCGAAGCACCGCTGGGTTGCTGAGCTTGTCGAAGCATGCTGAGCCTGTCGAAGCACGATCACGAAGGAGCAACTGATGCTGTACTCCACTACGACGCCCGCCGAGAAGCGGCGGCTGTTCCGGGAGCGGCTCGCCTCAGGGGAGCTGCTGCGGTTCCCCGGCGCGTTCAACCCGCTGAGCGCCCGGCTCATCGAGGAGAAGGGGTTCGAGGGCGTCTACATCTCGGGCGCCGTGCTCTCCGCGGACCTCGGGCTGCCGGACATCGGCCTCACCACGCTCACCGAGGTCGCCGGGCGCGCGAAGCAGATCGCCCGCATGACCGAGCTGCCCGCGATCGTCGACGCCGACACCGGCTTCGGTGAGCCGATGAACGTCGCCCGCACGATCCAGGAGCTCGAAGACGCGGGCCTCGCCGGCACCCACATCGAGGACCAGATCAACCCGAAGCGCTGCGGACACCTCGACGGCAAGGCCGTGGTGGACGAGGACACCGCGATCAAGCGGATCCGCGCGGCCGCCGACGCCCGCCGCGACGAGAACTTCCTGATCATGGCGCGTACCGACATCCGTGCGATCGAGGGGCTGGACGCGGCGATCGACCGGGCGAAAGCCCTCGTCGACGCGGGGGCGGACGCGATCTTCCCCGAGGCGATGCGAACGATCGGCGAGTTCGAGGCCATGGCCGCGGCGCTGGACGTGCCGATCCTCGCGAACATGACCGAGTTCGGCAAGAGCGAGCTGTTCTCCGTCGACGCTCTCCGCGATGCCGGGGTGCGCATGGTCATCTGGCCGGTGTCGCTGCTGCGGATCGCGATGGGGGCGGCGGGCCGTGCGCTCGATACGCTGAACGACGAGGGGCACCTGACCTCGAAGCTCGGGGAGATGCAGCACCGCGCCGACCTCTACGAGCTGATCGACTACGAGTCGTACAACCGTTTCGACTCCGGCGTCTTCAACTTCACACTCGACAACACCGGTCGCTGAGCGCAGCGAAGCGGACACACGACGCGGTTGCTGAGCGAGGAGCGCAGCGACGAGTCGAAGTACACGAAGGAGTGACCATGACCGAGCCGGACATCAAGAAGGGCCTCGCGGGGGTCGTCGTCGACACGACGGCGATCTCGAAGGTCAACCCCGAGACGAACAGCCTGCTCTACCGCGGCTATCCCGTGCAGGAGCTCGCCGACACGCAGTCCTTCGAGGCCGTGGCGTACCTGCTGTGGAACGGCGAGCTGCCGACGGGCGACGAGCTCGCCGCATTCCGGCTGGAGGAGCGGAAGCACCGCGCCCTGGCCGACAATGTGAAGGCCGCCATCGACCTCGTGCCGCTCGAGGCGCACCCGATGGATGAGGTGCGCACCGCCGTGAGCCTGATCGGCGCATCGGACCCCGAGGCCGGCGGTTCCGTGCTCGACGCCGGTGGCAGCCCCGAGCAGAACCTGGCGCGCAGCATCCGCCTGTTCGCCGCGCTGCCGGCCATCGTCGCCTACGGCCAGCGTCGCCGTCGCGGCCAGGAGCTCATCGCTCCGCGCGACGACCTCGACTACTCGGCGAACTTCCTCTGGATGACCTTCGGGGAGGAGGCCGACGATGTCGTTGTCGACGCGTTCAACCGGTCGATGATCCTCTACGCCGAGCACTCCTTCAACGCCTCGACCTTCACCGCCCGGGTCATCACCTCGACCCTCAGCGACATCTACTCGGCGGTCGTCGGCGCCATCGGCGCGCTCAAGGGCCCGCTGCACGGCGGGGCGAACGAGGCGGTGCTGCACATCTTCAAGGAGATCGGATCGGCGGACGCCGTCGAGGCCTGGCTCGACAAGGCCCTCGCGGAGAAGCGCAAGATCATGGGCTTCGGGCACCGCGTCTACAAGAACGGCGACTCCCGCGTTCCGACGATGAAGGCCGCGCTGGACACCCTCGTCGCGCACTACGGCCGCGAGGACGTCGCCGCGCTGTACGACGCGCTGGAGTCGCAGTTCGTCGAGCGCAAGGGGATCCACCCGAACCTCGACTACCCGTCCGGTCCTGCATACAGCCTCATCGGCTTCGACACCCTCACCTTCACGCCGCTGTTCGTCGCGGCGCGGGTGACGGGGTGGACCGCCCACGTCATCGAGCAGGCCGGCGCGAACGCCCTGATCCGTCCGCTGTCGCACTACGACGGCCCCGACGAGCGGCACGTCGCCCGCTGACGGCGTTCAGAGCGTGCGGAGCCAGCGGCGCAGCCGGCTCCGTGCGTTCGCGTACGGCGACGAGGTGTTGAGCGAGATCATGCGTCCGAGCGTCCACCGCCGGTACCAGGGGGCGCCGTAGAGCTCCTCCTCCGAGCGGTCGCGGACGAGCTCCACGATCCGGCGTTCGGCGTCGTCGAGGCGGGCGCGGAGGTCGTCCCAGGACTCGTGCTCGTGCTCGCGGTAGAAGCGGAGCGCGAGTGACCCGAGGTCGTTCCACGCCGCCCCGGGCGCCGGGAACTCGTCGGGGAGGCCGGCGGCGCGGCGCTCGTTCCAGATGAGGACCTGCTCGTTCCAGCCGATGAGGTAGGCCACGAGATCGGCGGGACTGATCGAGGTGCCGGCCGCGTGCCCCGGGAGCACCTTCTCCCGGACGTGGGTCGCAGGTACCCGGTCGAGGTCGTCGGACAGCCGGGCATAGGACGTCTCGATGGCGGCGAGGAGCTGATCCTTCGTCGCAGGGACGCCGGACATCGCCCCACCTCCGTTCGAATCGCCTGATTGGCTCCATTCTCGCCCGGGATGGAGCCATTCGCGCGATTCGAAGCGGTAGCGTGCCGACGCTCCGGGGTCAAGCGGATGCGGCGGATTTCCGGGAGGAGTAAACCGGATCCGGGACGACAGCGTGTCCCGCGAGAAGGAGGCCCCCATGTCCGCGTCCGACGTCACCGTCAAGGAGGTCCGGTCGCTCGTCCCCGCGCGCATGGACCGGCTCCCCTGGTCGCGCTTCCACTGGATGATCGTCGTCGGACTCGGGTTCTCCTGGATCCTGGACGGCCTCGAGGTGCAGATCGTCGCGGCGAACGGCTATGCGCAGACGCTGGGCATGGGCCCGGCCGAGGTCGGCCTCGCCGGCACCTGCTACCTGTTGGGCCAGGTGTTCGGCGCCCTCGTGTTCGGCCGTCTCGCCGACCGCCTCGGCCGCAAGAACCTCTTCCTGCTCTCGCTCGGGGTGTACCTCGTCGGGTCGGCCGTCGCCGGACTCGCGTTCGCCCCCTGGTTCTTCTACATCTGGCGCTTTGTCGCCGGGGCGGGCATCGGCGGCGAGTACGCGGCCATCAACTCGGCCATCGACGAGATCATCCCCGCGAAGTACCGCGGCCGGGTCGACATCGCCATCAACGGCACCTACTGGGGCGGTGCGGCCCTCGGCGCCGTCGCCAACATGTTCTTCCTCAACACCGACATCCTGCCCGCCGACATCGGCTGGCGGCTGAGCTTCTTCCTCGGCCCGATCCTCGGCCTCCTCATCATCTGGCTGCGGCGGCACATCCCGGAGAGCCCGCGCTGGCAGATGACGCACGGCCGCGAGGAGGAGGCGGAACGCAACGTCGACGAGATCGAGGAGCGCATCCGCAAGGAGGGCAAGACGATCGAGCCCGTCGACGAGAACAAGGCCATCACGGTCAAGGAGTACGGCAGCGTCCCGTTCCTCGTGATCGCGAAGGTGCTGTTCAAGAAGTACCCGCGGCGCACGCTCGTCGGCATCACGATGATGGTCACGCAGTCCTTCCTCTACAACGCGATCTTCTTCACGTACGCGCTCGTGCTGGAGAACTTCTACGACACCCCGCCGGCATCCGCGTCGCAGTACTTCATCGTCTTCGCGGTGGGCAACCTCGCCGGCGCCCTCATCCTCGGCCACTTCTTCGACACGTGGGGTCGTCGGCGGATGCTGTTCGGTACCTACGTGCTCGCGGGACTGATCCTGCTCGTCAGCGCCTTCCTCTTCAACGCGGGCGTGCTGAACGCGGGCACGCACACGGCGTTCTGGTGTGCATCGTTCTTCTTCGCCTCGGCCGGGGCCTCCGCCGCCTATCTGACGGTGAGCGAGATCTTCCCGCTCGAACTGCGCAGCCAGGTGATCTCCTACGTCTTCTCGATCGGGCAGCTCGTCGGCGCCGTCGCCCCGGTGCTCTACGGCGCGCTGATCGGTGCGAGCGCGGAGTCCGGCGACCGCGGTCCGCTGTTCTGGGGCTACGTGCTCGGTGCGGCCATCATGATGTTCGGCGGTGTCGTGTGCGGCGTCTTCGGCGTCAGTGCCGCCGGGAAGTCGCTGGAGGACATCGCCGATCCGCTCTCGCTCGTGGAACCGGCGAAGAAAGGCGTCACCCCGGGCGCGGAGTCCGGCTCCTGAGGGGCGCTCCTGAGGAGGCTTCCGCTAGCGGGCGAGCCAGTTCCGCAGGGAGCGCGTGACGAACGGCAGCACCCAGTACGTCATGATCGGCGTGAGCACGAGGGTGGTGATGAGCACGCGGAGCCACAGCGGCACGGCGTCCCATCCCGGCACCGGGCTCATGGCGTAGGTGAACGCGAGGTTCACGGGGAAGAAGCCGAGCCAGATCGAGACGGCCTGCTTCCACCGCGGCGGCGCGGGGGCGACGGTCACGGTGCTGGTCGTGCCGTCCGGGTCGACGACGGGGATGGAGCCCGTGGACGGCTCGTCGAACCAGCCCTCGATGCCGGAGCGGCGCTTGGACCGCTCGCTGCGGACGAACCCCTGGCCCATCGACAGCCACCACGCGCGTTCCGCGGACTGCTCCCACGCGGTGAGGGCGTCCTCGCTCGCGAAGCGGTAGAGCATGTGCCAGACCTGGGAGTCCTCGCCGGCACGGACCCAGCCGGAGCCGAGGAATCCCGGGTACTTCGTCGCGAGGTTCACCCCGGTCTGCACCCACGCGGTGGCCTCGGCGATGCGCTCCGGGTCGACCTCGCGGCGGATGGAGACGGTGACGGGTTCGGAGACGGGCGCGGATGCGGACATGGTGCGGTCCTCGGGGGTGAGCGGCGTCGGGGTGCGGACGCGGGGTGGCGGCGCCAGGGTCGCGGCGCCTGGTCGATTCTAGTTCCCGTTCGAGTCGCGCGATCGGCTGTAAATCCGGGCCGGATGCCGCCATTCGCGCGATTCGAACGCGGGGTCACCGCCCCAGCGCCGACGCCACACGGCGGATCAGTTCCTCCGGTCTGTGGAGGAGGGGTGCGGTGACCTCGATCACCGTCCACCCGGCAGCCCGCAGCGCTGCGACCCGCTCGACATCCCGTGCCCACTGCGCGCCGTGCACCATGCCGTGGTACTCCGCCGCGACGCGTTCGGCCTCCCAGACCATGTCGACACAGGCGAGGAAGCGGCCTCGGTCGTCGTACACGTCCACGTTGAGTTGAGGCTCCGGGATTCCGGCCGCGAGCAGGAGGCACCGCAGCCGGCTCTCCCGCGGCGACCACGAGTCCTCCCGCACGAGCTCGACCGCCTCCCGCAACCGTGCCGCCCCGCGCCTCCGCCCGGCCGCCAGCATCTCCCGCAGCTCGTCGACCGTCGCCCACGGCTGCCTCCCGAGGTCCGGCCGCCCGACACCCGATCTCCAGCGCCGGCAGAAGTAGTCGCCGAGGGCCACGAGGTCCACCAGCGGCAGCGTCCCGAGGGAGACCCAGGTCGCGGCGGGGAGCTCACCCGGAGGCCGTCCCGATAGCGGATCGAGGTGAGGCTGGACAGTGTGCGGTGCCCGGTCACGCCGCGGGCGCGGGGGAACGGGATCCCGCCGGACGCGCTGACGTGGAGGGCGAGGTCGTCCGCCCTCGCGATGCCTCCGTGGTCGTCGAAGGCGAGCGGCAGGGGGCCTCCCCAGATCGACACGGCCGTCTCGTGACTGAAGAAGTGTCCGGTGTGCAGGATCGGGGCGTAGGACTGTGCTCGTGCCACCCGCGCGTGCCGCTGCCGCTCGTACGGGTCTGCGATGTCGATCCCGGGAGCCGGGCGGGGGTGCACGCGGACCCCGTGGAACGGAGCCTCGAGGTCGGATCCGCGCAGCCGTCCGCGACTCACGCCGTGCAGTCGCGCCGTCCGGACCGCGAAGTCCGCCTCGAAGCGGGCCGGAAGCTGCTGTCGTCGTCCCATGCCCCCACGCTCCCACCCCGGCGGCCGCGCCGGGGTCGGCTTCCACAGCCCCGGTTCGAATCGCGCACTGTGCTCCATTCCCGGCCGAAATGGAGCAAAGTAAGCGATTCGAAGACGGAGAAGACCCCCGCCGACCCGATTCGGCGGGGGTCTCGGGAGCGAGAGTGCTCACCGTGTGCACGGGAGACGCGACTACCCGATCCGGTCTGAGTCTGTGCCGTGCATCTGCAGTTGTAATCGGCCCGGATGTCCGGCGGGTGAACGGCCGGAGAACGGCCGACGGCGGCATCCGAACGCACGGCGACGAGAGATACAAGGACGTCCTCGTATTTTCACGGTCGTCGGAGTAAACTCGCCGATGTGCCAAAGAGGGCACGGAGGGATGTCGCACAATGACCCGTACTATCCCGCACTTCGTGGGCGGAACGCATGTCACCCCGGAAGACGGCCGCTTCGCCGACGTCTTCGACCCGAGCACCGGAGCCGTGCAGGCCCGGGTGCCGCTCGCGTCCGCGGACGAGGTGCGCCGCGTCATCGGGAACGCGGAGCAGGCACAGGCCGCGTGGGCGGCGACCAACCCGCAGAAGCGCGCCCGCGTCCTCCTGCGGTTCCTCGACCTCGTGCAGCAGGAGATGACCTCCCTCGCCGAACTCCTCGCGAGCGAGCACGGCAAGACCGTCGACGACGCCAAGGGCGACATCCAACGGGGTCTCGAGGTCATCGAGTTCTCCGCCGGAGCCCCGCACCTGCTCAAGGGCGAGTACTCCACCGGGGCCGGCGCAGGCATCGACGTGTACTCGATGCGGCAGCCGCTCGGGGTCGTCGCCGCGATCACGCCCTTCAACTTCCCCGCCATGATCCCCCTGTGGAAGGCCGGGCCCGCGCTCGCCGCCGGCAACGCCGTGGTGCTCAAGCCCAGTGAGCGCGACCCCTCGGTGCCGGTGCGCCTCGCCGAGCTCTTCCTCGAAGCGGGGCTGCCGGCCGGCGTCCTCAACGTGGTGCACGGCGACAAGGAGGCGGTCGACACGCTGCTCACCGACGACCGGATCCGCGCGGTCGGTTTCGTCGGCTCCACGCCCATCGCCGAGTACATCTACGCCACCGCGGCCGCCCACGGCAAGCGGGCGCAGTGCTTCGGCGGCGCGAAGAACCACATGATCGTGATGCCGGACGCGGATCTCGACCAGGCCGTCGACGCCCTCATCGGCGCCGGCTACGGCTCCGCGGGGGAGCGGTGCATGGCCATCTCGGTCGCCGTGCCGGTCGGCGAGGAGACGGCAGACGCCCTCGCGGCCAAGCTCACCGAACGCGTCGCTCAGCTGCGGGTCGGCCCTTCCCTCGCGCCGGACGTCGACTACGGACCCCTGGTCACGCGGGCAGCCGTCGAGCGGGTGGAGGGCTACATCCAGCAGGGGATCGACGAGGGCGCGACGCTACTCGCCGACGGCCGCGGCTTCACGGTCGACGGGCACGAGGAGGGCTTCTACCTCGGGCCGACGCTCTTCGACCACGTGACCACCGACATGGCGATCTACCGCGAGGAGATCTTCGGCCCGGTGCTCGTGATCGCCCGCGCCGCCGACTACGAGGAGGCGCTGCGCATGGCCTCAGAGCACGAGTACGGCAACGGCGTCGCCATCTTCACGCGCGACGGTGACGCTGCCCGCGACTTCGCCGCTCGCGTGGAGGTCGGGATGGTGGGCGTGAACGTGCCCATCCCGGTGCCGATCGCCTACTACACGTTCGGCGGCTGGAAGCGCAGCGGCTTCGGCGACCTCAACCAGCACGGCGCCGACGCCTTCCGCTTCTACACGAAGACCAAGACCGTGACGAGCCGCTGGCCCTCGGGGATTCGCGAGGGCGCGAGCTTCGTCATCCCCACCATGCATTGACCCTTCGACCGGCTCAGGGCCCTTCGACAGGCTCAGGGACCCTCGACAGGGCTCAGGGACCCAGATCTAAAGGACACGCGATGACCATGACCACCGTCACCACCACCGACGAGGAGCGCGAGGCGATCCTCGATGCCGTGCGGGAGTTCGCCGACGCGGAGCTCGCCCCGTTCGCCGCGGAACGCGACGAGAAGCACCTGTTCCCGCGGGAGTCGCTGCAGCGCGGCGGCGAGCTCGGCCTCGGCGGGATCTACGTGAGCGAGGAGTTCGGCGGCACGGGCCTCACCCGCGTCGACACCGTCGCCATCTTCGAGGAGCTCGCCAAGGCCGACCCCGCGGTGGCTGCCTACATCTCCATCCACAACATGGTGGTGTGGATGATCGACACATACGGCGACGACGAGCAGCGGTCGCGCTGGCTGCCGTCGCTGACCGCCATGCAGGAGTTCGGCGGCTACTGCCTCACCGAGCCGGGGGCCGGATCCGACGCGGCGAACATCGCGACCAGTGCCGTCCGCGAGGGCGACGAGTACGTGCTGACCGGGGTGAAGCAGTTCATCTCCGGAGCCGGTGAGGCCGCGGTGTACGTCGTCATGGCGCGGACCGGCGAGCCGGGAGCCCGCGGGATCAGCGCCTTCCTGGTCCCCGGCGACGCGGAGAACCTGAGCTTCGGCGCCCCGGAGAAGAAGATGGGGTGGCACGCGCAGCCCACCCGGCCCGTGATCATGGACGGCGTGCGGGTGCCGGCGTCCGCGATGCTCGGCGACGAGGGGCGCGGCTTCGCGATCGCGATGTCGGCGCTCAACGGCGGCCGTCTCAACATCGCGGCGTGCTCTCTCGGGGGAGCGCAGGCCGCGCTCGACAAGGCCGTGCAGTACGTGCATGAGCGCGTCGCGTTCGGGGAGCCGCTGGCGGAGAAGCAGTCGATCCTCTTCGCGATCGCCGACATGCGCACCGACCTGCAGGCCGCGCGGCTGATGGTCCGCGACGGCGCGGAGGCCGTCGACGGGAAGGCTCCGGATGCGACGATGCGCTGCGCGATGGCCAAGCGCTTCGCGACCGACGCCGGCTTCGAGGTGGCCAATCGCGTCCTGCAGCTGCACGGCGGTTACGGCTACCTGCAGGACTACGGCATCGAGAAGATCGTCCGCGACCTCCGGGTGCACCAGATCCTCGAGGGGACGAACGAGATCATGCGCCTGATCGTCGGCCGGGAGATGCTGCGACCCGCGGGGTCGACGTCGATGCGGAGCGCATCATGACCCGCGTGGCCTTCCTCGGGCTCGGGCACATGGGGCTGCCGATGGCGAAGAACCTCGTCGCCGCCGGACACGAGGTTCACGGCTTCGACCTCGTGCCCGCGGCGATCGAGGCGGCGCGGGCGGCCGGAATCCCCGTGGCGGCGAGCGGCGCGGAGGCGGTGGCGGACGCGGAGGCCGTGGTGACGATGTTCCCGGCGGGGAAGCACGTCATCGAGGCCTACCGCACGGAGCTGTTGGCGGCCGCGCGCCCCGGGACGCTGTTCATCGAGTCGTCGACCATCGCCGTGGACGAGGCGCGGGCCGCCCATGCGCTCGCGCTCGCCGCGGGCCACCGGCACATCGACGCTCCGGTATCCGGAGGTGTGGTCGGGGCGGAGGCCGGGACCCTGGCGTTCATGGTCGGGGGCTCCGACGACGACTTCGCGGCGGCGCTTCCGCTGCTGGAGATCATGGGGAAGCGCATCGTGCACTGCGGCGGACCTGGGCTCGGTCAGGCGGCGAAGGTCTGCAACAACATGGTGCTCGCGGTGTCGCAGATCGCCGTCGCCGAGGCCTTCGTGCTGGGCGAGCGGCTCGGGCTCGAGCATCAGGCCCTGTTCGACGTGGTGTCCCAAGCGTCCGGGCAGTGCTGGGCGCTCACCACGAACTGCCCCGTGCCCGGTCCGGTGCCCACCAGCCCCGCGAACCGGGACTACCAGCCGGGGTTCGCTGGAGCCCTCATGGCGAAGGACCTCGGTCTCGCGCTGCAGGCCATCGAGCAGACCTCGACGGACGCCCGGATGGGCCGTCTGGCGCAGGAGCTGTACGCCGCGTACGCCGCCGGCGACGGCGCCGCCCGCGACTTCTCCGGCATCATCACGGAGATCCGCGGCTGACCTCCCGCTTTCGAATCGCCTGAATGGTCGCGAATCCGGCCGAAATGCAGCAAATCGGGCGATTCGAAGGGGAGGGTGGATAGCGACAGGAAGGCGGGAGCGATGACCGAGTACGAGACGATCCTGGTGGAGCAGCGCGGACGCGTGGGGTGGATCACCCTCCACCGACCAGAGGCGCTCAACGCGCTGAACAGCCGGCTCGCCGAGGAGGTCACCGCGGCCGCGCAGGCCTTCGATGCGGATGACGGTGTCGGGGCCATCGTCGTGACCGGCTCCGAGAAGGCCTTCGCGGCCGGCGCCGACATCAAAGAGATGAAGGACAAGAACTTTTCTGAGACGTACAAGGCCAATTTCTTGGGTCATTGGAGTAAGCTTACGCAGGTTCGCAAGCCCATCATTTCGGCTGTGAATGGCTACGCTCTTGGCGGCGGCTGCGAACTTGCCATGATGACCGATATCGTCCTGGCCTCACCTACGGCTGTGTTTGGTCAGCCTGAGATTAACCTCGGTGTGATC
>ERZ501024.197-NODE-197-length-11981-cov-14.480966_pt1 | contig 11981 bp, 8 predicted proteins | sample MGYA00248893_ERZ501024 | MGnify/ENA primary metagenome ERZ501024 (study PRJEB25958, sample SAMN03398501) | human skin metagenome | study: EMG produced TPA metagenomics assembly of the Human Skin Microbiome Metagenome (human skin metagenome) data set. | reverse complement strand
TATGCAGACGTCCTTTATCGAGGACTTTCATGGCAGTTTTAAAACCGACCCCTTCTACTCCTCCAATCAGGGCAGAGGCAGGTACACGACAGTTTTCAAAGATGACGTCACAGGTATGAGCACCTTTTTGTCCCATTTTTTGGTCACGTTTACCTAGAGATATTCCGGGTGTCTTGCTATCAATAATGAATGCAGAAATGCCCCTTGCACCTTTAATTTCAGAGTTAGTACGTGCCATGACTGTAAATGCACCCGCATGTGGAGCATTAGTAATAAAACGCTTGGTACCATTCAGGATATAAAAATCGTCATCTTTTACTGCAGTCGTGCGTAAAGATGCGGCATCAGAACCAGATTCCGGTTCAGTCAGGCAAAACGAACCAATAATTTCCCCTTTAGCAAAACGCGGGAGATAATACTGTTTTTGCTCCTCCGTGCCATCAATAATTAAACCGCTAGCTCCAATACCATTATTTGTTCCAATAAGTGAGCGAAAGGCAGGTGAAGTGCGACCCAGTTCAAAGGCAACTCGTACTTCTTCTTCCATGGTTAAACCCAGACCTTCATATTCTTCAGGAATAGTGAGTCCAAATAATCCGAGTTCACGCATTTGCTGAACAATATCTGCTGGAATTTCATCTGTTTCTGCTACTTCATTTTCCCTCGGAATAAGTACGCCTTCAACAAACTGACGTAACATATCAAGTAGTTGATCCAGGGTTTCCTGATCACGAACCATTTCATCTCCTTGGTCGTTATTTTCACCACAGAAGTGGTATAAGCGGACGAGCCGGTATATTTCTTTTTGGGCATACTAAAGAAAATGATTTCACATGACAATATATTTTGATAATTTATTTTGCAATGCGATATTAATTTCTATTGCAGCTAACTTATTAAATTTTTGATTTTGCTTAGACAGTTCTTATATTTCATAAAATATCTTACTTCTAGAGTTTTGTTTTACAAAAATTGAGAGTATATTAAATAGATAATATCGCTAGGCGAAACTTAATCTTGAGTAAATAGAGATTCAGATTCGTTATAGCAAACTAAACAGGATAGTGAGATAAAAATGGGAGCACTAACAGGAATTCGTGTACTTGATCTGAGTCGTGTATTGGCCGGCCCTTGGTGTGGGCAAATACTGGCAGATCTGGGGGCTGAAGTAATTAAGGTAGAGCGACCTCAGCATGGTGATGATACCCGTAGCTGGGGGCCACCCTGGATGAAGAATGATGCAGGTGATGACACACGTGAAGCTGCTTATTATCAATCTGCGAACCGTAATAAACTCTCTGTAGCAATTGACATTGCCAGTTTGGAAGGGCAGGAGCTGATCAAAGCTTTAATTCAGGATACCGATGTAGTGATCGAAAACTATAAGACTGGTTCACTGAAAAAATATGATCTGGACTACGACAGTTTAGCTGCAATCAATCCGCAACTGGTTTACTGTTCTATTACAGGGTTCGGTCAAGATGGACCACGTGCTGAAGAACCTGGTTATGACTTTATCATCCAAGGGATGGGCGGGTTAATGTCTGTTACCGGGGAAAAAGATGATTTGCCTGGAGGCGGCCCACAAAAGGTTGGTGTAGCATTTTCTGATTTGGCTACAGGCCTTTATTCTACGATTGCCATTCAGGCAGCACTGCTGAACCGGCATGAAACCGGCTTGGGTCAATATATTGATATGGCTTTGCTAGATGTACAAATTGCCACGTTGGCAAATCAGGGAATGAACTATCTGGCTTCAGGAAAAGTACCAGGCCGTTATGGCAATGCGCATGCTAATATTGTTCCGTACCAGGTATTCAAAGCGGCCGACCGGGATTTTATTATTGCTTGTGGGAATGATAAACAGTTTATTCAGTTGTGTCAGAGTATTGGATTAGCAGAATTACCAAATGACCCACGCTTTAGCCGTAATGCTGACCGAATCAAACATCGTAATGAAATTATTGATATTTTATCAAAGCATTTCTTGAAGAAAACTGCAGATGAATGGGTAACAGCTATTCATGCAGTTAAAGTACCTGTGGGAGTAATTAATAACTTGGAACAGGCTTTTCAGGAACCACAAGTAGTAGCCCGAAAAATGCTGGTTGAGATGCCACATCCATATAAGCAAAAACTAACAGTTATTGGTTCACCAATAAAAATGTCGCGTACACCAGTAGAATACCGTCGCGCGCCTCCAACGCTAGGAGAACATACTGAGCAGATTTTAAGTCGCGTTGCCTCTCAGGAACACTTAAAAAAATTAAAAGCCGAAGGTATTATTGAGTAAACTGATAAAAAAGAAGCAATCGGCCAGTTTGCTTCTTTGCTATTTAATATAATTATAGATTATAATTTCGCAATGCGAAACATTAGTAGGTTGAGAGTGAGTCATGGATAATACCAATGATATAGAACAAACAGAAAAAATTTTGGCTCCTTTAAGACATGAGTTACTACATCCAATTGAAGATATGCAGGATGAGAATGACAGGCAGTTTATTACTGCCTTGGCCCGTGGTCTGGAACTGCTACGTTGTTTTACACCTAAGCACCAGCATTTAGGAAATCAGGAACTAGCCCAATTAACCGGTTTACCTAAACCCACTATTACCCGTCTGACTCATACCTTGTCTCGTCTGGGTTATATTAAGCAGGTTCCCAATTCGAGCAAGTTTCAGCTGTCTGTTGGGGTGCTGGCATTCGGTTACTCCATGCTGGCTAATGTATCGATTCGTTCAATTGCCAACCCTTATATGAAAGAACTCGCTGACTATGCAGGTGCAGCAGTAGCCATGGCAACCCGAGACCGGTTAAACATGATTTATCTGGATGTAGTGCAGGGCAAAGGCAATATCACTATGCGAAGACAGGTAGGAACTTATTTACCTATTCATTTAAGTTCTATGGGCCGGGCTTGTCTGGCAGCTATGCCAGAAGATGAACGTGATTTTCTGCTTGATGCTATCCGTTTAAAATATAAGGAAGACTGGTTCAAGATTAACCGTGATCTTGACCGTGCCTTTAAGGATTATCAGGATTTTGGCTACTGTTTCTCGATTGGAGAATGGCATAAGGATGTGAACTCGGTCGCAGTGCCTTTAATTCATGAACAGCATGGTTTACTGGTTTTTAACTGCGGTGGACCAAGTTTCATTATGAAACGTGAAAAACTTGAAGAAGATATTGCACCGCGTCTGCTACATATGGTGAATAATATCCGTACTGAAATCAGTTAAAATATGATGCATTGGTCAGGAAGATCAATGCATTGTTATGATTGAAGCGGTAAAGCAGATCGTTCTTCCAGAATACAAATCACTAGACAGGTAAGTGCAAATATCATCCCTAAAGTGCAGGTGCCTGTCCAGCCAAAATGAGTCCAAGCATAGGCTCCGGCAGTAGTCCCTAATGCCCCTCCTGCAAAATAACCTGTCATATAAATAGCATTAAAACGAGATCTGAGGTTTTCACTTAATTTAAATACTATGCTTTGATTGGTTACATGAATTGCAGAGAGTGATGCGTAAAGGATAAGCGTTGCCATCATATAAAACGCTAATTGATAAGGTGTAAGTAAAAATAATAGCCAGCAAATGATAAGACCCAGACTACATAAAATAGAAATCTGGTGAATATACCCCCGGTCAATAAACTTACCCGTGAAATTAGCTATAAATACACCAACGATACCAACCAGACCAAATAATCCAATACTAAAATCGCTCATATGATAAGGAGCTGGTGCAAGTAGTAGTGACATAGTAGTAAATGTCATACTTACCCCAGCAAAGGTTAATCCGCCAATATAGCTACGCCGGCGTAAGCGTTGATTTGTCACAAAAATAGAGGCTAACGAGCGTAGAGTATAAGTATAGCTCTCAGTGCTGGTAGGTGGGAAAACCCCGATATTTCGATGTAATATAAAAGCAATACAGAAAAGTAAGATACCACTGGCCAGATAGATAAAATTCCATGCAAATAAACTTGAGGCCAAACCTGAAAGGGAACGGGCAAGAAGAACCCCCATCATTAAACCGCTAAGCAGGAAACCCACCACCCGACCACTCTGTTGTGCTGGAACCAGACTGGCTGCTAAAGGTAATAATAGTTGCGCAGCTACAGAAAATAGACCAGTAATGAGTGTACCCAGTATAAGCAGACTTATATGCAGTGAAATACCGCTGATGATCAGACCAAGTGCAGCAAATAGCATGAAACAGAAGAGTAGGCGGCGTTTTTCGAGAATATCCCCAAGAGGCATCAGCAGGAACAGGCCACAGGCATAAGCAATTTGTGCCAAAGTAGGTACCCAGGAAACCATAGTTTCTGGTAATTGCAAATTTTGACTCATAGAATGAATGAGTGGCTGACTAAAATAATTACTACCGGTACAGATACCGGCAGCAATTGCCATTAATATAATTGTTGGAGTATAAAGCGTATTTTTCATATTCTCTTAGTATTAAAAGCCTCTGTAGAGGCTTTACCAAGTTAAGCCTTTAAGCTGTTTTCTGCGGGTCATATTGACGGTCTTTAATAAAGATTCCTGATACTGCACCGCATAAGAAATAAGCTCCGCCCATGATCAAAAAACCAAGACCGATAGAGCCACCACTTGCAGCCGCACCAATAATTGCCGGAGCAAACATGGCACCAATACGGCCAGCATTATAAGCTCCACCCACAGCTGTTCCGCGAATATTGGTAGCAAAACTTTCAGTCATGTAAGTGGCATTGATGGCGTAAGGAATTCCATAAAGGAAACCGAAGAAAATCAGCAAATAGGCAATATTATCTGGCGAGTTAAATATTACAATCACAGGTAAAAATATAGCTGTACCAATAGCCCCAAAAGCAAATACAAAGCGTCGGCCCAAGCGGTCAGCTGCATAACCGGCAATAATCTTGCCAAAGATCATGGCAATATAGGTTCCAATCATGTAGCCAGTCATGGCTTTAAAATTCATCCCCAGTTCAGATTCGAGATAAGCTGGCATCCAGTTGTTTACACCATAATAGCCAAACTGTAAAAAGCCGGCAGTTAAAATCCACAGCATGAACATTCTGCGATTACGCTTATCTGCAAAAATTATTTTGACTGTACTTTGCTGTTTTACCGGCTGTGCCTGTACAGTAACCCGTGAAGCGGATAGACGCTCCAGACGGGCTCGCTGCCAGGATTCCGGTTCGGGAACCAGTTTCTGAATAAATAATGCCAATACCGAAGGAATAATGGCTATAAAAAATAATACCCGCCAGCCATGTTCAGGAATAATCCAGCCCGCTAGCAATGTTGCTACAATATAGCCGACTGTCCAGCCAGCCTGTAGAGTCCCCAGTATTGTAGTTCGATATTCAGTAGGTACGTACTCAGCCATTAACGTATTGGCTGCAATATATAAAGAACCAATACCGAAAGCTGAAAGAAAGCGGATGATAGCAAACTGCTCAAAACTTTGTGTAAAGCCGAGTGCCGCAGTTAATAATGAAAATACCAGAATCGAAATCACGACTGTTCGAACCCGTCCAAGATAATCACAGGCCCAGCCACCCATGAAACCTCCTAGTGCCATCCCTGCCAGGGTAAAACTTCCTAATGCACCAGCTTGTAAATTGGTCAGTCCAAATTCGGCTTTTAAACTGGTTAAACTAAAAGACAGTAGCAGCATATCGGCACCATCAATTAATAGGGCCAAAAATGCAAAAACAAAAGCGATTCGCTGCGTAGTTTTAGAAATTGGCCGGATAAGGGTTTCCGGCATCAGTGGTGTGGTCATAATTCATCCTGAAATTCAAAGGTTAATCCTTAACCTGATTAATCATATTTTTAGCAATAATGATCTGCTGGATTTGTGAAGTTCCCTCATAAAGACGGAACAGGCGTACGTCCCGATAAAAACGTTCAATACTGTATTCACTGATATAGCCAGCCCCTCCATGAATCTGTACACAGTGGTCTGCAACACGGCCACACATTTCCGTTGCAAACAGCTTGGCACAAGATGACTCAGTAGAAACATTCAGTCCTTGGTCACGACGCCGGGCAGCATCGAGCACCATACATTTGGCTGCATAGATTTCAGCCTTGGAGTCTGCCAGCATGGCCTGGATTAACTGGAAACTGGCAATTGGCTGACCGAACTGTTTACGTTCAACGGCATACCGCAGTGCGTCATCCAGCATACGTTCGGCTGCGCCAACACTGACTGCTGAAATATGCAGACGTCCTTTATCGAGGACTTTCATGGCTGTTTTAAAGCCAATACCTTCCACTCCTCCAATCAGGGCAGAGGCGGGTACACGACAGTTTTCAAAGATGACATCACAGGTATAAGTACCTTGCTGCCCCATCTTTTTATCTTTTTTACCTAAGCTAATGCCTGAAGTATTCCGGTCAACTACAAAAGCGGAAATACCGCCTGAGCCTTTAATATCAGGATTGGTTCTGGCCATTACGGTATAGGTGCTTGCTAGCGGCGCATTGGTAATATAGCGTTTAGTACCATTCAGGATATAAAAATCGCCATCTTTCACTGCTGTAGTCTTTAAAGATGCGGCATCAGAACCTGATTCCGGTTCAGTCAGGCAAAATGAACCGATGATTTCACCACTGGCGTAGCGTGGTAAATACTTCTTTTTTTGCTCCTCAGTTCCGTCAATAATAATACCGCTTGAACCAATTCCATTATTAGTTCCAAAAATAGAGCGGAAAGCAGGTGAGGTACGACCAATTTCAAAGGCTATATAAAGTTCTTCTTCCATGGTCAGTCCTAAACCGCCATATTCCTCAGGAATAGTGAGACCAAACAGGCCTAATGCTTTCATTTGGTCAATAATGTCCTGAGGCATTTCATCTTTTTCGGCCACCTCATGTTCACGTGGCATTAATTCATTTTTAACAAATTGCTGAATCATATGAAGTAACTGATCCAGTGTTTCCTGATTACGAATCATCCTGACTCCTTGGAGTTATATTCTTTACAAAGGAAAAGACTAAAAATCTATATGAATAATTTTCTGGCACTGAAATTAATTAATAATAAAAATTAATTTTACTCTGCAAAATTAATTTATCTAAATATAGCTTCATATTTTATATAAAATCTATAGTTTTGTGTTATAAATAAAATATTATTTCGTTTGGTGAAATAAATATACTTTATTTCTAGGGAAATTAGAACAAGAGTAAGGAGTAGAATGATGGGTGCTTTGACAGGTTTTAGAGTGCTGGATCTAAGCCGCATTCTGGCAGGCCCTTGGTGCAGTCAGATTCTGGCTGACTTGGGTGCTGAAGTCATCAAAATTGAAAAACCCTATAGTGGTGATGATACCCGTCGTTGGGGACCACCCTGGTTAAAAGATGATTCAGGACAAGACACTCAGGAGTCTGCTTACTATCTTTCTGCAAATCGGGGTAAACATTCAGTCGCTATTGATCTGGCAACTCTGGAAGGGCAGCAGCTTATCCGGACACTTGTACTTGAATCTGATGTATTAATTGAAAATTATAAAGCGGGTTCACTTCAAAAATATGGTCTTGATTATGAAACGTTAGCAGCAATCAACCCGCGACTCGTTTATTGTTCTATTACAGGGTTCGGACAGAAAGGACCTCGTGCAGATGAACCCGGATATGATTTTATTATTCAGGGTATGGGCGGTATGATGAGTGTTACCGGCGAACGGGATGACCTGCCGGGTGGTGGTCCCCAGAAAGCTGGCTTGGCTTTTGCAGATTTAACCACCGGGCTCTATTCAGCTATTGCTATTCAGGCAGCATTGCTTTCCAGAGAAAAAACGGGCGAGGGTCAACATATTGACATGGCCTTGCTAGATACACAGGTTGCTTCCTTATCTGTTCTCGCCATGAATTATTTAACTTCGGGAAAAGTCCCGAGCCGTTTCGGCAATGCTCATGCCAATATTGTACCTTATCAGGTATTTAAAGCTGAAAAAGGCGAGTTTATTATTGCCTGTGGTAATGATAGCCAGTTTAAAGCACTGTGTGAAAGTATTGGTCTAGCTGAGTTAGCTCTTCATCCACATTACAGGCAAAATTCCGGGCGTGTCACTTATCGGGAAGAATTGACTGCTTTATTACAGCAACACTTTATGACACGACCAGCCGAGGAATGGGTAAAAATCATTCATCAGGTTAAAGTCCCGGTCGGCATGATTAACAATTTAAAGCAGACTTTAGAAGAAGAGCAGGTGATTGCCCGGGAGATGGTAGTTAACATGCCTCATTCTTTGCAGCAGAACTATACATCTATTGGTTCACCTATTAAACTTTCAAAAACACCGGTAGAGTATCAAAAGGCGCCGCCGTATTTAGCTCAAGATACCGAAAATATTCTAAGCCGGTATTTATCAGAAACAGAAATTATAGAACTGAAAGAAAAGAAAATTATTCAGTAAATTTAAAAGTCCCCATCCTTACAAGTCAGGGACTTTTTATATTTTACATAATTTCATTTAATGAGTCCTGAATATTGTGCACCATATGAATCAGGCGCGGACCGATTTCATCTTCGAGGCGCTCGGGACTGAGTTGGAAGCTGGGTGCTCCACAGTTAAAGACATATAATCCATGCTGACTGCTTACCAAGGGTACCGCCACAGAATTTACTTCCTTATGCCATTCTCCTAAAGATAAACAATAGCCATAGTCCTGATAATCACGGAAAGCACGTTCAAGTGAACGTTTGATTGAAGGCCAGTTCTCCGGATTTTTCTTGGCTAGTGCATCCATCAAGAAATTGCGCTCATGTTCTGGTGTAGCTGCCAGACAGGCTCGTCCCATAGAGCTGCTATAAATGGGTAAAGTCGAACCAATAGGGCGACGCATATTCAGTGAGCTTTCTACTTGTACTACATCAATATAAATCATATTCAACCGGTCACGGGTTGCCATAGCGACCGGTGCCTGAGCATATTTACTCATCTCTTCCATAAGCGGATGAGCAGTATTGCGAATAGAGATATTAGACAAGGCTGAATAGCCTAAGGAAAGTACACCTATATCAAGCATATACTTTGTAGAATTTGGCAACTGTTTTAAATAGCCTAAGCTTACTAGAGTATTAGTAATACGGGCAATTGTCGGCTTCGGTAAACCCGTCATCTTGGCGAGTTCCTGATTACCCAAGACCTGTTTATGAGCAGAAAAGCAGCGCAGTAACTCTAATCCACGTGCCAAAGAGGCAATAAATTGCGGATTATTTTCACGATGTATATGAGAGATAGGGTCGAGACGAATTTCATCCAGATTGGTTATTTTTTCAGTTTTTTCTACTCTGGTACTTTCAGACATTCAAGCCTCAAATATAATGAAAAATAAATATGTTATTCATTATATTTCGTTAAACAAAATTAATCCATTCACCACTTTTATAGTGAATGGATCTTTAAACTCAAAAAATCAGGAAACGTTTTCAATGACCATAGCCAGACCTTGACCTACACCAATACAAAGACTAATCACTGCATATTTTTTCTGGCGGCGCTGTAATTCACGTGCAACTGTTAGTGTAAGACGAGCGCCAGAAGCACCAAGAGGATGGCCTACTGCAATTGCTCCTCCATTTGGATTAACACGCGGATCATTAAAATCTACATCTAAACCTTTCAAACAGGACAATACTTGTGAAGCAAAAGCTTCATTGATTTCAATAATGTCCATATCATCAAGAGTCAGACCAGCACGGCTGACTGCTTTTTTAATTGCCTCAATAGGGCCTGCACCCATAATACGTGGTTCAATACCTGCCGCTGCCGCTGACAAAATTTTTGCCATTGGCTTTAAGCCGTATTTTTCCTGAACTGTTTCTGAACCGATCAGTAGAGCTGCTGCGCCGTCATTAATACCAGAAGCATTTCCTGCAGTAACTACACCACCTTCAAACAAGGGTTTTAATTTAGATAGGGCTTCAAAATTAGAAGATGGACGTGGATGTTCATCTTCACTAACCAGTTTAGGTGGTAACTTTTTACCTTGAGAAACTTCAATAGGAGTAATTTCTCCTTCAAAGAAGCCTTCAGTTTTTGCCTGCTGATATTTCGCCTGTGACTGTGCAGCAAAAGTATCCGCCTGTTCACGGGTAACTCCAAATTCGACAGCTACATTATCGCCTGTTTCGGGCATTGAATGGCCACCATACTGCGCAGTAATTTTCTTGTTAGGAAAACGTGAACCAATAGTGGTATCAAAGATTTTTGCCTCACGACTAAATGCAGTTTCTGCTTTGCCCATAACAAACGGTGCACGGGTCATGCTTTCTACACCACCAGCAATATATAGTTCACCTTCACCACAGGTAATGGCACGAGCCGAATCAATAATAGCCCCTAAACCACTTGCACATAACCGGTTTACTGTCTGTCCGGGTACGGTAACTGGCAAACCGGCCAATAACACAGCCATACGTGCTACATTACGGCTGTCTTCGCCCGCCTGATTCGTATCACCCAGAATAACATCTTCAATATCTGTCCCTGGTACACCTGTTTTTTCAATGAGCTTTTTAATAACTTCTGCTGCCAGATCATCAGGACGTATAGACGCGAGTACACCACCATGACGGCCAATCGGACTACGTAAACCATCGTAAATATAGGCATTTAGCATTTGAAAACTCCATTTCAGAGATAGTAAGAGAGTAATTTTTGATTACTCAAAAAATATTTTGGTATCACTACGGCTTAAGGCTTATAAATCATTCATCATGCTACATTTATTTATCAGTTCAATCTGTGAAGAGCTTAGCAGTCAATGATGAGTACATATAAGGCCTATAAATTTGGGATTTCTTACATTCCATCTTCTTAATTAAGATTCTAGAAAAGCACTGGGTTTTTATGTTTTAGCTTAAAATTTCAGTGCAATGAAAAAGACAAGTATTGCCTTTAACTCTTGATTCCTAGGTCTTAATTATATTGATTACTTTATTTCGTATAGCAAAACTATATTCTTTTTATCCTGTTATGTCTAAATTTTTTTGCAATTAATTTCGAAGTAGAATTAAAAACATTTTTATTATTTTATTAATTATTTGATTTATATTAATTAAAAATATTAATTTCGCTCGACGAAATTAATTTTCAAAAAAGCTTGAATTTTGTGCATTTTATCTTTTACTATTCAGAACAGCATAAGTAAAACCAGATTTTTCATTGTGAAATCTAAATGAAGTGAAAAATCTAGAGCGTTTAAAATAAATAGGTAGGGAGATCTCTGATGATCCGTGATGAAGGAATGCTTGAACAGCTGCTTTCAACGATTCGAAATTTTGTTAAAAATGAACTTATTCCACGTGAACACGAAGTTGCCGAAGCAGATAAAATTCCTGAAGACCTCATCCAGAAAATGCGTGAACTCGGTTTATTTGGACTCACTATCCCTGAAGAGTATGGCGGTTTAGGAATTACTATGGAGGAAGAGGTACGAGTTGCCTTTGAACTGGGTCGCACTTCACCAGCCTTCCGTTCACTTATTGGAACAAATAATGGTATTGGTTCTAGCGCAATCTTGATTGATGGCACTGAAGAGCAAAAACAGAAGTATTTACCACGCTATGCCAGTGGTGAAATCATCGGTTCGTTTTGCCTGACTGAACCGGAATCGGGTTCTGATGCTGCATCTTTACGAACGACTGCAGTGAAAGATGGCGATTTTTATATCCTGAATGGCACTAAACGCTATATCACCAATGCTCCACATGCTGCAACCTTTACCGTAATGGCCAGAACCAATCCTGAAATTAAAGGCTCAGGCGGTATTTCTGCCTTTCTAGTTGAAGCCGATAATCCAGGTATTACTCTTGGAAAAATTGATCAGAAAATGGGGCAGAAGGGTTCACATACCTGTGACGTCATCTTTGAAAACTGTCGTGTACCCGCCTCTGCATTGATTGGAGGAGTGGAAGGGGTCGGTTTTAAAACTGCCATGAAAGTCCTCGATAAAGGACGTCTGCATA
>ERZ501024.194-NODE-194-length-12042-cov-4.154834_pt1 | contig 12042 bp, 14 predicted proteins | sample MGYA00248893_ERZ501024 | MGnify/ENA primary metagenome ERZ501024 (study PRJEB25958, sample SAMN03398501) | human skin metagenome | study: EMG produced TPA metagenomics assembly of the Human Skin Microbiome Metagenome (human skin metagenome) data set. | reverse complement strand
GGACTTCGCCGACATCTACGGTGTCGGCGTCCACGTCATCCCGGACGCTCACAATGCCCCTCGCCGCAACGTAGTCGTGTACCCGATGTCGGATTACGTGATCATGCTGGGGCGTACGTCTGACCGCTCCGAATTCAAGGAAGCTTCCTGCCTGCTCAGCGAGGTTGACAACGACTGCCAACTAGATCGACCTGGCATGTTCAGCGAGCGGTTCAAGCACAGCGTGCCTCGGCACCACTTCTCCAACGAGCGCGACTGCGAGTACTACGGCACTTTGAAGACCGATGAAAGTGAACGCCTCCGAGCCTTCTGGGACCGGCTGTGGGCCTTCTGATGGACTCGCGCATAGGGGCGGTGTTCAGATACGCTGACAGACTTTGCCTTTTGAAAGGAACCTCGTGAACGCGACAGGAACTCCCGCCTGGGTGGCGGCGCTTGAGGGCGTTGCCAGCGCCCCCATCGTTCCCGGGGACCTGTGGACCCTATCCTGGGACGGCCAGTATGAAGGCGCGGTCATCGTCAGCCGCGTCGCCGACAACCACGTGCTCGGCATCCCAGTCACCAATGACGAGCCGAGCGAGCGAGACATCGCCATCACTGTTGGGGACACTTCCCTTTCCGCGTGGCCCCACGCGGAAACGGGGCTCGGCGACTTCCTGTTGCATAAGCGGTTGGGGGCCGCTCTATCCCCAGAGGAAGTTACCCAAGCGCGTCGCTGGGCAGTCGGTCGTGGTGAGTTGACGACGCTGCGCACCGGATCAGGCGCCCGCGACGCCGTGACGTTTGCCGAGGTGCTCGAGGCATTCCGGCGGCGGTGTTTCATCGAATGGCCATCCCAAGAGGAGGCGGTACTCGATGTCGCGGCGACGGGCATGAATCCCCGAGAGTTCCATGAGGCGACCGGAATAGAAACTGGGCGAATCGTCGAACTCTGGGAGGGGCATTTCCTCGATGCTGACGACCGCGCAGCGCTCGGGGAACGGCTCGGTGCGTGGACCAGGGTCGCTGTGGACGCTCCTTCACGTGAGCTTTCTTCTCCCCAGGTGAAAGAACTGGTGATGGAGTTGTGTTCAGCGTCGGAGCTCTCGGAGCGCGCCGCCAGGAACGCCGCGAGAAGCGCATACGCACTCGCGGCGAGAACGGAGACTGTCAGCGCCCGGGTTGCCTCCCGCGCCGCCGACATTCTGCGCCTGCTTATCGAGGACGCGCGTGCTTCCTGAAGTCAGCAGCCCAGGGGAGTGGCTGCACCCGCAGAACGTGATCGACGTGGCCGAACACCTTCTTGATGGAATGACGTTCGACCAGCCTCGCGAGGCGCTGGAGATGGACATCATCAGAGCGCTCAGCGACTCCGACTCCATCGAGTTCGAATGGGGCACGAGCGAAGACACCGCATGTGAGCTCCTAGGCACCTACACGCGCAAGCCTGCCCGCATCCGAGTGTCGCGCAACCAGAATCAGGCGCGAGCGAACTTCACCGCCGCTCATGAGTTCGGGCACCATCTTCAACAGTCCGACTTCGCCTGGGCGCTGGATGTGCTCGCGGACCTTCGCCGCTCCCAGCCGCGCTTGGCGGCACACATCGAAGAAGCAGTGAGCAACCAGGTTGCGGCCCGGTTGCTGGTCCCGCAACCGGCAGTTGCGCGCGAGTGGTCAGGGCGGCTCACCCCAGCATTCGTTCGCGCTTTGACGCGGAACGGGACCGTCTCCCGGCAGGCTGCGAGCATCCGAGCTTCCGCGCATGCGCAAGCAGAAGATCCGAACGCTGTGATTATCGTTGCTGACCCTGTCTCCGGAATGGTCATCTCGTCTATCTCCGGCGAGAACTCCACGCTGGCTCGTCCCGCGAAGGGCAGCATCCAGCCAGACTTCCGCCACCTGTCGACGAGTGGCGAGGGTCAGCGCGGGGCGACGGAGGGCTTCCACTACACCACCGGTAGCGCGCGATCCGATATCACCTACGACTGGGGGTGGGACGTGGATGGCACACACCTATTGATCATTGCGCGCCCGACCTACCAGTTCGGGGATGCGCAGTGGGACCGTGACGACGTTGAGTGCATGTCGGCCACGTGCGAGAGTAGCTTCCCACGAGACCCGTCACTACTCTGCCGTAACTGCTTCCATCACCGCTGCCCAGACTGTGGTTCATGCGCCTGCGAGAAGCGGCGCGGTACCACTTGTGCAAACTGCGGGATGGAAATGTCGCTGCTCGAAGCTCAGCGCGGCGAAGTCCACGAAGAATGCCCGTTTTAGCCGCGGAGGAGACGCTGAAGCCGTGCTCTAGCGGAGAACCTTTGGCGGCCATAGAATCGCTGGGAGCGCGACGCATTGGGCGGACGTTCTTGGGATTGGATCCGCATATGGCTCAGCGACGCATCGTCGAACTCATTGATGACCTCGACCAGACGATAATCGACGGCGACGGGGGAACACACACCTTCTCGCTCGACGGAGTCGTGTATGAGATCGACCTTTCCGCGTCGAACGCGGACAAACTGCGTGCAGCATTGGACCCGTTCATCCAAGCTGGGCGGCGGGCAGGGCGAGGTGCCGCCGCTACGAACCGCTCAAGGTCCAAAGCCCGTTCGCGCACGCACGACGAGACCAACGCGATTCGAGTGTGGGCAAGAGCCAACGGCCTGAATGTGAGCGACCGTGGTCGGATCCCGGAGGCAGTTGTCTCCGCGTACCACAGCGCTTAGCCGCCGGTATCCGAGGTGACATTTACTACGATGCCCGGGCGATGCTTGGGGCGATTCAGTCCGTATTGAGCCCCGTAGGCGACGCTTGACAACGACCGCTCACCGACGCGCTGGGCTTGCGGCGTCGACGGAGTGGCGTTTACGTTCGGATTCGGGCGTGGTGCGCATAGGGTGAGAGGCCGGTCGCTCGAAGCTGTTCAACACCTTCGGCGGTAGACTTACACGCAGCCGCGTACATGTCGACCAACGAACTGGAAGGAGCAGCGCGTGAGAGATAGTGACGTCCGCGAGGCCCTCCACTCCTGGCTTGGCGAACTGCACGCGCACGAAGCGTCGCACACCCGCGTTGTCGACGAGTTGGGAGTCGCGGGGACCGTCCGCGTGGACACCGCGGTCTTCAACGGCGCCTTCTCCGGGTATGAGATCAAGAGTGCGTCGGACACTCTGAAACGGCTTCCCAAGCAGGTTGAGGTGTACTCGGCCGTACTCGATTATGCGTATCTGGTCGTGGCATCAAACCATGTGAAGCAGGCGCGTAGTCTCCTCCCTGCCTGGTGGGGGATCATCGAGGCTGTTCCGGTTGATGACGCTGTGGATCTCCGGCACCGCCGTAAGGCTCGATGGAACTCGAACGTCGATGCCTTCACGCTATGCACCTTGCTGTGGCGGGACGAAGCGTTGGAGGAACTGGAGTTGCGCGGCTGGGCGACCGGTGTGCGGAGCAAACCGAAGGTCGTGTTGTGGGAGCGCCTCGCCACGCAACTCCAGCTGCCCGAACTGCGGGAAGTCGTTCGGGAGCGGTTGAAAGTCAGGGAATCCTGGCGAGGAGATGCTCCATCACTTCGAAGTGCCTGACTGTTCCCCCACTCGCGCCACTTTCCGGGGTTCCCCGGTGTCGCCGCGCCACTGACGACGGCCTCGATCCAGTCCTCTGCCTGGGTGCGAATGGGGGTTGCGTACTCGGGGTGTGAGATCAGCGCCGCCAACGGCGATTTCAGTGCTGCACCACCCTTGCCTTTCCCCGCCTGGCCCTTGAACAGCTCCCCCTTTGCGAACAGCCAGTCATCCTCTGTCGTGTACCTCAGTGCGGCGCTGATGCTAATGAACCGTGGGTCGATACGCAGTTCGATGCTCTCTGCGCGGAGAATGAGGCGGTCGAAGTAGTCGGGAACGGGGTGGCCGTCAGCGGTCAGGCGAGCGACGACGCTGCGCCAGGTGCCCCAATCCGTCCGAGGATGCGTCGTGATACCGCGGGCGACTCCCTGGAGATCAGGGAAAGAGCCGCCGCCCAGGGTAACTGAGCGGAAGTCGCCCAGAGCGTTCACGGCGAGGACCTCAGCGACGGCTGCGGCCTCGATGAGGCGCCCGTCCGACGCTCCATAGTCAATGACGACGTCGACGTCGGCTGCACTCAATCCAAGTCGTGTGAGCGTGGCCGGCAACGCGGACGGGTCAACAGTCACCCACTGGGTATCGTCGAGGACGATGACCGCCCCTCGCGAGTAGTCATGGTGGAGGTTGCGGACGGCAGCGTCATAGGCGGTGGACCGGTCCGGGGCAGTGGCGGGTGTCAGCGGAAGGCCAAGTGCGTTCGCTTCCCGGATCAGGTACTCAAGGGGGTGAAGTCCGTGTATTGGGCTTTCGGAGTCGAGGAGCCCGGTGTCGAGATACGCGGGGTGAGTCCCTCGGGCGTTGAAGAGTTTCGTCGGCAATTGGGAGAGATGCGCCTGAATGGTCTTAGAGAACTTGTTCGTTTCGAAGTCCCAGTCCCGCGGCGGAGCCTGGAAGATCGGAGTGATGGCCGCGTGCGTGTTTGCAGCCAGATGGTTCACCGCGGCGAGTTCGCCTGCTCTGGCAAGCGTCAGCGGCCGGTAGTGCTTGGGCATGGGTCCGTTCTCCCGTCGGTTGGTACGTGTTCCTCCTAGGCTGGCGGCGGAGGCTGCCCGCAGGCGCAGGACGCTCTCTCGGCGCGCCCACCTCTTCGTATGAACTGGCGGTTCCTGTCACAGTTTCCTGGGACTCACCGTAGGCGCGCAGACTCGATGACCTACCCCATCAACGTGCTGTCGCACTTAGATTAGAAAGCAGGCAGAACATGCGGCTGACTTCGGGAAGCGTGGCGGCGTTCGCTTGCAGGCTGCTAATGTCGGCGCAGCATCTTCAAAGGTGAGGTTGCAGGCGGGAGAGACAAATGTACTTCCACGCAGGTCTCAGCACGAAGAACAACCCTTCGTGGTGGTTGTATGGCGACAACCGGGAACAGGTCGGCTGGGCGGGGCGGATCTTCGACAGCGTCAACGATGCGAAGGCCGCCGCCGAGTACTTCCGGGCCAATGTGACGGCCGCTGTTTTCGACGTGTACCTCGACGAGCGGAACGAGTGGCGGTGGCGTGCGTTCGTCGGCGGGGATCGAGTGGCATCTTCTGGCGAAGCGTTCGCTTCGGGGAGCAACGCGCGACGTGCTGCTGAGAACGTCCAGGTCAACGCTGGCTCGGCGACGGCGCCGTAACGTCACCTGCGAGCTGCGCGTCCGCGGTTCAGCGGCCGTCGCATGAGGCGACGGCGAACTGTGCGCGGGGCACCGGAGTAGTAGCCAAGCTCTTGCGCCACACAGTGGCTTCGGTGATGCCTAGTTTCCCGGATTCTTGCCCTCGTTAAGGAGCTCGACCGCATCGCGCAATTCCTCGCGTCGCGTGGGCGGGGTTTCAAGCGGCCACGCCACAAGGATCAGTGGAGCCCATACCAGCCCGCCAAAAACATGCACCGCGCTCATGCCGAGCACCAAGGTGAACGGATCCGGACCTTTGAAATGCGATGCGGCAGCGCGAATCAACACGGCTAGGGCCACCGTCACGATGATCAGCCACAGCGGCGAACTGTACGCGGCGATAGCGGCAACCACCCACACCGTTGCGCTCGCTCGCGTCTTCGCGACCACGCCGGAAGGAGTGTAGGCGAACCACGCGACCACGGCGGTGAGGATCAGGAAGAGGAGCGCCGGCTCGCCCAGATAGCGGCTAACCCACTCGTCAGCGTAGGCGAATGGTTCAGAGATCCAGCCCCAAGACAGGTCGGCGGTCACTGACGCCCAGAAGGCAAGGGGGCCTTGGTCGCCGAGGGGAGCTGCGACAGTTGCGATGCCCAACAGAGACGCAACGAAGCGGAAGGGAGCGTCCCAGCGGACACTAAGGAGCGATCCGAAGTCCATCAGCATGCACCTCGAGTCGTCGCGCATAGAGAGGCTGACTGTTCGTACATCGGAGGCAATTGCATGCTCATCTCTTTCATCGTTCTTGGTGTCATCGGCGTTGGGAACGCTGTTCTCTGCCGTGCCCTTGCGCACCACTATCGTGTGCGGCGCGCGCGAGAAGGCAGGCCCGAGCTAACAACCCGGAGCCCGCTGGGCCGACCCTGTCATTATCGTGGCCCCATAGCCGTGCGTGGAGCGGTGGGTGAGCTCAGAGATTCTTCTTGATCCACTCACCGGTCTTGGTGCGCAAGCTCCGCCAAGCTGCGGCGCCTGCCAGCTTGACGACGAGGATCTTGTCGTCAGAGTCGATGTGCTTTAGCGCTGTATCGCGAACTTCCTTGGTCGTCTTATCGGACACGATGAGCCACGTGCTATCGAGCGCATGAGAGTACGTACCGTACGACTTAAAGTGCTCGATGAGGGCACTGTAATCACGATTGGGGGCGGTCAGGTCGTAAGTGACGAGGTAGCTGGTCATGTTGTCCTTCGAGGCGTGCGTGGGATCAGTTCCGAGTGTGGCAGCAGCTGTCCCATGGGTTGTTGCGCTCAGGCACGGCTTCTTGGCACCCGCTGCTGTTTGCTGCGCGCTGGCCCTACTCGCTCACTGGGTTAGGCGGGCGAGGGTGACGGCTCCGCGCACGGGTCGGAGGGAGGCCACCGCGGAGGGCACGTCGAACCGATCGGTGATGCCTGCCCTGATCCGCTCGGCGTAGGTCGTCTGGTGCGCGATCACGCCGCCCCCGAGGACGACCGCGGGAGCGGAAGGGTTGTGCGCGAGCGCCTGGCCGATGAGGTCGAGCGTGTGGGAGATGCCGTTCTCTACGGCGCTCTCGGCCGCGGTCGACCCGTTCTGCGCGGCCGGGGCTGATGCCCGTGATCGCCGACGAGCCCGCCTCGTACGGCTACGTCGCGGAGAACACCCACCTCGTGAAGATGTTCCGCTCGGGTGCGCAGCCGCTGGAGTCGCTGGACAGCGGCGTCTCGGTCACCGCTCTGCTCATGGCGGCGTACTACGCCGCGGAGACCCAGACGGTCGTGAAGTTCCCGGTCGACCTGGAGGACTTCGTGCCGGCGGTGGCGCGGAAGCAGTGGCGTCCGCGCGCCGAACTGGCGGGCGTCCCGGCGGGGGGACAGGCATGATGCCCGCCGAGCAGATCGGGTACGAGGAGGGACGCGCACGCCAGCTCGACGCCCTCAGCGCGACCGTCGAGCGGATGGCGGGCAGCCCCGATCCGCTCGACGGTGCCGCAGAGATCGCGCTCGTCGGCATCAGTGCGAGCTTCGCGGCCCTCGCCACACCTCTGCACGTGCTTCGTGCGGCGGGGAGGGCGGTCTGGCGCTCCGACTGCTCCGACCTCCCGGTCGTGTCCGACCCCCGCCCCGGTGCCCTGATCGCCCTGTCGCAGGGCGGGCGCAGCGTCGAGACCAATGCCGTCGTGACGCGGTTCGCCGACGCCGGCGTGTGCACCATCGCGATCACGAACGCGAGCGAGAGCCCACTTGCCGACGCCGCCGGCGACGCCATCCGCCTGGGCGGCGGCACCGACAGCCGCGTATCCACGGTCGGTTTCGTCACCACATACACGGCGGTCGCGATGCTGGCCGAGCGGTGGGCCGGGATCACGCCCGGCACCGGCTGGGACGCGCTCCCGGGGATCATCGAGCGTGCGCTGGCCGAGGCGGCACCCGTGCTGCATGCCTTCGCCGACGAGCAGCTGGCCCACGGGGCGGTCGACGTCGTGGCCTCCGCCGACCAGCTGACCGCCGCCGAGGCATCCGCCCTGCTCCTACGCGAGGGGCCGCTCGTTCCCAGCGCCGCCTACGGCACGAGGGCGTACCTGCACGGCCCGATGGATGCGGCCGGCGAGGGCGTGGCGCACGTCGTGATCGGCGGGGCCAGGGAGCGGCAGCTCGTCGAACAGCTGGAGGAGCGTGCGTCGGCGACGCTGTTCCTCGCCGAGACCCCGCACCTGCGCGGCGATGCGCCGTTCGAGGTGGCGGTGCCTGGGGGACTCACCGACGGGCAGCGTGCGCTCGTGACGGTCTGCCTCCTCCAGCAGCTGGTCTCGGAGACAGCACGGGTCCGCGGCAATGCTGTCGATGAGGCCGTGTTCACTCGTCTAGACACGAAGCTCACGGTCACGTGATGGGTCGTGCCGAGTCCGGCTCGGAGCAGACGCCACGGGCCCCACGGCGCACGGTCAGAGGTCCGGTGGCGGCGCTTTGGTGACCCACGTGCCCATCAGGTCATCCCCGGCACGGCGGGGCGGCTACGGGCGCTGACTCCTGTGCTATCGCGACCAACACGTCCATCAGCACGTCTAGTTGACGATGGAGTGGTGCGCCTAATGTGCGCAGCCCTCTTGCGATGGCCAACGTTGGATTGGAGTGGCGAAGACAAGCATCCGTGGGGGCGCGCCGGCAGAAGCCAAATGCACTCGAGGCGAAGTGCAATCAGTCGGAGCGGCGGCTGAGTGTAGATCGTTGACGCCGCGGACTTGGAGTGAACTCCCCTCCACTGAGGGCAGTGAAGGGGAGTTCCGTCCCGAGAGGCCACCCCGCCAGGAGAGATCTCGGTCTCTCAGTGGGATCATCTTGAGCGAACTCTCCCGCGTCCACAAGTGCGGCGAGGCCTATCTGACCAGGGCGAAGTTGCGTGTTGTCGCACCGGGGCTAGCGTCCGTGCCAAGCGGTCACGGCTCAGGATCCCTGCTCCGGCCGGCGGGTGTGGCGGCGAACTACATCTTCGATGATCTCGTCGAGCGTGCGGCGTCCCTCGATGTAATCCCAGCCGTCGCGAACCGCGGCGGGAGAAGGGCGCTTACCGTCGAGGATTCCGGAGTGCAGCGCCTCTGCGACGCCGTTAATGCGCCCCACCCGGGCGAGGTCGTCGTCTTCCGGCCGTTCCGCGAGTCCGCGGATGGTGGCGAGGCTCGGAGTCGCCATCCTCAGCGTCTTCATGTCGAGGATCCCGAGATTCCCCTCCTGGCCGTCGCGGCCGAGGCTCGCGACTCGGCGGCCGTCGTCTGTCCTACCGCCGCCGGGTGCGTGCATGTGCCCGTGCGCAAGAAGTGTCGGACGGACTCCGTCCCAGACCTCCCCGATTCGCGCGCGCGACGTCGCGGACGCTTCGAGCGCTGCAGTGGGGAAGCCCTGGGGGTTTGTGCGCAGGACCTCGCGGACAGGGCGGACAGGCGTCTTCGCCGGCGACTCATGCGTGAGCATCAAATCTGCAGGACCGCCCGCGATGGCGGTCGCCACATGCTCTTCCGTGATCACCTCATCTGGCCACCACGTGCGCCCCTCCACCCTCGACTCACGGTCAACCGACACGGCACCACCCAAAGACAGGACGGTGCGGCCTCCGACGGACAACCGCGCCGGCCGGGGGAGTAGCCAAATGAGTTTGGAGACGCGCACGGCCTCTCCTGGGTGCTTTCCGAGGAGCGGGGCGATCTGGTTCCACGGCTCGTGGTTGCCGAGCGTGACGTAGATGCGGTCGACGTTGGTATCGGCGAAGGCTTCGTCCGTTACGGCGGCCGGCATCCACCAGTCGCCGAGATGAAAGAGCGTCGTCACGTCGGACGCGAGGCGCGGCAAGGCTCGGGCGATGGTGCGAGCCCAGGTGACGTTGCCGTGCCAATCGCCACAGACGGCTACACGTTGGTCGGGCAGCGTGAGACCGGTCGAGTATTCGAGAGCTTTCATCTCTGGACCTCCGGACCGCAGGATCAACCCGAGAGTACAAGATCTTGTGCTGTCGTTCTACGTCGGGACCGCCGCTGCCTGTCGGCCCAGGTCGAAGCGAGTGCGGGGTCGCGGCTGCTACGGCAAGACCTCGTGCCCTTTGCGGCGGCGCGCATAGAGGGGATGTCCCGCGCCAACCGCCGAACAGGGACAGGCATCGACCACGACGGAGAGAAGCAAACATGACGACGACCATCCCGGCTTTCGCGCACGAGGAGAAGGACTCCGTCTATTACACGTTGTGCACGTCAACCGAGCTGTTCCTCCGGAACGACGGGCACGCCCTGCTGGTCATCGTCGTCGACGAACAGCTGACCGATGAACACGACGTCGCCAAGCTGCGGGCGGCAAGCGCCCAGTTGTCCAGTCGGAGGAACCTCACGGTCATTCTGGAGCAGGCTGTGAGCAATCCGGAGACGCGGAGCCTCGAGGTGTTCAGTGACGGACAGCTCGCGGGGGAGGTGGCAGAGACCTTCGGTGTGGACCTGGCCTTCAGGCTCGCCGCGTGGCGCGCTGGCGACGATGGAGCATGGCGTGAGTGGGAAGTCGGGCATGAGCCGGTGCCGAAACCGCCCGCGAAGGACTTCAGTTGCCGCGACTGTAGGGTTCACGTGGACGTCGAGTTCTGAGCCGGCGGGGGTCGAGGCTGGCCGCCGCTATTGAATCGTACGCCACTGCCGACTACCGGACGATGATGTTCGTACCCATCAATCGGGACAACCCTGCGCCATACGATCTCATGTGGTCGAAGAACGTTGGTCAAACTAGGGCCTACAACTCCGCGGGAGGGCTCCACGCTGCTGCCTACACGAGCATGGACGGAATGGTTGCAGGCAACGGCAGCTCAACGAGTAGCTTTGCGCAGATGAGTCGTACTCACTCAGCAAACGACCCTCTCTGCACTGCTTTTTTGGGGCGGGGTAACGATGCCCCTCCAATCTGGTACTCCGAGAAGGTCCGTTTCTACCGAAGCGGGTCGACGAAAGTCGAGGGCAACCTGCGCGCTGCGCCCACCACGAAATGTTCAGGCGAGCATATGTCAGCCTGCAGGCTCATTTTCGACGGAGTCGCCGGTGGAGACCGAATCGGAGCAGCTAGCCGTGGCGGTCTGCAGTCCCGACCCGATGCTATTTGACAGGCTCTCGACTACAGCCCGAAAGTCTATGTCGGCTTCGCGCTGAATGATGATCTCGACTGCAGGGTCCCGGCCGTAGGTCACCAAACGCTGTCTATCTTCTTCCTGCCCGAGGACGAGCCAATCGACTCCACCAATGGTCGTGCACACATCAGGAGATGGGCCAGGAGGGATGACCCCGCAACGAAGAACGACAGTTGGCTCGCCCCAAGCTCCGGTCGCCTGCGCATCAGTCCACACGCGCTCAAGGTCTCCCACAGTGTCAGGGAGAAGCACAGACACGTCGGCGCACTCGGGATCGTTCGAGAATTTTGCTGGTTCCAGATGGACAGTCGTGGAACAGGCCGATAGAGCAACCGCGAGAACACACGCGCCCAGGGTCGTGGCTGCAACGCGGTGCCAGTGCATCTGTCTAAGCTACATCCTCCGTCGCCGTCGCCCCATGTCGGATCAGAACGATGTCCCCCAAAGGGCGGACAGACATCTCGAACTTCTTCTGCTTGGGTGATTGACGAACCAACGGGGCCGCGTCACGAGTGACTTCGGGTTCACGATGCAAGGGAGCACAATGAGATTCAAAGCGCATGCCGTCCTTTCTTCGCTGGGAGTTGCCGCTCTGGTGCTATCGACTGCACCAGTCGCTAGCGCCACCGAGAGCAATGACGCCTCGGCAACCGAGTACGCCTGCTGGGGATCGATGGAGGGCGACTCGCTCTGCGCCACCAGTCAGGAGGAGCTTGATCAACTTCTCTTGGACGAGCGGGGGCTTGTGATCGTCGACAGTGTCGCGGAGGCTGCCGAGTTCGACGCGCGGGCCGAAAAGGCTTCCACCTCTAGGGGAGACAATAGCGTCGTCACTCCACAGGCTGTCGTTGCCGGTGTGACGCTCTACGATGGCGGAAGCTTCTCGGGCACCTACCTGACACTCACATTCAACAAGTACAGCGGAGTCAACTGTGGCGGTTCGGCCATCTCACTCCTCGCGTATAACCGAGGCCCTTTGCTGAAGTGGGACAACGCTGTGTCTTCCTACGAGGTGAAGGCCCCAGGGTGCATCACTGCCGTGTACCGAGACGGGAACTACCAGGGCGACTACCACCGCACGTCGATCTCGGCTAACTCTATCCAGCTCGGAAGCCTGAACAACCAGATTTCTTCGGTGCGCACGTACTGAGTGAACGACACGGGAAGGCGGAGGCTTCGCG
>ERZ501024.189-NODE-189-length-12424-cov-3.574824_pt1 | contig 12424 bp, 7 predicted proteins | sample MGYA00248893_ERZ501024 | MGnify/ENA primary metagenome ERZ501024 (study PRJEB25958, sample SAMN03398501) | human skin metagenome | study: EMG produced TPA metagenomics assembly of the Human Skin Microbiome Metagenome (human skin metagenome) data set. | reverse complement strand
CTCCTGCGGGAACATTTTGCCCGGGTTGAGGATGCCCTTCGGGTCGAACACGACCTTGATTTGCCGCTGCAGCGCGAGCTGGGTGTCGCCGAGCGACAGCGTGACCGCTCCGGGAGCCGCCTCGCCACCGCTGAACGCCAGCGAGGAGAGCGACACCGTCACCTGGTCGCCCGCGCGGTAGCCGTCGGCGTCCGCCGGGCTGACCGTCACCCCGACCGCGCGCTGGGCGAGGTCCGGCGAGGCCGTCTTGTTCGCGTCGAACCAGTCGACCATCGACTGGAGGTCGATCTTGCCGGTGTCCCGCTTGCCCGCCCCCTGCTTGAAGGTGGCGAAGTTGTCGCCGCCCGCCGCGAGGAAGGAGTTCGCCGCCACCGTGTACTCCCCGTTCGGGTCGATCGCGGTGCCGTTCAGCGTGATCGAGGTGATCCGCGAACCCGCGGCCGCCGTCGGGTCGTAGGTGTAGACCAGACCCTCGGAGACGCCGAGCTTGAGGAACGGTCGCGCCGATCCGGCCGGCTGCCACTGCTCCTCCAGGACACCCTTCAGCTGCGTGCCGGTGAGGGTCAGCGTGACGAGCGTGTTGGCGAACGGCTGGACGGTCGCCGCCTCTCGATAGGTGACGTTCCCGTCGGGGTCCTCGGCGTTGCTCGACGCGTAGGTCAGGTTGGCACGGATGCCACCCGGGTTCATGAGGGCGATGTCCGCACCCGTGGACCACTTCTGCACGTCGGCGACGAAGTTGCCGATGGTGGACTCGCCACCGCGGTTCTCCGAGCCGTTGGTCTGCCGCGCGCGGTTGAAGTCGGCAGTGATGTCGCCCACCTTGACCGCTCCCAGCACGTCGGCCTCCGCCTTCGCCTTGTCGACGATGGCCTGCACCTCCGGCACCGCCGGGTACAGCGGCTTGCCGGCGGACGTGAGGGGCTTGATCTCGTTGGTGATCGAGAGCAGCTCCTTCGTCTTCGGGTCGACCTGGATGTTCATGAGGCCGAGGTTCTCGCCGTACTGCCCCGCCGAGACGACCGGCCGGCCGTCGATGACGTGGTTGTAGGCGAGGTGCGTGTGCGCCGAGACGATCGCGTCCACGTCGTCGTCGACGCCGTAGACGATCTCGCCCAGCGGCGAGTCCTCGGTGATCGCGGACAGCGCGGTGCTCTCCGCGCCCTCGTGCACGAGCAGGATGACGACGTCCGCCTCGCCGTTCGCCGGGTCTCCGTCGCGCAGGTCGTCGGCCACGGCGTTCACGGAGTCGACGATGCTGCGCACCTCGAGATCCGCGATGCCCTCGGGCGAGACGAGCGAGTCGAGATCCTCCGTGACGGCGCCCACGAAGCCGACGCGCACGCCGTCGAGCTCCTTGACCCAGGCCGGGGCGAGCGCGGGCTCACCGGTCTCCGTGAGGAACACGTTCGAGGAGATGTACTCCCAGTCCGCGCGCTCCTGCACCCGGTCGCGCAGGTCTTCCCAGCCCTGGTCGAACTCGTGGTTACCCGCAGCGCTCACGTCCAGGCCGGCGGCGTTGAGCGCGTCGATCGTCGGGTTGTCGTCGTTGATGAAGGAGGTGAACGTCGACGCCCCGATGAGGTCGCCGGCTCCGGCGAAGATCGTGTTCGGGTTCGCCGCGCGGAACTGCTGCACCGCGCCCGCGAGCACCGCGGCACCCGCCGCGGCCCCGTCCGCCTCGATACGGCCGTGGAAGTCGTTCACCGTCACGACGTCGATGTTCACCGGCGGGATCTCCGAGGAGACGCCGACGATGATCGGGTCGTGGTCGCTGGACCGGTACGGGGTGCCCTCCTCGGTGGCGCCGAACGCGTAGCCGCGGTCGCTCCACTCCGGCGAGTTGATGCCCCACACACCGGCGCCCGTGATCGAGGAGACGAGCGACGGCGACGCGATCACGTGGTCGAGCGAGCCGAGCTCCCCGTCGAACGTGTACGTGTACTGCCCTGCGGCCTTGTCGGCGGCCACGTCGCTCCACCCCTGCGAGGTGAACACGTCGATCGGGTCTTCCTGCCCGTAGGCGTTGAAGTCGCCGATCAGCAGCATGTCGCTGCTGCCGCTGCTCTCGGCCAGCTCATCCGTGAAGGCGAGGATGGCCTGCGCCTGCTTCACCCGGTCGGCGTTGAAGAACCCCTGGCCATCGGCCGGCTCTGCGCCGGCACCCTGCGGCGGGGACTTCGACTTCAGGTGGTTGGCGACGACGGTGACGACGCGGCCGTCGATGTCGAACGCCTGCGCGATCGGCTCGCGGGCGTTGCCCCACACCGACTCGTCGGTGACGGTGGCGCTGTCGCCCACCGTGCTGACGGCGTCCTTCTTGAAGATGATCGCGTTGGTGATGTAGTCCGTCGTCGCCGGGTCCTGCAGGGCCTTCGGCGTGCGCACGTAGTCCCACGCGTCCGAACCCGCGTCGGCGTTGAGGCCCGCGACGAGGTCCTTCAGGGCGGTGTCGACGGGCTTGCCGAGCTTGACCGAGTTCTCGATCTCCATCAGCGCCACGATCTCCGCGTCGAGGCCGTTGATGGCCGAGACGATCTTGGACTTCTGGATCGCGAACTGGGCGGCGTTCGCCGCACCGCGGGCGTCCGCGTTCTCGCTCTTCAGCGTCGTGAAGTAGTTGTAGACGTTGAACGACGCCACCTGCGCGTCGCCGCCCACCTCGGGGGCCTTCTCGGGGCGCGGGTTCGTCGCCTCGAAGGTGACCTTGCGCTCCGCCGGGGAGGCGTCGTCGATCGGGACGACCGGCTGCAGGCGCCAGTCGTCGAAGCCCCACTGGAGCACGTAGCCGTTGGACCCGAAGTCGACGGTGTCGCCGTTGCGGACCACCGTGTCCTCCGTGAAGTACGGCTGCTGGCCCGGGTGGCCGTTGTTGGTCACCTGGATGGACCAGGCGTCGTCGAGCAGGATGCGGTTGGCGCGGTTCTCGGCCGCGATGGCGGCCGCGTCGGCCCCGGGACGCGTGGTCTCGGTGCTCTTGACGTTGAGGTCGTCGCCGGCGTTCAGCCACAGCGCCCCGTAGTTGTACAGCTGGTGGCTCGACGCGAGCCGGTAGGTGCCGGTCGGGGCGACGTACATGTTCTCGTACTGCTCGCGGTCGGCACCGCGCACGGTGTCCGGGAGCGGCGTGAGGGCCGGCACGCCCACACCGGCGGTGACGACGGAGACGTCGGCCACCGCGGCGGGAGCGATCTGGGTCTGGCCGTAGTACTCGCTCACGGTGCCGGTCACCGAGACGAGGTCGCCGATCTCGAGCGTGGGGGCGAGCGCGTTCAGGAAGACGAAGACGCCATCCGAGGCGCCGGGAGTCGCGTCGGTCTCGCCGCCCGAACCCTGCGTCTGGATCACGATGCCCTTGTAGCCGCCCGTCCGGTGATCGGCGGTGACGACGCCCTCGACGCGGACGCGCTGTCCGGCCAGCGGCGAGACGTCGCCGGTGCCCTGGACCTCGGCGATCGTGGCGGTGGTGGGCTCCGTCCCCGGCTCCTCGCCCGGGTCGGTGCCGGGATCGGTGCCGCCGGAGTTCTGCGGGGTGATGGTCGCCGACAGCGCGAAGTCCGCCTTGTTGTCGTCCTTGTCGGCACCCGCGGTGCGGTTCAGCGAGCGGACGTCGGTGTTGCTCGTGGGGGCGGTGGCGGCCGCCGTCTCGAAGGTGTTCGAGGTGCCGTAGCCGAGGAGGTCGATCACGCCGTCGACGCCGACCGTCGAGCCGGGGGTCAGGGTGACCGCCGCGGTGCCCTCGACGAGGGCCAGCGTGCCGTTGGTGCCGCTCGGGCTCAGCGTCGTGGTGGCGTCGGGGGTCGGGAGGGCGGCGCCGTTGGTGCCGTTGCTGTTCCCCTGCACGAGGAAGTAGCCGCCCGCGGGGATCGTCCCCTTCAGCGGCGCGACGCCGTTGAAGGCGCCGGTCCCGGTCGCGGAGCGGTACTGCAGGGACAGGCCGTCCAGGGTGACGGGCGCCGTCGTCGGGTTGTACAGCTCCACGAACTTGTTCGTGAACGCCGCCCCGGCGCTGCCGCCGGACAGATACGCCTCGTTGATCACCACCCCGGTGCCCTCGGTGTTCGCCGACGCGGGCGCGGCCACCAGCGAGCCGAGGCTCAGGGCGGCGACGCACGTCGCGGCGAGAGCGCCCACGCGCCCTCGGATTCTGCGGTGCGAGACGGGGGTCAGGGTCTCCCCGTGCTCAGGAGCGGACATCATCGGTGCTGTCTCCTCGATCGTGTTCCGGCGCTGCTCAGGACGCTGTCATCGCACACATCGGGAACTCCCAGCGTGCGCACATGGAGCGAGCTTACGGAGCGGTTCGGACATCATCAACGGAGTTTTCCCATTGGTCACCGAGCGCTCACCGAATGGCCGCGACACCCCCTGACGAAGGTTCACACTGGGCCGACCCGACGCGCAGAAGCGCAGCATCCGACGCGCGGATGCGCAGCGGGTGTCAGGGAGCCGCGGAGCCCTGCGCCTCGTCGAACTCCTCCACCTCGCGCTCCCAGGCGTCCTTCGCCAGGCGGTACCAGAGGTAGAACGCGAAGCCGGCGAAGATGACCCACTCGGCGGCGTAGAACACGTTGAGCCAGTTGACCGGCGACTGCTCGTCGGGCGCCGGGGAGGCGATGTCGACGAGTCCCGCGGTCGCGGTCGTGGAGGCCAGGTAGGGACGGTAGACGTCGAGCTGCTCGGTGTCGTGCCAGCGGCTCAGGAGAGCGGCCGGCGACATCCGGTCCATCTGCTCCGGATCCGAGCGCGGAGGCACCGCCGGCCCCTCATCCGAGATGATGCGACCGGCGACGGGGACCACGCCGCCGTCCGCCTCGCCTTCGAGGCGCTCCACCGCGGCATCGGCGGCCTCGCGATCCGGCGCCCAGCCGATGGCCACCGCCAGCGAGACCTTCTCGTCGACACGGAGCTGACCGGTGACCCAGTACCCCTCGGCGCCGTCGTTGAAGCGGCTGCCCACGACGAGGAAGTCCCCGGGGACCCAGACGCCCTCGGTCTCCACGCGCTGTCCGACGAGGGGCTCGGGCAGGTACTCCCCCGGCTCCACGACCTCGTCGAGCGGCCGGACCTGCTCCGTCGCCCCCGGCGCCGGAGGATCGGTCTCGATCGCCCGCTCCAGCTGCCATTGGCCGAGCCAGGCGAACACCCCGGCGACGACGAGACACAGCAGCAGCATCGCGATCCAGCGTCCCCGCAGCATGACCTCTCGAAGGGTCGGCGGGAACGGAGCAGGTGCGGTCACGGTGATGCGGAGACCTCAGGCCTCGTACGGGGCCAGCACGACCTCCACCCGCTGGAACTCCTTGAGGTCGGAGTACCCGGTGGTGGCCATGGACTTGCGCAGCGCGCCGATGAGGTTCGCGGTGCCGTCGGCGACGGGCGCGGGACCGTAGAGGATCTCCTCCAGCGTGCCGATACCGCCAACCTCGACGCGTCGTCCGCGGGGCAGCTTCGGGTGGTGCGCCTCGGGACCCCAGTGGAACCCCTGTCCGGGAGCGTCCGTGGCACGGGCCAGGGCGACACCGAGCATGACCGCGTCGGCGCCCATGGCGAGCGCCTTCACGATGTCGCCCGAGGTGCCGACGCCGCCGTCGGCGATCACGTGCACGTAGCGCCCGCCGGACTCGTCGAGGTAGTCCCGACGCGCGGCCGCCACATCCGACACCGCGGTCGCCATGGGGGCGTGGATGCCGAGGGTGGCACGGGTGGTGGACGCCGCACCGCCGCCGAAGCCGACGAGGACGCCGGCCGCGCCGGTGCGCATGAGGTGGAGCGCCGCGGTGTAGGTCGCCGCTCCGCCCACGATCACCGGCACGTCGAGGTCGTAGATGAACTTCTTGAGGTTCAGCGGCTCTGCCACGCTCGACACGTGCTCCGCGGAGACGGTCGTGCCGCGGATGACGAACAGGTCGACCCCGGCCGCGGCGACGGTGTCGTAGAACTCCTGCGTGCGCTGCGGAGTGAGGGAGCCGGCGACGGTGACGCCCGCCTCCCGGATCTCGGCGAGGCGGCGGGTGATGAGCTCGGGCTTGATGGGCTCGGAGTAGAGCTCCTGCATGCGCACGGTCGCCCGGTCCTCTGCGAGGCCCGCGATCTCGGCGAGCAGCGGCTCCGGGTCCTCGTAGCGGGTCCAGAGCCCCTCCAGATCGAGCACCCCCAGACCGCCGAGCTGCCCGAGCATGATCGCGGTGCGCGGGCTGACGACCGAGTCCATCGGCGCACCGAGCACCGGGATCTCGAAGCCGAAGGCGTCGATCGTCCACGCGGTGGACACGTCCTCCGGGTTGCGCGTGCGCCGCGAGGGCACCACCGCGATGTCGTCGAACGTGTACGCGCGACGCGCGCGCTTTCCTCGGCCGAGCTCGATCTCCATGGTCACCCGTCCAGCCTACCCGGCGCCCGGCGGCCTCCGCGGCGGTCAGCGCGCACGCGCCACCCGCCGCTCGTCCCACACCGGCTCGTCGGACTCGTAGACCTCGCCGTCCGTGCCGAACACGAGGAACCGGTCGAAGGAGCGCGCGAACCACCGGTCGTGCGTGACCGCCACCACGGTGCCCTCGAAGCGTCCGAGCGCCTCCTCCAGCGCCTCGGCCGACTCCAGGTCGAGGTTGTCGGTGGGCTCGTCGAGGAGGAGCAGGGTCGCGCCGGAGAGCTCGAGCAGGAGCACCTGGAACCGCGCCTGCTGTCCGCCGGAGAGCGATTCGAACGGCTGCTGGGCCTGGCGGACGAGGCCGTACCTGTCCAGGGCCGAGCTCGCCGCGTCGCGGGGCATGCCGTCACGGAGGTCGTCTCCCCGGTGCAGGATCTCCAGCAGCGTACGGCCGACGAACTCCGGGTGCGCGTGGGTCTGCGCGAAGAGTCCTGGAACGACGCGGGCGCCCAGCACCGCACGACCGGTGTGCGCGACGGGGCTGAGCTCCTCCGCGACCGCAGTCACATGGCCGAGGGACGGGTCCGGGTCGGTGCCGCCGCGGGCCAGCAGCCGCAGGAAGTGCGACTTGCCCGAGCCGTTGGAGCCGAGCACGCCGACGCGGTCGCCGTACCAGATCTCGGTGTCGAACGGACGCATGAGGCCGGTCAGCTCCAGTCGGTCCGCGACGACGGCCCGCTTGCCGGTCCTGGCGCCGCGGAGGCGCATGTCGAACTCCTGCGCCGGGGGCCGCTCCTCGGGCGGGCCCGCCTCCTCGAACTTCCGCAGCCGCGTCTGCGCCGCCTGGTAGCGGGACGCGAAGCCGTCGTTCGCGGACGCCTTGACCTTGAGGTTCGCGACGAGGACGCGGAGCTTCTCGTGCTGCTCGTCCCACCGTCGGCGCAGCTCATCGAGCCGGTCCATCCGGTCGGTGCGCGCCTGGTGATAGGTGGCGAAGCTCCCGCCGTGCACCCAGGCGGTCGACCCCGCCGCGCCGGGCTCCAGCGTGATCAGCCGATCGGCGGCCCTGGCGAGGAGCTCGCGGTCGTGCGAGACCAGCAGCACCGTCTTGTCGGTGGCGCGCAGCCGCTCCTCGAGCCAGCGCTTGGTCGGCACGTCGAGGTAGTTGTCCGGCTCGTCGAGCAGGAGCACCTCGTCCGGGCCGCGCAGCAGCGCCTCCAGGGCGAGTCGCTTCTGCTCGCCGCCGGAGAGGGAGGTGAGCTCGCGGTAGCGCGCCCGCTCGAACGGCACGCCGAGCGCCGCCACGGTGCACTGGTCCCACACCGTCTCGTGCTCGTAGCCGCCGGCGTCCGCATACTCGGCGATCGCGGAGGCGTAGGCCATCTGGGTGTCGTGCTCGTCGCGGTCGATGAGGGCGTTCTCCGCGGCCTCCAGCGCCTCCGCGGCGGCACGGAGGCGGGTGGGAGCCACCCGCACGAGCAGCTCGTGCACGGTCTGGCCCGGCTCGCCGTGTCCGACGAACTGGTCCATGACGCCGAGGCCGCCGTCGATGGTCACCACCCCGTCGTCAGCCGGCTGCTCGCCGCGGATGATCCGCAGCAGCGTCGTCTTCCCCGCACCGTTCGGTCCGATGAGAGCACTCGTCGAGCCCGCCCCGACACGGAACGACACCTCGTCGAGAAGCGGTCTGCCATCGGGAAGCGTCAGCGAGATCCCGGATGCGTCGATGTACCCCACAGGCGTGGCCGTCCTTCCGCCCGCGGACAGCGAGCCGACCAGGCTATCAGTCCGCGCGGCTGAGGGTCTGCAGCACCTCGGTCTTGGGCGCCACCGGGAGGAAGAATCGGAACTCGGTGCCCACCCCCTCCTCGCTGGTCACGTCCATGGACCCGCCGTGGGCCAGCACGATCGCCCGCGTGATCGTGAGCCCCAGCCCCACCCCCGGCACGGCGTTGCGGGTGGCCGTCGAGGCCCGGAAGAAACGGGTGAAGAGCATGCGCTGCTCGTCCTGCGGGATCCCGACCCCGGTGTCGGCGATGGCGACCTGCACTCCGCCGTCGAGGCGACGCACGGCGGCCGTCACGCGACCCCCGCGCGGGGTGAACTTGATGGCGTTCGAGAGGAGGTTGTCCACGGCCTGCCCGAGGCGTCCGGGATCGACGAGCAGCGGGATCGGCTCGTCCCCGACCTGCAGGTCCAGCTCGATCCCCTCGCGCTGCGCGTGCGGTCCCGCCGAGGCCACGGCCGAACGCACGAGCGCCGCGACATCCGCCTCGTCCCGTTCCAGGGGGAAGCGCCCCGACTCCACCTGCGCCGTGAAGAGCAGGTCGCCGACGAGGTTCAGCAGGCGTTTCGCGTTGCGCTCGATGATGCCGACGAACTCCTGCTGGTCCTCCGTCAGCGGCTGACCCGGATCGTTCTGCAGCAGGTCGAGGAAGCCGATGATCGCGCTCAGCGGCGTCCGCAGCTCATGGGAGATCATCCCCACGAACTCGTCCTTCATGCGCGCGACCTCGACGGCTCTCGTCTCATCGGTGAGCACGAACAGATAGCCCTGCTGCGCGCCGGACGGATCCTTGTGCGGCGTCACGGTCACCCGGGCGGGTACCGTCGTGCCGCCCGCGGTCTTGACCTCGATGTCGCCGTCGACGGTATGGCCGGCGTCCGCCTGGGCGAAGAGCTCCCGGAGTCCGTCCGAGATGCCGGTGCGCGCAGTCGGATCGCTCGCCGCCCCCGCGTCCCCTTCGCGTGCGGCGGTGTCCTCGGCCAGCATGGTCAACGCCGACGACGAGAAGAAGCGATCGACACGCACGTCGTCGAGAGCCTCGTCGTGAGAGAGCCCGAGCAGGCGGACGGCCCCGGGGTTCCAGGCCGTGACGCGCCCCTCGCGATCGGTGCCGATCACGGCCTGCGCGGTGATCGACGCCCACAGGCCCTCGAACGAGTCGAGCAGCACGCGGTACTCGTGCTCCTTCTGTCGCAGCTGCACGATCATCGAGACGTTCTCGGACAGCGCCTTGGTCCGCTCCGTGACCAGCTCCTCCGCCTGCTGCACCCGCAGGCGCTGTTGCCGGGAGAGCTCGTTCACCACGGCCGCGACGGCCGCGAAGACGAGAGGACCGACGACGCCGCGGAGCCACACGACCGCGTTCGTCGGCGGTTCGATGACGTAGGGGATCAGCAGCGCGAGCGATGTGAACGCGCCGACCACGAAGACCCAGCGGATCCCGGGTGCCGCCGCGATCCAGATCACGGGGAGCAGCACGAGCGAGCTGAAGAGCGAGGCCGCCCCTCCCGTCCCGGCGCGGAAGAGGCCCAGTCCCAGGATGTCGACCATCGGGACCAGGAGCACGATCCAGCCCTCCCGGATGTGCAGTGCGCTGAGCACTCCGGCATGGAGCGTCGCCACCAGGACGATCGCGAGGCCGGCGAGGGCGAGGGTGAGATCGGTGAACGGCAGGCTGGGAATGGCCCAGGTCATCACGCCTGCGATCGCGGCGGCGACGAGAGTCGGGACCTGCTTGATGATCGGATTCGGGTTGTCGACAACCCGGTACCAGCGGTTCTCGGCGCGCTCCAGCGGTGTCGCCCTCATCGCGGGACCCGTTCCACGGCGCGATGGAGGTCGGCCCCGGTGATCGGCTTCGGCAGGGCCGCGTCCGCCGGCGGGTACTCTGCGACGTCCAGCACCGAGCTGACGATGAGGAAGCACTCCGGATAGCGTTCGTGGATCAGGCGGCAGCAGGCCTGCCCGGAGATGCCGGGCAGCAGCAGGTCCAGGACGGCGACCTGGGGGTCGATGTCCGGGAAGGCGGCGATGGCAGACTCCGCATCGGGCGCGACGAACACGTCGAAGCCCTCCCGGTCGAGGTACCGCCCCAGGAGGGTCGCCTGGTCCGGAGCGTCCTCGACGACCAGGGCGAGCGGCCGTCCGGTCATCGCAGGAGCAGCTCTCGGACGACGACGATCACGACCACGACGGCGAGGGAGATGAGCGCCTGCGGGATGAGGCGGCGCTCCTTCCGGGCGTCGGCCGTGATCTCCTCCACCTCGGCGTCGTGCGATGGTGCGTCGGTCATGAGTCGACCCGTCCGATCTTCTCGGTCTTGATCCAGGAGGCGTCCGCGCGACGCCACTCCTTGAGGTACGAGTCGGCGGTGATCGCGCACAGCAGTGATCCGTAGCCGCAGACGTAGAGCAGCAGGCCCGCGAAGAAGCGTCCGGCCGGCAGCGGCTCGACCGCCCGCGCGAGCCAGATGCCGAGCATCGACACCGGCCCCCAGAGGGCGAACACCATCAGCCACAGCACCCGCGTCTGCTCCGTCGACTCCTGCCCCGCCGCGCCGATCAGGCCGTCCAGGGCCCAGGGGAACAGCGCCAGGGCCATGAGGATCAGCGCCCCGAGCCCCGGGAACATGATCGCCTCGCGCCAGGACTGCCGCCCGATGCGCGGGTCGAGCTGGACGGAGTAGAGCATCGAGAAGATGTAGATGGCCGCCGCGGCGATCCACATGAACCGGAACACGAACTCCGCGACGTCGCTGTGCAGGAGCAGGAGGACGATCATCGCGGTGGCAGCGAGGAGCAGGAGTGCCGGCATCAGCAGGATCGTGAACCAGGCCAGCCCGAAGGGGATGCTGCCCAGATTGTGGTCGCGACTCGGACGGAACCAGAGCTTCTTGTAGATCGAGGTGAGCTGCACGTTGCCGCGCGCCCAGCGCAGTCGCTGCTTCCAAAGACTGTCGATCGTCCGGGGCTCCTCGGCGAGCACCACGGCGTGCGGCTCGAAGACCATCCGGCGGCCGTGGAGCTGACTCTCGAAGGTCGTCATGGTGTCCTCGGCGAGCGTGCCCGTCGGGATGCGTCCGCCGATCGCCTCGAGGTTCGCGCGGGAATGGAGCTGGGCGCCCCCGGCGAGGCAGGCGATCGCTCCCCCGACGTTCTGCGTGCGCCGTGCCGAGAGCTGGCCGATGACGTACTCGATCGCGATGAACCGGGTGAGGTAGTTGCGGTCCCTGCTGCCCTCCGCGATGTAGGCCGTGACGGCCCCGACCTCCTCGTCCGCGAGGTGCCGGGTGAGCTTGCGCAGGGAGTTGCGCGCGAAGATCACGTCGGCGTCCATGATGAGCACCGCTTCGGTCCACGGGTCGGCGAGCACGACGTCGAGGCCGTGGTTCAGCGTGTGCGCCTTGCCCTCGCCGCCCTTCTCGCGCCGCAGGTGGACGACCCGCCCCGGATAGGTCGCCGCCTTCTGCTGCACGATGGCCGGAGTGTCGTCCGTAGAGGCGTCGTCGACGACGAAGACACGGAGGCGCTCGGCGGGGTACTCGAGCTGGAGCAGCCGCTCGATCGCGGGGCCGATGACGAGGCTTTCGTTCCATGCCGGGATGACCACGGCCACGTTCGGGTGGTACGGGGCGGCCTTGCCGTAGTGATTGCGGAAGGCGTGCAGCGGCAGCATGAGGAACTGCAGACCGGTGTTGACGACCGGCAGCGTGCCGATCAGCACGCAGAGGAGGAGGATGACGACGACGACCGTCTCGATCCAGGTCAGTTCGGGCATCAGCGTCCTTCCGTCCCGGTGAGCAGCGGGACGATGCGGGAGTACCGGCCGACGTCTGCGGCCACGTGGCTGTCGGTGGACGCGACGATCCCGGCACCCGCGCGCTCCAGGGCGTTCAGCGCCTCCGCGCCGGGGCACACCCATTTCTCGTTGACCTCGACGAGCGTGTCCGTCTCGGCGGCGGCGCGCGCCCACGCGTCGAGGCGCTCGCCCCCGAGCTCCTCCTCCGCGAGACCGATCTTCGGCAGGATCGAGAAGCAGTGCGCGAGCTGGTTGCCCGGATAGCGGCGCATGGTGGCGATCACGGCGTCCACGAACTGGTCGAGGACGTCGGCCGGCGCCCAGCCCGCGGCGATGCGCTCGCGGACCGCGGTGGGACCGAGCGGGCCGTCCGCACCGGGGAACTGGTGGTCGGCGATGAGGATGCGGTCGATGCCCGCCGGGAGCGCCGGGATGTCGAGCGCGCCCGAGGCGTCGAGGATCTTCGCCTC
>ERZ501024.188-NODE-188-length-12431-cov-6.692308_pt1 | contig 12431 bp, 22 predicted proteins | sample MGYA00248893_ERZ501024 | MGnify/ENA primary metagenome ERZ501024 (study PRJEB25958, sample SAMN03398501) | human skin metagenome | study: EMG produced TPA metagenomics assembly of the Human Skin Microbiome Metagenome (human skin metagenome) data set. | reverse complement strand
CAGATTTTGTACTATAAATATATATACTAACTAAAATTCCTAATATCATTACAAAAAGCAAGGGTAAGGTTGATGTAAATATATACTGTGGAGTTAAAGAATAAATATACCAAGGAATGCCTAACTCATTATAATAAATATATTTATAAAAAGATGATATTCCAATAGAAAATATAAATGCTAATGAAAAAAGCTCTAGTATTTCAGAAAATTTTAATTTTATTTTTTGATCTAAAAGATCCATAGAGTTACCCATATTAGCTTTAAAAGCTGATTAAATATAAGCATTATCTAATCAGCTTTCATCAGTTTTATCTATAGAATATGAATATCTAAATCTTAAATATTCATGCTTTCAGTATTTTAACTAAAATTTTGCAAAACGTTGATGAACCAGCATTGCTGCATCACGGCCGTGTTCACTTGTGGTCTTTGTCCAGCCGGTATAGCGAGCAAATTCTGTTTTATCCATTTTGGTTTTATTAGCGGCTGGATGGACCATAAGATAGTTAAGGCCCTGTTCTTTGCACCAATCCTCCCAAATTGAAGCATCGCGTTTAACTGAGCCTATCCCCTCCCGTACACCAGGGCCGGAACGTCTTTGACGTGCATCTGCATCACCGAACCAAGTACGCTTACGCGGATCTTCAATAAAGATTTTTATGTTGTCTTTACCATGTTCATTGACCAGTTCTATAGTTCTGGCCATAGCTTTAGTGATACTTAAACTTTTAATTTCTTGAAGTTTTCCGCCACGGCCGCTATCACACGCTATGGCAAAACCAGTAGTTGTCCCGGTATCGATACCAATTAAAAATTTGCTCATACGTTTTTGCCTTGGTTAGTTTGGCTATCAATAGCGGCTTTTAGTTTTTCCAGATTGATAAACGGCGGTTGATCCAGCTCATAATTAAAGTGAGTAGATACAGACCATGTTTCATCGTCACAAAGCACTAAGGCGTAATCGTTCGGCCCGCCATGAGATTTTTTATATTCCATATCGAAACGGCCTAAATACTCGCTGTCTTGTGAGCAACTGCCCCATTTAGTTAAGGCCGGTTCAGGTCCACCCAGGCGGGTTATTAATTGGTTTATTAAATCGTTCATTTGCATACCTTACCGATCTGAGGTTTACGGCGTTTCCCCTGGCCTTTCCAGGCTTCCTGGTGCAGCTTGTGATGCACTGGTTTAAAAGCAGGATCAGAAAAAATTATTATTGGCCACGGATTGGGCGCTATAGGCTGATATAAAGCGGTAGCGGCTGTAAGCTCGCTACCAATCAACCAAGAAAGATGGCTTAGCCTCATGGGTTTAATTTGTCCTGGAAAGCCTTTAACACTTCATTGAGTAAAGGCCGGCTAATAGATTCGCGTGGTACTGAGCCGTAAAATGCAGCTACTACTTTGCCTAGGCCCGCCGTGCTATGCGGAAAATAATCATCTAGCGCATATAACATGCCGACTTCTAGTTGATGGGTTTCAGTACCAACCTGTAGATAATCATTACTTTCAATTTCCAGCGGCACGAAAAAGATATAGCCCGTAGCATCTGTATGTGTACGTACTGGTGACTTCCAGCCATACAGCTGAATATCATCCAAGGTTTTACTTGGGTGAGTCGTGACAATGTTTAGCCCATCAATCGGCCGTGAAAGAACCTGTTTAATGACGGCGGCCGATTGCATAATTTCCTGGCCAAAGTCTTTACCCACCTTCCCGACTTCAAAAAAAGGCTTAGGCTTAGCCGATACGGGATTAATAAAATTCATTTACTGACTCCCTTCCTTTTTCTCTACGTCCTTGTCATTAGGGCCAACAATAATCAGGCCATGCAAAATGGCACAGCGCTCTACCCGTGGATCTGCCACTTCAAATAAGCATTTGTTCAAAGGCAGTTTATGTTGTTCAGCAATTTGCATAGGGGTAAAAGCCCGGCTATAACGGCGGCTATAACCGCCTTTCACGTAATAATCGAAATAGCCACGCTGAATAGTGTCCAGGATCTGTTGTAAACGTTCTTTACTTGGGAAACGGTTTTCTCTGCGGGTTTCAGCAAATTTTTGTTTACGGCGCATAAACGTCATGATTAGACTCCTTTTCCTGGTATCGCATAAACGTATCCAGTGTTGTTATTTGAAAATGAGGATCGCCGTAAAAATAGGCGGTTACTTCTTTTGTTGCTTGTTCGGTATGTCTGGCCACTGTTGAATAGCAGACTGACCCCATACGGCATTGCACCTGGTACTTGTAGTGCTTTAAGCCATGAGGGTTAGGTTTAAGCTCTTTGGCCATCGGGTAAAAACTCGTCGAGAAGAAAAGGACTTGGACTCAGGTCGAAAGATTCACGCTTTACACCCTGGTTTTCTAAATTATTGAGCAGGTTAGATAGCTGCTTATTTTTTTGTTCCATCCATTCGGCTGTGTTTTCCTTATTTTCGTCCTTGGCCAATAGCCTTTTTTCTTTTGCAATACGGCGGTGATATTCCGTTTCAACTTCTTCGCCGTTATGCCATGCAACAAACTGTTCAGGCGTGTCGAAAATAGGACCGTCCATTTTTAATTTATTGCGGTCATAAAAGCCTACACGCTCCATAATTCGCATGTGCTGATTAGCTCTGCCCTGTTTTTCAAGCAAGATCATTGCCCCAGCGCAATGGTATTCATCACGACTTCCAGCTGTTTTATGGCAAGCAAAGGTCTGATCACGCTCGAAAAGCGTATCGATAATGTCTTGTGCACGTGCTTCGCCAAGCCAGCCATGCTGTATTGGTCGATCACAACGAAATGGGCAATTAGCACAGCCCTGAACTAAATCACAATTCATGCTCTATCCCTCAGTCTGATCCTGACGTTCGCCGTTGCTTAAATCTTCAATGTATTGAACCCCTGCCCGGAGCAGATCCAGGCTGATGGCCAGCTCAGGTACGTTGTCGGTGTTGCGATAAAAAATATAGATACCCGCCCCCAGCACAGTGATGTGAGTTATGTCATCCTGGTCTTTAACCTCTTTCAGAATTTCTTGAGCCGCACACCAGCCGCCAGCCAGATAAATAGCCTGTAAACCTTCGCCCTTATCTGACTCTTTTACATTAATACTCTTTTGCATATTTACACCTTTACGCTTTAGGGTATTTACCCTTTAGCTATTAAGCATCTTGACGCTTTTACGCTTTAGATTTTAAGAAATTGATTTTTAAGTCATGGTACGGCGTGATGACAGCGGGCAAATACTTAGCAGCTGGCGCTTTAGACTCCCAGCGTTTATATAATTTAAAGATAGGCCCTTCATCTGTGGTTTCCAGCGATACGCGGTTTAGGTCATATTGATGAACCAGAATCTCACAGATCTGTTCAAAGTCGATTTGATATTGTCCCTGAAAAATTAAAGGGGATTGACAAATATGATCATCTAACAGCGCTTTTCTATCATTAAGGCGAGCTGTCATATATTCATCAAACACACAGCTTTCTGCGCCTAATATGTCTATTAAAAGTGAGGCGATTGCTTTCTGTTTAAGACTTGCTGAAACAGTAATCTCAACTTCCGAGAGCTTAAAAGGTTCAACTATCTTACCCAGTAAATGGGAAATACGGACTTGTTGCGTTGGCTCTTTTAAGAAAGTATCAGCCATTTTAGCTTTAAGCGTTTTAATGTTGTTGTGGTTCATGAAAGGTTCCTTAGATCATGTAAGGTTGTTTTTTAGTAGCAAAACGCACGTATAAATATTTAATAGCCAGCTGCTGAAAATACTTATCTATATCTGGACGTACTGCCCCTTCTAAGACCCCTTTTAAAACACGTATATCTGCCGTTTTGAGCTTAGTTAGCAAAGAAGTGATACTGGTATCAGGATTAACGGTTAAAGCATCAAAAATGAGGCCTTCCGCGTTAGCAGGATAGATGGGTGGTTGATCTTTGGAAAAAGTGTTCAGGCCCAGCTTTATATAAACTGGGTGTATCCAGAAGCCATTAAGTTTAACGGCGCCCAGGTGCTTTAAATATTCATTGAGTTCATGCTCATTACAACTAATGTTGTTGACCAGGTGCGATTTATAAAACCCGGCTGGACTATCTAAGAGAAGGTTCTCTAAACGGCGATAGCGTTTTTGTTCAACAGTTAAACTTGGAAGTTTCCAGGCTGCGGTACTAACTGAAAAACGATGTGGATTAATAGCGTTCATTGAGCGCTTTCCTCATTACCAAATATTGTTATATACGGTTCGGGGAACCCCGAACATTTCCGGCCTTTATTGGCTTGCCTATAATTTTATAGTCTATTTTTATAATTTAATAGGTTTATTTCACTATTCACCTATATTTTTATAGGTTTAATAAGATAAAGCTAGGATATTCCTAGCTTTATTTTTTTCGATTTGTCTATTGTTTATACAAGAGTGGTTTTCATACCTAGACCGCCAGTTAAAGCATGAGCTAAGGATCTGTCTTGAACATTCTGGCTAACTTTTTGTGGCTGACTACTCACTGCTACTTGCTTTTGCTGAGGTGCACTATTTTGTTTTTTCAGCATAGGTGGCACTACGGGCACTTTAAAAGGATTGGCCAGCGGTGCGCCTGTAGCCTGCGGTGCTTTTTGGCTGGTGGCTTTTGCACTTGGGCTAACCTTTTGTGCCTGTTTCGGCTTAGCGGCTGGTGCAGTTTGGCCAGTCGTTTGTGTGGTCGCCGTTTGTCCTGGTTTCCATTCCTTGGTTGCAGGTTTAAGTACAGTGACTTTCCCAGGCTTAATGCTTCCCTCCTGGCGTTCGATGGCAGCCATAATTTTGGCCCGTTCTGCTGGCGTATATTCTGACATACGCTTATTACTACCTACGGCCGACAACACGGCGCGCTGGTAGGCTGCTGTGTTATTTTCATGCGGCGGCGCATATTTATAAATAGCATCATTTAGAGTCAGGTTTTTATAATTTTTACCAGAAAAAATAAGATTCTCTTTTGCCTTCCTTCCCGCTTCAATCGTTGGAAAAGCTGCAAAGCGTTTAGAACCCTTATCCCCGGTTGTACTATCTAAACTTAAATGGCCTTGGCTTTTTGTGAAATTACCCCGTTCAATATTACCTACATTTCGGTTACGCCAGTTCCAGTTACCCTGTTGTTTTATGACTGAGCCATCTGCCAGTTCTACAATGTTATAACCCTTGCCTGCTTCCAGGACTTTAGTAATGGGGATTTCATTTTTAGGATTATAGGTAGACGGCGTGGCACTACCGCCATCACTATAGCCCCCGCCAGATCCGCCGTAGGCTGGTGAGCCATCTGCATACTGGCGGTACTGTGGCAAAAGTACCCCTGCCCCTGTCTTATAGCCTGCCAATGTAGCCAAAGAAGGGGAGGTCATCAGACCTTTCCAGCTATCCTGGGTATATTTATTAATACCGTCCAGTGTTTTATTCCAGCTACCAATAATCTGACCCCCTAAATCCTGCTGTTGTAAACCTGCTGTCCAGCCTCCTACCTTCTCACCAATGGTTGCGCCGATAGTCGCGCCAGCAATACTACCTACTGGGCCAAGTAAGGACCCGACTAATCCACCTGCAGTACCACCAATTAATCCACCTACACCGGAGGCCTTCTGTTCCTTATTTAGATTTCCCCATTCAGATGCCAGTAAGCCGCCACCTACCAGTAAACCGATACCAGGGATCTTTCTGGTTAATTTAGTGAGTACGCCACCTTTACCCCGTCCACGGGTATTGTCTGTAGGTACTGGAATAACTGGACCATTGCGGCCCCCTCCCCCACCACCACGGCGGCTATTTTTAGCCCCTCCCCTACCTAAATTACTTAATAAACCAGCACCGGCCAGCAGCTTACCCAATAAGCTATTTTGATCCCGGTTCAATGCCTCTAGCATTTTTCTTAAAATACGCCGTTGTTCAGTCTGGTGCCGCTCTACCTGTGTGTAGTGCTCTGCCTGTTCAGTCGGTAACTGTTCATCCTTTTTAGGCTTAGCACGGCGATATAGCCATAAAGCGCCCCTGCCCATACTTTTAAATGCGCGGCCAGCTGGACTAACAATAGTATTTAATTCATGAAGTGCATCCAGTGTTGGATCTACGCCAGTTGTATCTGCATTTAAGCCTAAATTAGATCCATTTATCCCCTTACGGATACTATCTAAAAAACTCTTATCGTTTACGCCTGGTGCCCGACTAACAAAACGCCCAGCTGCATCCCTGGTTGCATTGATTGGATCATTAGAGATAGTGGTAGATCTTGTTGGGGGATTAACTTCATGTTGGCCAGTCTGACGGGTACCGCCGCTATTACGTGTTATCTGCTTGCCCTGCCCGCCAGCACTTACCACTGGATCTAATTTGGTAGTAGACCGGGTAACACTTCGACCATCTGTATTTACTGTCACTTTAACTGTTGGCCGGATCTGTCCAATCTTGCCAATTTTTTTTTCAATCCGGGCTACTTGGTTATAGCCGCGATTACTTTCTTCAGATCGCCGTACTAATAGGTTTTTTAAAATATTCAGGATCTCTGTTGTGTCTGTATTGACACTACTAACCCCTTGCTGAAGCTCTTTCATGCGCCGTTCCCCTATGAGAAAGCCGGCACTGTCAAATTGAAGTTGCATTACTTAAAACCTGTGCTATTTATCCTGGTAAATGTTGGCACGGCGTATGAGAGCGATTTTTAATTGTTCCAGGCAAAAAAAACCAGGTACTAAAATGGTGTACCTGGCCTTATTCAAGATCTGATACCGGGGAAAGTGGCATCAGGAAAACAAAATATACGTTATTTAACGCTATTACACAATTACATTTTTACGCTTTAGCGTCTTTACACCATAGACCAAAAGAAAAAGGCTGGACCTATGAATAGATCCAGCCTTCTCTCGCCAATGCTCGCCTTGGAAGAAATCCCCGCAGATTTCTTATCTCGCCACCTGGCCATTATAAAATTAAAAACATTTTAATGTAAATACACCTTTTCTCTTTTACGCTTAACAAAAACCCGTTCACTACGGGCCTTTTGTACTACATAAGGGATTAAGAAGGGTCGTGAGTTTTAAGGGCCAGCTCTATATGCTTGATACGTTCCAATAGCGCTGGTGTTGGAGAATCAGCAGCCAAAGTACGATAGTAATGAAGCAGGGCACCTAAAAGATTTTCACTTTTAATGCCGTCATTATCTATCTGTATAGATTGCTGACTTCCATCTTCTGATAAAAACTCGTAACTACCTGGGCTTACATAAATATGCTGTCCCTCCTGAACGCCGGTCACATTTACATAAACTTTTTGATTATCCCTTTCAAATATCTTTAGTCCTCTTACGTGTTCTGCTGTTTGTACATACACATCGAATGGCATAAAACTACCCTACTTTTTTCTTAAATTAACGGCGCTTTCAAGGACTTTTTTCGCTGCAGCCGCACCGTTTTAGCTCACGGATAATACAGTGCTAAACTGTCCTTTTCACGCAAAATTTGGTTACATGAAGCTAACATACGCATAAATAATTGAAACATATTGACCTATTTTTTAGTCGTTAATCTCCTCAACTTCGTCCAGGTCATCCAGGTCCTGATTCTGTTCAATTTCCATTTCTTCCAATGCTATACGGCGCTTCATTTCTTCTTCTACCTCAGCTTCAAACGTGCCGCTATTGATGTACTGTGTACGTTCTGTCATTGCCTTGTACTGTTCGCTCAAGCCAAGACGTGCCTGATCGAAAACAGTGTCATCGTTTAGCTTGCTCATGCGTGTTGATGTGACAGCTTCTTTCGTGTCATCCGGAGTAATGCCAAATAGGGCAATATCCATTTTCATTAATTTCAACGCCGTGTTAGATAGGCTATCTACATGGCTCACAATATCGGCCACCATCCTGTATTTACGGTGTGCTATTTCTTGCTCTTCACTTGTTAAATCAATTCTAAATGCGGCTTCTTTACTTTCGTATAGCCACTCCATTGTTTCCTCTGTCAGCTGGCCAATACGTCCAGCTCTACGCCGATGCTCCTGGATCACACCCGCCGTAGTTCTATTTTTATAGGCAATGTCATTTATAGCGGAGATATGTGGGTTGGATACATCCGAAAAGACTATAAGTTTACCGTATTGATCCATTTCGCCAATAACATTATCCGCCTGATATTTTTCATATTCTTTTTTTAATTCTTCAAAAAGCTCTCTTTGGGTTTTCTGCAAATTTCTATCGCTATTTCTGCAATATGCGCGTTTATTCTTAATCCATTTTTCTGATTTAGCTTTTTTTGCTACATAAGCGGGTGACGGCGTTTCTTGGCCAAGCAGTTGAGAAACAAGTTCACATAGATCCGCGTATGAAATTTTGTCATAAGCCTCCCAAAATTTACGCAAGAACCACCAAATTATGGGATCAAAACTTTTACCACTCATATATCTGCTTGGTCCTCTTCTAAAAATGGAGTATGCGGAATTTGTTGACCCTTCTCAGCGCGTATATCCGTGGCATATTTCACTGTTATCTCTCTATCCATACGCTCAATATGGTCAAAGATATTTAATTCCATAATCCGGTTATGTCTGGCAACAGAAGTAGACAGCTGACGGCTATTTTCATCAAGTGCGGTGATGGCCTCTTTTAAATCGTCACTTGTAGAGCTATGAAAAACCATATCGTTCTGATTTTCCCTAAAACGCTTAATCACCTCCAAGGCTGCATCTAATAAGAGTGTTGCCTGCATTTTAGGCATAACAGACACCTGTTTAGCCAACGTGTGGCCAATACGTTCAACAATTTCAAGTGCAGTTTCCCGTAGACCCTGAACAACAATACCGGCGCGTGAACATTCCAGATCTCTTTCTATGTCATTAGACATACCAAAGATAAAATCTAAACTTACGCCATATAAGATAGAAAATTTTAGTAGCTGGTAGACCGTAGGCATACGTGCCCCAGTTTCTATTTCGCTTAGACGGCTTTTTTTGTTTCTATCTCCCCAGATCTCCTGGCAGACCTCTTGCATTGACATACGGGCGACTCTTTGCCGCGCACTCTTCAAGTTAAGTCCTATTACTCGCTGTAGCTGAAGTTCTGTATATTCTCTATTGCTTTCCATACATACCTACAAATAAAACACTTAAAAGCATTTACGCTTTTACTCTTAAAAGTATCAGCGTAAATACATTTTTACTCTTTAACGGCGATTAAGATAGGATTTTATGACGTTCATCACACCGATTGCGCTATAACACGTTTGAATGCGATAGCCATTTCTAGCAAGTGCAAAATGGTGAGGCAAGGTTACTGATTTTATACTTTCTCCCTTGGCCATTAAATCAATATGCAAACCATTAAAAGGTTCACTTCTTAAATTTAATCTTACATTTGCCATGTTTGAATCATGGCTAAACTCTAAATGATTTAATAAATGTTTCCCCTGGTGACGCTCAGCCTTAGCCCAGGCATGTACTAAATTTTGCTCATGATTCAAGTTAAATTTAGCTGTTGATCTCACTGGCTGTTTTTTAGTCTTACTTAGGCTAATAGCCTGCTTTTCCCCTGATTGCTTTTTCCCAGGATCTTTGTTTATCTCAGCAGGTTTATTTTTACGGCGGCTCATACTTATGACTCTAAGGCTGTATTCTTAACATGGGCTTTTGCAGCATGTATAGCATCATCTTCCAAGCTACTTACACGATCCTCCAACTGCACTAAAACACGGCCTTCTAATACTTTAATACGTTCATCATTTTTAACATTCTGACGGCGCTGATTTGAATAGAGCACCAATAGCAAAACACTGATGACCAGGCTTAAAAAAAGTAGCCCAATGAAAATTACCAATGTATTTAAATCTTCAACCTGCATTTAAATATCCCCTAAAGTTGAAACCCGATTGTAGGCCAGATAAAAAAACTCATGTTGCTAGTACGTCCACTTTATTTTTTGTGGCCAAACTAACGCGCTTTTTAATATGCTCTAGCAAGACTAATTTCTTCAGCTGATTAGGCTCATAAATCTTTAATGAGCCCCTATCGTGAATTTCATAGAATTGGCCTCTATCTTCAGTAATGTATTTACCATTATGTAGGCTGAAAAAAAGGGCCGGAGCTGGTGCCTGGTTCAAGATCTCGACAAGCCTTGCAATATCTATTTCTTCTATACGGCGCTGGCTATCCAGTTCACGTAAAAAGTTCAATGCCACATAACCAGGTGCATTACCTGATCCCATATTTACAAAGCAATCTTGTTCAATATTCCAATGGGTACTGCATAATGGCGAGCGACTTAATACATGACGGCTCATAATTTTCAGTTCGTTTATAAGTTCTATAAAATCCATGGTTACCTCTTTTTCTCTTTTACTATTAAGCGTATTTACTCTTTTACTTTAAAAAGCAAATACGCTTTTGCACTATTCAATTAACTTCTTTAAATCGCTTAACTTAATAAATCTATCTGTCATGTCATCTAGCTCACTGTTATAGCGGGTAGCAGTTTGCCAAGTGTCAGCTGTTACATGCAGCCGCGCATTATTACGGCGGCCCTGGGTAAAGTATTTGTCTATGCCAAAGTGCCAATAAATTTCTTTGGCTATCGCATCTGGACAAGCTGGTGCATTCTTAATGATGAATTTAGCCTGCTTAACCGTTATTTTTAAACTCTCTAAAGTTTGCATTAGGCTGATTTTCCTTTTTTAAGGTTGGTATAGCGTTTATTGCGAATAGCTTTACAGTTCACACATTCCAGCTTATTCACATAATGCAATTGATCCGGGCCACACTTTTTACAGGTCGCTTTAAACTGGGTTTTATTTTCAGCTACAGCTTCTAGTGCTAACTGGGTTTTGGTTTTAGACATTTTTAACTGCTCTCAATACAACATTTACTTCATCCGCATACAGCGCCAAGGCTTCAAGTTCAGGCTGAATATCCTTTAACCAGATCTGGTTAGCCTGCACAATGGCATCAGTCGCGAATACTGGACTGTTAAACTTAAAATTCATTACATGCGGGGTAGGGCTTCTTACTTGATCCAACGTTTTAGCTTGTGTGGTGATAGTCACGCTCCAAGGTAATGGCTTATTACGGCCACGGCTTAGTAGTAGCTCTACACCGTTGCCTTTATAAAAACGTCTATAAGCCGCCTGGTTCGTGCTATATGAAAACTCGCTGCTACCCACATACTTGATAAACTTTTGCACTTCCAGCAGTTCATAACTAATCGTGATTAGCTTTCTTTGGGGCTTTGACACTTTACGCTTCATAAAGATCAGATCTCGATAAAGTTATCTGGCCATTTACTGTGGTGACTGTGACTACACTTTCGGTACGGGCTGCAATCTGGGCACACATCAAACATAAAATATGGTAATCCTTAACGCCCACTCGATAAGAAAAAGCATTCAGGCTGATTTGTCTGGTATTACGCAGACAATCATTTAAACGGCGGAGTAAGTGACCAGGCACTTTGTTATAAGGATTTAACTTATAGGCAATGCAATTACCAATAGGGCAATATTCCCATGATAATAATTTTTCATTAATCAGATCCTGGATAACTTTTTGACGCAGTTCAGCAGGAATACTAAAAATACTGGCCAGCTCTCGCATGTAACGCGGTCCCTCTACAAACGCCTCTAGCAGATAACGGCGGGCCATATCTTCATCAATCATTATGGAATATTCACCCTTTATTTGCTTGTACGCTTCATGGATCTGTGGCAATCGAATTAAGTAGGGCGTTAAAACTTCAAACATGATTCTCGGTAATCGTCCATCGAGCGCCATGTGCCAGCAAGACTCTAATTCTGTTTTATCCAGGGAAAAGTGTTCACGAAGTAATGAGGCGAAGAGCATTTTTGACATTTCTATTTAACCAGTTTTAGTGCGTTATAGATTTTCTCAACCTGACTTTGAGTGATAGCGGTATGACCAAGGCACATACTGACCAATTCATCAGGATTAAATCCGGTGGCGCTTATTAAGTATGCTGCATCAAAAGTTAGCAGCGTTCTAACAAGAAACTCTCGGCGGTATAACTGATCCATCATTAAGCGCTGGCCAAATGTGGAAAGTCAGAAGGATGAAAGTGCCCGCGTGTAACTTCTTCCAGGCGTTCGGCTTTTTCTAATGAAATTTCAGATTTTTTAAATAGCCATCCATTAACTGAAGGCTGAGAAATTTCTAGCGCTTGGGCGGTATTACTTTGACTGCCAAAATAGGCAATGACCTTTAAATAAATCGGATCGCAAGCAATTTCCTTATTGGCCAGATCCTTTACTGAATATTCAGGACGTTCAGCGGCGATACAGATTGCCTGGGTAATCCCCATATCTTTACCACTTAGCCACTTATAGACCGTGCTTACATTCCAGCCGAAGTTATAAGCCATCAATACTGGCCCATTAAATGAGTCAATCAGATCCTTATAAAGCTCTAATTTGTTTTGTTCCATTGGGAGGTTATACCTAT
>ERZ501024.181-NODE-181-length-13080-cov-3.702726_pt1 | contig 13080 bp, 13 predicted proteins | sample MGYA00248893_ERZ501024 | MGnify/ENA primary metagenome ERZ501024 (study PRJEB25958, sample SAMN03398501) | human skin metagenome | study: EMG produced TPA metagenomics assembly of the Human Skin Microbiome Metagenome (human skin metagenome) data set. | reverse complement strand
GAAGTCGCGGGAGCCGGGGGCGTTGAAGTGGTGGCGGTTCGGGAGCTCGACGAAACGGGCATCGGGAGCCGCGGCCGCCAGTGCCCGGGAGCCCTCGATGATCGCGTCCTTCGATCCCGTCGCGAACAGCAGCGGCACGACCGGGGCGTCCGCGGGATCGGGATCGATCGTGCCGGAGCCCCGAAGCCCCTCGGCCAGGGCGATGAGCGCGCGCAGATCGTTCCCTGGCACCCGCTCGGTCAGCGCGATGTAGTTCTGCGTCGTGCGGTCCTCCACCGGGGTGCCGTCCGCGATGTACGCGCGCACCTGGTCGAGGTCGAGACGTGCGAGGGGGATGCCGTCGGGGACCCCGCCCAGGACCGCCCGGCCGATCCGATGCGGGAGCTCGCGGGCCACCTCCCACCCCACCCGGGCGCCGAGCGAGTAGCCGAGGTAGAACGCGTCGTCGACGAGGTACGTGTCCATGACGGTCTCGACGTCGGTCACGAGGTTCCGGATGGCGTAGGCGTCGGACTCGTGCGGCTTGTCGCTCTGCCCGTGGCCCCGCTGGTCGAGCGCGAGCACGCGGTACCCGGCCCTGGTCAGCTCGCGCACCCAGCCGGTGAGCACCCAGTTGTCGCGCGCGCCCGAGGCGAAGCCGTGCACGGTCACCACGACGGGGGCGTCGAGCTCTCCCCATGTGTACGTCGCCAGTCGTGTGCCGTCCGCCGCGTAGACGTGCTGCGGGTCGGGCATCTCGGTGAGGTCGGAGAGGGGAACAGCCACCCCACCATCCTCCCCCCACTCTCCCTTCCCTGGCGCCGAGGCCCCGGTTACACGCCGAAACCCCCTCCCCGCGGTGTCGCGGAGAGGGGGTTTCGAGGAGAACCCGGGGTCTCGGGTCAGACGCGGTCGCGCAGAGCGGCGCCGAGCTCGGCGTCCACGTTCGTCCAGTACTGGAAGAAGCGCTCGCGGATGGCGTCGACCGTGATCGAACGGCCCTGACCGGTCAGGACCTCCAGGAAGCGGGCGCGCTGCGGGCCGTCGAAGACCTCGCGGTACAGCGTGCCGGCCTGACCGAAGTCGTCGTCCTCGGCGTGCAGCGTCGCGGCGGAGCGGGTGAGCTCGCCGTCCGCCGACCAGTTCACCTCGATGCCCTTCGCCGGGTCGGCCGCGGGGCCACCGGGGGTCCCGAAGGAGTTCGGCTGGTAGGTGCGGTGCGCGGCGTCGTTGTACTGGTACCGCATCGAGCCCTCGTGCTGGTAGTTGCGGGTCTCGGCGGCGTGCGGCTGGTTGACCGGCAGCTGGTTGTAGTTCGCGCCGATGCGGTGACGCTGGGCGTCCGGGTAGGCGAACATCCGGCCCATGAGCATCTTGTCGGGGGAGATGCCGGTGCCGGGCACCTGGTTCCCCGGCGCGAAGCCGGCCTGCTCGATCTGCGCGAAGAAGTTCTCCGGGTTGCGGTTCAGGGTCAGCGTGCCGACCTTGATGCGCGGGTAGTCCTTCTTCGAGATCGTCTTGGTGAGGTCGAAGGGGTTGAAGCGGTAGTCCTTGGCCTCGTCGTACGGCATGATCTGCACGTACAGGTCCCACTTCGGGAAGTCGCCCTCGGCGATCGACTGGAACAGGTCGCGACGGTAGTGGTCCGCGTCGGAACCGGCCAGCTGCTCGGCCTCCTCCGGGCTCATCGCCTCGACGCCCTGGTGAGACATGAAGTGGTACTTGACCCAGAACACCTCGCCCTCGGCGTTGATCCACGAGTAGGTGTGCGAGCCGTAGCCGTTCATGTGACGCCAGCTGCGGGGGAGGCCGCGCTCGCCCATGAGGTAGGTGACCTGGTGGGCGCTCTCGGGCGAGAGGGTCCAGAAGTCCCACTGCATGTCCGCGTCGCGCAGGCCGGAGTCGCCGAGGCGCTTCTGCGAGTGGATGAAGTCGGGGAACTTGATGGCGTCGCGGAGGAAGAACGTCGGGGTGTTGTTGCCGACGATGTCGAGGTTGCCCTCGGTCGTGTAGAAGCGCAGCGAGAACCCGCGGACGTCGCGCCAGGTGTCGGGCGAGCCCTGCTCACCGGCGACGGAGGAGAAGCGGAGGAGGGTCTCCGAGGTGGCGCCCGGCTGGAACACGGCCGCACGGGTGTACTTCGAGACGTCCTCGGTGACGACGAACTCGCCGAACGCGCCGCCGCCCTTGGCGTGCGGGTTGCGCTCCGGCACCCGCTCGCGGTTGAAGGAGGCGAGCTTCTCGACCAGGTAGTGGTCGTGCAGCGCGGTGGGGCCGTCGGGGCCCACGGTCAGCGAGTGGGTGTCGCTCGCGATCGGCGCTCCGGCCTGCGTCGTCGTGGCCGGACGGCCCGCGTCGGTGGGGTTGGTCATGGTCTTCTCCTTCTCCGCGCGGACATGCCGAACGGACCCTCGGGGAGGGGATCGGTGGATGCGCCTACGCGGCGTTCTGGCAGCTGGGGCAGAGGCCCCAGAAGGTGACTTCAGCTGTCTGCACGGTGAAGCCCCCCGTCGAGGACGGGGTGAGACACGGCGCCTCGCCGACGACGCAGTCCACATCGCCGACCGCACCGCAGGAGGTGCAGACGACGTGGTGGTGGTTGTCGTCGATGCGCCGTTCGTACAGCGCCGCGGAGCCTGCCGGTTCGATCCGGCGGATGAGGCCCGCCGTCGTCAGGTCCGCGAGGATGTTGTGCACCGACTGGATCGACGTGGTCGGAAGCACGTCGGACACGGCGCGGTAGACCCGCTCCGCATCCGTATGGGCCATGGAGCCGAGAGCCTCGAGAACGGCGACGCGGCCCGCAGTCGCACGCAGCCCGGCGTCGCGCAACGCCGAGTCGAGTTCCGTCTCCATGCCCTCGACTCTACACGTGTTTTGAGTGATTCAAAAGAGCATGCCGGGATGCCGGGCGCGTCGCCGCCGTCAGACGAAGCGGACCGTCTGCTGCAGCCGGGTGCGGATATCGAACAGCTCGTTGCCGCCGATGGCCCGCGCCCCGGGGACGCCCTGCCGCAGCACCATCGCCAGCGCGCTGCGCCGCACCACCACGACCGGGACGCCGCGGTTGCTGCCGAGCGGGGTGACCGCCTGGGCGAGGTCGTCGTCGGGGAGCACCACGATCGCGCCGCCGAACTTCACCTTCGCGGCCTTCGCCACCGTGCGCATCCGGGCGAGAGCCGCCGTGACCGGGGCCCGGGTGCCGAGGCTCGGGCCGGTGATCTCCCCGCGGCGGAACCCCACGACCCCGCCGAAGTCCTCGGACATGACGCCGTAGAGGCCGGAGGGGCTGAGCACCACGTGGTCGAGCTTGTCCTCGGGGGTCTGTCCTGCGGCGACGTCGTGCCAGACCGTGAAGCCCATGCCCAGGTCGGAGACCGTGCGGGCCGTGGCCTCCTCCGCCAGCGCGTCGGCGAGCAGCCGCCGGAGCTCCCGCGGGGCGGCGCGGACGAGGGCCGGGGCGTACGGGTCGGGGACCTCGACCCCGTGACCCGCCCACTCGCGGATCAGGGAGAGGTACCGTTCGCGGCGCCAGCCGCCGGGGTGTCCGTAGGAGCGGGCGCGCGGCCGGGTGTCGGTGCGCACGGTCTGCGGACGCCAGCCGCTCCATTCGCCGCCGTCGTCGGTCAGTCCCGCGCGGCGATCGTACGCGGCGCGGTCCTCCACGGTGCCGATGAGCTCCCACGCGCGCTGGACCTGGATGAACACGGCCGCGTCGCCGCCGGTGTCGGGGTGGGTCTGCCGCAGTCGCAGCCGATACGCCCGCCGGAGCTCGGCGTCGTCGACGGCCGGATCCACGCCGAGGATCTCGTACGGCGAGGCCGAGAGCGGACTGTCGAACATCGCTCTCCTTCCGCGACCGCGGCGTCCAGGATATCCGTCGGACGGTGTGCGGCCGCCGGGAGGCCTCAGTCCGCGACGTCGACGATCCGCTCGATCCCGGCGACCGGGGCCACGGCGCCCCCGGACGCGGCGGCGAGGTCGGCGGTCAGGCGCGGAAGCGCGGCGGCGGGCACCCACAGCTCCAGCTGCGCGGAGGCCCCGTAGGTCGGCGTGCCGAGCGTGGCCCCGTGGGACGCCGCCCAGTCGCGGAGCAGGTTGTCGTAGCGGCCGGCCTCGGCGTGCGGGACCTCGACGATCGCCTGGGTGAGCGCCGCGCGACGGACGAGGGCGGCACGGTCGAGCGTCTCGGACACCGCCGTGGAGTAGGCGCGGATGAGGCCGCCCGCCCCGAGCTTCACCCCGCCGAAGTAGCGGGTGACCACCGCGACGACGTCCGTGAGGCCGCGGCGCCGGAGGACCTCGAGCATCGGGACGCCGGCCGTTCCGGAGGGCTCGCCGTCGTCCGAGGAGCGCGCCTGATCCCCGTGCAGACCGGTGACCATCGCGGTGCAGTTGTGGTTCGCGTCCCAGGCGCGCTTCCGGATCGTCGCGATGACGGCTTCGGCTTCGGCCACAGAAGACACCGGTGCGACGTGCGTGAGGAAGCGCGACTTCCGGATGGCGAGCTCGTGGTCGACGGCTGCCGCGATCGTCGCCGGGAACGGGTGCGGTGTCGACATCGGCCCCACGATACCTTCGTCCGAATCGCCTGATTGGTCCCAAATCCGGGCCGGATGCCACCAATCGGGCGATTCGAACCGGGTCGACCGAACGATGGAGGCGCACACCGGCCCGGCGGACGAGAATGTCAGCATGCCGACCGGAGACACCGCCGAGACCGACCACCCGGCAGGGCGGACGGGAGCACGCACGCGCTCCTGGGGGCGCCTGGTCACGTCGCTCCGTGTCGGCCAGGCCGTCATCACCGTCGTGCTCACCGTCGTCGGCGTCGTCCGCTCCCTCGCCGACGGAGTCCCGGTGCCGTGGCTGCTCGCGACCGCCCTCGCCTTCCTCGGCTGGTACGGCGGCGGACTCCTGCTCTCCTCCCGCACGGACGACCGGGCACTCGCCGCCGGCTGGCTGCTGGGGCTCACGGCCATCTGGCTGGGAGCGGTGGCGCTGTCGCCGGAGTTCGTGTGGCTCGCGTTCTCGCTGTGGCTGCTCGCCGGCTTCCTGCTGCGACTGCGGTGGGCTGTGCTGCTCAGCATCCTCATCCTCGCCGTCGTGATCGCGTGGTGGATCGTGAGCGCGCTGTTCTCGGTCCTCGCGTTCATCTTCAAGCTCGCCATCGTCGCGGTCGTGGCCGTGGTGGTCTTTCTCGTGCTGCGAGGGATCTTCAGTCGCAGCGACGACTGATCAGACGTCACCGCGGGTAGGTCACGCCGCTCAGCCGCTCCGAGAGGTCCCAGCTGCGCGCGGCATCCGCCGTGCTCCGCAGCGGACGGTACAGGGCCTGCTCGGCCGGAGCGCCGCCCATGTGGCCAGGACCGCGCGGGCCGTACAGGCGTCCGGGCAGAGCGGACGGCGACGCTGCTGCGAACAGGGCAGGCAACGCGGCGCTCTCGGGCGTGCCGACGATCAGCCCGCGCTGGGACGCCCACCGGATCACCCTCACCTCGACGGTGTCGTCGGCACGCCCGAGTTCCGGACGCGCGGCGAGCAGGCTCGTGGGGGCGACTCCGGGGTGGGACAGGTTCGACGTGATGCCCCATCCGAGCGCCTGGCTGCGGCGGTCGAGTTCGAGGCCGAACAGCCCGAGCGCGATCTTCGACTGCCGGTAAGCCCGCATCCCGTCGTACGACTGCTCCCCGTTCGGATCCTGCCAGTCGATCGTTCCGCGGGCCGCGGCCACGCTCACCTGGGAGGTCACGCGCGCCTGCCCCGCGCTGAGCAGGGGAAGAAGGTGTGCGACCAGGGCGAAGTGCCCGAGATGGTTCGTCCCGTACTGCACCTCGAACCCGTCGGCCGTGGTCTGCCGGTCAGGCGGCGTCATCACCCCGGCGTTGTTGATGAGCAGGTGCACTGGGCTGCCGTCCCCCCGCATCGCCTCGCCGAACTCCGCCACGGAGTCGAGCGAGGAGAGATCGAGCGGCGACGTCCGCACCTGCGCATCCGGCACGGCCTCCCTGATGGTCGCGGCGGCGGCATCCCCCTTCCGCGGATTGCGCACGGGCAAGACGAGCTCGGCTCCGGCACGGGCGAGACGCGTGGCGATGTGCAGGCCGATCCCGTCGCTGCCTCCCGTCACCACCGCACGTCGGCCGGCGAGAGACGGGATGCGGATGTCGGGGATGCGTGGGCTCATGGTGTGCTCCTTCGGGTCTTCCTCCAGCGTGCGTGCTGTGCGTCGCCACAACCAGGACTCCCCATGCAGTGGATACCGGCACGGACGGATGCGAGGATCGGGGCGTCGGGAGGAGGGCCGGATGGCCATCGACAGGACGGCGCTCGCGGGGTTCCTGCGACTGCGGCGAGACAGTCTGCAACCGGAGGACGTGGGTGTGGTGCGGGGGGGCGAGGCGCCGCACCGAGGGGCTCCGTCGCGAGGAAGTGGCCGCGCTCAGCCACATGTCGGCCGACTACTACGCGCGACTCGAACGCGGCGACGGGCCGTTGCCCTCGGAGCAGATGCTCGCCGCGATCGCCCAGGGGCTGCACCTCACGATCGACGAGCGCGACCACCTGTTCCGCCTCGCCGGACATCAACCGCCCGCACGAGGGGGGAGCAGCGACCACATCGGACCGGGGATGCTGCGGATCCTCGACCGGCTGCAGGACACTCCGGCCGAGATCGTGAGCGAACTCGGAGAGACCCTGCGGCAGACGCCCCTCAGCGTAGCGCTCACCGGCGACACGGCACACCTCACCGGCATGGAGCGGAGCCTCGGGTATCGCTGGTTCCGTGACCCATCCACGCGGGACCTGTACGACCCCGCCGAGCATGAGTTCCTGTCGCGGCTGTGGGTGTCTGGGCTGCGTGAGGTCGTCGCCCGGCGGGGCCCGTCGTCGCGCGCGGCCCGCATGGCCGACGCGCTGCAGGAGCACAGCGCCGAGTTCCGCGAGATCTGGGAGCGTCACGAGGTCGGACTGCGCCCCCGCGATGCGAAGCGCTTCGTGCACCCCAGCCTCGGGCCGCTCGAGCTGACGTGTCAGAGCCTCATCGACCCCGAGCAGTCGCAGTTCCTGCTCGTCTACACCGCGGTTCCGGGGTCGGAGAGCCACGAGAAACTCGCGCTGCTGTCGACCCTGGCTCCCCGGGTGCTCGTGTAGGGGACTTTCGAATCGCGCAAATGGTGGTGAAACGGCGTCCGAAGCAACCAGTTGCGCGATTCGAAAGGGAGGGGGCTAGCCGACCCGGTATCTCGCGGCGCGGTGCGTGGGCTGGACCCGGTCGCCGCGGCCGTGCAGCTTGTGGCGGAGCGTGCCGGGCACGTACTCCTCGGGGTAGGCGCCCCGCTCGCGCAGCACCGGGATGACGTGCTCGATGACGTCCTGCCAGGTGCCGGGAGTGACCGCGTACGCGAGATTGAAGCCGTCGATGTCGGTCTGCTCGACCCATGACTGCAGCTCGTCGGCGATCTCCTCGCCGGAGCCGACAATCGTCGGGCCGAGGCCGCCGATCGCGTTGTGGCGGCCGAAGTCGCCCACCGTCCACTCGCGACCGAGATCGGCCTCCTCCTTGAGGTGCTGCAGCACGGACTGGATCGCGTTCGACTCGACGTTCCCGACCGGCTCGTCCTCGGCGTACTGCGACAGGTCGACGCCCATCCACCCCGACATGAAGGTGAGCGCCCCCTCCGGGCTCGCGTAGGAGAGGTACTCGGCGTGCTTCGCGGCCGCCTCTTCGCTCGTCGCCGCGGTGATCACGGTCAGCAGCGTGTAGATGCGGGCGTCGTAGCGGTCGCGCCCCGCGGCCTCGAGAGCGTCGCGGATGCGCTTCACGGTGCCGGCGAGCACCTCCTTCGACGGCGCGGCGACGAAGATGGCCTCGGCGTTCTCCGCCGCGAACCTCACGCCGCGCGGGCTCGCGCCGGCCTGGTAGATCACGGGAGTCCGCTGCAGGGACGGCTCGGAGATATGGATGCCGGGCACGGAGAAGTGCTTCCCCTCGTGCCGGATCGGGTGCACCTTCGACGGGTCGGTGAAAATGCCGCGCTCGCGGTCCTCCACCACCGCGTCGTCCTCCCACGAGCCCTCCCAGAGCTTGTAGAGCACCTCGACGTACTCGTCCGCGTGGTCGTAGCGGTCGTCGTGGGCGAGCTGGTCCTCCTGGCCCATGTTCCGCGCGGCGCTGGGCAGATAGCCGGTCACGACGTTCCAGCCGACGCGGCCCCGGGTGAGGTGGTCGAGCGTGCTGAGTCGTCGAGCGAACGGGTAGGGGTGCTCGAACGCGGTACCGGCCGTGACGCCGAACCCCAGATGCTCGGTCACCGCGGCCATCGCGCTGACCAGGAGGATCGGGTCGTTCACCGGCACCTGGGCGCCGTTGCGGATGGCGGCCTCGTTCGTGCCGCCGTAGACGTCGTAGGTGCCAAGGACGTCGGCGATGAAGATCCCGTCGAAGGTCGCGCTCTCCAGCAGCTTCGCCAGGTCGGTCCAGTACGACAGGGTGTTGTACTGCCGCGACCGGTCTTCCGGATGCCGCCAGAGGCCGGACGACTGGTGGGCGACGCAGTTCATGTCGAAGGCGTTGAAGCGGATCTGCCGTGTCATGCCCCCATGAAACGGGACCGGACGGGGCCGGGGCGAGCGGGATCGACACGCACGGAAACAATCCGCGGCGAGGCTCAGGCTTCCTCGTCCGGACGGCGGGGGCTCGGGTCGGGAGGGAGGATCTCGATCGGGCGTGCGGCCTGTCGCTGCGCTCGCCACCAGATCACGAACCCGACCGCCGTGAAGACGCCGTAGAACACGTACATGAGGCCGGTCGCGTAGTAGCCGGAGCCGAACAGCAGCGGCACCCCCACCACGTCCACCGCGATCCAGATGAGCCAGAACTCGGTCCAGCCCTTCGCCATGCCGTAGGTCGCGAGCAGCGACCCGACGAAGGTCCAGGCGTCGGCCCAGACCGGTTCCCACGAACCGAGGGCGCGGAACAGGGGGGTGAGCGCCACGGTCCCGACGACGAGGACCACGACCAGACCGATGCGGGCCCCGGTCGGCGCCCACCGCGGCACGATGCGACCGCCGTCGGCATTCCGCCAGCGGATCCACCCGTAGATCGCGACGGCGATGAACATGATCTGCCGCCCGGCCTGACCGAGCAGATGCGGGAGCGAGGGATCGGGGCTCAGCGCGGAGCCGAGGAACACCGTGAGCAGCAGGAGGTTGCCGACGATACCGACCGGCCACGCCCAGACCTTGCGCCGCATGCCGCCGAGGGCGCTCGCGAGTCCGAACGCGTTCCCGACGACCTCACGCACCAGGAGCGTCTGCCCACCCGGAAGCACCCAGGACGAGGAGAAGGCGTCGACGAGCCACTGCAGGAAGCCCATCGCTAGAGCGCCGCGTCGGGGGTGGGGCGCTCGTCGAGCACGAGCTGCAGCATGCTGAGGTCGAGCCACCGGCCGAACTTCGCGCCGACCTGGGGCATGCGGCCCACCTCCCGGAATCCGAGGCGCTCGTGGAGGGCGAGGGAGGCGGTGTTGCCGCTCTCCACACCGCCGATCATCACGTGCATCCCGGCCGCCCTGGCCCGGGTGATGAGCTCGATCATGAGGAGCGTGCCGATGCCGCGTCCGCGCTGATCGCCGTGCACGTAGACGGAGTGCTCCACGGTGAGGCGGTAGCCGCTGTGCGGGCGCCACTGGGCGTAGGACGCATAGCCCACGACGCCGCTCTCGTCGGCGGCGACGATGACGGGACAGCCGCGCGCGGTCCGGTCGGCGAGCCACGCCTCCCGGTCGGCGCGATCCACGGCCTCCTCGTTCCAGATCGCGGTCGTGTGCAGGACGGCGTGGTTGTGGATCTCGGTGATCGTGTCGAGGTCGGCGCTCTCGGCGGCCCTGAGGTGCACGGCGGTCATCGCAGGTTCTTCCTTCTTCGCGCTTCGGGTGCGCACGCCGACGTTAGCAGGATCGACGCGGGCGGCACCTGACGTCAGCGTGCGCCGCGGCGTCCGAGCTCGTCGCGCACGAGGATGGCGCGATGCATGTCGGCCATGATCGGGTCGAAGAAGCGCTCGCGGTACCGCGCCTCGCTCACGGCCGAGAAGACGAAGGGCAGTGCCGCGATCACCGCCAGCAGCGTGGCCGCCTTGAGGAGGTTGACCGTGAGCGGGAGCTTCTGGCCGAAGAACTCCAGCGGCTGCACGGCGAGCGGCTGTGCAGCGCTGCCCGAACCGAGCCAGATCCCGATGATGCCCGACGGCACGGCGATCGCGCCGATCACGATGAGCAGGGCGGCGATGAGGCCGGTGAAGAAGAGCGCCTGCACGAGCTGGGCGACGGTCATGGCGAGCAGGATGTTGATGCGCTGGGGTGCGCGGAGCGGGAGGCGGGCGCCGTCGGCTGCCGTCGCGCCCTCCGCCGGCGTGCCGATGAGGAGGGCGGCACGCTGCTCTGCCGTCGGGGGCGGGGTTCCGTCGTCGATCTCCGAAGCGCTCACCCGCAGCACGACGATGCCGGCGAGGACGGCGACGACGAGCCCGACCTGTGCGATCGACCCCCAGGAGAGGGCGGACGCCATCTGCCACACCTCCGCCGAGAAGAAGGCGAAGACGACGAGCATCAGGATCACCGGCAGCGCGATGGACGCCATGTGTCCGATCGCGGAGGCGTTGCGCACGGCGAGTCGGGAGGCCCATCCGAGCAGGGCGCCGCCGCCCATGCCGGTCACGAGCACGCAGACGGCGAGCACGAGGAGCGCTCGGAGGACGGGCCCCACGGTGGCGCCTGGGTGGTCGATGTACCCGGAGGCGACCAGGAAGGCGAGCGCCCCCGCGATGACGAGAAGCGCGAACGTCGTACCGGCCGGCGGACGCAGTCGGCGCAGCACCGTGCGCACGAGGTAGTACGCCCCCCACGCCAGGCTCACCGCGATCACGAAGATGACGAAGGCGAGGACGGCCACGAAGGCGGCGTCCTCGGCCGCATCGTCGAGGGCGACCTCGTACACCGCCTCGATACCGTCCTGGAAGAGGTAGGCGGCGACGGCGACCCAGGCGATGAGCGGAGCCACGCGGCGCGGCAGGTCGGTGAACCACCGGCGCAGCGGCACGAACGTGGGAAGGCCCTGCTCGCGGAACCATCGATCCGCGTCCCGCGTCGAACGGTGCAGGGTGCGACTCGCAGACATGGCGTCGAGACTACGTCACCCCCGCCCCGGCGGACTCAGACGTGGATGTCGGTGGGGGAGGCCTCGCCCTCGTGGAAGCTCGGCTTCCTGCCGAAGAGCTTCGCGATGCCGAGGACGACGCCGACGATCACGAGGCCCCAGACGAGACCGGCGATCGCGGAGATGATCGTGTCGACCACCCACACCACGAAGCCGCCGAGGGGCTCCAACGCGTGCTCGACCGCGTGGAGAACGTCGGCCGGAGCGTGCAGCCCGATCTCGCCGAGGTTGATGAGGACGAGGTGCCCGCCGACCCACAGCATCGCGACGGTGCCGAGCACGCTGATGAAGCGGAAGACCGCGGGCATGGACCGGACGATCCGGGTGCCGGTGTGCCGGACGCGCTGCGCGGGGTTCTTCGCCATCTTCAGGCCGATGTCGTCGATCTTCACCAGGAGCGCCACGGCCCCGTACACCGCGACGGTCATGACCAGCGCGATCACGGCGAGGATCGCGAGGGTGGACCAGATGCCGAGTCCCTTGTCGAGGCTGGCGAGGGAGATGAGCATGATCTCGGTCGAGAGGATGAGGTCGGTGCGGACGGCGCCGAGCACGAGCTTCCTCTCGTCGCGGGCGCCCTCGTCGGCGTGGCCGTGCTGCACGCCGAACCACTCGAGCACCTTCTCCGCGCCCTCGAAGCACAGGTACGAGCCGCCGAGGATCAGCAGGTAGGGCAGCACCCACGGCGCGAAGGCCGTGAGCAGCAGCGCGATGGGGATGATGATGACGAACTTGTTCACCAGCGACCCGAGGGCGATCTTGCCGACCACGGGGAGCTCGCGGGCCGGGGTGAGACCCTGCACGTACTGCGGGGTCACGGCGGCGTCGTCGATGACGACTCCGGCGGCCTTCGCCGACGCCTTCATCGCGGCGCTCAGGATGTCGTCGACGACGGCGAGCAGTCCAACGGACATGCGGATCCTCTTTCCGTGGTGGGAAAGTCAGACTACCGACTCCCGGGCTCAGGCCCGCACGTCCTCCGCGGTCGCCAGCACCCGCTGCAGCGGCTGGTAGTGCTCGATGACGGCCTGGCGGTAGCGCTCGACGTCGCCGGAGCGCGCGGCGTCCAGCATGTCGCCGTGCGCCTTGGCGGTCTTGTGGATGTCGTCGGGCTGCGCGATGCCGAGCTGCGGGAGCACGGCGGTGTGCACGTCCCAGAACGCGCCGACGAGCTGGCCGACGAGACGGTTGTCGATGGCGCCGAAGAGGCGGGTGTGGAACGCCCTGTCCTCGTCGAGGAAGTACTCGCCGCGGCCGGCCTTGTCGACCATCTCGGCGACGAGCTCGTCGAGCTCCGGGTCCGCCTGCGCCTGAGCCGCCTCGACCACGCGTTCCGCCATGGAGAGGTCGAGCGCGAGGCGCACCTCCACGACCTCGCGCAGGGCCTGCAGCGACCCCTCGGGGGACAGCACGCCGCGGAAGACGAGCGCCTCGACCATCGGGTCCAGCGACATCGGGCCCACGTAGGTGCCGTGTCCGTGTCGGACGTCGACGATGTCGAGGGTGGAGAGCGTGCGGATCGCCTCGCGGACCGAGGAGCGCGACACGTCGAGCTCCTCGCAGAGCTCGGCCTCGGTCGGCAGCGGGTCGCCGGGGGTGAGTCCGCGCGTGAGGATGAGCTGCTTGATCTGATCCGCCGTCGTGGCTCGCCGCATCCGCGACGCCCTCCCCGTGGTGGACTTCATAGGGTCCCTCTCCTGCCTGCCGGAAACGCTCCGATCCTCTCACTCTTGTGATCCGGTCGAACGTGTGTTTAGAGTACATCAGACGTCTGATGTCCTCAAGGCGTCGCCCCCCACCACCTGGAGCACACATGAACCGACACAGCACCCGCCGCCGCGCGGGTCGTCTCGCGATGGCGGTCGCCGGCACGGTCGCCGCGTC
>ERZ501024.178-NODE-178-length-13332-cov-4.479551_pt1 | contig 13332 bp, 10 predicted proteins | sample MGYA00248893_ERZ501024 | MGnify/ENA primary metagenome ERZ501024 (study PRJEB25958, sample SAMN03398501) | human skin metagenome | study: EMG produced TPA metagenomics assembly of the Human Skin Microbiome Metagenome (human skin metagenome) data set. | reverse complement strand
CGACGACCTTCCAGACGACGCGGTACTCGCCGGCGGGCCCCGAGCCGGTCAGGGGCTGGGTCACGATCGCCCCGTCCACCGTGGGGGCGCCGTCGATCACGGACTCGCCTGCCGGATCGGTGACGGTGAGCTCCGTCGCCCCTTCGCCGTCGATGAGCTTGGCGCTGAACGTCAGGGTCAGCTCCGAGGGCAGGCTCTCGACGCTGCTGTCCGCCGCGGGCGACGACGACACGAGGGCGTCGTGGGCCGAAGCCGACAGCGGGGAGAGGAGGACGAGGAACGCGGCGAGGAGGGTGGCCGCGAGGGCGATCGGGGCCGCAGGGCGGCGCAGAGCTGTGGTCTTCACGAGTCCAGCCTATGAATCCCCGGTATGGGACCGCTGAGTGCGAAAGCGGCCTCCCGCGCACCCCTTCGTATCGGATAGTCTGGACAGCCAGGAGGGCACAGTGACAGACAGCGACAGCCGACCGGCCGGTGAAGCCGCCATCCATCGCTCCGGCGAGCCGAGACACGATGTGACGCAGACGTTCGGACACGATTCCGATCTGTCGTTCGTCCCGTTCGGCGTGGAGTTGACCGATGTCGAGCAGTCGGCCATCGCGGCTCTGCCCTCAGGCTCGGCTCTGCTGCTCGTCCGCTCCGGAGCGCTCGCCGGTGCACGGTATCTCCTCGACACCGACGTGACCACCGTCGGCCGTCACCCCGAGGCCGACATCTTCTTCGACGACGTCACGGTGTCCCGCCGTCACGCGGAGATCACCCGGACCGGGACGACGTTCGAGATCATCGATCAGCGCTCCCTCAACGGCACCTATGTGAACGGGGAGCGCGTGGACCGCAGCCCCCTGGCGGACGGCTCCGAGCTGCGCGTCGGCAAGTTCCGTCTGAACTTCTTCGCCTCCCCGCTCGACCGCGCGGCGAACGCCTGATGGCGGCAACTCCCGCCCGCGAACGCTCGGCGTCCGCGGGCCTGCTGAGTATCGGTCAGGTGCTCGCACGCCTCACTCCGGAGTTCCCCGACCTGACCTCCAGCAAGCTGCGGTTCCTCGAGGTGCAGGGTATCGTCCGGCCCTCCCGCACCGAGTCCGGCTACCGGAAGTTCTCCTCCGCCGATATCGAACGGCTTCGTCTGGGACTGACGTTGCAGCGGGATCACTACCTTCCGCTCAGCGTCATCCGCGAGCAACTCGACGAGGCGGAGGCCTCGGGGGAGACGGCGGCGCTCGCACCGCCGCCCTCGATCGCCCCGGCGCCGCGCCGCTATCGCCGTGACGAGCTGCTGGCCGCCGCAGGCGCGGGCCCGCAGCTGCTCAACGACGCCATCAGCACCGGGGTCATCACCGCGCAGGAGACCTACTCGGATTCCACCGTCGCACTGCTCCGTGGGCTCGTCGCCCTCGACCGGCACGGCATCGAGCCGCGTCATCTCCGCTCTCTGCGACAGGGCGCGGAGCGCGAGGTGTCGCTCATCGAGTCGGCGCTCTCCACGCTGCTGCGCCGAACCGATGCCGCCTCGCGGGCGCGCGCCAACGAACTCGCTCCGGAACTGGCCACACGGATCGACGACGTCCGGACCTTGTTCGTGAAGGACGCACTCACGCGGATCCTTTCGTAACGAACTGATTGCGACACACCTTCGGCGTCGCGCGGATGTCGTTGCCGGTGCCGGGACCCTGCTCTACCGTGGAGATAACCGTTCCAGGGAGGATTTCAGATGAATGCGGATGAGCTCGCAGGCGACCCGCGGTTCGTGACCGAACTCCTCTTCACCGACGGTCTGCCCGCGATGGACGACGAGGTCGGCTACCGCGGTGCCGTGGCGGCCCGCGCGGCCGGCATCACGTACCGTCAGCTCGACTACTGGGCACGCACCGAGCTCGTCGAGCCCACGGTGCGCGGCGCGAACGGCTCCGGTTCGCAGCGCCTCTACGGCTTCCGCGACATCCTCGTCCTGAAGCTCGTGAAGAGCCTGCTCGACACCGGGATCTCCCTGCAGCAGATCCGCACCGCGGTGGACGAGCTCCGCCGCGCCGGCATCCGCGATCTCGCGGGGACGACCCTCATGAGCGACGGGGCTTCGGTCTACCTCTGCACGTCGAACGACGAGGTGATCGACCTGGTCAGCCGCGGTCAGGGTGTCTTCGGTATCGCGGTCGGCAAGGTCCTGCGCGAGGTGGAGTCGACGCTCGTCGCCTTCGACGCCTCCGCTCCCGACCCCGTCGACGAGCTCTCCGCCCGTCGCGCCAAGCGCTCCGCCTGACGGCTCCCGCTCCACGAAGAACGGCCACCCTCGAAGAGGATGGCCGTTTCGTCGTTCCGGGGTCTCAGCTCTGCGGTCCGGTCTCCGGGACGGGGATCCGACCCGTGCGGATGATCCGGTCGAGCAGCTGGTCGAAGTCTGCGGCGAGTTCCTGCGCCGAGTCGCCGGGCCAGATGTGCAGCGGCTTCGCGGCGCCCTGCGCCTGCTGGAGGGAAGTGCGCTCCGGCAGCTGCGGCGAGAGGACGAGCGGGCCGAACATGTCCCGCAGCTCCTTGATACGGAACTGGTGCTCGATCGACTGCGGGCGCACGCGGTTGACCACGATGCCCAGCGGCTGGAGGCGCGGGGAGAGGCCGCGGCGGATCTCCTCGATCGCACGGAGGGCACGGTCCGCTGCCGCCACGGAGAAGAGGCCGGGCTCGGTGACGACCATGACGCGGTCGCTCGCCGCCCACGCGGTTCGGGTGAGGGCGTTCAGCGAGGGTGCGCAGTCGATGAGCACGAGGTCGTAGTCCGCCTCGACCGCTGCGAGCGCCTCCTCGAGCTTCCACACATCGCGGACGCTCGGGTGCGGGCCGTCGAAGTTGATGGCGGACGGACTGCCGATCAGCACGTCGATCGTGCCGGGGTGGACCTTGGCCCAGCCGCTGGAGGTGATCGCCTGACGGACGGTCTTCTCCTTCGGGTTCGCCAGCACATCGGCGATGTTGAGTCGTCCCGCGACCTGGATGTCCATCCCGGTGGAGACGTCGGACTGCGGGTCGAGGTCGACGACGAGCGTCCGGACACCCCGGGCGAAAGCCGCGGAGGCCAGCCCGAGTGTCACGGTCGTCTTGCCGACGCCCCCCTTGAGAGAGCTGACGCTGAGTACGTGCACGGAGACCACGTTACCTTCCCCTAGGCTGGGGGAACACTCAGCCCCGCCCCATGTGCGTGCCTCGGCCGTGCATCGAGCTCTCAGAGGTGTGCATGTTCCAGAAGATCCTTGTGGCGAATCGTGGCGAGATCGCGATCCGGGCATTCCGGGCAGCGGTCGAGGTGGGGGCGCGCACCGTCGCCGTCTTCCCGCACGAGGACCGCGGTTCGGTCCATCGGCTCAAAGCCGACGAGGCGTACGAGATCGGCGAGCGCGGGCACCCGGTCCGCGCCTACCTGGACGTCGACGAGATCATCCGCGTCGCGACCGAGGCCGGCGCCGACGCCATCTACCCCGGCTACGGCTTCCTCTCGGAGAATCCGGAACTGGCAGAGAAAGCCGCGGCGAACGGCATCGTCTTCATCGGGCCGCCGGCGAAGGTCCTCGAGATGGCCGGCAACAAGGTCGAGGCGAAGCGTCACGCCGTCGAAGCGGGCGTCCCCGTGCTCCGCTCCACCGAGGCCTCGGACGACGTCGATGCGCTCGTGGCCCAGGCGGAGGAGATCGGGTTCCCCCTCTTCGCCAAGGCGGTCGCCGGAGGAGGAGGCCGCGGCATGCGGCGCGTCGAGACGCTCGGCGATCTCGGACCGGCCCTCGCCGAGGCCATGCGGGAAGCCGGCAGCGCCTTCGGTGACCCCCGGATGTTCCTCGAGCAGGCCGTCGTGCGGCCGCGGCACATCGAGGTGCAGATCCTCGCCGACGGCGAGGGCAACGTCGTGCACCTCTTCGAGCGGGACTGCTCGCTCCAGCGCCGCCACCAGAAGGTCATCGAGATGGCCCCGGCCCCGAACCTGGACGAGGAGATCCGGCAGGCCCTGCACCGGGACGCCGTCGCCTTCGCCAAGGAGATGGGGTACGTCAACGCGGGCACCGTCGAGTTCCTCGTGGACACGGCGGGCGAGCGTGCGGGCCAGCACGTGTTCATCGAGATGAACCCCCGCATCCAGGTGGAGCACACCGTGACCGAGGAGGTCACGGACGTGGACCTGGTGGGCGCGCAGCTGCGCATCGCCGCCGGCGCCACCCTGCCCGAGCTGGGCATCACCCAGGACGCCCTCCAGGTGCGCGGCTTCGCCATCCAGTGCCGCATCACCACCGAGGACCCGGCCAACGGCTTCCGCCCGGACACCGGCACCATCACCGCCTACCGCTCGGCCGGCGGCTCCGGTGTGCGCCTCGACGGCGGCACCATCTACGCCGGTGCGGAGATCAGCCCCCACTTCGACTCCATGCTGGTCAAGCTCACCTGCCGCGGACGCGACTACGCCACGGCCGTGCGCCGCGTGCGCCGCGCCCTGGCCGAGTTCCGCGTGCGCGGCGTGGCCACCAACATCCCGTTCCTGATGAACGTGATGGACGACCCGCAGTTCGTCAGCGGCGACGTCGCCACGGACTTCATCGACAAGCACCCCGAGCTGGCCACGGTGAACCGCTCCCAGGACCGCGGCTCCAAGGCCCTGCAGTACCTCGTGGACGTCACGGTCAACCAGCCGCACGGCCCGCGCATCGAGGGCATCGACCCCCGCGACCGCCTCCCGGAGCACCCGGGTGACAAGCACCAGGAGCCGGACCGCTCGCCCTTCGACGGCCCGAGCCGGAACGAGGACGCGGCGCCCCCGCACGGCTGGCGTCAGGTGCTGCTGGAGCAGGGCCCCGAGGGCTTCGCCCGCACCCTGCGCGAGCAGACCGCGCTGGCCGTCACGGACACCACGTTCCGCGACGCCCACCAGTCCCTGCTGGCCACCCGCGTCCGCACGCGCGACCTGCTGGCCGCCGCGCCCGCCGTCGCGCACACCCTGCCGGGGCTGCTCTCGGTGGAGGCCTGGGGCGGGGCGACGTACGACGTCGCGCTGCGCTTCCTCCACGAGGACCCGTGGCAGCGCCTCGAGCTGCTGCGCGCGGAGCTGCCGAACATCCCGATCCAGATGCTGCTGCGCGGCCGCAACACGGTGGGCTACACGCCGTACCCCACTAAGGTGACGGACGCGTTCGTGGCCGAGGCCGCGGCGTCCGGCGTCGACGTGTTCCGCATCTTCGACGCCCTCAACGACGTCGAGCAGATCACCCCGGCCATCGAGGCGGTGCGTGCCACGGGCACCGCCGTGGCCGAGGCGGCCCTGTGCTACACGGGCAACATGACGGACCCGAAGGAGACGCTCTACACGCTCGACTACTACCTGGGCCTCGCCCGCCGGATGGTCGACGCCGGCGCCCACGTCCTGGCGATCAAGGACATGGCGGGCCTGCTGCGGCCCGCCGCCGCGCGCGAGCTCGTCACCGCCCTGCGCGCCGAGTTCGACCTGCCCGTGCACCTGCACACGCACGACACCGCCGGCGGCCAGCTGGCCACCCTGCTCGCGGCGGCGGAGGCCGGCGTGGACGCCGTCGACGCGGCCACCGCGTCCATGGCGGGCACCACCAGCCAGGTGCCGCTGTCCGCCCTGGTCGCGGCGCTCGAGCACACCGAGCGGGACACCGGTCTCGGCCTCGAGGCCGCCACCGCGATGGAGCCCTACTGGGAGTCCGTCCGCTCGGCGTACGCGCCCTTCGAGGCGGGGCTGCCCGCCCCGACCGGCCGCGTGTACCACCACGAGATCCCGGGCGGCCAGCTGTCCAACCTGCGCACGCAGGCGATCGCGCTCGGCCTGGGGGAGCGGTTCGAGGCCATCGAGTCGATGTACGCCGCGGCCGACGACCTGCTCGGCCACCTCGTCAAGGTCACCCCGTCCTCCAAGGTGGTGGGCGATCTGGCGCTGCAGCTGGTCGGCTCCGGCGTGGACCCGAAGGAGTTCGCGGAGCGTCCGCAGGAGTTCGACATCCCGGACTCCGTGATCGGCTTCCTGCGCGGCGAGCTCGGCGACCCGCCCGGCGGCTGGCCGGAGCCCTTCCGGACCAAGGCCCTCCAGGGTCGCCGCGAGGGCGCGGGCATGGTGGAGATCTCCGCGGAGGACTCGACCGCCCTCGCCGAGGCCGGACAGACCCGCCGCGCGGTGCTGAACCGCCTGCTCTTCCCCGGCCCCACGAAGGAGTTCGAGGCGCACCGCGAGGAGTTCGGGGACACCGTCACCCTGCACACCCGCGACTTCCTCTACGGCCTCGTCCCCGGGCGTGAGCACGTCATCTCGCTCGGACGCGGTGTCCGGCTGCTCGCCACCCTCATGTCCGTCTCCGAGCCGGACGAGAAGGGCATGCGCACGGTGATGGTCACCCTGAACGGCCAGCTGCGCCAGATGACCGTCCGGGACCGCTCGATCGAGTCCACCGTGCGGACCGCGGAGAAGGCGGACCCCGGCACCCCCGGCCACGTCGCCGCCCCGTTCGCGGGCTCGGTCACCGTCCAGGTGGCCGAGGGCGACGCCGTCGAGGTCGGCCAGGCGGTGGCCACGATCGAGGCGATGAAGATGGAGGCCACGATCACGGCCCAGGCCGCGGGCACCGTGCGCCGCGTGGTCACGGAGGGCGTCACGCCCGTCAACGGCGGAGACCTGCTGCTCGTGATCGAGTGAGCCCCGCGTGAGCCCGCCGCCGGCGGGCCGCCCCACGGGCCCGGACGCCACCGCGTCCGGGCCCGTGCCTATCCTGGGAGGCATGGCCACCTCTGCGGAACACCACGACCTGCTCATCATCGGCTCCGGATCGGGGAACTCCCTGATCAGCGAACACTGGAAGGGCCGGAGCGTCGTGATCGCCGACTCCGGCACGTTCGGCGGCACCTGCCTGAACGTCGGCTGCATCCCCACCAAGATGTACGCCTACCCGGCCGGCCTGGCCGCGCTGCCCCCCGAGGCTCGGAGCCTCGGGGTGGGGCTGGAGTTCACGGGCGCCGACTTCCCGGCCATCCGGGACCGCATCTTCACGCGCATCGACGGCATCAGCCGCGACGGGCTCCGCTACCGCCGGGACGATCTGGACTACACGAGCGTGATCCAGGAGGAGGTGCGCTTCGTCGGTCCCCGCCGCGTGCGCACCGCCTCGGGCCGGGAGATCACGGCGGACCAGGTGGTGGTCGCCGCGGGGTCGCGGCCCACCCTCCCGGCGATCCCGGGCCTGGACCTGCCGTCGGTGCACACCTCGGACACCGTGATGCGGATGGATCGGCTGCCGCGGCGGCTGCTCGTGGTGGGCGGCGGGTTCATCGCCTGCGAGTTCGCCTCCGTCTTCGCCGGGCTGGGGACCGAGGTCGTCCAGGTCAACCGCGGCCACCGGCTGCTCAAGCAGCACGACATGTCCGTGTCCACGACGTTCACGAAGATCGCTGCCCGACGGTGGGACCTGCGCACGGGGTGGACCCCGGCCGGGATCGAACCGGTCGAGGACGCCGAGCGGGCCGCGGACGGCTGGGTCCGGGTGCGCCTGGATCGCGCGGAGGGCCAGGAGCAGACCGGCATCGTGGAGGAGGCCATCGAGGCGGACGCGGTGCTGATCGCGGTCGGCCGGACGCCGAACACGGACCGCCTCGACCCCGCCGCCGCGGGACTGGACGTCACCGACGGCGGCGTCCTGGCCAGCGACCAGCACCAGCGCGCGCTCTCCGACGGTGCGCCGGTGGAGGGGGTCTACGTGCTCGGGGACGTCGCCAACACGTGGCAGCTCAAGCACGTGGCCAACCACGAGGCCCGCGTCGTCGCGCACAACCTGGAGCATCCGGACGACCTCCGAGCCAACACGCTCGGCCCCGTGCCGGCGGCCGTGTTCACCCATCCGCAGGCGGCCTCCGTCGGGCTCACGGTGGAACAGGCGCTCGCCGACTACGGCGCGGACGCGATCACGGTGAAGACCCAGTCCTTCGGGGACGTCGCCTACGGCTGGGCCATGGAGGACACCGAGGGCGTGTGCACCGTCGTCGCGGAGAAGGCCACGGGACGGATCCTGGGCGGGCACATCCTGGGGCACGAGGCCGCGAACCTCATCCAGCCGCTCGTGACCGGCATGGCGTTCGGCATCGACGCCCACCGGCTCGCGCGGGGCCAGTACTGGCCCCACCCGGCCCTCACCGAGGTCGTCGAGAACGCGCTGCTGGGCCTGGACGTGCCGGACTCCGGTCTGCTCTGACCGGACCCGCGGGGACGACGACGCCCGGCCGCGGGGGCCGGGCGCCGTCGTCGAAGGGGGCGTTCAGTTCTGCGGGGCGGGCTCCCCGTAGATGTCCGCGATCTGCGCGGCGAAGTCCTTCATGATCGCCGACCGGCGCATCTTCAGGGACGGGGTCACATGGCCCTCCTCCAGGGAGAAGTCGCGGTCGAGGATGCGGAACTCCCGGATCCCCTCGGCGCGCGAGACCAGGCTGTTGGCCTTGTCCACGGCCTCCTGGATGTGGCGGCGCACCGCGTCCTCGCGTGCGGCCGCAGCGACGTCGAGGTCCTTCGGCAGCCCGTTCGCGGCGAGCCACGCGGGCAGGGTGTCGGTGTCGAGGGTGACGATCGCCGCGATGAAGGGCTTGCCGTCGCCGACCACCATCACCTGGGAGACGAGCGCGTCGCTGCGGATCGCGTCCTCGAGCATCGCCGGTGCCACGTTCTTGCCGCCGGCCGTCACCAGCAGCTCCTTCTTGCGGCCGGTGATCGTGAGGAAGCCGTCGTCGTCCAGGGCCCCGAGGTCGCCGGTGCGGAACCAGCCGTCCTCGAAGGCCTCCTCGTTCGCCTCCGGCCGGTTGTGGTAGCCGCGCATCAGCGACGTGCCGCGCGTGAGGATCTCGCCGTCCTCGGCGATCCGCACCTGGTTGCCGCCGAGGGGGTGTCCGACCGTGCCGATCTTCAGCCGGTCCGGCCGGCCCACGGTGATGGGGGCCGTCGTCTCGGTGAGGCCGTAGCCCTCGAGGATGGTCACGCCCACGCCGCGGAAGAAGTGCGCCAGGTCGGTGGAGAGGGGGCCGCCGCCGGAGACCGCGTACGCGAGCCGGCCGCCCATGGCCGTCCGGATCCGGCGGTAGATCAGCGCGGAGTAGAACGCGCGCTGCAGCCGCAGGGGCGCCGTCATCTGGCCCGAGTCCAGCGCCCGGGACCAGCGGATCGCCACGTCCGCGCCACGGCGGAAGATCTTCTCCTTGCCGCCGCTCTGCGCGTTGAGCAGCGCCGCGTTGTAGATCTTCTCGAACACGCGCGGCACGGCCAGCACGAAGCTCGGCTGGAAGGTCTGCAGCGAGACCGAGAGCCGCTTGATGTCCGAGACGTGCCCGCAGCGTGCGCCCGCAGCGACGGTGAGCACCGAGACGAAGCGCGCGAACACGTGCGCCAGGGGGATGAACAGCACGGTGGAGGTGTCCTCGCGGACGACGTCGCCGAGCGAGGAGGACAGGGTCTGGTTGACGAGCTCCGCGAAGTTCTCGTGCGTGAGCTCGCAGCCCTTGGGTCGGCCCGTGGTGCCAGAGGTGTAGATGATGGTCGCCAGGTCGGCCAGGCCGGCGGAGGACCGGCGCGTCTCGAGCTCCTCATCGGTGACGTCCGCGCCCAGGGCGACGAGCGCCTCGAGGCCGGAGCCGGGGGCGCCGTCGGCCGGGTCCATCGTCCACAGGCCGATCAGCTCCGGCAGGCCCTCGCGCTGCACCGCGTCCCGCACCGTCTTGGCGAGGTCCTCGTTCCCGGTCACGACGGCGCGCACGTCCGAGTCCTCGATGATCCAGGACACCTGGCTGACGGAGGAGGTCTCGTACACGGGCACGGTGACCGCGCCGGCATACCAGATGGCGAAGTCGACCAGTGTCCACTCCAGGCGGGTGGAGGCCAGGAGCCCGACCGTCTCCCCGGGCTGGATCCCGGCGGCGATGAGCCCCTTGGCCAGGGCCCGCACGCGTTCGCGGGCGTCCCGGGCGGAGACGTCCGTCCACTGATCCTGCGCGTCCGCCACCGCGAAGAGGCCGTGGTCGGGACGCTCCGTGGCCTGGCGTTCCAGGAAGTCCGTGATGTTCGCCTCCGGGGACAGGCGGGGCTGGTACGGCTCGCTGATCTCGTGCATGGGACTCCTCGGGCGTTGGGTCGGTTCCGACGACCGGTGGTCGGCAGAACGGAAGTAAGTGTGAGTCGTGTCACGCACACTCTACAACCGGGAGCGGTGGGGTCCGGGGCGCGACTCAGTGCGTCGTCATGGCGGCGACCGCGCTCCGGCCGTGGTCGATCAGCAGCGGCAGGTCGTAGTCGAGCGTGGCGACGTGGCGGCTGCGGGGCAGTCCCACCACCTCCACGGGGGCCTGGCGCAGGCCCCGCACCAGGGTCCGGTGGCTCGAGGCGGGCACGACGGCGTCGCGGGCGGACCGGTAGACCGTCACGGGAGCGGTGATCCGCGGCAGGGCGCGGCGGGCGGCCCGCTGGATGCGGCCGAGGGCGGCGACGCCGGCCACCGGCGTGCGGGGGTAGGCGCGCTCGCGCGCCGTCGGGTCCGCGATGTCGTCCGCGATCGGGGCGACCGTGGGGACGAACGGGGCCAGCAGCGGGGCGAAGGGGGCGAGCGGGCTGGCGAAGCGCAGCGCGGGGTTCACCACGAGCACCCCGGCCACGGGTCGGTGGGCGGCGGCGTCGAGCGCGAGGGCGCCGCCCATCGAGATGCCCGCCATGACCACGCGGCCGTGCCGGGCGAGCTCGAGGTCCACGACGGCCCGGACGGCGGCGCGGATCTCGTCCGCACCCGTGGCGGCCAGGTCCTCCCACCGGGTGCCGTGCCCCGGCAGCAGGGGCACGCTCACGGGGGAGCCGCCTGCCGCGAGCCCCTCGGCCCAGGCGCGGACGGAGGCCGGAGTCGAGGTGAACCCGTGCAGGAGCACGACGCAGTGGTCGCGCCGGGCGGGAGCGGCGGGCATGAGGCGCAGGGGGAGGTCTTCGGGGGCGACGGCGACGGGGCGGGGCATGGTGCCAGGATAAGGCAGGCGGACCATACGATGGGCAGGCACCCGACCGCCCCGACCGGAAGGCCCTCGTGTCCACGTTCTACTGGTCCGCCAAGACGTTCGCCGTGGCTCCGGCCACCCGCCTGCTGTTCCGCCCCTGGGTGAAGGGCCTCGCGAACGTGCCGGCCGAGGGCCCGGCGATCCTGGCCAGCAACCACCTGTCCGTCTCGGACTCGGTGTTCATGCCGGCCATGCTCGACCGCCAGGTGCACTTCCTGGCCAAGCACGAGTACTTCACCGGCCCGGGCGTGAAGGGCTGGGTCACCCGCCGGTTCTTCGAGGCGGCGAACCAGCTGCCCATGGACCGCTCCGGCGGAGAGGCGTCCCTGCGCTCGCTGGACGCGGGCCTCGCGGCGCTGCGGGAGGGCCGGCTGCTCGGGATCTACCCGGAGGGCACCCGCAGCCCGGACGGGCGGCTGCACCGCGGCAAGATCGGCGTGGCCAAGCTCGCGCTGGCCTCGGGCGCGCCCGTGGTGCCCATCGCGATGATCGGCACGGACCGGGTCCAGCCGATCGGCCACGTGCTGCCGCGGATCCGGCGCCTGGGCATGATCTTCGGCGAGCCGCTGGACTTCTCCGACCGTGCCGAGGCCGTCGGCGACCCCCGGGTGCTGCGGGAGGTGACGGACGAGATCATGGAGGCCATCCGGCGCCTGTCGGGCCAGGAATACGTGGACACCTACGCGGCGGACGTGAAGGCGGGCCGTACGGCCGCTCCGCCACGCGCCCGCGACTGAGCGGGGCCCGCGCGTCGTCATCCGGGGACGCTCAGACCGGGGCGCGGCACGCGGCCCCTAGCCTGGTGCACATGACTGAAGACCCCCGCGAGAAGATCCTGGCCTTCGGCACCGCCATCTCGGAGGGCGCCGCCGACATCCCCGGCCTGGACCACTGGCGCTCGCTGCCGATCGCACAGGCGCCGTCCTGGGCGGACGAGGCCGACCACCGCGCCGCCGTCGCCGAGCTGAGCGCCCTGCCCCCGCTCGTCTTCGCGGGCGAGGTCGACCTGCTGCGCGCCCGTCTGGCCGACGTCGCCCAGGGCCGCGCGTTCCTCCTGCAGGGCGGCGACTGCGCCGAGACGTTCGCCGGGTCCACCGCCAACCGGATCAGCGCCCGGGTGAAGACCATCCTGCAGATGGCCGCAGTGCTGACCTACGGCGCCTCCATGCCGGTCGTGAAGATGGGCCGGATCGCCGGCCAGTTCGCCAAGCCGCGGTCCTCGGACACGGAGACCCGCGACGGCGTCACGCTGCCCAGCTTCCGCGGCGAGATCGTGAACGGCTACGAGTTCACCGAGCAGGCCCGCCGGCACGACGCCCGACGGATGGTGCAGGCCTACCACACCTCCGCCTCCACCCTGAACCTGGTCCGCGCCTTCACCCAGGGCGGCTTCGCCGATCTGCGCAGCGTGCACCAGTGGAACCAGGGCTTCATGGCCAACCCGGCCTACGCCCAGTACGAGGAGATGGCCGCCGAGATCGACCGCGCGGTCCGCTTCATGAACGCCGCGGGCGTGGACTTCGAGGCCATGCGCCGCACCGAGTTCTACTCGGCCCACGAGGCGCTCCTGCTCGACTACGAGCGCGCCCTGACCCGCGTGGACTCGCGCAGCGGCGACCCCTACGCCACGAGCGCCCACTTCCTGTGGATCGGCGAGCGCACCCGCCAGGTGGACGGCGCCCACGTCGACTTCCTCTCCCGGGTCCGCAACCCGATCGGCGTGAAGCTCGGCCCGACCACCACGGTCGCGGACGCGCTCGAGCTCGCCGAGCGGCTGGACCCGGAGCGCGAGCCGGGCCGCCTGACCTTCATCACCCGCATGGGTGCGGAGCGGATCCGGGACGTGCTGCCCGGCATCGTCGAGGGCGTCCGCGACGCAGGGCTGGAGCCGGTGTGGGTCACCGACCCCATGCACGGCAACACCGTGACCGCGGCCAACGGCTACAAGACCCGCCGGTTCGAGGACGTGATGGACGAGGTCAGCGGCTTCTTCGAGGTGCACCGCGAGCTCGGCACGCACCCGGGCGGCATGCACGTCGAGCTGACCGGCGACGACGTCGCCGAGTGCCTGGGCGGCTCCGACCCGATCAACGAGGCCGACTTCGACGCCCGCTACGAGACGCTCTGCGACCCGCGGCTGAACCACCAGCAGTCCCTGGAGATGGCGTTCAAGGTCACCGAGGCCCTCTCGCACCCCGAGCGCCGCGCGCCGCGGGCCTGACCGCGCGGCCGGGCACGCCCCGGCTCAGCCGACCCAGACGTGGAGATCGGAAGAGCACA
>ERZ501024.177-NODE-177-length-13343-cov-3.514750_pt1 | contig 13343 bp, 11 predicted proteins | sample MGYA00248893_ERZ501024 | MGnify/ENA primary metagenome ERZ501024 (study PRJEB25958, sample SAMN03398501) | human skin metagenome | study: EMG produced TPA metagenomics assembly of the Human Skin Microbiome Metagenome (human skin metagenome) data set. | reverse complement strand
GCTTCACGGGGCTTCAGCACGGGCGGGAGGTCGGGCGCGGACACACGGGGTGCGGTCGGGGAGTTCGGCATCCTCCGAGGCTATGTCGTCCCTCCGACACCCTCGCTCCTCCGTGGCTCGGTCTCAGCCTGCGGGAGGTCGCCGATCTGCGCCGCGTCGCAGGCCCTCGGCAGGTTCCTCCGACGTGGGCGTGAATCTGCGACATCGAGCGGGGTAAGGAGGAGAGGGACTCGGGCTGCACAGGAGAGGGAGCGGGGGAGTTGTGCACAGAGGGTGGGAGGAGGTGGCCGAGACAGGGAACGAGGGAGGGGTGGGGGAGCAGCATCGAGGGCATGAACGGGATGAGGCGGGCACGGCTGCTGCAGGCGATGCGCGAGGTCGACGGAGTCGCACGGGTCGAGCGGCTGCGGGATCGCGGGGTCAGCCGATACGACCTCGAGACGGCGGTCGCGGAGCGGGTGATCCATCGGGTGCGAGTCGGGTGGGTGGCGCTGCCCGATGCCGATCCGCGTCGAGTGACCGCGGCGCAGCACGGTGTTCTGCTGACGTGCGTGACGCAGGCGCGGCGGCTGGGTATCTGGGTGCACGACGAGCGAGCGCGCCTTCACCTCGCCGCCAGCCCGGGTAGCAGGGGAGGGAAGCCACCGGAGGCACGGGTGCACTGGGCTCAGCCTCTGGTCCCGCGACACCCCGATGCCCTGGAGGACCCGATCGAGAACGTGCTGAGCCTGGTGTCCACGTGCGAGCCGTACGAACAGGCGCTCGCGACCTGGGAGTCGGCATTGAACAAAGGGCTCGTCGACCGAGAGAGGCTGCTCCGACTCCGCTGGGGACCGCGCGCGCGGCGGCTCCTGGCCGAGGCGCTGCCGTTCGCGGATGCGGGGCTCGAGACCTACCTGCGTGTGCGACTGCGCTGGCTCCGGCTGCCGCTGCGCTTCCAGACGTGGATCGCCGGGCACCGGGTGGACGCCCTGATCGGCGAGCGGCTCGTGCTGCAGATCGACGGCGGCACGCATGTCGGAGCCCAGCGCGACCAGGACAACCGTCACGATGCGGAGCTGAAGCTGCGCGGCTACCACGTCATCGGTCTGGGCTATCACCAGGTGATGGACGAGTGGCCCGCGGTGCAGGACCTCCTCATGCGCGCCGTCGCCCAGGGACTGCATCGTGCTCGCACGGCGTGATGTCGCAGATTCCGCCCCGGGTCGCAGGGATGTCTCCAGATCCTGCGACGTGGAAGAGAATCCGCGGGAGGAAGAGCGCGCGTACAATGGGCACACGAGCATCGATCCGGCCATCACCGGGGAGCTCTCGGAAGAACGGTCCGGTTACGGACTCAGTAGAACCGAGCGGGGCAGGCCCGTCACAGCCGCAGTGAGAGTGGTCCGTGGGTCTCTGAGCTTGTCGAGGGGACGCAGGGGCACGCGAGGTGGTACCGCGGTCCGCGAGGATCGTCCTCGCAGCAGCATCCGCCACGACGACCACTGCGAGAGACCATGACCTACCCGCGCTCCTCCTTCGGCCCCGCTGCCGACCAGGCCGCCACTGTGGCGCCGAGCCCCCGCTTCCCGCAGATCGAGAAGGAGGTGCTCGACTTCTGGAAGACCGACGACACCTTCCGCGCCTCCATCGAGCAGCGCGAGGGTGCCCCCGAGTGGGTGTTCTACGACGGCCCTCCCTTCGCGAACGGTCTGCCGCATTACGGCCACCTGCTCACGGGCTACGCGAAGGACGTGTTCCCGCGCTTCCAAACGATGATCGGGCACAAGGTCGATCGCGTCTTCGGATGGGACACCCACGGGCTCCCGGCCGAGCTCGAGGCGATGAAGCAGCTCGGGATCACCGAGAAGAGCGAGATCGAGGAGATGGGGATCGACGTCTTCAACGAGAAGGCGCGCTCCTCGGTCCTGAAGTACACGCGGGAGTGGGAGGACTACGTCACCCGCCAGGCCCGGTGGGTGGACTTCGAGCGCGGCTACAAGACGCTCGACCTCGGCTACATGGAGAGCGTGCTCTGGGCCTTCAAGACCCTGTACGACAAGGGGCTCGCCTACGAGGGCTACCGTGTGCTCCCGTACTGCTGGCGCGATGAGACGCCGTTGTCCGCCCACGAGCTGCGCATGGACGACGACGTCTACCAGATGCGACAGGACCCGTCGGTCACGGTCACCTTCCCGCTCACCGGCGCGAAGGCCGAGGCGCTCGGGCTCACCGGCGTGCGCGCCCTCGCCTGGACGACGACCCCGTGGACCCTGCCGACCAACCTCGCGCTCGCCGTGGGGCCGGACATCGAGTACGTCGTGCTGCCCGCCGGTCCCGCCGGCGCCTCCGACGTGCACCAGGGGCGCGCCGCTCCCTCGGCCGACCAGCTCGCCGTCGAGGCCTCCGCACACCGCTACCTGCTCGCGAAGGATCTGCTCGGCGGGTACGCCAAGGATCTCGGCTACGAGACCCCGGAGGACGCGCTCGCCGCGGTCGACGCCACGCTGCGCGGTGCGGAGCTGGCCGACGTCACCTACGACCGCCTGTTCGACTACTACGCGGACGAGGAGACCTACGGCACGGGGAACGCCTGGCGCATCCTCGTCGACGACTACGTGACCACGACCGACGGCACCGGCATCGTCCACCAGGCACCCGCCTACGGTGAGGACGACCAGCGCGTCGCCGGCGCTGCGGGCATCCCGACGATCCTGTCCCTCGACGATGGCGGCCGCTTCCTCCCGAACGTCACGGATGTCGCGGGCGAGTTGTGGATGGACGCGAACACCCCGCTCGTGCGGATCATCCGCGACAACGGTCGCCTGGTCCGGCTGCAGAGCTACGAGCACTCCTACCCGCACTGCTGGCGCTGCCGGAACCCCCTCATCTACAAGGCCGTGTCGAGCTGGTTCATCCGGGTCACCGACATCAAGGACGACCTCCTCGCGAACAACGAGCAGATCACCTGGGTGCCGGAGAACGTGAAGGAGGGGCAGTTCGGCAAGTGGCTCGAGGGCGCCCGCGACTGGTCGATCAGCCGCAACCGCTACTGGGGCTCGCCCATCCCGATCTGGAAGAGCGACGACCCGGAGTACCCGCGCATCGACGCCTACGGCTCGCTGGAGGACCTGGAGCGCGACTTCGGCACGCTGCCGCGCAACCCGGATGGCGAGGTGGACCTGCACCGCCCCTACATCGACGACCTGACGAGGCCGAACCCCGACGACCCCACGGGCAAGAGCACGATGCGGCGCATCGGCGACGTGTTCGACGTGTGGTTCGACTCCGGCTCGATGCCGTACGCGCAGGTGCACTATCCGTTTGAGAACCAGGAGTGGTTCGACTCGCACTCCCCGGCCGACTTCATCGTGGAGTACATCGGCCAGACCCGCGGCTGGTTCTACGTCATGCACGTGCTCTCGACGGCGTTGTTCAACCGCCCGGCGTTCACGGGCGTCAGCTGCCACGGCATCGTGCTCGGCAGCGACGGCTACAAGATGTCGAAGTCGCTGCGGAACTACCCCGACGTGTCCGAGGTTCTGGACCGCGACGGGTCCGACGCGATGCGCTGGTTCCTGATGTCGAGCGCAGTGCTCCGTGGCGGCAACCTCATCGTCACCGAGGAGGGCATCCGGTCCGGCGTGCGGGAGTTCCTGCTGCCGCTGTGGAACTCGTGGTACTTCTTCGCGACGTATGCGAATGCTTCGACAGGCTCAGCAACCCAGGGAGGAGCAGGCTCGGCAACCCAGGGAGGAGCAGGCTCGGCAACCCAGGGAGGAGCAGGCTCAGCAACCCAGGGAGGCGGGTACGAGGCGTCGTGGCGCACCGACTCGACCGACGTCCTCGACCGGTACATCCTCGCGCGCCTGGGCGACCTCGTCCGCGAGGTCCGGGCCGATCTGGAGGGTCTGGACTCGACCACCGCGTCCGCGCGACTGCGTGACTTCGCCGAGGTGCTGACGAACTGGTACATCCGCCGCTCGCGCGACCGGTTCTGGGTGGGCGTGACGGACGACCCGAAGAGCCGCGAGGCGTTCGACACCCTGTACACGGTGCTGGAGACCCTGTGCCGCGTGGCCGCGCCGCTCGTCCCGCTCATCAGCGAGCGCGTGTGGCAGGGTCTCACCGGCGGGCGCAGCGTGCACTTGCAGGACTGGCCGGATGCGGATCAGTTCCCCGCCGCCGACGAGATCCGCGACGCCATGGATGCCGTCCGTGAGCTGTCGAGCGTCGGCAACGCGCTGCGCAAGAAGGAGAAGCTGCGCGTGCGGCTGCCGCTCGCGCGGCTCACCGTAGTCTCCCCGCTCGCGGCCGACCTGGGTCAGTTCGAGGACATCCTCCGCGAGGAGCTCAACGTGAAGACCGTCGAGCTCGTCCCGCTGACCGACGAGGCGGCCGGGGAGTACGGCATCAGCCACCGGCTGAGCGTGAACGCCCGCGCCGCGGGTCCGCGCCTCGGCAAGGACGTGCAGAAGGCCATCCAGGCCGCGCGCTCGGGTGACTGGTCCGAGACCGACGGCGTCGTGACCGCCGGCGGCATCGCACTGGAGCCCGCCGAGTACGACCTCGTCCTCGAGACCACGGGCCGCCCCGAGGGGGAGGCCCTGGCCATCGTCCCGTCCGGAGGGTTCGTCCTGCTCGACACCGACACGACGCCGGAGCTGGAAGCCGAGGGCATCGCCCGCGACGCCATCCGCGTCGTGCAGGAGGCGCGCAAGAACGCCGGGCTCGACGTCAGCGACCGGATCGTGCTGGCCCTCAACGCCGCTCCCGCGGAGGCGGCGGCGCTGGAGACTCATGCCGACCTCATCGCCGCCGAGACGCTCGCCGTGGCGTTCGCCGTGCAGCCGACCGACGACCTCGACCGGCTCGTCGACGAGGTCACCAGCCCCGGAGACGGCGTGCATCGGAGCGGGGCGAAGGCCCTCGGGGCCGGGAAGGCGCCGCTCCTCGTCACGATCGACACGAACCTGGAGAAGGTGGGCGCATGAGTGCGAGAGACCGGGCCGACGCCGTCTACGAGACGCTGCTGAGCCGTGCCGGGGAACGCTGGGTGCAGCCCCGCAAGGAGCGGACGGCGCGGATCCTCGAGTACCTCGACGATCCGCAGCGCACCTACCGCGTCATCCACATCACCGGCACCAACGGCAAGACGTCGACCGCGCGGATGATCGAGAGCCTGCTGCGTGCCCATGACCTGCGCACCGGCCTGTTCACGAGCCCGCACCTGGAGCGCTTCACGGAGCGCATCATGATCGACGGCGAGCCGATCGCCGACGAGGCCGTCGCCGACGCCTGGGACGAGATCGAGCCCTTCGTGGGGATCGTCGACGCCGAGCTCGAGGCGGCGGGGGAGGCCCCGCTGACGTTCTTCGAGCTGCTCACCGTCCTCGCCTTCGTCGCGGTCGCCGACGCGCCCGTCGATGTGCTCGTCCTCGAGGTCGGCATGGGTGGCGAGTGGGACTCCACGAACACCGCGGACGGCGACGTGGCGGTGTTCGCTCCGATCGACATCGACCACGCGGACCGTTTGGGAAGCACCATCGCCGAGATCGCCCAGGTCAAGGCCGGCATCATCAAGGAAGGCGCCGCGGTGGTCTCCGCCCAGCAGCCCGCCGAGGCCGCCGAGGTGCTGCGCCGTGTGGCCGCGGAGCGCCATGCCACCATCGCCTTCGAAGGCGAGGACTTCGGGCTCGCCGAGCAGAAGCTCGCTGTCGGCGGTCAGCTCCTCACCATCCGGGGCCTCGCGGGGCAGTACGAGGAGGAGTACCTGCCGCTGTACGGCGCGCACCAGGGCCACAACGCCGCGCTGGCCGTCGCCGCCGTCGAGTCGCTCATCGGTGGCGCCGCTCAGGCGATCGCCGGCGGTGTGATCTCCGACGGACTCCAGGGCAGCACGTCTCCCGGCCGGCTGCAGCTCCTCGGCATCGCCCCCACGGTCATCGTCGATGCCGCGCACAACCCGCACGGCGCCGCGGCGCTCGCCCAGGCGCTGGACGACAGCTTCGACTTCGACGAGTGGGGCCTGGTGCTCGGCGTCCTCGCGGACAAGGACGCGGCGGGGATCGTCGCGCGGCTCGCGCCGGCCGCCGCGCACGTCTTCGCCACCGCGCCGGAGTCGGACCGCGCCAGCGATGCCGACCTCATCGCCGACCTCGTCGAACAGGCCGGACAGCGCGCCACCGTGCACCCGTCCCTCGCAGACGCCGCGGACGCGGCCCGGGAATGGGCGGCCTCGTCGGATCGTCGGGCCGTTGTCATCGCCGGCTCCGTCGTGCTCGCGGGCGAGGCGATCGCGCTCTCCGAGGAGGAGGACTGGAAGTCGGGGTGGCGCGCATGAGTGCCTCCGCCGCCCCGCGTCGACCGCGCGCCCCGCGCACCCTCGTGCAGAAGCTCGCCCCGGTGGTGCTCGGCTTCGAGGCGATCGTCGTCTTCCTCGTCGGCCTCACCATCTTCGGCCTGAAGGCTCTGCCCGCCGGCATCGAGCAGTGGTGGGGGATCGTGGGCGGTGCCGTCGTGGCCGTGGCCTGCGTCGTCATCGCGGGCATGATCACGAAGCCCTGGGCGATCCCCGCCGGGTGGATCGTGCAGATCGTGGTCGCGTTGTCGGCCATCGCCGTCCCGGCCGTGCTTCTCGTCGTCCTGATTTTCGGCGGCATGTGGGCGTATGCGACCATCATGGGGGCCCGCCTGGACGCACGACGCCCGAGCGGGGCTCCGACCGCGCAGAACGCAGACACAGAGAGTGAATGACATGGCCACCGAAGAAACCCTCGTCCTCGTCAAGCCGGACGGTGTCGCCCGCGGCCTCACCGGCACGATCCTCGCCCGCATCGAGGCGAAGGGCTACGCCCTCGTCGACATCCGTCTCGTCGAGCCCGACCGCGACCTGCTCGCCGCGCACTACGCCGAGCACGAGGGCAAGCCGTTCTATGAGCCCCTGCTCGAGTTCATGATGTCCGGCCCCTCGGTGGCGATCCGCCTCGCGGGCAACCGCGTCATCGAGGGTTTCCGCTCCCTCGCCGGCACGACCGACCCCACGACCGCCGCGCCCGGCACCATCCGTGGTGACTTCGGCCGCGACTGGGGCCTCAAGGTGCAGCAGAACCTCGTGCACGGCTCGGACAGCCCCGAGTCGGCCGCTCGCGAGCTCGGCATCTGGTTCGACTGAGCCCGAGCATCACGACGAAGCCCGTCCGCCGGAATGGCGGACGGGCTTCGTCGTTCGAAGGGAGAGATCAGAAGAGGATCTTCGCCATCTCGCCGAGGAAGTCGAGTCCCTGGAGCTGCGCCAGGAAGATGACCACCGCGTAGGCGAGGACGGTCGCCAGCGGGACCCACGGCATGAGCTTCTCGGCAGCGGCACGAACCTTCGCATTGCTCGTGAACGTGCCGTTCCGTGCCAGGTGGACCATGGTGGCGAAGAAGGTGGGGATCGTCACCGCCCAGGTGACCATGCACCAGGGGCAGAGCACGAAGAGGTCGTAGAGGCTCTGGGCGATCAGCCAGCACACGAGGCCGAACGCGAAGGTGATGCCGACCCCGAACGCTGCCCAGAACCAGCGCGGGAAGCGCGCGCCGGCGAGGATCGCGACGCCGACGACGAGCGGCGCCATCCAGCCGGTGAGACCGATGATCGGGTTCGGGAAGCCGAACACCGAGCCCTGCCAGGACTGCAGGTTGGTGCTGCACTGGATGAACGGGCTGAGGTCGCACCCGAGCGCTTCCTGCGGGTTCTCCAGCAGCGCGAACTTCTCGACGGTGAGCTGGAAGGCGGCGTACCAGCCGATGACGCTCGCGATGATCAACCACACGGCATAGACGACGGGGCGGGTGCGCTGCTCGCTCATGCTCAGGATTATCCCAGCGACGGCTATGGAAAGGGCGAGAACCGCCCGGAGAAAACGGGCGAGGACCGACGGGATGCCGCGATCGGACCGACTTGGTGCGATAATGACCTGTGATGCGATGAACGGCGTTGCCGCGACACGCGTCGAGCAGACTTCGGGGCCCATGCCCCACGCGACCAGAGCCATGAGCCGGTCGCAGGCCGATTGAGTTCGCGGCACCCGCGGGTGCCGCATGAGATTTCACGGGACACGCAGTGGACCGTGCCAGGGAGCACGCCAGAGATGGCCGATGAGAACAATGACAACAACGCCCCCGCCCTCGACGCCCCGGCTGATGCCGCGGAGCCGCTGACGGCGCCCACCGACGCCACAGACGTCGAGGCGGAGAGCGACACCTCCGCGGCGCAGGCTCCGTCCGACGACGTCCCTGCGGAGCCCGACGCCGCCGCCGAGTCCGAGGCTCCTGTCGAGTCCGAGGCTCCGGCTGCGCCCGAGGCTCCGGCTGAGCCCGAGGCCCCTGCGGAGTCCGAGGCACCGGCTGAGCCCGAGGCGTCTGCTGAGTCCGAGGCTCCTGCTGAGCCCGAGACCGCGCCTGAGCCCGAGGTCCCTGCGCAGCCGGAGAAGCCCACGCCTGTCACCGCCGTGTCGCTCGGACTGCTGCCCGAGGTCTTCGTATCGCAGGTGTCGACGCAGCTGCACTTCTACGCGCCGGAGGTCGTCCCGCTTCCCGCGCGCCCCGGTCGTGACGACCGTGCGCCGGAGCGCGACCAAGAGGAGTCCGGGGGAGGCCGCCGGGGGCGTCGTCGCCGTGGCGGCTCCGAGGGCGACGACCAGCGCGACGAGCCGCGGCAGCGCCAGCGGGTCGTCGAGTACATCACCGAGCCCAAGGCGATCAAGGGCTCGACGCGCCTCGAGGCCAAGAAGCAGCGCCGTCGTGACGGCCGCGACGCCGGTCGTCGTCGTCCGGTCGTGACCGAGGCCGAGTTCCTCGCACGCCGGGAGTCCGTCGACCGCAAGATGGTCGTGCGCTCCAAGAACGGCCGCACGCAGATCGGCGTGCTGGAGGACGGCGTGCTCGTGGAGCACTACGTCGCCCGCAACCAGGACGCCTCGCTGATCGGCAACGTCTACCTCGGTCGCGTGCAGAACGTGCTTCCCAGCATGGAGGCCGCGTTCGTCGACATCGGTCGCGGCCGCAACGCCGTGCTCTACTCGGGCGAGGTGGACTGGGACGGCGTCGAGACCGGCAACCAGCCCCGTCGCATCGAACTGGCGCTCAAGCCGGGCGATCGCGTGCTCGTCCAGGTCACCAAGGACCCGGTGGGCCACAAGGGTGCCCGCCTCACGAGCCAGATCTCGCTGCCCGGCCGCTACCTCGTGTATGTGCCCGGCGGCTCGATGAACGGCATCAGCCGCAAGCTCCCCGACAACGAGCGCGCACGCCTCAAGCGCATCCTCAAAGAGGTGCTGCCGGAGTCGTCCGGCGTGATCGTCCGCACGGCGGCCGAGGGTGCCACCGAGGAGCAGCTGACCCGCGACGTGCAGCGCCTCACCTCGCAGTGGGAGCACATCCAGAAGCAGGTCGAGAGCCAGCAGGCTCCGGCGCTCCTGCACGCCGAGCCCGACCTGCTCGTGAAGATCGTCCGTGACGTCTTCAACGAGGACTTCACGAAGATGCTCATCCAGGGCGAGGAGTCGCAGCGCACGATCCGGGCGTACCTGGAGAGCGTCGCGCCCGACCTGCTCGAGCGCGTCGAGGCCTATGAGGACGACGTCGATCCGTTCGACGCGTTCCGGATCACCGAGCAGATCGAGAAGGCGCTGGACCGCAAGGTGTGGCTCCCCTCCGGCGGTTCGCTCGTGATCGACCGCACCGAGGCCATGACGGTCGTCGACGTCAACACCGGCAAGTTCGTCGGCTCGGGCGGAAACCTCGAGGAGACCGTCACCAAGAACAACCTCGAGGCCGCGGAGGAGATCGTCCGCCAGCTGCGCTTGCGGGACATCGGCGGCATCATCGTCGTCGACTTCATCGACATGGTCCTGGAATCCAACCGCGATCTCGTGCTTCGGCGCCTGATCGAATGCCTGAGCCGCGACCGGACGAAGCACCAGGTCGCCGAGGTCACCTCGCTCGGACTCGTGCAGATGACGCGCAAGAAGCTGGGTCTCGGCCTGCTGGAGACCTTCAGCGAGGCGTGCGAGGTCTGCGCCGGCCGCGGCGTGATCGTGCACCACGACCCGGTCGTGAAGCACCGCGCGAACGGCAACGGCAACAACAACGGCGGTAACGGCAACGGCGGACGCCGGCAGCGCGGGAACGGCGGGAACGGCAACAGCGGTGGCAACAATCACTCCGCGCCCGCCGCACCACCGGTGACCCACGCCATCACCGAGGGGGCGAAGTCCGCCCTCGCGCAGATCGCTGCCTCCACCATTGCGCCGGCCGGCGAACCGGCCGCCGAGGTGCCGGTCGTCGAGTCGGCTCCGGCTCCGGCCCCCGAGCGCCCGAAGAAGGCCCGGAAGAAGCGCGGCGACCGCAAGGGGCCGAAGACCCCGACCGAGGAGCTGCTCGACTCGGTGCTGGACGCGCTTCCGGAGCCCAAGGCGCCGGGTCAGGGCCGCGGACGGCGCCGGGTCACCACCGCCGCGCTCTCCGGCACGCCCGTGTCCGTGAACTCGGAGGCGTCAGTGCCGCCGGTCGCGTCCGCGGACCCGGAGGCCTGAGGCGATCAGGCGCCGGACGAGCTCCTTACCGGGGACGTGCTGCGCGCCCCCGGCGATGAGCCGGGGGACGGCGTCCTCCGGGACGTCGTAGTGGTCGAGGTCGAAGGCCCGGGCGGGGATGCCGTGCGCGCGGGCGAACGCATGCAGCTCGTCGAGGTTGTCGTCGCTGACCAGGTGCGCCCACAGGCGTCCATGGGCGGGCCAGCGGGGGTCGTCGACGAGTACGGTCACTCCGTCAGCCTACGACCGGCCCCGTCACCCGGCTCACTTTGCGAGGTCAGCCGGCATCCGGTAAAGTAGTCCCTTGGTGCGCATGCCGCGTCGTCCTCGACGGCCGAAGCGGAGAGTCTTGCATTCGCGCCCGTCGTACCAGCGACGCATGCAAGCAACAGTCTTCCCGTGAGATTCTCGGAGCCGCGTGCTCCCCAACGAAACAGGTATGAAGTGGTTTACGCAGTAGTGCGCGCCGGTGGCCGGCAGGAGAAGGTCGAGGTCGGCACCATCGTTCAGCTCGACCGTGTTCAGGCTGCCCAGGGCGACAAGATCCAGCTGCCCGCCGTGCTGCTCGTCGACGGCTCCACGGTGACCACCGACGCTGACGCGCTGGCGAAGGTCACCGTCACGGCTGAGGTCGTCGGCAACCTCCGCGGCCCGAAGATCGTCATCCAGAAGTACAAGAACAAGACCGGCTACAAGAAGCGTCAGGGCCACCGCCAGGAGCTCACGCGCGTCAAGATCACCGGCATCAAGTAAGACCGAGGAGACCAGGACATGGCACACAAAAAGGGCGCAAGCTCCACCCGTAACGGTCGTGACTCCAACGCACAGCGCCTCGGCGTGAAGCGCTTCGGCGGTCAGCAGGTCCTCGCCGGCGAGATCATCGTCCGCCAGCGCGGCACGCACTTCCACCCCGGCGCCAACGTCGGCCGTGGTGGCGACGACACGCTGTTCGCTCTGGCCGCCGGTGCGGTCGAGTTCGGCGCGAAGGGCGGCCGCAAGGTCGTCAACATCGTCGCTGCTGCTGAGTGATCACAGCTCCACGCTAAACATCCGGTTCGGGGCGGGCTTCGGCTCGCCCCGTCCGTGTATCTGCCGTCAGGCACCCTGAGCAACCGAAGGACTCGCACATGGTCACGTTCGTCGACACCGTCACACTGCACCTGCGTGCAGGCAAGGGCGGCAACGGCTGCGTCTCCGTGCACCGGGAGAAGTTCAAGCCCCTCGGCGGTCCGGACGGCGGCAACGGCGGCGACGGCGGCGACATCGTGCTCGTCGCCGACACGCAGACCGGCACGCTGCTGTCATACCACCACTCGCCGCACCGCTCGTCGGGCAACGGCGGACCGGGAATGGGTGACCACCGCTCCGGCTTCGACGGCGAGACCCTGGAGCTCCCTGTCCCGGTCGGCACCGTGGTCAAGAACCCGAACGGCGACGTCCTGATCGACATGATCGAGCCCGGCGAGCGCTTCGTCGTGGCCGCCGGCGGTCAGGGCGGACTGGGCAACGCGGCCCTGGCGACCCCCAAGCGCAAGGCTCCCGGGTTCGCTCTGCTCGGCACCCCGGGCTTCGAGGGCGATGTCGTGCTCGAGCTCAAGACCGTCGCCGACGTGGCGCTCGTGGGCTACCCGTCCGCGGGCAAGTCGAGCCTCATCGGCGCGATCTCGGCCGCACGGCCCAAGATCGCCGACTACCCCTTCACGACGCTGCACCCGAACCTCGGTGTCGTCCAGGTGGAGGACTTCCGCTACACCGTCGCCGATGTGCCCGGCCTCATCGAGGGCGCGAGCGAGGGCCGCGGGCTCGGACTCGAGTTCCTGCGGCACGTGGAGCGCTGCTCCGCCCTGCTGCACGTGCTCGACTGCGCGACGCTGGAGCCGAACCGGGACCCCATCTCCGACCTCGACGTCATCCTCGCCGAGCTGGCCGCGTACGAAGTGCCGGAGGGGCAGACTCCTCTGCTGGAGCGCCCCCAGTTCGTGGCGTTGAACAAGGTCGACGTGCCCGAGGCGCGCGACCTCGCCGCCCTCGTGCGTCCTGACCTCGAGGCTCGCGGATTCCGGGTGTTCGAGATCTCCACCGTCTCGCACGAAGGGCTGCGCCCCCTCACGCTCGCTCTCGGTGAGCTGGTCGAGCAGCACCGCAAGGAGACCGCGGTCGAGGCGCCACGCGAGCGCGTCGTCATCCGTCCGAAGGGCTCGGTGAAGCCGTTCACCATCCGGGTCGAGGGCGGCACCTACGGCAACATCTACCGCATCCTCGGCGAGAAGCCGGTGCGCTGGGTCCAGCAGACCGACTTCCAGAACGAGGAGGCCGTGGGGTACCTCGCCGACCGTCTGGAGAAGCTCGGCGTCGAGGACGAGCTCTTCCGCCTCGGCGCCGTGCAGGGCTCGACGGTCGTGATCGGCGAGGGCGACAGCATCGTCTTCGACTGGGAGCCGACGATGAGCTCCGCCGCCGAGCTCATGACGGCACCCCGCGGCACCGACCCGCGTCTGGCACCGAACGCCCGCCGGACCACGTCCGAGCGCCGTGAGCAGTACTACGAGCGCATGGACGCGAAGGCGCAGGCGCGCGCCGAGCTGGAGGCGGAGCGCCTGGCCACGTACCGCGAGGACCAGGCGTGACCGCACGCACGCGCGCCGATCTCGCGACGGCGACGCGGATCGTCGTGAAGGTGGGCTCGTCGTCCATCAGTGGCGAGTCGTCCTGGCGGATCCCGGTGCTCGTCGAAGCCCTGGCGGAGGCACACGCCCGCGGGGCCGAGGTCGTGCTCGTGTCGTC
>ERZ501024.170-NODE-170-length-13762-cov-3.901875_pt1 | contig 13762 bp, 14 predicted proteins | sample MGYA00248893_ERZ501024 | MGnify/ENA primary metagenome ERZ501024 (study PRJEB25958, sample SAMN03398501) | human skin metagenome | study: EMG produced TPA metagenomics assembly of the Human Skin Microbiome Metagenome (human skin metagenome) data set. | reverse complement strand
CACACATTCTCAAGCTCGAGCATGTAGTCGATGTGCATGACGTTCACGCATCCACCGTGGCCACTGGGTTGCCCACGCTGAGCGCGCACGTCATAGTTCGCGACGAGTGCTTCCAGGACGGACACGCCATGACGGTGTTGGGTGACATTCGGGAATGTGTGGCTGAACACTTCGAAGTTTCGGTCGCGCACTCGACCTTTCAACTCGAGACCGAGACGGTCGCCGACCACGAGTCAACGTCTGTCCGGCATGCATAGGTGGACGCGGCTTACCGCGCTGCCTCAAGGTGATGCTGCTCCGATACGCGCCGAACGCTCGCTCTGACACTCGCTGAAGCACAACTTCAGTGGTGATGCGTCCAAACCCCGAACTTCCGTAACGAAGTCCGTCGACGCGGAAACCGAAGTCGTCACCGCGAGAATCCGATCCCGCGGCGTCGGGCGGCACGGACGCCATTGAGGATGACGACCACTTCGGCGACCTCGTGGACAAGGACGACACCAGCGAGGCCGAGAACGCCGAACAAGGCGAGGGGGAACAGAACGACGATGATGGCCAGGGCGAGTGCGATGTTGATGGTCATGATGCGCCGTCCGCGGCGGGCGTGGGCGAGGGCTGCGGGGATGAGGCGAAGGTCGTTACCGGTGAAGGCGATGTCGGCGGATTCGATGGCCGCAGCTGAGCCTTTCACACCCATCGCGATCCCGACGGTCGCGGTGGCAAGGGCGGGGGCGTCGTTGATGCCGTCGCCGACCATGGCCGTCGGACTCTCCGTGACGAGGGCCGTGATGGCGGCGGCCTTGTCGGCGGGGAGTTGCTCGGCGCGTACGTCGCTGATGCCGGCGCGGGCGGCGAGGGCATAGGCGGTTCGCTGGTTGTCGCCGGTGAGCATGACGGTGCGTATGCCCTGCGCGTTCAGCATGGAGATGGTCTCGGCGGATTCGGGGCGCAGTTCGTCCCGCACGCCGATGAGGCCCGAGACCTGACCGTCGGTCTCGACGACGACGACGGTCATACCGTCTCCGGCCATCTCGTCGGCGGACTTGGTGAGCTCACCCAGTTCCGAGAGCCAGCGTGCGTTCCCGACCCGCACGCGGGTGGAGCCGACGAGGCCGGTGAGGCCGTGGCCGGCATCTTCGACGACATCTGTCGCTGCGGGGATGTCGGACGCGGCGCGAATGATGGCGGCGGCAAGCGGGTGAGTGCTCGTGGTCTCGAGGGCGGCGGCGAGGGAGATGATCTCCTCGCGGGAGCGACCGTGAGCAGGCACGACGGCGACGATCTCCGGCTCGTTGCGCGTGAGGGTGCCGGTCTTGTCGAGCGCGACGGTGCGGATGGTGCCGAACTGTTCGAAGGCCTCGCCGGACTTGATGACCACACCGAACTTCGAGGCCGAACCGATGGCGCTGATGACCGTCACCGGAACGGCGATGGCCAAAGCGCACGGGGACGCGGCGACGAGCACGACGAGCGCCCTCTCGATCCACAGGCCGGGATCCCCGACGATGAACCCGAACACGGCCACGAGGGCTGCGATGATGAGCACGGCCGGCACGAGTGGGCGGGCGATCCGGTCCGCCAGGCGGGCCCGCTCGCCCTTGCGGGCGTGCGCCTGCTCGACCAGCTCGACGATCTGGGTGAGGGAATTGTCGCGGCCGTCGGCGGTTGCTTCGATCCGCAACGTCGCAGCCCCGTTCACCGATCCCGCGGGGACGGCGTGTCCCGGTCCGACCTCCACCGGGATCGACTCGCCCGTCACGGCAGACGTGTCGATGCCGGAGCGGCCCTCGACCACCACGCCATCCGTCGCGATCCGTTCTCCCGCACCGACGACGAGGATGTCGAGCTCGCGGACCTCCGCGGCGGGGATCGTCACGTCACCGTTCAGGCGCGAGACACGCACGGTCTCCGGGATCAGCGACAGCAGCGCGCGTAGTCCCTCCTTCGCCCGATCCATAGCCCGATCCTCGAGAGCTTCGGCAAGCGAGAACAGGAACGCCAGCGCTGCAGCTTCGCCCACGTGGCCGAGAGCTACGGCGCCGATGGCGGCGATGGTCATCAGAAGGCCGACGCCGAGTCGGCCCCGCACCAGGCGGCGGATCGCCCCGGGGACGAACGTGTACGCACCCGCGAGGAGTGCGACCGTCTGGAGGACAAGCGCCGGAACCGGCAGTCCGGACCACTCGAAGACATAACCTGCCAGCAGCATCACGCCGGCAACCGCGGACGGCAGGAGCGCGGTGTCGCGCCAGAGCGGTGGCCGTTCTTCGTGCTCAGCGTCCCCGCGCGAATGATCCGCGTCGCGGGGGGAAGCCGGTCCGCAGCAGGCGTCGTCCTCCAGGAGCGGCGTTCGCCTCGATGATGAATCGGACGTGATGGGGTCGGGTCCGCAGCAGGCGTCTGCGGCGGCAGAGGGCTGGCGTAGCTCGAGCCGACGGACAGTTCTCGTCTGGCGTGGCTCGACCGGGCCGCAGCATTCCTCGCTCATCGGATCTCCTCCATCGACCTGTCGGTAGGCGAGCAGCATAGAGGCACGTCACAGTTCTCGTCCGTGCACGCCTCTCCGTCGTCGACCGCGAGGACCGTGTTCACCAGCAGAGTGATGGCTCGAGTCACATGCGGATCCGCGATCTCGTACCGCGTCTGACGTCCCTCCGGTGTCGCGACCACGATGCCGCACCCTCGAAGACACGCGAGATGGTTCGACACGTTGGTGCGAGACAGATCCAGTGCCTCGGACAAGCGCGCCGGGTATCCCGGCCCGGAAAGCAGTTCCAGCAGAATCCGAGAACGAGTGGGGTCAGCCATGGCGCGCCCCAATCGGTTCATCACGTCGAGACGAGAAGCAATGGTCAGCATGCAATGACTATACAGTGCTTGCTGACTTATCCTTCAACAGAGCGGTGCGCTCGAGCTCTGGATGCGGGTGTGGAGTTTCGCCGGGCGACCGCAACGTAGACTGGAGAGGATGATGCGGCGCACGAACACCGGACGCTCAGCGCACGTCCCCCGCGGGCCGCTTGCGATGAGGGTGCTCTTCGGGATCATTATTGCTCTGCTTCTCACGCTCGGTATCGCGAGCACTGTCCACGCTGAGACTGCGACGTCAGCCACAGCGTCACCGGAAAGCTTCTCGTTGTCGAGTGAGCACGACGAACGAGACCAGTCCGCGGTGTCCTCTGCTGGATCATCTGATGTCGCCGCCGCTGTGTGCATAGTCGGCGCGCTTCTCGGCGTGCTGGTATTCGCCCGACTCTCCCGCGCGCGACTCCGCATCCCGATGCAAGCCCCTTCACGAGACTCCGCGCACCGCGCATCGATTCCGCGCATTCAGGGACCACATCTGCTGCGCCCTGACCTCGCGCGGCTGCAGATCTCCCGAACCTGACTCTCCGGCTCAGTGCCGCCTTCATCCGTGCCATCGCGCGGATGCGGATCGACGCACGTCGTCGACAGCTTGGAGAGATGACTTGGAGAACACGCCCCTCACCCCGACCCCCGCCGAGGTCTCAGTCAATCGGCGCGCCGTTTCGCGGAACCTAATCCTCGGAGCCGGCGCACTCATCGGCCTGCTCGCGACATTTTCGGGATGCGCGTCCACTGTCGCATTGAAACCTGCGACGAATGCGAACGCCCCCGAATGCGCTGACGTGACGGTTCGGCTTCCCGCAGCCGTCGGAGAGTTCACCGGTCGCACGACCGATGCCCAAGCGACCGCCGCATGGGGAGACCCGACCATCGTCGTCTTTACCTGCGGGCTCGAGCCGCCAGCACCGACGACGCTGCAATGCGTGACCATCAACTCCGTCGATTGGATCGTCGACGAACAAGATTCCCCCTACCTGCGCTTGACGACCTACGGCCGAACGCCCGCAGCCCAGGCCTACGTCGATACGACGAAGCTCTCCGCGGATGCCGCGTTGCAAGCCCTCGCACCCGCGGTCCAGATGCTGCCGAAAACGTCCGCCTGCTCCGCGCCGGACACCGCGTCATCCGACGACGAGGACGCGCCGACCACGGGCGGCTCCGGAGACCTCCCGTGAACGCCAGGGGGCTCCGACTGGTCGGACCCGCACTCCTGCTCACCTCGGCGCTGGTCGCGCTCCTTCTGGGATTGGTGATAGGTGGCGGGGCTGATCCACGGGTCACCAGCGACCCCGGCGCGGTCGTCCGGTGGGGACTGCCGGTCGCGAAGCTCATCGTCAACCTCGGGGCGGCGGTCATGGTGGGATCGGCCGTCCTTGCTGCGTACGCTCTCACACAGGGCGAGAAGGAGTTCGATACCGCCCTGGATGTCGCCTCCATCGGTGCCGCAGTGCTCACCATCGGCGCAGGAGTCACTGGTTATCTCACCTTCCTGTCATCGTTCAATCCTGAGGTGTCACTCGGCCCGGGATTCGGTCAGCAGTTCGGCAGATTCCTCCTCGAGACGGAGCTGGGTCGCGTCTGGCTCATCACAACAGTGATGGCCGCGATACTCACGGTGATCTCGTATGCGTTCCGGGGATGGGCGGCCGCGCTGTTGCTGACGTTCCTTTCGCTGGCGTCGCTGGTCCCGATGGCCACGCAAGGTCATTCCGGAAGCCTCGCCAATCATGATGCTGCGGTCATGTCGCTCGTGCTGCACATCACCAGCGCGGCGGTATGGCTCGGCGGTCTTCTCGCGCTGGTGTTCCTCAGGCCGTCTGCGCGCGAGCACCGTCTGCGGGCAATCGTCGAGCGATACTCGACCATCGCACTCGTCGCTTTCGTGGTCGTCTCCGTGTCCGGAGTCGCCCGCGCGATGACGTCTGTCAGCGGCTGGCGAGAACTTCTCAGCGCGTACGGAGCTGTGCTCTTGGTGAAGGTGGTGGCGCTCACGCTCCTCGGCGTCGTGGGTGTCGCGCACCGTCGGTGGTACATCCGCCGTGGGGTCGGAGAGCGGGCACCGTTCTGGACGTTCGTCACCGTCGAGTTCGCGGTCATGGGCATCGCGAGTGGTGCCGCAGCGGCGCTCGCCCGCACGCCAGCGCCGGCAGACACCTCAGCTCCGGCGCTGACGACACCGGCTGAGATCCTCACCGAAGCACCGCTTCCACCCGAACTCACACTCGTCGGTTGGCTGAGCGGGAACGACGTGAATCTCTTGTGGGCGGTGGTCGCAGGTTTCGGAGTCTTCTTCTATCTGATGGGTGTCCGTCGCCTGCGGCAACGCGGCGAGGGGTGGAGCGGCCTGCGCACGTTCGCCTGGATCAGCGGGATGGTGCTGCTGGCTTGGGTGAACGGTGGGGCGGTCGCTGTCTACTCCGACTACCTCCACAGCGTCGACGCGGCGGGACGGATGCTCATGCTCCTCGTGGTTCCCTCCCTCCTCGTGTTTGGCGCGCCATATCGCCTGGCATTGGAGGGAATCACCAACCGCACCGATGGGAGTCGTGGAATCCGCGAGTGGCTGCAAGCAGGGGAGCGCTCGCGGATCGTCCTCTTCCTGCGCCACCCCATAGTCGCGATGTGCACGTTCGCTTTTATCGTGTGGGGCGTATCCGCCACTGGCCTCTTGCGCGATTCCCTCGCCGATCCCTTGGTGCATGAATTGCGCGTCGTCGCGCTGCTCGTAGCGGGAAGCTTGGTGACCGCTGCGATCCTCCGTCCTGCCGGCACATATCCCCGGCGGATGCGTGTGGTTGTCGTGTTCGGATCGGCTGCCGCGCTGGCGAGTGTAGGCAGTTGGGTGCTGCTTCAGAGCGGCCTGATTGCTGCGAGCTGGTTCGGGGCGATGGGTCGTCAATGGGGCCTGGAGCCGATGGCGGACCAACAAGCAGCCGGCATGGTGATCCTGCTCTCGGCGCCGATGCTGCTCCTCTTCGGCCTCAGCGTCGACTACATACTCAGCGGGCACTCCACTCGCTCACCACAGGAGGTCGACCGACCCCTCCACTCCACTCGAAAGGCCATCTCATGACATCCGTCTCCACCCGAATCCGCCGCGTGAGCGGAGCCGTATGCGCCGCCGCTGTCGCAATCGTGCTGCTGACCGCAACCCCAGCCTCCGCACATGACAATCTCACCGACGCTGTGCCATCGGCGGGCGAGACAGTCACCAACCTCGACACAGTCGCACTGACTTTCAGCGGGGAGCTCATCGACTTCAGCCAGACGAGCTTCGCCCAGGTGCAGGGCCCCGACGGGCTCTTCTACGAGTCGTCGTGCTCCACCATCGAACTCAACGTGCTCACCACCCCCGTCGCCCTCGGAGCGTCGGGCACCTACACGGTGCTCTGGAACGCTGTGTCCAGCGACGGGCACCCCATCTCCGAGTCATACCAGTTCGACTACGCAGCGGATCCGACGGCGACCGTCGCACTCGGTTGGGACGCACCGGCGTGCGGGAACGAAGGCACCCGTACTCAACCAGGAGCAGCGCTGACCAGTACCCCGATGCCGACCGACGCCACCAACTCGGCGGCGCCCACACAAGATACCGACCGAGAGCCGCGCGCTGACGGGGCAGATGAGAGCGTCGTGGCCCTGGCGGTCGTCGGAGGCGTCGTCGTGCTGGGAGTTCTGGCGATGGCGACCGTGCTCGTGGTGCACCGTCGACGCAAGCGCGCGGAGTGACCGAGTGATTACGGCTCATTCAAAGGAAGAAGTAGGAGCGACGATTACAATCGAATCGTGTTCCATTCGATCCGGGTCGCCTGCCACGGGCGGCCGGATCGCAGCCAGATGATAATGCGGCTCATTAGCATCATCGGGCTCACACTCCTCCTGATCTTCGCCGTCGGCGCAGCCGAGCACGGAAGTGCCGATGTCACCACGGCGTCAACTACCGCCAGCACGTCGCTCGACGCCGATGAATCAGGCGCTGACGCAGCCGCTGCGGCACCCGCAGGCGTCGTGATACAGCTCGCCACGGGCGCTGCACAAGTAGACCCGGTCACGGGCGCTGTGCTGTGCGTCCTCGGTCTTCTCTGCGGACTCGTCGCAGCGGTCATGCTCTATCGGCTGCTCTGGCGCACGACAGCCGTGGTCGTGGAGACCCACGCGGCTCAGCCGCGAACGAGCGCCGCTCCGAATAGCATCCCCCTGAGGCGGACGTCGCTGACTCTGGCGACGCTCGGAATCTCCCGGACCTGACCCGTCGAAGCGTCGCGCTTCGCGCGTGCGCATCCCATCGAGCAACCGCTCGACCTTCGACCGTGTCGACAGTCCTTGGAGTACCTGATGAAACCCGCCGTCAAAGCCGGCCTCGCTGCCCTTGCCGTAACCATCGTCCTGATTATCGTCGCGGTAATCGTCGTCATCGTTAACCAGCAGAACACTGCGCCGCCAGAATCCGAGAACGGAAGCTCTACGGCGCAGGTGCTCCGCGAGAACTCGCACGTTCTCGACGACGGGGGAGACGGGTCAGTCACCGTCGTTGAATTCCTCGACTTCGAATGCGAAGCGTGCGGAGCCTTCTACCCCGTGGTCGAAGACCTTCGCGAGCGCTACGACGGCGAGATCACCTATGTCATCCGCTACTTCCCGCTACCGGGTCACCTGAACTCCAGGAATGCCGCGTTCGCGGCCGAAGCGGCTGCGCAGCAGGGACGCCTTGAGGAGATGTACCGCAAGCTCTTCGAGACGCAGGCTCAATGGGGTGAAGCTCAGGAATCGCGGGCGAGCTTGTTCCGAGGCTTCGCTGAGGAGATCGGCCTGGACATGGCCGCTTACGATACCGCGATCTCTGACCCCGCGACGGTCGCACGAGTCGATCTCGACTACAACGACGGTCAGGCACTGGGAGTAAGCGGAACTCCGACGTTCTTCGTGAACGGCGATGCCATCACACTCGAGCGCTACGACGACCTCGAGAACGCGATCCTCTCAGCGGGCAAGGGAACATGACACTCCTAGGCCTCTCTCATCGTCGAGTCATCATCGTCGGCTCCGGCCACGCCGGTCTCTCCGTCGCCGCCGAACTCTCGCGTTCGGGCCTGAAGCCGCAACGGGACTTCGCCGTCATCGACAGCAATCCTGACGGGCGTCGTTCGTGGGCGTTCCGCTGGTCGTCGATGACACTCCTGACAGAGGCCGGGCGGAGCACGGTCGCCGGCCGGCATCTCACAGGCGACCCCTATCGACGCCCGTCACCGCGAGAGCTTGAACAGCATCTTCTCGACGTCGAGGCCGCCTTAGGCCTCACGACGCTGTGGGGCATCAGAGCGACAGGCGTGGACCGTCTGGGGGACGGATCCACTCTGCTTCTGTCAACGAACGAAGGGCCGGTACAGACGCGCAACATCGTCTGCGCCACCGGGTCCGCGGCTCGACCTCGGATCCCGAACTGGGCGGTAGACGCCGCGGTAACGGGGATCATGGTTCATAGCGCCGACTATCGCGGACCGAGCCAGATTCCCAGCGGTGACGTGCTGGTCGTCGGAGCCGGCCACAGCGGCCAAGAGATCGCGCGCGAGCTCAGTCGCACGCACCGCGTCACGCTGTCGTCCCAGCCGTCGGCGGTCTCCGCAGTTCGACCGGCACGACGCGGCGTCGGGCGGCGTCGGGCAAAAGCGCGAGGTGGGGCAGCTCTCGCACTGGATCCGGAATGGGAACAACTCGGCATCGAGGTGCTGCCTGCGGCCATCGCCGCAGACGGAGCACACATCGTCTTCGACGATGGTCGTCGTATCGTTCCGCAGTCCATCATCTACGCGACCGGATACCTGCCCGCGGACGGCTGGCTTCCCCGTCCGGTACTCGATGCCACGTCCAGTCGCCGGAAGCGCGGGACTACGAGCGTCCCAGGTCTGTTCGTCGTCGGCATGCCGAGCCACGGTAGCCAGGATTCAGACACCTTCGACGGGGCACGCCGTGACGCGATCTCGATTGCACGCCACATCATGAAGCGCCCCTGAATACGTTCGTCCGAAATACACCGACCGAAACGAGGATCACACATGAGACATCCGATGGCCACGACGAAACATGCGTGGGGTGCCGTCGCGTGTGCGTTGCTGATCCTCGCGACGGTCCTGCTGGTTTCGCCTTCGGTTTCAGCGTCCGCAGTTGGGGACGTCGCACCAGTTACCGCGTCCCCCACTCCGGAACAGAGTTCAACGCCGTCGCCTTCGCCGTCGCCCGAAGAGACAGAGTCGGACAAGGACCGTCATCAAAGGCAGAACGGAGAGCGGCCGGTGGAACGAGACGATCTCGGGTTCCTCGGCATCCTGTTCGTCATCGGCATGGGGTTCGTTCTCGTAGCGGGCGCTGTCGGTGTCGCGTTCGCCGGGTGGAAGCGCCGCCGGCGCGACCGAGCAGCGGCCGACACGGAAGGAGGCGCGTGATCATGAGTGCGCGCGTGCCGAAGCTCGCCATCGCGTTCGCCGTCGCCGGTGCGACCGTCATCATCGACCAAGTGTCGAAGGCGGTCGCCTTGGCGCAACTGAGTACCACGGAGCGCATTCCGCTACTGGGAGACCTCTTCGGGCTGCAACTGGCGTTCAACCCGGGTGCCATCCTGTCGTTCGGTTCCAGCGCGACTCCGCTGCTGACCGCAGTCGGAATCGCAGCGACGGTCGTGCTCATCAGGAGCGCAATCCGATCCCGTACCACGTGGTGGGCGGTCGGTATCGGGTTCATTCTCGGGGGAGCCATCGGCAACGTCCTGGACCGTCTCTTCGCACCCCCTGCGTTCGGCCGCGGGTACGTCACCGACTTCCTCGCCTACTCGGACCTCTTCATCGGCAATCTGGCGGACGTGGCGCTGGGGGTCGGTGCCGTCGTGCTGGTCGTCGGGCTACTTCGGCGCCGCCGTGGTCCAGAGGACGACGTCGTCACGCCTCCCGCTTCGATGCCACAGGACATGAGCGAAGGATGGGGACGCTCATGACACAGAAGAAGCGGACCCCTTCCACCTATCAGCGGAACGCTCTTGCTCCGAGTCTGCTCGCAGCCGCGGTGCTGTTCCTCGCCCCCGTGCTGCTGGCGAGTGACTGGGCCTCGGTCATCCTCTACGTCACGTCGATCCTCGCGGTCATCGTCGGATGGTTCGCCGTGCAAGCGCGCCACTGGTGGTGGATCCCGGTGTTCATCGCCATCGCCGTCCTGTGGAATCCCGTCATGCCCTTCCCGTTCGCCGGACCGGTCTGGACCGGAATCCAGCCCGCGGCAGCAGTCGTCTTCCTGGTAGCGGGAAGCCTTATCAAGTTCCCCCGACCCTGATGTCGGCACTCATCGCTCAGCTCATCGACAGGCCGGAGGGGGCCCGTCGATGACTCCGTGGATCCCCGACGTCGCGCCCACCTTCCCTGACTACTTCGCCGTGGTTCCGGGGGCGCTTCCGGTGCTGCCGGTGGTCGCTGGGCTGCTTGCACTTCTCTACATGGTCGGGGCCGTTCGCATGTGGACGCACGGTCGACGCTGGTCCATCTGGCGTACGTTCAGCTTCCTCAGCGGCTGCGCGCTCCTGGCTGGGACGACCGGTCTCGCCGTGGAGAATTACGGCTACGCGTTGATGTCGGTGTTCATGTTCCAGCAGCTCACTCTGATGATGGCGATTCCGCCGCTACTCATCCTGGGATCTCCGGGCACCTTGCTGCTCCGCGCCACCCCGCACGTAGGGCTGGGGCGTAGGGCACTCGCCGTCGCCCACGCGGGGCTGCGCAGCAGACTCGCGCGCTGGGCTCTGAGCCCATGGGCGGCGCTCCCTCTCTATCTGGCCGCGTTCTACGGCCTGTACCTCGCGGGGTTCGCAGACTCCCTCCTGAGCTCGACCGCGGGACACATCGCCCTCGAGGTGGCGTTCCTCGGCGCGGGCATCATCTTCACAATCCCCATCCTGAGCTCCGACCCGCTACCCGTTCGCCTCAGTCACGGCGGCCGCGCCCTCGATGTGTTCGCCGAAGCCGCGCTGCACGCCTTCTTCGGAGTGTTCCTCATGATGGCCACCACCATGCTCATCACCCACTTCGTCGCGCCCACGCAGGCCATGGGACTCGACCCCATCGAAGACCAGCGGCTCGCCGGCGGACTCGCCTGGTCGTACGGCGAGGCCCCCACGCTCCTGATGCTGATCTACGTCATGCACCGATGGTTCCGGGAGGACACCGCACGATCCAAGGCACAGGACCGGTACGTAGACATGTACGGATCATCCGAGCTGGATGAGTACAACGCGTACCTCCAGAAACTCCGCGAGCGGGACGCCTGAGCAATGCCGACGACACTCCACTCCACGCCGACGTCTGAGGCCCGAACGACGCACACTGATCTCACGCGACCACTCGTCGGTGTATGGGTCGCCGTTCCACTGTCGGCGGTCGGTGGACTCGCCATGGACCTCGCGACCCCCGAGGTCAGTTGGTGGCCCCTCGCGTTCGTCAGCGTCGTCCTCACCTTGGTTGCGACCGTCGGACGTAGCGTCGGCGGAGCGCTGCTCGTCGGTCTCGCGTTCGGTGTCACGTTCTACGCGCTTCACCTCGATTGGGTTGGTCAGTTCCTCGGGCCGTTGCCACGCATCGCGTTGTCGGGGCTGCAGGCTCTCCTGTTCGGGCTCGGTGCGGTTCCCATAGCGCTGGCATACCGATGGACGAGCCGCTTCCGTGGCCGTCGTGTCTGGCAAATCGTCGCCGTACCCGCACTGGTCGGCGGGTTGTGGGTTGCCCGCGAGATCGTGCTCGGATCGTGGCCGTACGGCGGGTTCCCCTGGGTGCGACTCGGGATGACGCAGGTAGAGAGCCCGTTCCCGGAAGCTACGTCGTGGATCGGTGTGACCGGGCTCTCGCTCACCATCGCGGTCATCGCTGCGAGCATCGTGCAGTGGCTTCGTATCGGGTTGCGCGCAGTGTCCGTTCTGACGCCCGCTGTCGTCCTGGTTTTCGGACTCAGTGTGACACCGCAATATGCGACGACAGGCGCGGGCACATTCGCGGTTGGGTGGGTCCAAGGCAACGGTCCCTCAGGCTACTTCGACGGTAGAGCCTCGGGTGACCTGCTCAAAGCACAGGTCGAGGCATCGGAACCGATTCTCGACCGGAACATGGACGTGCTCGTTTGGCCCGAAGGATCGGCGGAGTTCGACCCGTTCCGCAACCGACAGGCCGCCTCTGAACTGAATCGGATCGTGTCCCGGACGGGGGCGCCGCTTCTGGCGAACGCGGCGACGGCACGAGGCGATGAGACGTTCAACACCTCCTTCCTGTGGACGGCAAACCCCGGCAGCTCTCAAGTCCACGACAAGGTCAATCCCGTCCCATTCGGCGAGTACGTCCCCGACCGATGGTTGTACGAGCGCCTTGCCCCCGACCTCGTCGGGCTGATCCAGCGCGAGTACACTGCCGGCACGAACCCACCCGTCGTGACCGTCGGCGAGACCGACATCGGTCTCGCGATCTGCTTCGACGTGATCTTCGACGACGTGATCCGTGCCGCTGCTGAGCAGGATGTGAAGCTCTACATCTTCCAAACCAACAACGCGGACTTCCGCGGCTCCGACGAGAACCTTCAGCAACTGGCCTTTGCCCGGATGCGTGCCATCCAGACCGGTAAGAGCGTGGTGAACGTTTCCACTGTGGGCACCAGTCAAGTCATAGCCCCGGACGGCGCGATCCTCGACACAGCAGGCGTCGACACGGTCGCTGCCGCAATCACGGATGTGCCGCTCCGCTCAGGCATCGCACCAGGCATCCTCGCGGAGAAGTGGCTCGCGTTGAGCGCGCCATTGCTCGCGTTCGGAAGCCTCGCAACACTTGCCCTCATCGTTCGACGTGCATCGTCGAACGGCCCAGACTCGACCCCCGAACCCGAATCCGGAGGCCCGAACCGTGACCACACATGACCCTCTCGAGCCGAACATTCGACCGGAGCCGCTTCTCACGCGGTCGGAGCTTCGACGCCGAGAGACCGCGTCGACAGCCCCGACTCCGCCAGTCACCCGCTCCGAACTTCGGCGCAGGCGCGAGGCCCTGTCCCATCCGCCGATTCCACCAATCAGTGCATCCGACCATCGACCTCGTGACGAGGGCATTCCGAGCCGAGAGCACGACGTGCGGACTCCGGCGAAGACGGTGAACACGACTCCATCCACCACCCCCACGGAGCAGGACGCTCGACGCGTTGCAAAACCTGCTCCTGCGAGGTCCATCGGGCGGCGAATCGGGAGAACGCTCATCGTGGTGGGCACATTGACCGTCGCTTCCTCGTTCATGGTCGGCATGACGATCCCGGCCGAGACCGTCGCGGCGGCCAGGACGGATACCACGGCGCGGTTCGCGCCCTCCGAGAGCGACGGATCCGCCGCCGATAGTGACATTCAGGCGTTTGTCGTGCCGGAGGATGCTGCGGCGGAGGACCTTGGTCGGTCGAACGGCTTCAGCGTGACGTCTGTCCCGCAGCTCGCGGCGGCAGCAGGAATCCGTTACTTCAGCGGATCCCTGCTGCTCGATCCCGATGCTGAGGTGCAGTGGCCGTTCCCGGTCAGCGTGCCCACGTCGTCGAGTTTCGGGCCCAGGTGGGGGCGAATGCATGAAGGCGCCGACTTCACACCAGGTGAGGGAGCTCAGATCCGCGCCGTGGCCGGCGGAACGGTCCGCATCGCGACCGAGAACGGCGGGGCGTTCGGGGTCACGGTCTACATTGAGAGCAAGATCGACGGGCAGACGGTATTCAGCCGCTACGCGCACATGTTGCGCGGCTCCCTCGGAGTTCGTGAGGGGGAGAGTGTCTCCGTCGGCGAAGTCGTCGGACGAGTCGGCAACACCGGACGCAGTTTTGGTGCGCACTTGCACCTTGAAGTGTCGAC
>ERZ501024.167-NODE-167-length-14176-cov-3.986191_pt1 | contig 14176 bp, 12 predicted proteins | sample MGYA00248893_ERZ501024 | MGnify/ENA primary metagenome ERZ501024 (study PRJEB25958, sample SAMN03398501) | human skin metagenome | study: EMG produced TPA metagenomics assembly of the Human Skin Microbiome Metagenome (human skin metagenome) data set. | reverse complement strand
GCTGGGCCCCTGAGCCGTACCCCTGGGCCCCTGCGCCGTAACCCTGGGCCCCTGCGCCGCCACCCTGGGTCCCTGAGCCTGTCGAAGGGTCCATCCGCACATCCAACTGCACGGGGATGGGGGAGCGGCTGGCGAGCGCCGACAGTGCGGCATCCAGGCCGCGGTCGTCGAGCACCGACGCGTGGATGCCCCGCGCGAGCTGCCGCAGCTCGGTGATCGCCGCCTTCGTTGAGGTGTGCGCCTCGGAGATGAGCTCCTTCGCGGCGTCGGGGTCGGTGTCGATCTTCTGCTGGGCGAGCCCCAGCGTCATCCCGACGGAGACGAGCCGCGGCTGGACGCCGTCGTGCAGGTCGCGTTCGATCCGGGTCCGTTCCAGGTCGGCTGCGCGGACCGCTCCCTCTCGCTGGGCGGTGGATGCCCGCACGCGTTCGGTGAGCTCGACCTCCCGAGCCCGGGCGACGATCGCCAGTGCGAGCGTCCGAGCCAGGAGCGCGAGGCCGATGATGCCGGCCGCCGAGGCGAGCGCGCCGAGGATGCCGATCAGGGGCGCCCAGGACACCGGGATCTGCCCGCCGCCGAAGGGGCCGATGATCGTCTCGGCCGACGTCAGCGGGGCGAAGGCGATGAAGATCGACCAGAGGAAGGCCCAGAACAGCCGGAGCACGACGAACCCGAGGACGGCGGTGATGGCGAAGTTCGCGACCGCCCGCCACATCCGCCCGTCGATGGCCTGCCGCCCGAGGGAGCGGAGCCAACCGCCGAAGCCGGGCCGGTCCCGCGGCTGGAGCCGGAGCGGGGTGTTCGGCACCCGGTACACGCCCGCGACGCGGGCGATCTCGAACCAGCCGACGCCGAAGAGCGCGTACACGAGGCCCACGAGCACCACGATGCCGACGCCGAAGACGAAGAGGAGGCCGAGCCCGGTGCCGAGGAGCCCGCCGAGCATGCCGAAGATGGCGCCCCCGATCACCCCGACTCCGGCGAGATGCAGGATCGTGAGCGGGATGCGCAGCGGCGGCCTCCCGGTCGCAGCGGCCCCGGGGGTCGCAGTCTGTGTGGTCATGCTTCCACGGTAGGGCCGCCGCACGACCGCGCCCACCGAGTCAGCCGGACACTCCCGTTCGGGTTTTCCCTACTCCGCCGAAACCCCGCCCTATCGCCGAAACCCCGGCCTGCATCGGTGCGCAGGCCGGGGTTTCGGCGGAAAGACGGGGTGTCGAGCCTCAGTTCGACATGAAGCCGACGAGCAGCCCTCCCGTGACCTTCACGGCCAGGTTGTAGATGCCCGCGATCACCGCGCCGAGCACCGTGAACACGATGAGGTTGAGGATCGCGACGACGGCGGCGAACGCCATGACCTGCGGCAGCCCCACCAGCTCTGACAGCGGGATGGCGCCGTCGGTGAAGCTGCGCACGAACTCGTCGGCCGTGGACATGATGCCGGTGGCCTGCAGCACGAGGAAGATGAGGAAGAACGACACCATCGTGACGACGGCCAGCGCGACCGCTCCCAGGAAGGAGAGCTTCACGGCGGACCAGAAGTCGACGTAGACGAGGCGCAGACGGACCTGCTTACCGCCGGTCTTCCGTGTCGACTTCTTCGCCAGCTTGTCGGCCACTGTGCTCATGCGTCTGTATCCTCGGGTGTCTCAGTCGTCTGGGGGGCCTCGGCATCGGCATCCGGCTCAGTCTCTTCTTCGGTGAGACCACGCTCACCGTTCCGGGCGATGGCGAGGATGCGGTCAGCCTCCGTCGTGCGGGCGAACACCACTCCCATGGTGTCGCGACCCTTGGCGGGGACCTCGGCCACGGCAGAGCGTACCACCTTGCCGCTGGACAGAACCACCAAGACCTCGTCGTCCTCGGACACGATCAGACCGCCCGCAAGAGTGCCCCGATCGTCGTTCAACTTGGCGACCTTGATGCCGTATCCGCCGCGTCCCTGGACGCGGTACTCCTCGACGGCAGTGCGCTTGGCGTAGCCCCCGTCGGTGACGACGAACACATACTTGCCGGGTGCGGCGACCGAGGCGGACAGCAGGCTGTCGCCCTCGCGGAACTTCATGCCCTTCACACCGGCGGTAGCGCGACCCATCGGGCGCAGCGCCTCATCGGTCGCCTGGAACCGCACCGACATGCCCTTGCGGCTGATGAGGAGGATGTCGTCCTCGGCGTTCACGAGCAGCGCGCTGACCAGTTCGTCCTCGTCGTTCAGCCGGATCGCGATCACGCCGCCCTGGCGGTTGGTGTCGTAGTTGTCGAGACGGGTCTTCTTGACCAGGCCCTCGCGGGTGGCGAGGACGAGGTAGTCGGCCACGGCGTAGTCGCGGATGTCGAGGACCTGTGCGATGCTCTCGTCCGGCTGCAGCGCGAGGAGGTTCGCGACGTGCGTGCCCTTGGCGTCACGCCCGGCCTCCGGCACCTCGTACGTCTTCGCGCGGTAGACCCGGCCCTTGTCGGTGAAGAACAGCAGCCAGTGATGGGTCGTCGTGACGAAGAAGTGCTCGACGATGTCGTCAGCGCGCAGCTGGGCGCCCTTGACGCCCTTGCCGCCGCGGTGCTGGGAGCGGTAGTTGTCGCTGCGCGTGCGCTTGATGTAGCCCTCGCGCGTGACGGTGACGACCATCTCCTCTTCCGCGATGAGGTCTTCCATCGACACGTCGCCGTCGAAGCCGTGCAGGATGTGCGTGCGCCGCTCGTCCCCGAACCGGTCGACGATCGCGGTGAGCTCCTCGCGGATGATCGTCCGCTGCCGGCCCTCATCGGCGAGGATCGCCTTGTAGTCCGCGATGAGCGCCTCGAGCTCGTTGGCCTGGTCGATGATCTTCTGACGCTCCAGCGCGGCGAGGCGACGGAGCTGCATCTGCAGGATGGCATCGGCCTGGATCTCGTCGATGTCGAGGAGCTTCTGCAGACCCTCGTTCGCATCTTGGGTCGTCTGGGAACGGCGGATGAGCGCGATCACCTCGTCGAGCGCGTCGAGCGCCTTCAGATAGCCGCGCAGGATGTGCATGCGCTTCTCGGCCTCGTTCAGCCGGAACTGCGTCCGTCGCACGATGACGTCGATCTGGTGGGCGATCCAGTTCGAGATGAAGCCGTCGATCGCGAGCGTCCGGGGCACGCCGTCGACGATCGCGAGCATGTTCGCGCCGAAGTTCTCCTGCAGCTGCGTGTGCTTGTAGAGGTTGTTCAGCACCACCTTCGCCACGGCATCGCGCTTGAGCACGACCACGAGGCGCTGACCCGTGCGGTCCGAGGACTCGTCGCGGATGTCGGCGATGCCGGTGATCTTGCCGTCGCGCGCGAGGTCGCCGATCTTGACGGCCACGTTGTCCGGGTTCACCTGGTACGGCAGCTCGGTGATGACCAGGCAGGTCCGCCCTTGGATCTCTTCGACGTTGACGACCGCGCGCATCGTGATCGAGCCGCGGCCGGTGCGGTACGCCTCGTGGATGCCCTTCGTGCCGAGGATCTGCGCGCCGGTCGGGAAGTCCGGTCCGGGGATGCGCTGGATCAGCCCGTCGAGCAGCTGCTCCCGGGGGAGGTCCGGATTGTCCAGCGCCCAGAGCGCGGCATCGGACACCTCGCGGAGGTTATGCGGCGGGATGTTGGTCGCCATGCCGACCGCGATGCCGACCGAGCCGTTGACGAGGAGGTTCGGGAACCGGGACGGCAGAACCGTCGGCTCCTGGGTCTGGCCGTCGTAGTTGTCGGCGAAGTCGACGGTGTCCTCTTCGATGTCGCGCACCATCTCGAGCGCGAGCGGGGCCATCTTCGTCTCGGTGTACCGCGGTGCCGCCGCGCCCATGTTGCCGGGCGAGCCGAAGTTGCCCTGACCGAGAGCGAGCGGGTACCGGAGCGACCACGGCTGCACGAGACGGACGAGCGCGTCGTAGATCGCCGAGTCGCCGTGCGGGTGGTACTGACCCATGACCTCGCCGACGACGCGGGCGCACTTGGAGAACGACTTGTCGGGGCGGAACCCACCGTCGTACATGCCGTAGATCACGCGCCGGTGCACCGGCTTGAGACCGTCGCGCACATCGGGCAGAGCACGGCCGACGATGACCGCCATGGCGTAGTCGAGATAGCTGCGCTGCATCTCCGACTGCAGATCGACCTGGTCGATCTTGCCGTGCTCGTGGCCCTCGGTGATGTCGGGGCGTTCTTCGTCAGTCATGTGTCTTTCCTGGTTGGCTGAGCTTGTCGAGGCGTCGGATCCCCTGGCACACGCTCAGGGACCCCGCGGTGATCAGATGTCGAGGAACCGGACGTCCTTGGCGTTGCGCTGGATGAAGCTCCGACGCGATTCCACGTCCTCGCCCATCAGCACGCTGAAGATCTCGTCCGCGGCGGCGGCGTCCTCGATCGTCACCTGGCGGAGCGTCCGGGTGGTGTGGTCCATCGTGGTCTCCCAGAGCTCCTTGGCGTTCATCTCGCCGAGACCCTTGTAGCGCTGGATGCCGGCGTCCTTCGGGATGCGCTTGCCGTTCTCCAGCCCGTAGGCCAGCAGCGCGTCGCGCTCGGCGTCGCTGAACACGTACTCGTGCGCCGCGTTCGACCACTTGAGGCGGTAGAGCGGGGGCATCGCGAGGTACACGAAGCCGGCCTCGATGAGTCCGCGCATGTAGCGGAACAGCAGCGTGAGCAGCAGGGTGGTGATGTGCTGGCCGTCGACGTCGGCATCGGCCATCAGCACGATCTTGTGATATCGCGCTTTCTCGATGTCGAACTCCTCACCGATGCCCGTGCCGAAGGCCTGGATCATCGCCTGGACTTCCTTGTTGCCGAGCGCCTTGTCGAGACGCGCGCGCTCGACGTTGAGGATCTTGCCGCGCAGCGCGAGGATCGCCTGCGTGTGCGGGTCGCGACCCTGCACCGCGGAACCGCCGGCCGAGTCGCCCTCCACGAGGAAGATCTCGCTGATCGACGGGTCCTTGCTCGTGCAGTCCTTGAGCTTGTCGGGCATCGCCGCCGACTCGAAGACGCTCTTGCGTCGAGCCGTCTCGCGCGCCTTGCGGGCGGCGAGGCGTGCCGTCGCCGCGTCGATCGCCTTGCGGATGACGTTCTTCGCCTGGGTCGGGTTGCGGTCGAACCAGTCGCCGAGCTGATCGCCGACGACCTTCTGCACGAAGGCCTTCGCCTCGGTGTTGCCGAGCTTGGTCTTGGTCTGACCCTCGAATTGCGGCTCGCCGAGCTTGATCGAGATGACGGCGGTCAGCCCCTCACGCACGTCGTCGCCGGAGAGGTTGTCGTCCTTCTCCTTGAGGAGGTTGTTCGCACGGGCGTAGCGGTTGACGAGCGTGGTGAGCGCCGCCCGGAAGCCCTCCTCGTGCGTGCCGCCCTCGTGCGTGTTGATCGTGTTCGCGTAGGTGAACACGTTCTCCGTGTAGGAGGTGGTCCACTGCATCGCGACCTCGAGCGAGATCTTGCGCGCCGTGTCCTCCGACTCGAAGGCGATGATCTCCTCGTTGACGACCTCGGCGTGACGCACCTTGTTCAGGTACTCGACGTAGTCGACCAGACCGCGCTCGTAGAAGAAGACGTCGCTCGGCTGCTTCGTGACCGCCTGGCCGTCCTCCTCCGTCTCGTACGCCGACTCCGGCCGCTCGTCGGACAGCTCGATGCGCAGTCCCTTGTTGAGGAACGCCATCTGCTGGAACCGGGTGCGGAGCGTGTCGTAGTCGAACTCGACCGTCTCCTGGAAGATCTCTGCGTCCGGCCAGAACGTGATGCTCGTCCCGGTCTCCTCGGTGGCCTCGCCCTTCTCGAGCTTCTGCTGCGGGACGCCGCCCTCGGCGAAGCTGTGCCGCCAGACGAAGCCCTTCTGCTTGACCTCCACGTCGAAGCGGGTCGACAGCGCGTTCACGACCGAGGAACCGACGCCGTGCAGACCGCCGGAGACGGCGTAGGCGCCGCCGCCGAACTTGCCGCCCGCGTGCAGGATCGTGAGCACGACCTCGACCGTGGACTTCGACGGGTCGGAGGAGTGCGGGTCGACGGGGATGCCGCGGCCGTTGTCGACCACGCGCACGCCACCGTCGGCGAGAAGGGTGACGAGGATCGTGTCGGCGTAGCCGGCCAGCGCCTCATCGACGGAGTTGTCGACGATCTCGTAGACGAGGTGGTGCAGTCCGCGGGGTCCGGTCGAGCCGATGTACATGCCGGGGCGCTTGCGCACGGCCTCGAGTCCTTCGAGGATCTGGATCGAGTCGGCGCCGTACTCACCGGGCTGCTGCTTCTTCGGTGCGGGTGCCGCCGATTCTCCGGCCTGTGAGCCCGACGAAGCGTCGTTGTTCGGTTCCGTCTCGTCAGCAGGGGATTCAGGCGTCATCAGAGGGCATTCTCCAGATCGATATCTCGAACTCCCATTCTAGCGGGGTTTCGAGTCGAAATGCCGCTCAACGGCCGCGTGTGGCCCTCTGAGCGTTTCGGACCCCTTGCATGGTGCCCTACCCGTAGGTATCGCGCGGGCCCCGCCCTGGAACGGCTCTGGGACCCCATTTCCATGAGGGGACGTCCGGTCCGATGAAGCGGAGGTTCTCCACCCCCGCCTCCGGATACCGTCGTCCGATCTCGGTGAGGATGGTCGCACGCATGAACTGCAGGTTCTTCGCCCACGCCGTCGAATCGCACTTCACAGTGAGCAGCCCGCGCTCGAGTGACACCGGTTCCGAGTGCTTCGCGGTGTCCGCCCCTGCGAGGTCGGCCCACTGGCGGACGAGGTCTTCCCGGGCGAGCGTCGTCTCCCACCCGGACTCTCGGCTGAGGGTGTCGAGGACGGCACCGAGGCTGCCCGGATCGCGCCCGGGGGTGAACGGCGTGTTGTCGTCGTCGACGGTGATCCGTCGCTTGCGCTTCCAGTTCTTGGCGCTCGGCTGGAGTCCCCGCAGTCGCAGGTAGGTGGCGACGGTCTCGGGAGCCTCCGGCGCGGCCGCGCTGTCGGTGAGCACATCAGTCATGGCTCGCACGCTCCTCTCCCTGCGATCGGTTCCGTTCATCGCTGATGGTGCCCGCCGCGATACGGACCACGTGAGCGTGGAGCACGTCGGGGATATCCTCCTCCACCGCCGCGGTGACCACCACCTGCTCGTAGCCTGCGGTGAGGGTGGCGAGTCGCTGGCGCCGATCCGCGTCGAGCTCGGCGAAGACGTCGTCGAGGATGAGCACCGGGTCGCCGGCGGGAGACTCGCTGCGCAGGAGCTCTGCGGAGGCGAGACGCAGAGCGAGTGCGACAGACCAGGACTCACCATGCGAGGCGTAGCCCTTCACGGGGAGGTCGCGGACACGCAGCACCAGATCGTCGCGGTGCGGTCCGGTGAGGGTGAGGCCGCGGTCGAGTTCGTTCGATCGCTTCGCGGCGAGGGAGGCGCGGAACATCTCGGCGATGCGACGGGTGTCCCCGCGCACGTCGTCGATAGGAGCGGTACCCTCTGTGCCGTCCCGATCGTCGTCGTCCTCCGGATCGCTGCCGGCGACCGACAGGGCCCAGTCCAGCTGCGGCCGGTGGTCGGCACCCGCGATCGCCGCGTAGGCGTCGGCCACCGGCTGCTGCAGGTCGGCGGCCAACCTCTGCCGCGCCGTGATGATCTCCGATCCGAGGGACACGAGCTTGTCATCCCAGACGTCCAGGGTGCTCAAGGCCTCACCGCGGATGCCGCGCGCCCGCGCCGACTTGAGAAGGGCGTTGCGCTGCTTGAGCACGCGATCGTAATCGGCCAGTACTGCGGCGAGACGCGGGGTGCGCTGGATGAGGAGCTGGTCGGCGAATCGGCGACGGGCCGACGGGTCTCCGCGGACGATCTGGAGGTCTTCCGGCGCGAACAGCACGACGTGCGCGTAGCGGGGAAGCTCGTTGGTCTTCGACGGGGAGCCGTTGATGCGCGCCTTGTTCGAGCCCTGCCGATTGAGCTGCACCTCGACGAGCACACGCCGCTCACCGTGGGAGAGCCGTGCACGGATGACCGCGTAGTCCTGGCCGTCCCGCACCATCGGGGCATCGGATGACACCCGATGCGACCCGAGCGTCGCGAGGAAGACCACGGCCTCGGCGAGATTCGTCTTGCCCTGGCCGTTCCGCCCGACGAGCACGTTCGGCCCGCGATGCAGCGCGAGTTCGGCGGTCGCGTAATTGCGGAAATCGACCAGGCTGAGGTGCTCCACAATCACGGAGCCAGCCTACCTTCCGGCTCGGACACTCCCTCGGGGCCAGAGCTCGCGCTCAGCGCAGGAGCAGGTTGGGCTGCAGCAGGTACTTGAACGAGTCCAGGCCGGCCTGGTCGACCGAGGTCTGGCTGGTGATGAGGACCGGGCTGAGCTTGTTGGCGTTGTCGCTGGAGGTGAACGTGACCCGCACGAACTCGCTCTTGACCGCGCCGAGGGCTTCGATGAGGTACTGCGGGTTGAGTCCCAGGGTCACCTCGTCGCCGCCGGAGAGGATGGCGTCGACCGACTCGGAGGCGCGAGCGTGTTCGCTGCCGGACGCGTCCATCGTGACGCTGTCGGTCGAGAACGTGAAGCGGAGCGGAGCGGCACGGTCGAGCACGAGGGACACGCGACGGACGGCCTCGATGAGATCGGCGGTGTTGACGACGGCGTAGTGGTCGGTCTGCTCAGGGAAGAGGCGGCGGACCGGGGGGAAGTTGCCCTTGATGAGGAGCGAGGTCACGGTCTTGTTGCCGGCGGTGAACGCGATGATCTCGCGGTCCCCGGCTCCCGAGAACGCGATCTGGATCGTGCCGGCGTGACCGAAGGTCTTCCCGACCTCGACAAGGGTGCGCGCGGGGACGAGTGCGGTGGCCTCGACGGCCTCACCATCCCACGGCACGTCGCGGAGCGAGACCCGGTAGCGGTCGGTGGCGACGAGGCTGAGCGTGTGGCCGGTGACCTCGAGCTGGACACCCGTCAGCACGGGAGTCACATCGTCGCGGGATGCCGCGAAGCCGACCTGCGCGATCGCGGTACCGAACTCGTCGGCGGGGACGACGCCGGAGGATCCCGACACCTCGGGGATCGACGGGTATTCCTCGACCGGCATGGCGGCGAGCGTGAAGCGCGCGGAGCCGCAGGTGACGGCGATCCCGCCGTCATCCTCAACGGCGATCTCGATGGGAGCGTTCGGGAGGCGGCTCGCGATGTCCGAGAGCAGACGGCCGTGAACGAGGATCGTGCCCGGGGTCTCCACCGTCGCCTCGATGGTCGTCCTCGCGGAGGCCTCGTAGTCGAAGGCTGAGAGTGTGAGTCCGGAACCGTCGGCCTCGATCAGGACTCCGGCGAGGATCGGCTGCGGATTGCGCTGGGGGAGCAGCTTGACGACGAAGGACACAGCCTCGCTGAAGACATCGCGGTTGACCTGAAACCTCACGGGTGCTCCCTTGTCGTCGAACATGACGGGTCGTCGTCGGGTCCTGCCAGTGCAGGGAATCCCATGCTAGCCCCACAGTCCTGCGCTTCCCTACGCCGGAGGAACTTGTCATGCCTCGGACGGTTCTCCCCACCGTCTGGTGATCGGATCGCACCCTGAATGACTTAACTCCTTAACGGTGTTAACAGTTGTGGATACTGTGGATAACTCGGTGGAAAGCAGACGCGAGTAGGGAACTACAAGCCTGTCACTTGTGGAGACCCTGAGGAATCCGCGGGTGGAGGAGGGTCCGTCGCGGTTCGACCGTCCCGCGGTTATCCACAGGTTTCCCCGATCGACACACATCTGCGACGGCGCGTTCCACGGTCATCCACAAGTTATCCACATGTGCATAGACGCATCTATCCGGCCGTGCGGATGGTCGTGGAACGCCGAGAGGGACGCCGTCCGGGTATCGGATGCGGCGTCCCTCTCGTGGGCGCAGGGCGTCAGCGACGGCCGAGCTGCGTGGTGATCTCGGTCACCTGGTTGTAGATGGAGCGACGCTCTTTCATGAGTTCACTGATCTTCTTGTAGGCATACATGACCGTCGTGTGGTCGCGGTTGCCGAAGAGCTGGCCGATCTTCGGCAGGGAGAGGCTGGTCCGCTCACGACAGAGGTACATGGCGATCTGCCGCGCGGTGGCGATCTGCTGCGAGCGGCTGGAGCCGTAGAGATCGTCGACGGTGAGCTTGAAGTACTGTGCGGTCGCCGTGATGATGTCGGTCGGCGAGATGATGTTGTCCTCGGCCGTGTCGATGATGTCCCGCAGCACGGTCTGGGCGAGGGAGATGTCGAGGGCCGAGCGGTTCAGGCTCGCGAACGCCGAGACGCGGATGAGTGCGCCCTCGAGTTCGCGGATGTTCGAGGACACGACGGTGGCGATGTACTCGAGCACCTCGTCGGGGATGTGCAGGGCTTCGCTCTGCGCCTTCTTGCGCAGGATCGCGATGCGGGTCTCGAGGTCGGGCGCCTGCACATCGGTGATGAGGCCCCACTCGAAGCGGCTGCGCATGCGGTCCTCGAAGCCGGTCAGGTGCTTCGGCGCGACATCGCTCGTGATCACGACCTGCTTGTTGTGATCGTGCAGGGTGTTGAAGGTGTGGAAGAACGCCTCCTGCGTCTCCGCGCGCCCCTGGAGGAACTGGATGTCGTCGATGAGGAGGATGTCCACGTCGCGGTAACGCGCCTGGAATGCGGCACCGCGGTTGTTTGCGATCGAGTTGATGAAGTCGTTCGTGAACTCCTCACTCGACACGTATCGCACCTTGACCCCCGCATAGAGGGACTGCGCGTAGTCGCCGATGGCGTGGAGGAGGTGGGTCTTGCCCAGTCCGGAGTCGCCGTAGATGAAGAGCGGGTTGTAGGCCTTGGCCGGCGCTTCGGCCACCGCGACCGCCGCGGCATGGGCAAACCGGTTGGACTGGCCGATCACGAAGTTGTCGAAGGTGTACTTCGGGTTGAGGCGCGACTCGTGGCGCACGGCCGCGGGCTGCTCCATCGGGGACTCGGCGCGCACCGGTTCCTGCCGACCGAAGTCCGCCACGGCGATGGGGGCGGTGGGCTGCTCGGCCAGTTCGTGGTTCACGACGACCCGGTAGGAGGTGACCTCGTCGCCGATGTGCGCGAGGGCTTCCATGATGGGCAGCCGGAGGCGCTTGTTGATCTGGGCCGCGGTGAGGTCGTTCGGCACCTCGAGGTAGAGCGTCGCCGACATCACGCCGGCCGGTACCGCGAGACTCAGGAACCCCTTGAGCTGGGGGGTGACCCGGTCGTCGGCTTCCAGCAGCTCCTGCACCGTGGTCCAGATCGGGACTTCGGGCTGGGCTGGTGAGGACATGGTGCTCCGGACGATGTTCGGGAAGGGAGCGCGGGAGAGGCTGCCCTGTGGATAACTACGGATGCCCACGCTAGTCATCGTCGTCGGGAACGGCAACCTGCCGCGGAGAATCAAGCCCCGTGGCGGCTCGGTCGCGTGGCCGGGGTTGTGGATAGCTCCTGTGTGGAGCGGAGGCGAGTGCTCTCAGTCGGCGTCGTACTCGCAGCTGACCGTGCCGGAATCCGACGTCTCCTCGACGACCAGCTCGTCGTTCCAGTAGATCTTGCATCCCACCGTCTGATCGTCGCTGTCGGTGGGTGCCGTGATCGTGATCCGGGCCGACGAGTCCGACGTGGTGTACTGCGCGTTCCCGACCGCCGGCCAGGGGAGAGTCCTGGTCTCGGTGTCGCTGCTGAACGTGGCGGTGACTCCGGACTGCGGTCCTGTTCCCTCGAGGAACACCTTGTTCTGCGGCGGTGACCAGAGTCCGAGCAGGAAAAGGACCAGCAGGACGAGGGCGAGGATGAGGGGGGCGACGGCCCCTGCCACTCCGAGACCGGCTGACCGGCGCTCGGCCGACGGGGCCCGTCGTGCACGGAGGCCGAGGGCGATACCGCCGATCGCGGCAGCCGCACCGAGGACGAACACGGGGATCAGCCAAGGATTCTGGAGCGCGTAGTACGGAACGGCCAGGGCGACCAGGAGGATCAGGGAGACAGCGCCCGCGGCGATCGCCGCGGTGGAGAGTGCACGTGATGCCCCGCCGTCACGGGCGAGCTCGGCACCGGAGTCGGAGGAGGGGGTCTGCTGGTCGGTCATCGCGGCCTCTCGCCGGCACGGCACTTTCCGCTCATCGGCGGTCCGGGTAGCATATCGACGGCCTGATGGCGCCCTCGCGAGCGGAGCGGCCGAGAACGGTCGTACGGTAGATTTGCCCTGCGCGCCGCCAAGACGTACCCTTAATCGGTTGACTTATGCCTGTATGGCAGTTCCCTATGTCTCCGGTCGAAGTGAATCCGGTGGCAGCATTCCCGGAGTGATCTCATGAGCAAGCGCACCTTCCAGCCCAACAACCGTCGTCGCGCCAAGAAGCACGGCTTCCGTGCCCGCATGCGCACCCGCGCCGGTCGTGCCATCCTCTCGGCACGCCGCGCGAAGGGCCGCACCGAGCTCTCCGCGTAAGCAGCTGTGCTCGCCCGCCCGTTCCGTTTGACCCGCGGGAGCGACTACCGACTGGTCGTTCGACGCGGATCGCGTTGTGGCGGGGCCCGCGTCCTCACCTCCATGCTGGTGACGGGCGAGAGCAGGGCAGCGCGGTTCGGTTTCATCATCAGCAAGCAGGTGGGCACCGCAGTGGTGCGCAACACCGTCCGTCGGCGACTCAAAGCCGTCTGTGCGGAGGCGTTGCCGCGTGTTCCGCAGGGCACGGATGTCGTCATCCGTGCCCTTCCTGCGTCCGCGACCGCGTCGTACGCCGAACTCCGCAGCGACGTTCATCGCTGCCTGGCTCGGCTCACGCCGGCCGAGGCCGCATCATGACCGCCTTGCCGGCCTCCTCGGTGGGGACCGGGGAGATGCGCGGGCGAGACGTGGTTCGGAGCATCCCACTCCTGCCGCGCAACGCCGTGCTCGCGTTCCTCGCGGGGTACCGCAAGGTGGTCTCGCCGATGTACGGGGACGTGTGTGCGTACTACCCCTCCTGTTCCGCCTACGCTGTAGGTGCGGTGCAGCAGCACGGCGCCGTGCGGGGGGCTCTGCTCTCGGCGTGGCGCATCCTCCGCTGCAACCCCTGGTCTCGCGGAGGCGTCGACGACGTCACACCGCATCGACACTTCCGCTACGACCTGACCGCTCACGGTTTCGTCGTCCCCTCCCGAAAGGACTGATCGGTGGGTCTTGACCTTCTGTTCGCCAGTGCCACCCCCAGCCCGGAACCGGCATCCGGCGGATTCGATCTGCTCGGAACGATTCTGTGGCCGCTGAAGTGGGTCGTCGAGCTCATCCTCGTCGCCTGGCATTGGCTGCTGACGGCCGTCGGTCTTCCTGCGGCCTCGGGCATCACCTGGGTCCTCTCGATCGTGGGCCTCGTGATCGTGGTCCGCGCGGCGCTCATCCCGCTGTTCGTGAAGCAGATCAAGAGCCAGCGGAAGATGATGGAAATCGCTCCTGAACTGCGCAAAGTCCAGGAGAAGTATCGCGGCAAGAAGGATCAGCTCTCTCGTGAGGCGATGAGTCGCGAGACGATGGCGCTGTACAAGAAGCACGGCACGACGCCGATGTCGAGCTGTCTGCCGCTGCTCGTGCAGATGCCGATCTTCTTCTCGCTCTACAGCGTGCTGAGCGACGTCAGCAAGCACGCGACGCAGGGCGTCGGCGGTGTCGGGCTGCTGAGCGCGGAGCTCACGCAGGAGTTCTACGACGCCAAGCTCTTCGGGGTCGCGTCCCTGCACGAGAACCTCGGTAACGCGATCGAGGCCCAGAACGTCACGGCGATCATCATCCTGATCACCCTGGTCGTCCTGATGATCGCGTCGCAGTTCTTCACGCAGCTGCAGATCATCTCGAAGAACCTCTCGCCGGAGGCCAAGACCGGCCAGGCGTACCAGATGCAGAAGATCATGCTTTACGTTCTGCCGCTGGGCTTCATCTTCTCCGGTGTCTTCTTCCCGCTCGGCGTGGTCGTGTACTGGTTCATCTCGAACCTCTGGACCATGGGGCAGCAGTTCCTCGTCATCCGTGAGATGCCGACTCCCGGCTCTGAAGCCGCCAAGGCTCGCGAGGAGCGGCTCGCCCGCAAGGGCAAGGCGATCGACTCCTCCGGCAAGGTCGTCCCGATGGCTGCCTACGAGGCCGAGCAGCAGCGCCTGCTCGAGGAGGCTGAGAAGGCGAAGGCGGCGGCGCCGAAGCGGCAGCAGCCGGTCGGCAAGAAGCGTGCGAAGAAGAAGGGGAACGC
>ERZ501024.166-NODE-166-length-14370-cov-4.834439_pt1 | contig 14370 bp, 13 predicted proteins | sample MGYA00248893_ERZ501024 | MGnify/ENA primary metagenome ERZ501024 (study PRJEB25958, sample SAMN03398501) | human skin metagenome | study: EMG produced TPA metagenomics assembly of the Human Skin Microbiome Metagenome (human skin metagenome) data set. | reverse complement strand
GGCGGTGCGGCGGGCCTCGGCCGCGCGGGCACGGTCGGCGGCGATTTGGGCGCGCACCTGGGCGTCATGGTCGCGGCGCTCCTGCGTGAAGGATCGGGCCGGGGTGCCGTCCTCGCGGGTCCAGTGGGCCAGGCGGGCGCGCATCCATGCGTCGATCCGGCCCATCCCCTGCGCGGCCTGCCAGTGGCGCGTGCCGTCCGGGGTCCAGTCGAGGGCGTGCTGCACGTCGGCCACGGACCACCCGGCGAGGACGAAGGGGCGGATCAGGGCGGCGACATGAGCAGTGGACACATCGCGGGTGTCTGGGGCGTGCTCTTGCAGCGTCATCGCCATCTCGTGAAGGCGAGCCCGCACGGCTTGGCGGGTCAAGTGCCCCCCCTCGTCCTGGGCCACCGTCGCGTGACGTGACCACAGCGGGGCTTTCCGCTGGGCTCGGCAGGTGTGCCATGCGGAGCGCGAAGCGCGACGCCTGTTCATCTCCTGGGCCGCGAAGCGGCTCCGCTCTGAAAACTCGTCCCCGCGCGTGCGCACGTGGTCTTTTTCAAGCCCTACCGGGTTGGGAGAGAAAGTTCCGTCCACAGCCTGCGTTTCGGTGGGGGTCTCGGTGGTGTCGGGGGTCGCACGGGCCAGGGCCTCGGCGGGGGTCAGGGGGATCGTCAGGCCGTGGATCGCGGCGTCGTTCTGGCCCTTGTGGGGGCTGTTCTTGGGCTGGTACTCGGCGGAGCGGGCGGCGGCGACAGTGCAGAGCAGGCCGGCGTCACGAAGGAGAGTGAAGTAGGTCGTGACGCTGCGCTCGGTGACGTGTAGGGCCTCGGCGGCGGCGGCGCGGAGGATCACGAGGGTGCAGACGTTTGCGGTGTTGGTCTCGCGGCGCGCGATGTGCTCGATCAGGGCGTGCATGCGGGCGCGGGCGTCGCGGCGGAGGCCGTCGATCAGCGGGTGGGCCTTGGCTGCGCGCATCCATTCCATGACGTGCACGGCGGGGCGGCAGTCGGTGGGGACGGCTGCAAGCAGGGCGGCGCGGGATCGCTCGGTCTCTCGGATGCGGCGGGTGCGGTAGCGGGGGCGCTCGGGGCGTTCCTCGCGGGCGCGCTGGATCGCGGCTCGGCGGGCGTCGGCGGGATGGGGGTTTGAACGTCCGGCAGGGCTTGGTATCCTAGCCATGTCGGACCCTTGATGTTCTGTTCATCGTCTCTGGGGCTCCGGTATGGGAATCCGCTCTACGTCGCCAAACATTCGGCGGATTCCAGATTTGGAGCGGTGGCCCTCCCTGCAAGGAGGGCCACCGCTTTTTTATGCGGTTTTGCGGGTGTCCTGCTCGAACGGCAGGGCGTCCTTCGGCGTCCACACCTTCCAGCCAGCGGGCACGCCGGTTTCGTCCGGGGTGCCCGCAAGGATCGCCGCCTCCACGACTGCCCAAAGCGGAGCACCAGCGGCGGCTGCGTACTGGTCTGCCAGGGCCTTCACCTCGGGCGTGACCGTGACGTGCATCTGCACGGTCTCGGTGCCTCGGGGGCGGCGGTAGGTGGTTCGCATGGTGCCAACTGTACCTGTACTACTAGAGATGCGTCACGCGCCGCGCCGGGGAAAGTCAATGGTCAGCCTCGCACCGGATCGCGGCAATCACAGGACGCCCCTCGCAACGAGAAAGGGCACAGGGTCAATCGGAGTGCCGTTCACCAATACCTTGAAGTGCAGGTGGCAGGCGGTGCTTTTTCCTGAGCTGCCGACCTCTGCAATCTGCTGCCCTGCCTTCACGGAGTCTCTTCCGAGGACGAAAATGCCGTCGGGCCAGGGGTGCCAGTAGACGGTGCTGAGCCCCCCGCCGTGATCCACGACGACACCGTGACCGCCGTAGTAGTCGCTGCCCACACGGGCCACGGTGCCGTCTGCTGCGGCATAGATTGGGGCTTTGCACTGTGCTCCGAAGTCGGTGGCGTCGTGGAAGTCTCCGAGTGCTGCCGTTACGGGATCGGTGCGGTAGCCGAAGCCGCTGGTGACGGGGCCATTCGTGGGAAGGGTCCAGCCGCTCGCCGTGATTTCGCCCGGTGGGCGTGTAGCGCACCCTGCCGGCTTGTCGGCGGTCTCCGGCGGCAACAGGGGCGGGCTGACAGGACGGGTCTCTGTTGCCTGGCACTGGCTCCGGGCGTCGTCCTCGATGGCCTGGCCGATGCTGGGGACAGCGGCCAGGATGGACATGACCACCCCGACGACGACGGCGACGATGAGCACGGCGGCGATGCCTTTGGCGGACGCTGCTGCTGCCACAGCGAGCCGCACGCCCTGGGCGGCGCGCACGACTACCCGGGCGGCTGCGCCAGGGGCCTGCACAGCTCCCTGGATCAGACCGGCGCGCCGGCCTCCCTGGAACGGAGAGGTGCGCCCGACGACGGCGGCGGCGGGGTTGGTGGTCTTGTTGATGACCTGGCGCAAGAGACCTCCGCGGGCTGCCTTGCCGGGGCGGTGGCGGTCCGTGAGGGTCTGCTTGCGCTGGGAGATGAGGCCGGCGCGTCCGCTGGGGCGGGGGGCGCCCTGGGTCGGCTGCTCGCGACCCTCGGCCCGCACGGTGCGGGCTCCGAATGCGGAGCTGCGCGGGGTGCTCCTGCGCTGGGCTGCTCGCTCGGTGCGGGAGGGGCGCGGCGTGGGGGCCGGCTTCTCCGTGGCCTTGTGTGCGGGCGTCTCCACAGCCCCGGGGCCGGTGCCCTCCTCGGGTTTGGAGCGCAGACCGAACACGGCGGGCCGGTCCCGGCGCTCGGCCGAGACCTCGGGGCGCTCGGTGCGCGCCGGCTTCGGGCCGGCGCTGCCGGGCACACCCTCGGCTCGAGCCTCGGTCTGGGGGCGTGCGCCGAACGGGGCCGGGTGCGTGTGCATGGTCCTCGTCGCTCGGGGCTCGGTCCCCGGGCGGTCGGTGCGGACCGCTCTGGGGCCGGGGGTGCTCGGGCCGGTCTCGGCCCGATCCTCGGCCTGGGGGCGTGCGCCGAACGGGGCCGGGCGCTCGGGGCGCGTCGGCTTCGGGTCGGTGCTGCCGGATCGGGTCTCACCCTGCGGGCGCGCGCCCGTGGTCCTGGTCCCGGTGGTGGTGCCCTCGCGGGGCGTCTCCCCTGCGTCGGTGGCGTCCTCGCGGACGACGGGACGCCGGGAGATGGTGAGGTTGCTCCGCTTGGACCACGCCGTAGTGCCGCCCCGCTGCACGACGCGGCGGGCGTCGGTGCCCGCCGCGTCGTGCAGGTCGGTGGAATCGTCCTGGGAACGGGCCACGCTCCCCGTGACGGTGTGGGCCGTGGACTCGGCCACGTTGGTGGCCGCGCGCCACGTCGCGGAGCTGCGGCGACGGTTCCGCCCGGTCCGCCGGCTTCGGCGGGTGGTCGGCCCCAACGGGGTGCCGTCGTCTAGGTGCTCCTCCTCGTCCCCTCGATAGCCGCCACTCACCAGCGTGGATGCACGCTGGTTCATGCGGAGGTCGCCAAGTCCGCCCTTGACGCCCTCGCCTCCCGTTCGGCGCAGTCCCTCCATGTCGATCAGCTCTCGAATGCGGTGTCGTAGAGCGTGAACAGGGCGTTGTCCGTGGGGATACGCCCGTCCAGCGGGATGATCGAGTTGCCGGCCTTGATAAGCCCCGAGCCGGGCGACGTGTGCGTGAAGTACGCACGCTGTTGCTCGGAGAGCCCCAGCAGGTCGGTGAGGGCGTCGGCGTCGTCGGCGTGCTGGCGCAGCAGCAGCAGGAAGTCCGAGTTGCCGAGCATGAGCGCGGCGGCGTCGTTCCCGCGCAGCTCCTCGACGTTCTGCGTGATGCCGGTCGGGACGCCGCCCCACTTGCGGACGCGCTTCCAGACCTTCAACAGATAGTTCATCGAGTAGTCGTCGCTGAACATCATGTGGAACTCGTCAATCCAGATCCACGTGCGGACGCCTCGGGCACGGTTGGCCGCGATGCGCTTCCAGACCTGATCCAGAATCACCATCATGCCGAACGTCATGAGCGAGCTGGACAGCTTGGAGATGTTCCAGCAGGTCACGCGGTTGGTGATGTCCACGTTGGTCTGATGGGCGAAGGCGTTGAGCGAGCCCACCGTGTAGAGCTCCAACGAGTCCGCCAGGCTGGCCGCGATGCGGCTGTCCGTGTTGGTCAGCAGCTCGGCGCGCAGGTCGGCGAGGGTGGGCTGTTCGCCGCCCTCGTCCGCGAAGCGGGCGTACATGCTCCGCAGGGAGCGGTCCAACATGCCACGCTGGGCGTCGGTGAGGCCGGCCTGCCCGCCGATCAGCGAGCCGAGCATGTCCAGCACGTCCACGCACTTCTGCGTGATGGGGTCGCCGTCCAGGTCGTTGCTGAGGTCGATTTCCAGGGGGTTCAGGCGCACGGGGCTGGTGGCGTCCACGCGGATGACGGTGCCGCCCACGGCCTCGGCCAGCGGCTCATATTCCCGCTCGGGGTCAATGATGATGATTTCGTCATTGGGACGGGAAAGGATCACGTTCATGATTTCGTGCTTCGCGGCGACACCCTTACCGGCACCGGAGCTGCCGAGAATGAATCCGTTGGCGTTCATTCCCTTGGTGCGGTTGATAAGCACGGCGTTTCCGCTGGACGCATTCACGCCGTAGAGCGATCCGCCGGGGTGGAATGCCTCCTGCGTCGTGAAGGGCACGAGGATGGCGGCGGCTCCGGTGGTGAGGGTGCGCTGCAACGGCACGCGGCGCAGACCCAGGGGCAGCTCCGTGGTGAAGGCGTCGAGCTGCATCCAGGTGGTGTGCTCCGCGATGCACGACTGCTTGCGGATGATGGTCTGGGCGCGCTTCACGGCCTGGTCGAGCGCGGCCTCGGTGGGGGCGCTGAGCCCCACGAGGAGCACGGAAGCGAGCACCTTCTGGTTCGAGTCCTGCAACTCCGTGCGGAGCGCGCGAGCGTCGGCCAGGGCCACCTTGAGCTGGTTGGGGATCGCGGCCTCGGGGCTGAGGCGCTGCTTCTCGCCGCGCCGGCGGGCCTCGTTCTCCTCCATTTCCAGCTCCGCGATCTGCCGGTTCACCAGACGGGTGCCCTCGGTCTGCTCGTGCGGTTCCAGGTGGAGGGAAACGGTCACGTCCGCCTTGATGTCCGCGAGGTCGGAAATCAAGTGATCCGAGAGGTAGGGCGGGAAGTCCCGGACCCACAGGGTGCGGTGGAACGTGTCGATCCCGCCGGCGGCGATGACCAACGGGGCGTTCTTGTGCTTGGTCGCGGTAGAGATGGACCACGGCGCGATCACGTCATGCGTGAGCAGCGCCCCCTCCTCGGGCTGGTCGCTGAACGCGGCCTCGTTGAACGTGCTCGGCATGTGCGGGCGGGTCATGTGGCCGAGCACTTTCAGCCGCTCGGCGCGGTTGAGCATCTTGGCCTCGCAGTCCTCCATGCCGCGCAGGGTGGCTGCGGCCTCGGCGGCGACGCGCTGCAACGTGATGGTGGCCGATTCGGCGTCGGGCTCGCGCACGGTCACCGTGAGGTACTTCGTGGTGACGGTGTTGGCGGAACGTCCGGCGATCATCTGCCGGGCGATGGCGTTGAACTCGTCGCGCCAGTGGTCCAGCTCGTCGCCCTGCTTCTCCTTCTCGACCATGCTCGCCACGTCCTCGTCGGCCAGCACACGGTTCACCACGGAGACCTGCAAGCGGGTGCCCCCGCCGAAGCCGTTGATGAACTTTCCCCACTGGTCGATGATGCCGGTCTGCGTGTCCTCGGCGGCGGCGGCGTAGTTGATATCCGAGATGCGGAGGGTGGCGCTCCACTCGTCTGCACCGAGCCAGGCGATGCCGTTGGGGAGCATGGCCTTGTAGCCGAGCACCTGGCGAATGTTCTTGGGCATCTTGCGCTTGCGGCGGGCGTGGTCCTCGCCCACCTTGATCTTCGACAGGGCGATGGCGCTGGCCTCGTCCTTGGCCTTCGCGCCGCCCTTGGCGGTCTTGGGCTTGCGGCGGAACAGGCCACCGATCCCGCCGCGCTTGGCCGGCTGCTCCGCGGCTTCGTCGTCTTCGGCCTGGTCAGCCGGCGCGGTGGGAGCCGCGTCGGATGCCTCGGCGGCGGCGTCCTGCTTCGGGAGCGTGGGGAATGCGATCTGATCGACGTCCTCGAAGTCCTCGGCCGGCTCGGGAACGTCCAGCTCGGGGTGCGTGGTCTGTGCCATAAGAAAGCTCCTTGGAATGACGCTGATAGGCGATGATGTGGGCGAGGTAGGTTTCCGGCATGAGGCCGCGCGGCCTCCACCAGCCATAGACGGCGAAGGGGATGAGGCAGGCCACCATGACGGGCATTGCCGTGTTGGTTGCCTGGGTCCAGTCCTGACCCTGCTGCACGAGAATCCATGCGGTCAGGCCGTAGAGGGCCAGGGAGATGGGGACACCGATGGCAAGGGCGATGAGCTGCCGCCAGGTGCGCCCGAACATGATCTTGGCCTCGAAGGCGGCGGGGTCTCGGTAGACCTTCATTTCCAGGGCCATGAGTCAGTCACCCACCAGGGACTTGGCGATCTGGGACGCGCCGAACATGAGGAATGCCAGCACGAGCGGAGCGACGAAGAACTGTCCGAAGTTCTGGACCACGAACTGCATCATGTTGCCTCCTCCATCGGTGTTGGTGGTGAGCCAGTCGGCCACGATGACCTGATAAAAGCGCAGGGCGATGATGATGACGACTCCGGTAAGGGCCACGGAGGCATATCGCTTGAGGTAGCCGATAGCCATTCCCTTGGTCTCGTCGTGAGCGAAGAAAGCCAGGGGAAGCGACGCAAAAGAAGTCATGATGTAGAGCTGGATAAAGCGGACGAAGATCAGGACGATGGCGAGCACGCCCACGACCTTGGAAACCAAGAAGGGCACGAACAGCACGACGAGCATTCCCAGCTTGTCGGTCAGGGGTGCCGCCTTCACGTCCCCGCCCATCTGGTCACCCAGGTTGGGTGAGGTGGCAGCGGTGCCGCCGCCGACATTGGATGCCCCCACGGCCAGGTCCACAGCGATGCTGTCGATGGCGGCGAGGATGTTGATGGCCTGCTCGGCCACGATGATGACCAGTGCTGCTTTGAGCATGGTCGCGGCGATGATGCGGACGCCGAGCTGGCCGTCCTCCTGAATCTTGGTCGAGTGATGCGAGAGCATCAGCACGATCATGATGGAGAGCACCACGGCGGTGATGGGCTTCACAGCAGTGTTGTGAAGCGCCACCGCCGCCGCATACAGGGACGAGTTGTAGTCCCCGGGTGACTTCATCAGGTCGGAGAAGTTGCCGACGGGTCCGCTCCCGAGCGCGTTGAGCATGTCGATGATGAGCTGATCCATCGGCTCCCCCTCGTGTCTAGGTTGCGGTCAGGTGGATAGGACGTGTCAGGCCACGGCGATGTTGTTGAACAGCTGCGCGGCGGCCACGATCAGGCCGCCGCCGACCACCTGCCATGCGCCAGACTGGATCTGCGGGCCGTTCTGGTCCTTCAGGGCGGTGCCGAGGGCGATGGCCCCCCACACGAGAAGCACGCCGCCGCCGATGGTGGCGAAGGTGACGAAGAGGGTCAGGACGCTGGAAAGCATGAAGGTCTCCTGTGATTGAGAGGTGCGTACCCGTTGTACGCTACTTCTATACTACTCGAAAGGTGCCAAAGTGGAAAGTGTGTGGGAGCATTCCGGTCATGGTCGTTCATGAAGACGCGTTGGCGCAGATCACCCCTCGGCGGTTGGAGCTGCTGCTTGCGTGTGGCGACCTCCCGGCGGAGTTCACGGCATCGGAGCTGCGGGCGCACTTGAAGACGCCCGCCTCCGGCGTCGCGGCGGTCACGAGAGACCTGCGAGGGTTGGAGGCGGGCGGGTGGCTGCTGGCCCATCCGCCCCGGACGCAGAAGCGCCAGGGGCAGACGGTGGTCTACAAGGTCAATCGGAAGTTGGCCGGGCGGGCGTTCCACGATTGGGGCCGGCTGATGGATGACGCGCTCACTTCAACGCCTTCGCCTTCCGCGCCTTGATGGGCCGCTCGCCACGGATCATGACGATGGCCTCGTCCGTGGAGAGCCGGCCCACCTCGTCCGGGGTCATGAGGTCGCGCTTGACGGTGCGCGTGCTACGGCTGCCGCCCTTGGATGCCCCGTAGGACTTGCTGAAATCCTCCTCGATGACGGTCTCGGTGCCGAGCTGCTTGCTGATCCACTCGCGGGTTTCCAGGTCCATCGCGCCCAGGAACAGCACTGAGTCGCAGTTGCCGACGATGGTGGGCCAGTGGTCCTGCCACACGGCCTTGCCCTGGCTCATGGCCTGCACGATCACGCTCACGCTGATGCCACGGGATCGGATGGTGGCGATGACGCGCTCGAAGTTGGGGATCATGCCGAGGTTGGCGAACTCGTCCAGGAAGCAGTGCACGGGCACTTTGAGCCCTCGGGGCTCGGAGTGGTCCGCGATGTAGATGTTCTTCTCGAAGAGGCACTGCCAGAACAGCGCGGCCAGGAAGTTGAAGGTGCCGTGCGTATCCGGCAGCTCCAGGAACAGCGCGGTGGGCTCCATTCCGATCCGGTCGAGGGCGATGGTGTCGCGGCTGATGATCTGCCGGACCTCCCACATGTCCAGCGGAGACAGGCGCACGCCCAGGGAGATGATGATGCTCATTTTCGTCTCGCCCGGTCCCTGCTCGTAGATGCGGTACTGCCGGGTGGCGAAGTCGAGCACGCGCATGGCGCGGGCCTCGATGCGGAGCCGGCGCTCCGCGGCCGCGCGCTCCTCCCCGGTGAGCCCGCTCGGCACGCGCGGCGGGTTCGCGTGGTACTCGGCCACGACCTCGCGCGCAGCCTGCATCTCTAGGTCGACCTCGCTCTGCACCTTCGCCGCCTTGCCCTCGCCGGAGGCCATGAGCTTGTGCAGGTCCACCACGTCGGCCAGGCTCGCCTCGTGGTCTTCGGCCTCGGGCGTGGTGGCCCAGACGTAGGCGATCAGGGCGGTCAGCAGCGCGCGCTCGGCGCGGTCCCAGAACGCATCCTTGCCGGGGCCGTCCTTGCTGCCGGAGGTGTTCATGACGATGCCCTCGGCAAGCTGCGCGATGGAGGTCTCCGGGGCCTCCTCGTTCACGTGCCGCAACGGGTTGAAGCCGTGGCTGTTGCGAAGGTCCACGAGGTTGAACACGCGGACGGCGACGCCGCGCTCGGTCAGGATCGGCTCAGCCTTGGCCCGGATTTCGCCCTTCGGGTCGGTCGTCGCCGTGGAGCACTCCAACGTCGTGATGTTCGGCATGACGTAGCTCCGCGTCTTGCCCGAGCCCGAGCCGCCGATCACGGTCACGTTGTTGTTCCGCTGGGTCTTGTGGCCGTCCACGCTCATGGCGACGCCCTGCGCGAGCTGAATCCGGCGGGCCGGCTGCTTGTCCATGTACTTGGCGAGCTGCTTAGGCGTGGCCCATCCGGCGCTGCCCTGTTCCTCGCCGGGGCGCGTCGGCTTCCTCGACGCGAGGTTGTAGAACACCACCAGCAGCACCGCGACGACGCACACGGCGGCGGTCGTCAGGTCGGTCTCATGCGTGGAGAGGGCCAACGGGTCCGCCTTGACGAACTCCATGAACTCCCCGATGTAGTCCTTCGACGTGCGCCCCTGCGCCAGCAGCGCGCGCACGAACTCGCTGGCCCGGTTGCCAATCCATGCCGCGATGGCGGCACCGATCAGCATCCCGATGATCTTGCCCTTGGTGAGCTTCTGCATGGTGGTCTAGTCCTCCTCCTTGGCGATCAGCGCGAACGGCTGCCGCGATCCTCGACTTCATCGAGCTGCGGGGCTGCGGGCCGGCTGGCCTCCCGTGCCGCGTCCCCGCCGCGTGTCTTGTCCGGTGCGCCCTGAGTCTTGGCCTTCTCGGGGGCGTCCTGGGTGGTGGCCTTGGTGCGCTGCTCCTCGGTCATCAGCTGCGGGAACTTCTGTGCGATGACGCGGTCCACGTCCCGGTCTCGGCCAATCCACTTGGTGATGTGCCCGCCGTCGTCGCGGGGGTCGTGCCGGGTCTCGTAGGCCCGTTCCGGGTCGGCACGGTCCAGGAAGGCGAGCGCGCGATCCTTGGTGATCTGCACGGTGGTCTCCCCCTCCTCGCCCATCTCGACCACGGGGAACGTGACCGGCTCCGGCGTGCGCTGGGGCTGCTCCTCGCGTGCCGGCTGGCCGTCCTCACGGGTGCGGTTCTCCGCCTCGCGCTCGGGCGTCCGCTCGCGTTCGTCGCCACGTTCGCCGGCGGTGCGCTCCTCGACCTTCTCCGCGATCTTCGCCTTGATCTGGGCCTTGGTCAGTGCGTCGTCCTCGCGGTCGTAGACGGCACTCTGCGCGCGGTTGAGCGCGTGCACGAGCACCTTGGCGTCGCGGCCCTGCACGTGGAACTCCTGCACGCCCGGCTCGGGCGAGTCCACGGCGAATCGCACGTCCAGACGCTTCAACTCCGTGGTGAGAATGTCTGCCACGCGGGTGTCCTCTAGGGCCACGATTTCGCGGTCCCCGCGCATGGTCTCCTTGAACTCGCTCATGGACACCTGGCCGGGCTCGTTTGCCCGAGCGGTCTTGCGCTCGTCCTGGCGCTGGTCCAGGGCGTCCCGGAGCGCGTTCACTGCCTGCATGAACCCGTCGACGCCGCGCTCTGCCAGGCGCACGGAGGCCGAAACGCTGTCGCGTCCGGAGTTCACCATGACCTGCTGCTCGATGTGCTCTGCCTGCTCTACCGTCGCCATCCCTCGTGGCTCCTTCCCTGGTCGTCCTGGCCGTGATCTGCCGGCTTCATGTGCTGCGCGATCCGCTCGCGCAGACTCATTCCGCTGGCGCGGGTGTCGTCGCCGTCGCCGTCGCCGCCCTCCCGGTCGCGGATGAAATCGGTCTCCTTCTCGTTGGTGCGGCTGAGCTGCGCCGCACGCTCCTGGATCGTGATCTGCTGGTCCTCCTGGCGATCTGCCAGCTCGTGCGCCCGGCGCTGAATACGCTCCTGCAACGTCGGCATCCTCTCCTCGGTGATCGTCGCCGTAGGTGCCTGCTGCACCTTCGGCTCCTGGGCCATGCCCGTCAGCACGGCAACGTCCCGCTTGGCGTTGTCCAGGCGGAAATCCAGGCCCCTGAGCGACTGCCTCAGCGCATCAACCTCTGCGCGGTCGGCGTCCGGCATGTCGGCAAGCTCGGTCAGGGCCACGAGCTGCGTGGACAGCTCGGCGCGCAACGTCCCCACGCGCTCACGCGCGGCGTCCAGGGCGTCATTCACGCTGCCGTCCGGGGACCAACGGGCGCGCGCATTCACCTGCGCTTCGATCTGATGGAGGGCCGTCAGGGACTCGCGCCAGGTGTGCAGCTCGCTGGCGTTGAACACACCCACCATCGGACGCGGGCCGCTGACCGTGCTCTGGAAAGCACGCTCTATCGGGCGGGCGAACCACTCGAACAGCCCCGCCGTCTGGACGGTGCGTGAGTACGTTCCCGCCGGATTAGCCAGTACGTGCCGGCCTTCCTGGGGGACGTAAGCCCGGCTGGTCCGGCCATGCTGGATGATCTGCTCGTGCGGGATAGCCAGGTGCAGACCTCCGCCGGTTCCCGGCACGCGGACGATGACGGCCTCCTCGGTGCGGCGCACGATCAGGCTCTCGTCAAAGTCCAGCCGGCTGACCTCGGCACGCCCGAGTCGGGCCATGATGGACGGCTCCGTGTAGGGCTCCCCCAGCCGCCAATCACGGACCGACCGGCTGGCTGACTCGTCCCGATAGGACGTCTCTCCTCGGTGCTGTCGGACCTCGATACCGGCAAGACGGAGCTCCCCCACGAACTCGTCCCACGTCTGCGCGCGGGCGGTCGCTTTGTCGATTTCGGTACGGATTCGCACCTTGTAGCTCTCGCCGCGAAGCACGGCGTAAAGCTCGCCCAGGCTGTAGCCGGCGGCGTGCTTCTTCATCGGCTCCAACGTCTTGATCCCCGCCGCACGGCACAGCTCGTCGTTCACGTCACGGAACCGACCAATGGTGTCCTTCTGCACGCGGAACTTGCGCCCGGTGTCCATGTTCACCGCGTTGAAGATGATGTGGTTGTGCACGTGATCCTTGTCCACATGCGTGGCGATCACGTACTCGTGCGATCCGCCCGTGATGCGCTCGGCCATCTGCACGCCGATGCGGTGTGCCTCCTCCGGGCTGACCTTCTGCGACGGGTCGAAGCTCTGGATGACGTGATGCGCGAGCACCGAACCTTCACGCGGCTTGGACACTCCCACGCGCTCGGCAGTTGCCTGCATTGCGTTTGTCACCGCGCGCCAGTCGGACGGGTCCACCACGGCGGTGTTTGTGGACACGTAGAGTCCCTGATTGGTCGCGTCGTCGCGGCTGATGTAGGCGATTGCCTTGGCAAGAGTGGCCTTGATCTGGCCCATTTTCACGGTTGCCATGTCACTCCCCCCGCCCTGCCGCGTCGGTGATGACATGCTGAATCTGGCGGAGCAACTTCCGCGTCTCGACCATCTGCTGCATGGTCGTTCCGTCGTGGATGTTTACGTTGCGCGCGATCTGGTTGATGTTGTTCCCGATACGCGCCAGGTCCGCACGGAACGGCGTCGCATCGAACGTCGAACGACGCACCTCGACGCGGGCAGTCAAGATCACCGAACGGGCGAAGCCCTCGAAAGAGCGCGCGCCGGCCAGCTCCATGCGTCGCTGCACCTGCTCCCACTCCTCGGCGCTGAACGAGACCGCTTTGCGGTGATCTCGCTTGCGCTTCTCAGGCTCACCCACGGGTGACCTCCTATCGGGTACGGGGCTGGCCCCGTTCAAATACCGCCGGACTCCCGGCGAGCAACTGGTTACCAGTTGCTATGCTTGCTCCGCCGTTACGGCGATCATACCGGTCCGGCCCCGGAGTGGCTACTGTCCGCCTCCGCGCGGTATCGTCGCGCGTGAACGTCACCGCATCCGGCGGTGACCGTCCACGCCAGGAAGGAACGGACCATGACCGTCGATCCCATTGACGAGCTGCTGAAGGCTGACGAGGAAGAGCTGAAGGCCAAGCGAGCACGCCTGCGGGCCTTCGCGCGCTCGGTGGAAGCCGCGCGGGAGGGCATTCGTCAGGCACAGGAAACGGGAGAGGCCATCGCATCTAGCGATGGCCTCTCCCGTGCGGATATTGCCCGGACGTTCGGGCTGTCCAGTGCGGAGAAGGCGCTGCTGCTGCCTACGCGGCGCGGAAAGTCAGCGGGCCGCGCTGACGCGCTGCCTGCCGTTGAAAAGTCGCACGACGGCGACGCAGCACCACACGATGCCCTGAGCGGTCAGTGAGACAGTCAGGATCACGAGGCGCACCAGCAACATCAGGAGCTGGAAGATCAGCGAGCAAAAGGCCAGGAACATGCTGACGGCGGTCATTGGGCTACCCCCTTCGAGGGACTAGGTAACAGGCTCAGTGTCCCACAGCCTTTTCACGGGCGGAATGGAAACGGGTCAGGCGCATTGCCGTCCCACCTCGGGTGCGTGGTCACCAAGGGGGCCTAGACGGGGGGTGGTACCCAGCGGGGCCGGCTCCTCGGGGCCAGCTTCCACCCGGTGCCCATCACCTCTAAAGCGGCCTGAAATCCTCTCCCATCACCGGGACAGCCCAGCGGCAGCGCGAGCAGCCAAGCGGGTCCGCCAACGGAGAAAGCCCCGCACTAAACGTGCGGGGCTTTCTTCGCGTCCACCTCACCGACTCCGCTCGTGGTGTTCGCGGCACTCTGGACACCGGCAGCCTGCCCGCCATCCGGTCGCGCTCCCGTGGCTCAGCTCCGGGTCACGTCCGGCCAGAAGCGCAGCATCGAGCGCGCGTGCGAACTCCGGCGACCGGCGACGGTGCCCAGTGACGGCCTGCGCCGTCACGCCGTGACCGCGTAACACCTCGCCGTAGGGTGCCCCCTCGGCCACCTCGGCCAGCAACGGCCCCTCGCGGTCCTGCCACCACTGCGCGCGCGCCTCGGCACGCCGCGCGCGTGTGTCCTCGTTGTGCGCCGCCGTGCACGCCGCACACTGGCAGCCGGCACGCCAACGGCTCGTCGTCCCGTGCTCCGCCGCCGTGCCGCGCCCGGTGCGTTGGCGTCCGCGTCTCGCCGCCGCCCGGACCTCGGCCACGGACCACGGCCCGGACTCGGGCAGCCACCCCTTCGCCACCCATCCGCGCACGGTCGCGGGGGTCACGCGCGCCACGCGTGCCGCCGCCGCGAACGTGCCGACCTCCCGGGCGCTCACTGCGCGACCTCGCCCGCCCGCTCGATGGCCTCGGCCACCTCCTCGCGGATCGCGGCCACCACCGCCTCGGGATCGAACGGCTCCCCCTCCGGCGCGTAGACCTCGCTCGCGTCCGGCGTTGCGTACTCGTACCCCATCGCTCGCACCGCCCGCCGTCCGGCGG
>ERZ501024.159-NODE-159-length-15036-cov-3.596489_pt1 | contig 15036 bp, 18 predicted proteins | sample MGYA00248893_ERZ501024 | MGnify/ENA primary metagenome ERZ501024 (study PRJEB25958, sample SAMN03398501) | human skin metagenome | study: EMG produced TPA metagenomics assembly of the Human Skin Microbiome Metagenome (human skin metagenome) data set. | reverse complement strand
GGCCCGCGGGATCCGCAGCCCGGGCGTGTCCCCGCCGTAGAGCGCCCGCGCCGGGTCCAGTCGGGCCTCGGGCTGGGCGGGCACCTCGGCCTCGGGCACATAGGGCGGGTTGCTCACGACGACGTCCACGCGGCCCTCGAGGTCGGGGCACGCGACAAGGGCATCACCTTGTCGCAGGTCGACCCCGCGCGGGTCCGGGTGATCCACAACGGTATCGACGTGGAGCGCTGGCGTCCTGTCCAGGATCCCGCGTTCCTCTCCTCGATCGGCATGGATCCTGATCGCCCCTCGGTGGTCTTCGTCGGACGCATCACACGGCAGAAGGGGCTGCCCTACCTTCTGCAGGCGGCACGGCTGCTGCCGCCCGAGGTCCAGCTCATCCTCTGCGCCGGTGCTCCGGACACGCCGGAGATCATGGCGGAGGTCCAGGAGGGGGTGCGGCTGCTGCAGCAGACCCGAGAGGGCGTGGTGTGGATCGAGCGGATGCTGCCCCGGGACGAGCTGTCGGCGATCCTGGCCGCGGCGACCACCTTCGTCTGCCCCTCCGTCTACGAGCCGCTCGGGATCGTGAACCTCGAGGCCATGGCCTGCGGAGCCGCCGTCGTGGGAACCGCGACCGGCGGCATCCCCGAGGTCGTCGACGACGGCGTGACGGGCCGGCTGGTCCCCATCGAGCAGGTGCAGGACGGCACGGGCACACCGACCGACCCGGACCGCTTCGTCGCCGATCTCGCGGCAGTCCTCACCGAGGTCGCCACGGATCCGGCGCGGGCGCGGGAGTACGGCGAGGCCGGTCGGGAGCGGGCCCGCACGCAGTTCAGCTGGGGCGCGATCGCCGACGAGACCCGCGCGCTCTACGCAGAGCTGTCCGCCTGAGCCGATAGGCTTTCGGTATGCCGATCGCTCTGGAGTTCACCGACGTCGTCGTGCGCCGAGAGGGGCGCAACATCATCGATCACGTGACCTGGCAGGTCTCTGACGATCAGCGATGGGTGATCCTCGGGCCGAACGGTGCGGGGAAGACGACTCTGCTGCAGCTCGCCGACACGCTGATGCACCCCACCTCGGGCACGGTCACCGTCCTCGGCGAGACACTCGGACGCGCCGACGTCTTCGAGATCCGTCCGCGGATCGGGTTCGCGTCGTCGGCCATGGCCAAGCGCATCCCGCGTGACGAGACGGTGCTCAACACCGTCCTCACGGCGGCGTACTCCGTGCTCGGGCGCTGGAACGAGAGCTACGAGGACATCGACGAGCGGCGTGCGCTGCGCGTGCTGGGCGACTGGCGTCTCGCGCACCTCGCCGACCGCACCTTCGGCACGCTGAGCGACGGCGAGCAGAAGCGCGTGCAGATCGCCCGGGCGGTCATGACGGACCCGGAGCTCCTGCTGCTCGACGAGCCGACGGCCTCGCTCGACCTCGGGTCGCGCGAGGAGCTGCTGGCTCTGCTCGGCGGCTATGCGTCCGCGCCGACGACGCCCGCGATGCTCATGGTCACCCACCACGTCGAGGAGATCCCCGTCGGATTCACGCACGTGCTGCTGATCCGCGACGGCGCCGTGGTCGCCGCGGGCCCGATCGCGGAGACGCTCACCGCGGACGCCCTCGGCGAGACCTTCGGCATGCCGATCGCGCTCAGCAGCGAGGACGGGCGCTACTCCGCCCGCGCCGCCTCCTGACCTCGGTCCCCGTGGGTTACTGAGCTCGGTTCCGGTGGGTTACTGAGCTTGTCGAAGTACTGGTAGAATCGATCCTTGTGCGTTCGGCACCACAGACTTCCCTCGTCCCTGGCACAATCCAGGGCAGCAACAAAGGAATCCCATGAAGACTGACATTCACCCCGAGTACAAGGCTGTCGTGTTCCGCGACCTGGGTTCGGGCGAGACCTTCCTCACCCGCTCCACCGTCACGAGCGACAAGACGATCGAGCTGGACGGCGTGGAGTACCCGGTGATCGACGTCGAGATCTCCTCGGCCTCGCACCCCTTCTACACGGGCAAGCAGCGCATCATGGACTCGGCCGGCCGCGTCGAGAAGTTCAACCAGCGCTTCAAGGGCTTCGGCGGCTCCTCCAAGTAAGACCGCCCACGAAGGCCCCGTACTCCTCGGAGTGCGGGGCCTTCGTCATGCCCGGGGTGGACGAGGCGCTCAGACGTCGATGACGATGCGTCCGCGCTCGATGCGGCCCGGCGGATCTCCGGGGGTCGGCGCCGGGGCCGTGCGCCGGGTCTGCCGGTCCCGCTCCTGGCCGGCCTCGTGCGCGGTGGGGGACCACACCGCGTCGAAGACGCCGACGAGCCCTCCCGAGCCGGCCTGCTCGTACTTCTCCTCAACCGGACGACGGGAGAGGGAATGCCGGATGCCCACGAAGAACAGCACCGGTCCCGTGCCGAGCACGAGGACGATCGTGGTCCACCCGAGCACATGCTCCATGGCCCCAGGATAGATCGCGGAGCGCGGCGGTGGCACCCGTCGCGCGGCGGAGGTCAGCGGATGCGGCGTCCGTGGGCGAGGTCGATCAGCCGCTCCAGCACGGGCCCCGTCCGCAGGCCGTTGTGCTCATGCTCGCTCGTCACCCAGGGCGTCACGCCGGGGAGGAGACGGGCGGTCTCCAGCGAGAACTCCAGGGGCACATACACGTCGTTCACGTACACGGCGGCCGCGCCCGTCGCCCCGGAGGCGGCGAGGGCGGCGGTGTCGTAGATCCGCGGCCAGGGGTGCTCCGCCAGAATCGACGTCACCTCCCGCCAGGGCTGCAGCGCCGGGACGGTGTCGGCCCACTCGCGGCGGATGTGCTCGCCCGTGAAGAGGGTCGGATCGTCGCGGAAGTCCGTCGGCTCGACGCGCTCGGCGGACCACCGCGTGGTGTGGCCGTTCGCATAGCTCGACTCGTGGAAGGCGTAGTACAGCGGGTTGCGCCCACCGAAGGGCATGGCGTGCTGGAGGTCGTGTCGGAAGGCGTTGGATGCGGGATCCCGCTCCAGCAGCGACCAGACCGTCTGCCAGCCGTCGTCGGTGCCGAGAGCGGAGCCGACGGAGCGCAGGCGGGAACGTGACACGACCTCGCCGTCGGGAAGGACGAGCTCACCGGCGTCCGCGAGATCGATCAGGCGTCGCATGACGTCGCGGTGCTCCGGGAAGCGCCGGTAGTACCGCTCGGAGGCCGTGCGCATCTTGTCGTAGCAGAGCGCGTACACCTCGTCCGGATCGCGCTCGACGGTGCTGAGACCGCCGGTGATGAAGACGTCGTCGAGGGAATCCGCGTGGGTCGACAGGTACGCCAGCGTCGTGAACCCGCCGAACGACTGCCCGAGGACGCTCCAGGTCGATGCCCCCAGATGCTCCCGTAGTGCCTCGCAGTCGCGGACGATGGCATCGGCACGCAGGTGCGTCAGGTGCTCGGCGACGGCTTCGGCGCCCTGCGCGAGGTCGCCGTCGCCGACGGGGGAGGAGAGGCCGGTGCCGCGCTGGTCCAGGAGCACGAGCCGATACTGCGCGAGGGCCTGATCCAGCCACGCCGGTGCCGCGGAGGAGTGGAAGGGGCGCGGCGCCTCGTGGCCCGGCCCGCCCTGCAGGAAGACCAGATAGGGGAGGGTCTCGCCTCCCTCGCGTGCGACGACGCGGGCGAACACGTCGATCGTGCGGGTGTCTGCCGGGTCGTCCCAGACGAGGGGGACCGTGAGCGTGTGCTCCTCGACGGCGAGGTCGAGCAGGCGGCGGCGGATGACAGTGGTCATGGTCACATCACATTCCCGATGTGAACAAGGCGATCCCTGTCATAGAGCGGGAAACGCGACATTGGAGCGATTCGTGCCATGTCCATGCCAACCAGCTTTTCACAGACACACTGAACATTCGTGCTCCTGAGGCGTAAAGGGAAAAGAAGGGAGCACACATGCCAACTCGACAGTTGCCGTCAGGCAGGTACCAGGCGCGTATCTACGATGCTGATGCGCGCAGATACGTCAGCCTCGGTACATTCGCCACGGAGAAGGAAGCTCAACACGCCGCCCTCCGGGCAGAGGCCGGGGTTGATCCGGTGGAGAAGCTGACTACGCCTAAGGCGATCCCCAAGGGGCGCGAGAAGTTCGAGAAGTTCGCGCTGGAGGTCATCCAAGCGAGAAAGCACACCTGGAGCACGACGACGTACCACGCTCATCTGTGGCGCTTGGACGCGACGCTGAAGCCGTTTCACGGCATAGCCTTGGCAGACATCACATATTCGCGCGTGGTCAAGTGGTGGTCATCGCTGGAGGGCAAGCCGAACGCGCGAAAGGTGGCCTACGGGACACTGAGTATCGTGATGCGCCGCGCGGTGAAGCTCGGGAAGATCCCAACCTCTCCATGCTTGATCGATGGAGCGACAAAGGACTTCAGCAAGAAGCGGCCTACCTTCCATGCGGCCGATATCCGCATGCTTCTCGCGCTCAACACTGATGTGCAGATGCACGCCGCCATCTTGGTTCTGCTCGGCACCGGGATTCGCGTGGGTGAACTCCTGGCGCTGGATTGGAACGACGTGAGCATGACCAAGGGAACCGTGCACGTCCACAAGCATCTGACCGCTTACGGGCTGCGCGACGGTACCAAGTCGCACTCGAACGGTCAGAGAGTCGTCATCATGCCCTCAGAGGTCGTACAAGCGCTTCGGGCGCTGTCGAAGGTGCACGTCCCTCTTCCTGACGCACCCGTGTTTCTTAACGACAGGGGAGCGCGATTGAGCTATGCGCGCTTCCGCTCTCGGTTCGATGCGCTGAAGTCGGCTGTGGGCCTCGACGATCTCCATATCCACGATGTGAGGCATGTGCACCTCTCCGAGTACTCGCGTCACGCGACAATGCGCGAGGTCATGGACAGGGGAGGACACACCGACGTGAAGTCCGCATTGCGTTATCAGCACTCGAACGTGGAGCGGGAGCGGGCGATCGTTGAGCAGATGAACCTCTAGTCGACTCACCCTGCACAAGTTTGTCCACAGGATGACGTGCTGACTGTCGGTGGCGCGTCGTACCGTTGTAAGTGGAGGTTCCCTTCATCGCAGATCAGTCCGCCGATGAAAGGACACACGGATGATCGGGTTCCTCTACGAAGTCGAGTCGGAGATAGCGTGCGTGAACAATGAGGAGCATCGCGCATTGATCGGAGTCGGGTGTCACGAATGTGGCGCGCGCACGTGGGAATCTGTGGGAGATGGGAGCCAGGACACGATGCGGTCATAGACGACCGCTAGCTAGGACACGATGAAGGCGGGCACTGCTGAACTCCCAGTGTCCGCCTTCCCTACCGCTCCAAGTCCGTGCGATACCGTACGTCCCATGGGTCTTTTCAAGCCTGACACTCCTGAGAAGGTCGCCGCTAAGACGGAGAAGGTCGCGTCGCGGATCCGTTCATCTGCGCAAGATGCATGGGACAGCGGGCAGCGATACTTCACCCCGGTCTTCGTGCAGTCAGCGGGAATGCACACAGGCGGAAACACTGTGATGAACCTGGCAGAGTGGCCCGTTCTTTTGGAGACGGTCGAGGCAGTTGGATGGAAGCTCCACACTTGGCAGACGGTGACTGTCATGCCCTGGAGTGGGCCTACTGCTATCGGTTCGGTTGCGGCTCACCCGCTCTTCGTGCGCCCTACGGCTATCCCTGAGTGACACGCGCTTCAAGATCGACCGCACCTTAGACGAACCTGGGTAACGGCATCGTTATTTGTTCCCGGCGTGTCGAGACGCCGAATGTATGGATTAACCATGAATACTGGCCCCAGAAGCACCAAGACCCCGAGGGCACACCGTTCTCGGAAAGAGGTCGGGGATGCTCGGGGTCGAGGGCGATCGTAGCGGATCACGTTCGAGACTAAGCCCTGTGGGAGGGCGGATCGCAACTGTTGCGGGATGCTACTCACGGGTGAGAGCTTCCGGTGGTTCGGAAAGTAAGAATCATGGCAGTCACCAGCGCGTGGCACTCGATCCTGTCGAGCGTCCACCACAACAACACCAACTGCAACACCGGCAACAACATCGAGCGCGAGAACCGCCGCTCGGGCACAGGCGGGAAGCCGCTGTGCCGGGAGTGTGCTGGTCTGCGCTAGTCGCTGATCGGGAGGGGCGTCGGTTTTCCGGGGAAGGTAGCTGACGCCCCTTCTTCATGCCATCCGCAGGTTCACTCGCCGTGCAGGGCGGGGTCGTAGGGTGCCACGCTCTTGAGTTTTGCGCTGAGGATGCGATGCACTGAGGCGGACGACAAGCCGGTGAGGCGAGCAATCTCACGCATGCTGTTGCCCTGCTCACGGTACTTCAACACCTTCTTGACATTCACCTCGGTCATCGCGCTCCGGGGCCGCCCAGCTACCTGCTCACCCGCCTGAGCACGGGCGGCGCGAGCGGCCCTAGCCTCTGCCACACGCTCAGCGTTCATCTCGCGCTCCCACTCAGCCATAAGGGTCATGAGGCCGCGCATCAGCTTGCCGGTAGCGCCGGTCATGTTCTCGCCATCCTTGAGGCTGAGCACGGTGACGCCACGCTCCTCAAGCTCGGCAATCGTGCTGAGCACGTGCAGGGCGCTACGTCCGAGTCGATCCAAGCTCACTACCTGAATCCGGTCCCCCTCGCGTACACGACTGAGGAGGTCATCGAGGCCGGGGCGAGTCGTCTTTACTCCGCTGATCTTGTCGGCGTAGATGTCGGCGGGGTCGATGCCAGCGCCCACGAGAGCATCTGTCTGCCGGTCGAGGTTCTGCGCCGCCGTGCTGACTCGGATGTACCCGAACGTCTTCTGAGTAGTCATGTCTCACACAGTATCCGTTACCGACTTCTGAGACAAGACGCAGATACAACTTTTGAGACAGTGAATCACGGGTATCCACGCAACCAGCGATTGCGTTCAGCGGTCGTCTTATATTCATGGTTTTGGGACGCGCACTGACGCCCTCCGCACTTGACGAGGGATACGGAGGGCGTCAGGCCCAATGCGACGCCTCAGGCTCTCCGCTCGGGGGTCTCACAGCGCAGAAGAGGACGCTGTGAGGGGTCATTTTCAAGATCAGGAACGGCGTCGCTGCTCGTTAAGCTCAGCGATCAGCTTGTCGAGTCTCTCGGCTTCGGAGCCGTGAAGCTTCTCGATAAGCTCGGCTTCCTCAGCCTCGGTCCACGCGCGTGGAGCGTACTGAACATCGGCGGCACGGGCAGCGTCCCTCAGAGGGTCGGGGCGGCTCGAATCTGCGATAATCGCCCTCAGTCTGTCGTCAGTCATTGTCGTTGGTTCTCCTCAGTAGGCGCGGCTCGTTTGGCTGGTGCGACCGTGCTCGGGATAATCGCGCTTGATCTCCCTAAGAGCGGCGGCGCGGGCGGCAGGATCAACGATTCGTTGTGCTTCCTCGACGGCGCGGCACCATTTCTTGTATCGGAAGCCGTGAACGTCATCGTCGCCAACGGCGATTCCTTCGGAGTGGTCCCCCAGGATGAACATTTGCTTCCCGTAGCGCTCCTCCTGCTGCTCTTCAGTGAGGTCGAGCCAGCTATTGCCGGAACGGTCGAGCGTCTCGGAGCGGTCGATCTCCACCACCTCGCCGCGGAGAGCAGTCCGGCTGTCTGTCGACCAATAGGAGCCCTCGCGGGCACGGCCGGGGATCGTAAATCCCGAGGCCAGGACAGTGATTGTCACTACTTCTGTCGTCTTCGTCATTTGCTTACTTCTTCCTCTCACGCAGACGCGCGGCTAGGTCATGTTTCAAGTCCACTAGCTCATCGAAGCCGTCGAGCGCGTCGAGAACGTCATCCGGGTGTTGGCGCGCCACTCGCTGAAGGGCGAGCACCAGCGGTTTCACGGCCTGTGCCTGTCGAGCCACGGTCACATCATCAACACCGAGACGATTAACCAAGCGATCGAGAACAGACAATTCGGCGGCGATACTTCGCGCCCGGACCTGTGGCGACGTGGATGCATCTGCCAGCCTCCTCGCCACGCGAGCGGAGTCGGCCAGGTCGGCAAGTCTTCCAATCACGTCGGAGATATCAATTCCGTCCTCGGCTTTAAGGATCTCTCCGAGAATGTTGGAGCGCTTGACCTTGTATCTTGATATTGCAAAAACGGAGACACCGGGAAACCTGCGGTTAATTTCCACGGCAGGCACGCCAGTTGCAATCATCTCGATGATCTTTGCTGACTCGGGATGAGTGTCAATTGTGCTACTTCGTGCCATGATTTCCCTTGAGTTTCTGGGGTGGGGCGTTATGTTGGACCTCGATGAAAAAACCCGCATAACGCCCCACGATTAGGAGGCACCAAGTGGGTCTGACCCCAGCCTAATCTTGGTGCATAGACTACTATCGCACGTTCGGCGGTCGTTGTTGCGCGTAATGCCACTCGCTTACGCTCGAAAAGCCAGGAACTAGAAGTGAAACGCCATCAGCATCGGCCCAACCCGTAGTGTCTACAAGTTTGCCAGGATGTCCGCGTAAGGATCATCGTTGAACCCAATTGCACTCAACTTCTCCTCAAACTCATCCGCCGCGCCGTCGCGTGCCGAAGGCTGAGCGACGACAAACGCGGGCGAGGGAGATTCTTCGACCGAGTTTCCTATTCTTTTCTTATACTTCCTATTGTGGTCTCCTGCTTTCCACTCAGTGGTCTCCTGTTTGACACTGAGTGGTTCTCTGCTTTCCACTGCTCCCTCTTCAGTGGTCTCCTGCTTTCCCCTGCCGAAGTCGCGATCCCTCAGGTGGGTCAGTACCTCATCGACCACGGGTGAGCGGTACAGCCGGTACTCGGTCACAGGCGAGCCACCTCCTGAGTTCCGATTATCGCCGGTCTTGACAATGGCACCGAGATCCAGCAGGTAGCGAAGAACCTTGCGCACGGTCGGCCGACTCGCCCCTGACTCATCCGCGAGAGTGCCGACGCTCGGGCGAATCCTCAAGCCGGTTTTGAACTCGCCGTGACGGGAGAGCATCATGCTCACGGCGACGAATGCGGAACGCTTTATCTTCGCCTTCGTCAATGCGGCATCGGGGAAGAATTGCACGAATTCTTGAAACTCGAACGGCCTCAGCGTGCCTGGGTCAGCGGGTCTCTTCTGGGTTGGCTTATATGCCATTTCTTGTTCCATTCAATCTGCTTAACCTTCCGTAGCAGGGAAGGTTGGAATCGCGCCGACGCGGATTGAATGGATAGAGACGCTTACCGACGCGATTCCAACTAGGTGTTGTGCGTTGCTCCTACACTCCGCTTGCGGTTTACTATCGCGCTTTTCTTATACGCCCTGCATCGGCATTCGTCCAACGTGCGAGCGATGTTTTTCTACTTCTTGCGATCCGCTCGCGCCGCTGCTGTCGTTGCGGCTCTACATTCGTCGCATCTGCAACCACGGGCGTACCTACTGCGGGTTCCATGTTCGGCAGTCTTCGCGTATGTGCCTTTTGGACCCTCTGCCCTACGGCGGGCTTTGTCGAGCCTGTGAGCTTCGCGGCACCTGTCACACCTACATCCCCGATTCCGGTACGACGATGCTTGACCGTGGCGGGGGTCTTCCTCAGATAGAGGTTCCGGCACCCACTTTTTCAACTTCTTCGAGGGAATGACCTCTCTCGGCTCAGGCTCGGCGGAGAGGATTCGTGAGACTGCGGATTCTGCGAGCCCTACGGCCTCGGAGATGGCCTTGAGTGTCGCTCCCGCTGCCCGCATTTCCCGGACCTTTGCACGATGTTCGTCGGTGACCTTTGTGGGGCATTTGCGGGGCTTCTGAGCGCCCCTGAGAGCGTCCCGCGCCTTCTTGTCCGCCCACGCCTTCTCAGTGGCGCGTTGGGCCGCGTAGGTTTTGCGTACCTGCTCGTTACGGGCCTCACGCAATATGCGTTGCCTGTCCAGCGACGTAGCGGCATGAATGAGCAGACGGTGCAGGTACGCCTTTCGCGGTTCAGGGAGGTCGAGCGTTCGCAGCGCCCTTAGCGCGTCTAGCAGTTCATCTTCAACATTCATCCATCAACGGTGACGGACAGAGCAGAGGGTATGGCCTGGGACATGCAAGCGCTTCGTTACGCAGGGGTGAAGGCTCCGCGCCCGGCCGTCGCTAGACGGTGGTTCCTCCGGGCGTGTCGTGCCAACTCCGTGCCAAGTCGGCTAACCTGAACCCCTCAGGATCACGGGTGATTTTCATGAAAATGGGAGCGAAAGCTACCTACATCACATTCCCGATGTAGGAGTACTTCACGAAGACCTCGGCGGCGATGCCGGACTCGTCGAGGACGCCCTGGACGGCCGTCATCATGTAGTTCGAGTCCCAGCCCATGTAGAGGAAGTGCGTGTCATCGAGGTCGTCCCACTGCCCCTTCCACGCCTTGTCGCGGTAGATCGGGCCGCCGTGGGTCGCGCAGTAAGCCAGAGCGGCCTCGGTCGTGTCGGTCCAGGCCCGACGGAACACGCGGTTGAACAGGTGCTTGACGTCGTAGACCTCCCACCGCTCGCCCCGGTACTCCACGTAGTCGAACTCGCGCTCCCAGCCCGCGGGCCAGCCGCGGCGGCGCACGGCGTCGAGGATCGGGGTGAGGCCGTCGTCGTCGATCTCGGGCAGCGCGGGCCGTGCCCACACGCGGACGAGGTCGGCCGTCAGCGCCACCGTTCGCGCGGTGATGGCCGCCGTGCCCCAGGTCTCCTGAGCGGCGAGGGCGCGGGTCGCCGGCACGGTGCTGCGGGCGTAGGCCTCATCGCGCTTGGCGGGGAAGGAAGCGCCGAACACCCGCTCCGTCAGTCCCTGCTCCAGGAGCGTGAGGTTGCCGAGGGTGGGTGCCAGGGCGCGGTGGCTGTTCTGCTCGTCCTCGGAGTACTCGCTCCAGGGACGCACGCCGTCGCCGGACCAGGCGTCGCCGGGGACGGCGGGCACGACGTGCTCGACGTCGAAGCCGTCCACGTCGTCGACGCCCTCGAGCCGGCCGAGCACGTAGGTCGGATACGGCAGCTCGCTGTACTTGAGCACGGCGCTGACCCGCTCGTCCGACGGGGTGATGCGCGCGATGGCGCGGGCGAGGGCGTCGTGTCCGTCGCGACGGGCACGGCAGAGCCGGGCGATGAGGCGTTCGGCGGGAAGGTTCACGAGTGCGCGGCGAAGGAACATCGCCTGCAGCCACTCGAGCGTCTCGAGGAGCTGACTCCGGTCGATGAGGCCACGCGCGTGATCGCTGTAGGCGCTCATGACCAGCGGGGAGGAGGAGCGTCCGAACGTGTTCACGTACCCCAGCTGCCGCGCGATCTCCGGGTCCTGCTCCTTCGTCGGATCGAGGAGGATGCCGTAGATCTCCGCATAATGCCGCCACGTCTCGGCGTCGGCCTGGAGATGGGCGACGTCGACGCGCGGGAACGACTGGCGGAAGGCGCTGTACACGCCGTGCTCGCCGTTCGCCGCCACCTCACGCCCTGTCACGAGCACGAGGTAGTGGCGCCAGAACGCGCCGATCGCCTCGCCCGTGTGCTGCTCGATCGGCAGCCAGAACCGCGCTTCCACATCCATCTGCTCGGCGTGGTTCAGCCCCATGAGGATGTAGTTGTGGATCAGCTCATGATCCCGTAGTGGCTCGCCGGTGGAGTTCAGGCTCTCGAAGATCTGCTGCGCGTTGGCCTGGGCGCCGAGCGTGATCGAGACGTGCTCCAGTCGCTGCAGCCCCTGCCAGATGAACGGCACCTCGTCGGCATGGATCTGGCTGCGGAAGAATGCGTAGTTGTCGTCGAAGCGCGATTCGCGGTCGACGTCGTCCCGACGATCGAGCACGACCGACTCGTAGAGATCGGCCCAGGCGTCGTGTGGACGAAGCTTCGTGCGCTCGGGATCGTCGGGGCGGACCAGCACGCGGGCGAGGTCGGCGGCGAGCTCCGGATCGCGGTCGCGCACCGAGTGATGCAGCGCGGCGACGAGGAGCATGAGCGTGGTGAGGCGCTGCTGCCCGTCGATGAGGATGAGGTCGGCGTCCGGACCGGAGCCGTCCTCGGCGGAGAGGATCGAACCGATGAAGTGGCGATGCGCGTCGTCTTCCGCGGCCACCGCCCTGACGTCGGAGAGGAGCCGCTCGCAGCCGCCGATGTCCCAGCGGTACTGCCGCTGGTAGACCGGGACGACGATGGTCGTGCGTCCCGCCGCGAGCCATTCGATCGTGTTGACTGCCGTCGCCTCGACGTTGGTCGCGGTGCTCATGCTGGTGTCTCGTCCTCCCGTAGCGACAGGCGCCACGGACGCGCCGGGTGCCCCGCCCAGTCTATTCGCTTATCCACGGCGACCCTCCGGGGGAGCGCCAGGTCGCGCTGTTAGCCTTGCCTTATCAGGGCCTGTTAAAACGTGCTGGCCCCCGATGAAAGGAACATGACTCGATCATGGGATACATCAAGTCCGCAGCGCTGGAGGAGAAGGGCTTCGTCGTCCTCGACAGCTACGACCAGGAGGCCGACCCCAAGGAGTGGCTCGACATCGAGTACGTCGACTGGAAGTCCTCGGGCGACACCCGGTTCGCGCCCCTCGCCAGCGCCTTCGGCGACATCGAGTGCAACGGCTTCTGGAACCACACGCCGCCGCGCACCGACAAGGACGGCGTCTGGATCGACGAGCAGACCGCGAAGGCCCCGAACCTCACGCGCCGTGCGCAGGAGCCCGGCGCGAACGTCGGCCGCTGCCGCGTCATCGAGCTGCAGCCGACCCCGTACGGCGACTGCCTCTACAACCTCCACCAGGACGACAACAACCGCCTGAACCCGGACGGCACCGGCTGGGTCGTCCGCGGGTTCTTCAACCTGACGGACGACAAGGACAGCTACTTCGTCCTGCGTGAGAACCGCACGGACCCCAGCATCGAGTACCGCATCGCCCTCCCGGCCGGTGCGCAGCTCATCGTCGACACCCAGCGTCTGTGGCACGCGGCCACGCACAACGGCACCGACCCGCGCTACTGCCTCATCACCTCGTGGACCTCCGGTCCCGAGCTCGACGCCTACATCGAGAAGTACCACGGCACCGACGACGTCCCGAACGTCGAGGTCCCGCAGGACGTGCTCGAGTTCGGCTACGCCGAGCAGGCCCGGAAGGATGCCGCTCGCGCGGCCTACTACGCCGCGAAGGGCCAGCAGGTCAAGCAGGCCATGAGCGAGGCCTGAGCGTCCCATGCTGGGTCGCTGAGCGTCCCCATACTGGGTCGCTGAGCTCGTCGAAGCGCCCGAAGGCCCCGGTCCGCGGACCGGGGCCTTCGTCGTCGAATCACATGCTTGTGATTTCGCGGGAACTCGGCGAGAATGGGCGCACAACCGCATACTCTCGCCACTTCGTGGTTCAGGTCGTAGGGGAAGACGCACCTGATGAAACGGAGAGATCATGGCGACGGCTTACGCACGCGGAGTGGTGTTCATCCACTCGGCGCCTCGCGCGCTCTGCCCGCACCTGGAATGGGCGGTGGGTCGCGCTATCGGGCGTGCGGTGAACTTCGACTGGACCGAGCAGCCCGTGCTGACCGGCGCACGCCGCGCCGAGTTCTACTGGGACGGTCCCGTCGGTACCGGTGCTGCCCTCGCGACCGCGATCCGGGGCTGGGAGCACCTCCGGTTCGAGGTGACCGAGGATCCCACGCCGCGCAGTGACGGCGGTCGGTGGCTGCACACGCCGGACCTCGGCATCCACTACGCCCAGACCGATGCCGCCGGCAACATCGTCATCGGCGAGGACCGCATCCGCTACGCGATGGAGATCGCCGCGGGCAACGCCGTCGAGCTGCAGCGCGAGCTCGACATCGCCCTGGGCTCCGCCTGGGACGAGGAGCTGGAGCCCTTCCGTCACGCCAGCGACGACGCGCGCGTCGTCTGGCTCCACAAGGTCGGCTGACCGACCGTCGATACCGGGAGCGCGGAGGCGTGAGTATCGGATTCCGGTGAGTGATCCCGGACGCTGAGAAGACGAATCCCCGCTCCGCTCGACGAAGACCCCGCCCCGGGCGACCGGGCGGGGTCTTCGTCTGCGCCGGTCAGATCACGGCCGCGTGCGCGAGGTCGTCGACGGTGTTCACTCCACCGCCGCGCACGTCCGCCCAGGCCTGCGCCAGGCGCGTCATCGCCTCCGTCGCACGCTCGGGCGGGAGCGTGATCGGGATCCGGAGTCGCCGCTCCAGCACGCCGCCGGTCGTGAAGCGCGGTCCGGGCGGCAGGATGAGTCCCCGTTCGCGGGCAGCGAGGGAGAGGGTCGTCGACAGGGGAGCGCCGAGATCGATCCAGGCGGAGAGGCCGCCGGGCGTCTCCGGCATCCGCATCCCCGGGATCCCGGCGATTCCCGCGGTCACGGCCTCCCGCCCAGCCGTGAGGCGTCGCCGGACGTGCTGGGTCAGTGCCGGGACGTCGTCGAGCAGCTCCACGGCGATGCACTGCTCGAGGAGCGCCGTGCCGAGCTCGAACGAGGGGCGGACGGCCAGCAGCCGGGCGATGACCGAGCGCTCGGCGCGGATCCAGCCGATGCGCATGCCTCCCCACGCGATCTTCGACATCGACCCCACCGTGATCACGTTCGGACCCTCGGCCGCCATCGGCGTCGGAGCCCATCCCCGGTCGATGTCGAGCTCCGCCGTCGTCTCGTCGACGATCAGGTGCGTGCCGGTGTTGCGGGCCGTCGTCGCGATCCGGGACCGCTCCTCCTGCGGCAGCGTCGCGCCGGTGGGGTTGTGGAAGTCCGGGATGAGGTACGCGACGTGCGGCCGCGCGGTCAGTAGGGTGTCGGTGAGGTGTCGGGTGTCCCAGCCGTCGGTGTCGACCGGTGTCGGGAGCAGCCGGTAGCCGTGCCGGTGCAGAGCCTCGAGCGCGTGCGGGAAGGTCGGCTGCTCCACGAGGGCGCGTTCGCCTCGGCGGCCGATCGCCGTGAGGATGAGGTTGACGGCGTTGAGTGCGCCGGAGGTGATCATGATCTCGTCGGCCGAGGTCGCCGCGCCGCGTTCGGTGAATCGGCGGGCCACGGCTTCTCGGAGGTCGGGAAGCCCCTGCAGCGAATAGCCGCTAGATCGGAAGAGCACACGTCTGAACTCCAGTCACCACCGGATA
>ERZ501024.158-NODE-158-length-15091-cov-15.056265_pt1 | contig 15091 bp, 14 predicted proteins | sample MGYA00248893_ERZ501024 | MGnify/ENA primary metagenome ERZ501024 (study PRJEB25958, sample SAMN03398501) | human skin metagenome | study: EMG produced TPA metagenomics assembly of the Human Skin Microbiome Metagenome (human skin metagenome) data set. | reverse complement strand
CTCACTCAGGTTTATCTGTGTTTGCTGGTGTTGGTGAGCGTACTCGTGAAGGTAATGACTTCTATCACGAAATGAAAGATTCTAACGTTCTAGACAAAGTAGCAATGGTCTACGGTCAGATGAACGAGCCACCAGGTAACCGTTTGCGTGTAGCGCTAACTGGTCTGACTATGGCTGAATATTTCCGTGACGAGAAAGACGAAAACGGTAAAGGCCGTGACGTACTGTTGTTTGTAGACAACATCTATCGTTACACATTGGCGGGTACTGAAGTGTCTGCACTTCTAGGCCGTATGCCATCTGCAGTAGGTTACCAGCCTACTCTTGCAGAAGAGATGGGTGTTCTTCAAGAACGTATTACATCGACCAAGAATGGTTCTATTACCTCAATCCAAGCGGTATACGTACCTGCCGATGACTTGACAGATCCATCACCTGCAACTACGTTTGCTCACTTGGACGCAACTGTAGTATTGAGCCGTGACATCGCATCTTCTGGTATTTATCCAGCGATCGATCCACTTGACTCGACTTCACGTCAGCTAGACCCGCTGGTTGTTGGTCAAGAGCATTATGAAATTGCACGTTCTGTACAGAATGTATTGCAGCGTTATAAAGAGCTTAAAGACATTATCGCAATCTTGGGTATGGACGAACTGGCTGAAGAAGATAAACTGGTAGTTTACCGTGCGCGTAAAATCCAGCGTTTCTTCTCTCAACCGTTCCACGTAGCTGAAGTATTTACTGGCGCGCCTGGTAAATTAGTACCGCTTAAAGAAACAATTCGTGGCTTTAAAGGTCTTCTAGCTGGTGAATACGATCACATCCCAGAACAAGCGTTCTATATGGTTGGTGGTATTGACGAAGTTATTGCTAAAGCCGAGAAACTTTAATTAGCTACTCTAATTTAGGAGATTCTCATGGCGACTATGCAATGTGATGTCGTAAGTGTAAATGAGTCAATTTACTCAGGCACTGTGACTATGCTAATTGCAAAAGGGGCTGGTGGCGAACTGGGTATTATGCCTGGTCACGCGCCGCTGGTAACTTTGCTCCTGCCAGGACCGATTCGTGTCCTGCTGGAAAATGGTACGGAAGAGATCGTCTACGTATCTGGTGGTGTTTTAGAAGTTCAGCCACATGTGGTAACGGTTCTTGCTGACTCTGCAATCCGTGCCGATAATCTGGATGAAGTAGCAATTATGGAAGCGCGTCGTAACGCTGAACAGTTGCTGGCTAACCAGAAGAGTGATTTGGACTCTGCTGCTGCTCTGGCTGCTCTGGCAGAAACTGCTGCTCAGCTGGAAACGATCCGTAAAATCAAAAATCGTGCAATGTAATTGTCAGTTTGAGATTAAAGAAACCACCCGAAAGGGTGGTTTTTTTATGATAAGAATCTTTTTAGTGAAAATATTTTTATTAGTGCCCAGTTTCACAGTAAAGTTACTAAAATTCATTTCTAAGCAAAGTTATTGAAAGCAGATGATTTAAGGCAAGATTAAAATACTTTATAAGGGGGTAGGCATTTTATATAATATTCGAGCCTCTTAAGGACGTTATAAAATTTTAAATCAAGTTATTCTATTAATCGTATCTTATTATTAGCCTGAGTTTAAAATTTTTTCATATTAACTTAATAATAGATAATATTTTTTCTTTATTTTAGATGTTTCATTAAATTTTTATTTAAAGAGCTGATCCAGAGTTTTGTATTAATTAAAGGCTAGCTTCAGTTATTCAATCTCTTATTCATAATATCTAGGTTGAATCTATTTTATACCACTCGATATAACTTTTACCCGCACTCCGTAATGTTTTGAACCATTCTGTAAGCAAAAATAAAGTAGTAAAAAAATAATGCTAGTTTAATTCCATGCCTCTTGGGTTTTTAGCTTGTAAAGCCTTTAGATGTTTTTTCTCTCCCATGACATTACACATATTCTTATTTATTCCAGCAGAAACTAAATTGCTTACACAGGGAACTTTATTATGAGTTATCAATCAGTTAACCCCTTTAATAATCAAAAATTGAAAGACTATCCTTCACATAGCGATCAGGACATTCAAAATGCCTTGGATACAGCAGAAAAAATCCTGAAGTCAGAATGGTCACAACAGGTCGATACCCGTATTGATGTACTGCGCAAGCTGGCCAGCAATATGCGTGAACGAAAATCGGAGCTAGCCAAACTGATGGCGCTGGATATGGGGAAACTGATCAAGCAAGGCGAAGGTGAAATTGAAAGCTGCGCCCGTATTGCTGAATATTATGCAAACCATGCCAAAGAATTCTTAGCCCCGGTGTCATATAAAACAGAACTGGGCGAAGCATGGGTCGAACATCATCCACTGGGTATCATTATGGCAGTTGAACCCTGGAATTTTCCGTTTTATCAACTGATGCGTGTGTTTGCACCAAACTGTGCAATTGGTAATCCGGTTTTGGCGAAGCATGCCAGTATTGTTCCACAGTGTGCCGAAGCATTCGAACAGTTAATCATAGATGCGGGTGCACCTAGGGGAGTATGGACAAATCTATTTATTAATAGTGATCAGGTAGCGGATATTATCGCAGATCCGCGTGTACAGGGTGTAGCATTAACCGGCTCAGAAGGGGCAGGGCGTGCAGTAGCCGGACAGGCTGGAAAACATGTCACAAAATCCACCTTGGAACTGGGCGGTAATGATGTCTTTATTGTTCTGGATGATGCTGATCTGGAAAAAGCAATTAAGATTGGCTGTCAGGCACGTATCAATAATGCCGGTCAGGTCTGTACTGCAGCTAAACGATTTATTCTACATGAGAACATTGCCGAAGAATTTAAAGCCGGTATGGTTAAAGTCTTTAAAGACTTGAAAGTTGGTGATCCACTTGACCCTGAAACACAACTTGGACCTTTATCTTCAGCAGATGCATTAGAAAAACTGACTGAACAAGTTGAAAATGCTGTGAAAAATGGAGCAATACTAGTCACTGGCGGTAAGCCGGTTGACCATGATGGCAACTTCTATGAACCAACCATTTTAGAAAATATTAGCCGTGATAATCCAGCTTGGTATGAAGAGTTTTTTGGACCAGTAGCGCAGATTTATGTTGCCAAAAGTGAAGATGAAATTGTAGCCATTGCCAATGCTTCAGATTATGGTCTGGGTGGTGTAATTCATTCTCAAAATATTGAACGGGCAAAAAAATTAGCTTCTCGAGTCGAAACTGGCATGATCTGGATTAACTGGTATACTGATACTGCACCAGAGTTACCATTTGGCGGAATAAAGAATTCTGGCTATGGTCATGAGCTTTCCATTGATGGTTTTAAAGAATTCGCACAAAAGAAATTAGTCGTTGTCAAAAGCCCGAAAAAATAAGTTAGTTTAAAATAAAAAGCCCTAACTATAGGGCTTTTTTTATGACTCTAACTTTCTTCCTGTTCAGATGTTGCTTGAGTATCTTTATCTGAACTCTGCATCAACATATCTGCCAGCTTAAGCATTTCTGTCTGAATAGTATTCATTTGAACCTGGACCTTATTAAAATCCACCTGATTAAAATCAATTTCACCGTTGAGTAGAGGAGAAGCAAGAGCCTGCTGGTTTGCCTCTAAGATATTATTACGGATCGAATCAATTTCTTGGCTTTTCAGGTTTAAAGAGGACAATGTCTGGCTAAATCCACGAAGTTGTTCTTGTAAAATAGTGGCGGTTGCCTGAAGCTGATGCGGATCTTTCTGTTCAATGGCCTGCTGTAAGTCAGTCTGAGCCTGCTGTAACTTTGCTACATAGCCTTGGGTTTTATATTGCATATCTGCCACATCGCGGGCCATATAGAATATATTGCCGTTTGCGAGTTCGGAAGATGGGGCAGGTTTTGTTGCAGGAGCCTGGCTGTGTTCACTATACACTGCTTCAGATTCATCCTGTTGCATCTGGTCACAACCTAGTAATAGCAGACCTGAAGTAAAAATAATAAAAGGAAGTAAAGCCCCTTGCAGTAACTTTTTCATGTTCCACGGTATTTCCATTAAATATTGTTTTTTAATATATGGATAAAATGTGGAGATAAAACTTATTGTTGCAAAGCGATAACACTTTTATTAACCCTCAAAGTTAAAAAGATGCCGAAGCACCTTTTTTGTAGAACCTATTAAATAAAGCTTAATGATGAACTACTTTAATAACCTGATGTGAACGGGTATTAATCAGTACATAATCTCCATTAACTTTAATCCATTGCTGGTTTCTTGCGGGCTTGGATAAGTTTTTATAACGTTTATGGTCAATCTGGTTCGCATGAGAGTAATATTGTGCAGGAACTTTATCACCTGTTTTCCAGTTTACATGGGATGAAGCATGCCGGTTTACTTTAGCTTGATGCTGATAATGAGACTGGCTCTGATCTTGATGAGTATGATGGGCACGTTCAGAGGCAGCCATAGCCACTGTGGCACTTAGGCCGGTAACTAGAGCAAATAGGGTGGTCTTAATATAGTGTTTCACGTGGAACCCCGGTTTCAATAAATATTTTGATAGTTATATTAAAAGCTTTGAATTCCCAGTGAAGATGAAGGATGAATAGTAGATTTATTAAAACTATGGATAAATATAAAAATTAATTTTTATTGAAGAATTCTATCCTGATCAGTGACATTTTCTAAAAAGAGGGAGTCGCTGCTCTCCCTCATATTTTTTAATTATCGTTTTAGTTCCGTCTCAATCGCATCAATTAGGCGCGGGTCATCTGCAGTGATATCTGGTGCGAAACGAGCTATAACTTCTCCATTTTTATTGATTAGAAATTTTTCGAAATTCCAAAGTACTTCCGGTTTAGGATTTGGAGTCAGGCCATAATCTACCAGATCTTTCCACCAAGGGCCTTCACCAATCCGTTCTGGCTGTGCCGTAGTCAGCGTCTGGTAAAGCGGATGTTTATCTGGGCCGGCTACTGAAATTTTGGCAAACATTGGAAAAGAAACATCATAAGTGAGTGAACAAAACTGCTGAATTTCTTCGTTAGAACCCGGCTCCTGTTCTAAAAAATTATTAGCTGGAAAACCCAGCACTTCGAATCCCTGATCTTTTTTCTCACGGTAGAGCTTTTCAAGTCCTTCATATTGCGGAGTCAGTCCACATTTTGAAGCAGTATTGACAATGAGTAAGACTTTACCGGCAAATTGATCAAGTGTAATTTCTTCACCTTGTATGGTTTTAATAGAAATATTAGAAATAGAGGTCATATAGGCATCCCTAAATAAAATAAATTAAAGTTTTAACCTATTCTTTTTAGCCGCAAATTTATCTGGCAGCAAGCTGTTTTATTAATTGTTAAACAGGGCAGGCTATTTTAGCCTGCCCTTAAATTATTATTGAGCTGATTGAGCTGATTGAGCTGATTGAGCTGATTGAGCTGATTGAGCTGATTGAGGGTCTACTTTTGCCTGAAGTTTCTGTACATCATGCATAATCTCTTTTTGTACATCCATCACCTGCTGTTGTAGCTCTTTAATCTTGGCTTCATCTGGTTTAGCTTCAGTACTTAACTTGGTTAATTCCAGTCCAAGTTCATTTGAATGAATAAACTTATTGCGCAGTTCATGAACTTCCTGACTTTTTAGTGACAGCTTTTTAAGCTCACCATTAAATTCAGTCATAAAACCCTGCATTTTCTTCATTATATCCATAACCTGCTCACGGTTATTAGCTTGAACTGCCTTCATCATCTGATCTTGGTAATCTATAGCAGCTTCAGCTTTAGAATTTGCCAATGCTTGTAATCTGTTCAGGTCATTACGGATATCTTCATGATTATCTTTTGTCATGCTGCCTGTAGTTGCAGGAGCAGTAGTATTGGCTGTATTAGTTGCGGTAGTTGTCTGCGTGTTTTCTGAAGCAGCTGGTTCAGTTTGTTTATTACAGCCAGCAAAAGCTAAACATGCCATACAGGCAGTAGTAAGAAGTAATTTTTTCATTAAAATAGATATCCTGTTTAGAAAATAATATTAAATTTTGAATCATCAACTTTCTTATTAAAAAAGAAGTGTTGTATTAAAAACTAATCACTTATTTAAACATGCTTTTATTATAGGAAAGACCAAGTTTACTTTTTATACTTAAAAAATATACGTTAAGTTAAAAGATCTTAAAATAGCTTAGATTATAAAATATTATTCCTACAGTTATTAATCAGGACCTCAGCTGTAAGGGGGTATGTTGCGTGTAGCGTTTAAAAAAGGCAATAAAGCTAGAACTATGTTGGTAGCCGAGCTCATAAGCAAGACGCTTGATAGAAGCACCTTGGCGAATCTGGCTGATTGCATAAATAATTTTGGCGCGGTTACGCCACTCAGAAATTGACAGGCCAAGTTCCTGCTGGCTTAAACGTAAAATCTGTCGTTCACTCAAGCTGAATCTTTTAAGCAAGGTTTGTAAGCTATACTGAAAAAGTTTCGGATCTGCCAGTTGCTGGAGTACAGGAAGCAGTACTGTATGATGACTTTGAGGCAAATAGTCATCATAAATCTTGGCCTGTAGCAACTGGTCAAACAGTACCTGTATAAGATGAGAATAAACCGGACCAGGGGCGCCGGAAGACTGTTCTAGAATTTCTCTAACCAGAGCTAAAAGAAAAGGACGAATACTTAAAGTTTTAACCTCTCGGGGTAACTGGTCACACAAACTTGGATGCACCCGTATACAAATAAAATGGGTTACGCTGTGGTCCAGTGCAATAGAACAATGTTCAGTCTGGGGAGGAAGCCATAAAGCATAATTAGGCGGCGCTAAAAAAGTCTGTTTCCCGGTCTGGATTTCCAAAATACCATCTAGGCTAAAATTAAAATCTCCCCAGAGTGAAGAGTGAGAAGCCACAATTTCATTTTTCTCATAAAAAAACTGATCAATCTCGATTAACTCATCCAGGGCAGAATACTGTCTTTTCATTTTTTGAATACCGAGCCAAGATGTCCTCTATACAGTATAGATGTCTGAAAAACAGTATTTCAATTATTTCAGACTTCTAGAACAATACTGGATTGAATGATTAAAGAGCATAGAGATGTCAAGTGTTTCCCGTAACCCGGCGTGGGCATTTGTTTTGCCAGTCATTGCTGTCATGATCTGGTCATTAAATATTGTAGTTACACGCTATGCAGCAGATTTGATTTCTCCTGTCAGTATCAGTTTTTATCGCTGGCTTATTGCATTTCTCATTCTGACACCATTTATGCTGGGCAAGGTCTGGGAACAGCGTCAGCTGATAATGCAGCACTGGCTACAGCTGGCGGTACTGAGCGCTTTTGGGATGGTACTGTATCAGGGACTGGCATATACCGCGGCACATTATACCACTGCTACCAATATGGGACTGATTAATGCTTTCATTCCCGTATTCACCATTCTGGTTTCTTTTTTTATTCTCAAAGATATACCCAATCGCTTCGCGATTATGGGCAGTATCCTGTCATTTTGCGGACTGATTTATGTAATGGCTCAGGGGAACCTGTCGGCACTCTGGCAAAGTGGCGCGCACTGGGGTGATCTGCTTATGGTAGTTGCCGTGTTCTTCTATGCCTTTTATGGTGTTTTCCTGAAAAAATGGCAATTAAAGATTCCTTTATTGATCAGCCTTTATATTCAGATCGCTTTTGCGCTGATCTATCATTTACCTTTTATCGCGTGGCTAGGTCTGGACAGCTTGAATACAGCTAACTTGGGCAGCGTGCTATATGCAGGTATTTTCCCTTCACTGATTGCGCCTTTTGTCTGGATGCTGGCTGTACAGCAGATTGGCCCTAACCGCACCAGTATTTTTATGAATTTGATGCCAGTTTTTACCGCAATCATTGCCAGTTTATGGCTGGCTGAAAGCTGGACAATTTATCATACGCTGGGCGGAGTCCTGATACTCATAGGTGTTGTGATGGCACAGAAAAAAACCTGTCGAACATGAGCGTTGGTCATTCTCTGGTCATATTTGATCTTTAGATTATTAAGTAGTGCCTAAAAGTTAAACATACGAGAGATTTTATCTAAGCTTAGACTAAGGTCTGATCAGATACTGAGCCCCAGTATAATTGTGGAGATTTTTTTATATTTAGAAAAAGCCTTAAATAAATAAAGACATATTTTGAATTGTTTAGCCATATTGATTAGTATTGATCATAAAAAGCTCTATGTACAAGATAAATAATATATTTGTTTTATTTTAAAATTATATTTATAATACACATTAAGCAGTATTGTTAAGTTTTACTTCACATTAAGTGAATATAAAGTTGTAATAGACCCTCTGGATGTGTCAACACATCCCTTTTTATACTCAGCCATTCCTATCTATATGGCTGAGTTTTTTTTGTCTTAAATTTAAGTAGAAAGCTTGCACAGTTCTTAAAAAGCTTGGGGCTTATCTCAGGCTCTAATAATTTCACCTGTAATCGCATCAATAATACGGCTAGGTTGCTGGCTTAAACCGAGATCCCCATTGAGATAATTCAGCTCAGAACCAAAATACTGGCTGGCTTCCTGTAAGGTACGTGCCGGTTCTAGACCTGCAGGGTTAGCACTGGTAGAAACAATAAAACTGTTAAAAGCATTACAGAGGGCTACACATAGCGGGTGATTGGTGACCCGTACTGCAACTTTAGGATGCTGGCCACGTATCCATACAGGAATCTGCTCATCCGCTGGAAGCAGCCAGGTAGTTGCCCGCTCGGTCACTGAGCGCTGGGTCCATTGCTGGATAACTTGCTGTTGACGCTCCTGGTTTAATGACACTAATAAGTGTTCAACCTGCGAGAGCTGGCCAGCCAGCAAAATAACTCCTTTTTCAATAGGACGTTGTTTCAGGCGCAATATTTCATGGAAGGCCGCTTCATTATATGGATCACAGCCGAGCCCCCAAACAGCTTCGGTGGGGTAGGCTAAAACTTTGCCCTGGCTGAGACATTCTGCTGCTTCTGTCACAGAGGTGGTGATCATATATTCTATTTACCTTAGAGCTGAAAACAGGGTTATTGTGAACCTTAAAAGCCCGGACGGCAACGCAGATAGCGCCCAGATTGCTGAACACATAGTCCAAGTAACTCAAGTTCCATCAGATGTCCGGTCAATTCAGCCGCAGATAATGGCAATTTAAGAGCAATCTGGTCTAGATCCAGTCCTACCCAGTCTAGTTGTTGGTACAGTTCAAATAGATGTTCAGGTACCTGTGCCGGCTCGGGTACACTGCTTACCTTTTGTTGCTGGCTATGCCACTGGGTCGGTAAAGCCAGATCTTCAATCAGCTGTTCCGGATGATCTACCAGTATGGCGCCTTCACGGATGAGTTGATGACAGCCTTGATGATGCTCGCTGTAGATATGGCCGGGAATGGCAAAAATAATCTTACCCTGATCGGCGGCACGCTGTGCAGTAATCAATGAACCACTTTCTAAAGCGGCTTCTGCCACCAGTACACCTAGACTCAAACCACTAACAATACGGTTACGGCGTGGAAAATGATGCTTGAGTGGTTGGGTTCCCGGTAAAAACTCACTGACGATTGTACCGCCGTATTGAAGTATCTGTTCTTGAAGCTTACGGTTATGGGCTGGATAGACCAGATCCAGTCCGGTTCCGACTACAGCAATAGTACGCTGATGCTGCAATGCCCCTTGATGTGCTGCCTCGTCAATTCCCAAGGCAAGTCCACTGGTAATATAAAACCCTTTTTCACTCAGATAATACGCAAAGTCGTAGGCTACTTGCCGGCCATGCGGGCTTGGTTTGCGACTGCCTACAATCGCGATCTGGGGTTGACTTAAGGCTTGAGCAGAACCTTGGCCAAACAGGATCGGAGGCTTATCTGTATAAGGGTGCAGCTGCTGCGGATACAGTATATCTTCCGGCACTAAAATAAAATCGCAACTTGCCAATACCCGTTGGGTCAGTTGCTCAAACTCAGCCTGACCGGTTGCGCTATAAAATTCCTGTGCCCGCTTGGAATGATTGGCATGCAGTTTTAAATTGCCCCAGCGCGCTAATGCTGCCGGAGTGGTTGCCTGTTCAGCACTGCCAAAATACTCAACCAGCTGGTTAAAACTTGAAACTGAATGCTGGACCAAATACCACAGCTTCAGACTGTGATAATGAAGCTGCGATAATTCGGCAATCATAATAATGCTCCAGCCTTACTCTGCCATTGGCGGCGCCTGGATGCCAGAACCTACTTTGATAGGTAGGGCGCTGTCCAGTACATAAGCATAGCTCAACTGGTCAAAAGTACGGAAAATCATAATATTACCAACTTTTTGACTTGGCAGTTTGATTTGTTCACGGGTTTTCGGATCACGTACAACTTCACCCTGCTGATAGACACTAAATACCTGACCGGACTGAACACCATGAATATTGCCCCGGTTAACAGTTACCACACTGTGTCTGGCTGCCGTACCGATTGATCCCATCACCCGAATCACCTGACCGCCTTCAGTTACCTGATGGTCAATTGTTGGATAGAACAGGGTAGGCAACATAGGATCATATTCTGGCATGACCCGATCCCCACGACGGACTTCCCCATTATAACTTTGCGTTAATTCTAGCGTAGTAATATCCTGTTCATTCTGCACAGCTACGCCGGAAGCCACCTGAAGCAGCTCTACACCGGCATTATATGACTTGCCATTAGCATCGGTGAATATGTAAGGCTCACCCTCACGATAAACTGCATAACGCTGACCAACTTGCAGACCATTACCGCGTGCATAAACGGTTTGACCGGCAGCAGCCAATACCCGGTTATCAGCCGTGCCTAAAATATAGGGGGTATTGATCACTGAATCTGGTGACATTATCAGGGTGCGTTCCAGCCAGACCCGAATATGTTCAAGTGGAATAACTGGAATAGCATTATTTAGGGATTCAACACGAATTTGTGGCTGCATACTGGTCTGGCCACCATAACGGCGAATAATGCCTTCACAGCCGTCACCTTCATCTTTACCGATCAGCGGTCGTCCGTCTAGAGTACACAGCAATAAACGGTCGCCCGGATAAATCCAGTGTGGATTCTTGACATGTTTGTTGCTGGCCCAGATTTCTGGCCAGCGCCACGGCTTACTCAAGAATTTTCCGGCGATATCCCATAAAGTATCCCCTCTTTTGACCACATAAACATTAGGAGCACTGGCTTTTAAAGAGGGCGGATTTATATTACGGCTGGCTGCTTCAGCCATGCCAGGCATGATTATTCCCAAACTTGAACAGATTGCGAGAGCAATAAACTGCTTTTTAAACCCCAAGGCACGAAGTGCGCTGCCTTTGAAAACTTTTTTCATTATCATAATTCCTAAAAATTATGTCTGTAGTTGCGTTATAATAACGACCTTACACACATTTTTTAATGAAGTTTTCCTTCATTTATTTGGTTTTGCAATACTGGCAACAAAAGAGGACGACTGTATGGCCTTATTACCTATTTTAAGTTTCCCAGACCCGCGTCTTCGTACCCTTGCCAAGCCAGTCGAAGAAGTGACAGATGAAATTCGCCAGCTTGCTGCAGATATGTTTGAAACCATGTACGAAGCGCCGGGCATTGGCTTGGCTGCAACACAGGTTGACCGTCATATTCAGTTAATCGTGATGGATTTATCTGAAGAAAAAAATCAGCCAATGGTTTTTATTAACCCTAAAATTACACCGCTTACTGAAGATACCCAGCCTTATGAAGAAGGCTGTTTATCTGTGCCACAAATATACGACAAAGTTGAGCGTCCGTCACGTGTCAAAATTGAGGCCCTTAACCTTGAAGGTAATGCCTTCGAGATCGAAGCTGACGGATTGCTGGCTGTGTGTATCCAGCATGAAATGGACCATCTGAACGGTAAGCTTTTTGTAGATTACCTTTCTCCTCTTAAACGGCAGCGTGCCCGTGAAAAAGTTGAAAAACTGGTGCGTTCAAGACAGAAGGAAAAGGTTGCAGCAAGACGCTAGTGGTTGAACTGTCTGAATAATCTTTTAATAAGGCCCAATTTAATTTGGGCTTTGCTATACTGGGGCTCCAGTAAAATTTTGAGATTCAAAATTTGTTGATGCGTCATGGGTTACTGCTGTCAGTCATAGCAGTATGTTTACAGATCGCGGTATTTTTACAGCCTCTGCTGCCCCAGCAGTATCAGGTTGCGCCTGTCTGTGAAACGATTACCCGTGCATTGTTACTGAACCATACCGTACCTCATGCTGAGCATTCAGCCGCATCTCATAGTCATCAGCATAATCTTCAGAAAGATTCAGCTTCTGAACACCATCACCATGATGCTAATCATCAATGCCAGTATTGTACTGTCTATAGCAATCTGGTATTGCCGCCTGAACTGGATATAAAAGAAGTCCTGGATCGTATTCAGGTTCGGCTGCTCGCTTTCCAGAAGACATTCAGTCATGTCTGGTTTGTACTCCAGCGGCTATTTTTATTACCTCAGGGGCGAGCTCCTCCAATCTCTGCATAAACAACTTTTTCTCTGGGCCTCACTGGTCCAGGTCACTGTTTATTTGTATTTTTAGAGAGATTGATATGGCTCGGCCAAAATTCTTTTTACAGCCTTTATCGGCTGCAATTTTCATTGCCTGCTATTCAGGTACATTATTTGCCGAAACCGAGACCAGTGTGCAGACTCTGGCCCCTATTATAATAACTGCCCAGCAGGGTAATGAGGCTAGTGGACTGATTGTGCAAGCTGATCCTAAAAAGCCCATTCAGCCTGTACCTGCGACAGATGGTGCAGATTATCTACAAAGTATTGTTGGCTTTAGTGCCATCAAAAATGGGGGAACCAATGGCGATGTGACCTTTCGGGGCATGTTTGGCTCACGCATCAAGATTCTGACTGACGGTACGGAAAATCTGGGAGCCTGTCCGTCACGTATGGATGCACCAACTTCTTATATTCAGCCGGAAAGTTATGACCAAATTTCGGTCATTAAAGGGCCGCAGACCGTACAATATGCACAGACCGGTTCAGCAGCCACTGTAATTTTTGAGCGTAAGCCAGTCCGTTTTAATGAAGATCAGCATTATCAGGGTCAGGCCAGTACCATGCTGGGTTCATTTGGCCGCCTTGATCACAATGTAGAGGCAGCAGTTGGTGACGAAAATAAATACATTCGTTTAAATGCTAACCGCTCAAAGTCAGACAGCTATAAAGATGGGGATGGTAATACTGTACCTTCCGCATGGGAGCGCTGGAATACAGATTTGGCCCTGGGCTGGACACCAGATGAACAGACCTGGCTTGAATTGACAGCTGGAAAATCAGATGGCGAGGCTTTATATGCCGGCCGTGATATGGACGGTTCCCAATTTGCAAGGGAAAGTTTAGGCCTGCGTTTTGAAAAGAATAATATTAATGATGTGATTAAGAAAATTGAAGGGCAGGTAAATTATAGCTATAACGACCATATTATGGATAACTTTAGTTTGCGTACGCCTCCATTGGTTGAAATGACCCATAGTGGTATGACCATGCTGATGCCGGATCCGCAAGAGATGCAGGTGACTCGCCGTACTCTGAATACTCGCCTTGCAGTCACTACGGCATGGAATCAGGCAAATATCATCAGCGGTATAGATTCTCAGCACAATCATCATGCAGGCGGCATGACCTCCATGATGATGAATATGCCATTGACGACCAATATGAAGTTTCAGTCTTATGGTGCGTTTAGTGAGCTGAGTTATCCCTTCAATGAACATTACAAGCTGGTTACCGGTGCACGGATTGATCAGATCAAGATAGATGCATTAAAACTTGATGAGAACCGCAAGGAAACTCTACCAAGTGCTTTTGTCCGGCTGGAAGGCCAGCATCCAGAGCATGATGCTAAAACTTATATCGGTCTGGGCTATGTCCAGCGTGCACCGGATTACTGGGAGCTGTTCAGTACTGCTCACGGTAACACAGGTATGGGCAAACCAACCTTTAATGATTTGGATACTGAAAAAACCTTGCAACTGGATCTGGGCTATCAGCATCAGCATGGTGCTTTCAGCTCATGGCTTTCTGCTTATACCGGTCTAATTAATGATTATATTTTAATTAGCTATCATGACCATCCAGCTGCTGGCGCACATGGGCATGGTTCAAACTTTAGTGCAGGAGCAAAAAATATTGATGCAGTGATTGCAGGGGCTGAAGCAGGAGTTGGTTATCAGCTTACTGATGCAGTACAGGCTGATTTAAGTACCATGTATGCTTGGGGTAAAAATACTACAGATCATACCCCATTGCCTCAGATAGCTCCTTTAGAAGGACGCTTTAACCTTCGCTATGTTCAGGATAAATATACTTTGGGCTTACTTTGGCGGATGGTGGCGCAGCAGGACCGGATTAGCCTGAACCAAGGGAACATCGTAGGATATGATCTGCAAAAAAGTAAAGGTTTCAGCACGTTGTCATTAAATGGCTCTTATAGCCTGATGCAGCATGTCGATCTGGCTTTAGGTATAGATAATGTGCTCAATAAAACTTATACCGAGCATTTAAATCGGGCTGGAAGTTCAGGCTTTGGTTTTGCCAGCCATGAACAGTTTAATAATATGGGCCGCAATTATTGGGCACGTGTGAGTATAAAGTTCTAATCATTTCGCATCTATAAAAGTAAATGAAGACAAAAAAGCCATTGCTGTAAAACAATGGCTTTTTACTATTTGGAGGTAAGCAAAGATACTTTAGGAAAGGCTTTTATAAAACTTGAATAGTAAGAAATTGAGCTTTATAGCGTATTTTGTATGTTTGAACAGCACTTTGGCGAATAGGAAGACAAAAATAGAATTAATATTGAACAATAAGCTTGATATTGAAAGTAATTTTTTAAATAAAATATATATAAAACAATATTTTAATATTAATTTGGCTAAATTTTAAATAGGAGGCTTTATAAAATAAAAAAATAATTAAAAAAAATTATTATTAAATAACAATAACTTATTTTTTTATTGGTTTGAAAAATAAACACACGATAAAAAATGTTTTTTAGAAGTGTTGCAACGATACTGAAATGCTGTAGAATGCACATCCATCGGCGGTGATGAAGATTAAAACTTCTGATAAAACAGCAACTT
>ERZ501024.153-NODE-153-length-15691-cov-97.463034_pt1 | contig 15691 bp, 17 predicted proteins | sample MGYA00248893_ERZ501024 | MGnify/ENA primary metagenome ERZ501024 (study PRJEB25958, sample SAMN03398501) | human skin metagenome | study: EMG produced TPA metagenomics assembly of the Human Skin Microbiome Metagenome (human skin metagenome) data set. | reverse complement strand
CTCACTCAGGTTTATCTGTGTTTGCTGGTGTTGGTGAGCGTACTCGTGAAGGTAACGACTTCTATCACGAAATGAAAGATTCTAACGTTCTTGACAAAGTAGCAATGGTCTACGGTCAGATGAACGAGCCACCAGGTAACCGTTTACGCGTAGCGTTAACTGGTTTGACTATGGCTGAATACTTCCGTGATCAAAAAGACGAAAATGGTAAAGGTCGTGACGTATTATTATTCGTCGACAACATCTACCGTTATACACTTGCGGGTACTGAAGTATCAGCATTGTTAGGTCGTATGCCATCTGCGGTAGGTTACCAACCTACACTTGCAGAAGAAATGGGTGTTCTTCAAGAGCGTATTACATCTACTAAATCTGGTTCGATCACATCGATCCAAGCGGTATATGTACCTGCCGATGACTTAACAGATCCATCTCCTGCAACTACATTTGCTCACTTAGATGCAACAGTAGTATTGAGCCGTGACATCGCATCTTCTGGTATCTATCCAGCGATCGATCCACTTGACTCAACTTCACGTCAGTTAGACCCATTAGTTGTTGGTCAAGAGCACTATGAAATTGCGCGTGCAGTACAAAACGTATTGCAACGTTATAAAGAGCTTAAAGACATCATCGCAATCTTGGGTATGGATGAATTAGCTGAAGAAGATAAATTGGTTGTTTACCGTGCGCGTAAAATCCAACGTTTCTTCTCTCAACCATTCCACGTAGCTGAAGTGTTTACTGGTGCTCCTGGTAAATTAGTACCGCTTAAAGAAACGATTCGTGGCTTTAAAGGTCTATTAGCTGGTGAATACGATCACATCCCAGAACAAGCGTTCTATATGGTTGGTGGTATTGACGAAGTGATTGCTAAAGCTGAGAAACTCTAATTTAAGGAGATCATCTCATGGCGACTATGCAATGTGATGTCGTAAGTGTTAAAGAGTCTATTTACTCTGGCGCAGTAACGATGTTAATCGCGAAAGGTGCTGGTGGTGAGCTTGGTATTTTGCCAGGACATGCTCCACTTGTAACCTTGCTTCAACCGGGCCCGATTCGTGTTCAGTTGGAAAATGGTACAGAAGAAATCGTCTATGTATCTGGCGGTGTTTTAGAAGTTCAACCTCATGTTGTAACGGTTCTTGCAGATACTGCAATCCGTGCAGACAACTTGGATGAAGCGGCAATTTTAGAAGCACGTAAAAATGCTGAACAATTGCTTGCAAACCAAAAGAGTGATTTGGACTCAGCTGCTGCGTTGGCTGCCTTGGCAGAAACAGCTGCACAGCTTGAAACTATCCGTAAAATCAAAAACCGCGCACTATAATTGCCGGTTTGAGATTGAAAAAGCCACCGTAAGGTGGCTTTTTTTATACGTTGTTTTTTTAAGATTCAGTTTTTGAATCTGACTTTTCATCTCCTGCCATAATCATGGCAGCAAGCTTCACCATATCCATTTGAATGGTATTAAGCTGTTTTTCAATTTGGTCAAAATTGATTTGATCTAATTTCCCATTGAGTAATGGCATGCTAAGAGCTTGTTGGTTGGCATGTAATAAACTTTGGCGAATATTCTCAATTTCCTGACTTTTGATATCTAAAGTCAAAAGTGCTTGATTTAAACCTTCTAGTTGCTGTTTTAACGTAGTGACAGTAGTTTTTAGTTCATTCTGATTCTTATCTTGGATGGCTTGTTCAACATCAAGCTGAGTATCTTTAAGCTGTTCAACATAGTCACCAGCTTTAAGCTGTAAATTAGCAGCGTCGCGGACCATATAAAAAATATTGCCGCTTTTAAGTTCGGCTTTGTTGGGTGCAATTTCTGACTCTTGTTGTTCAATGTTTTGGTCAGCTGCCTGTTCAGCTATTTCAGTTTTTTCTTGTTCGGTAGCATGGTCTTGTGCCTGATCACACCCGAGTAAAAGCATGCCTGAGGCAAAAATTACAAAAGGAAGAAATGCGCCCTGTAAAATTTTTTTCATAACTACAAACAACATCAAATAAAGCAAATGGATACTATAGGCATAAAATATGAAGAAAGATTGTATTTTTGCAAACGAACAACACTTTGAGGAGAGCATAAAAAAGAGCGTATAAAACGCCCTTTCTCATATTTTAAAATATTATTTTGCTAACTCTGCTTCAACTGCTTTAACGATTTGTTCATCGTCTGCTGTTAGGTTTGGAGCAAAGCGAGCTACGACTTCGCCATTTTTATTAATTAAAAACTTTTCGAAGTTCCATAAAACTTCTGGAGCAGGGTTGGTTGGAATACCTAAGCCTTCTAAACGCTCACGGAAAGGACCTTCACCAGTGCGTTCCGGCTGAGCCGCTGTCAAAGTTTGGTAAAGTGGGTGCTTATCTTCGCCGACTACAGAAACCTTAGAAAATAAAGGGAAATGAACATCATAATTTAATGAACAGAACTGTTGAATTTCTTCATCAGAACCTGGTTCTTGCTCTTTAAAGTTATTTGCTGGGAAACCTAAAATTTCAAGACCTTGGTCTTTTTTTGCTTGGTAAAGTTTTTCTAAGCCTTCGTATTGTGGAGTTAAACCACATTTAGAAGCAGTATTTACGATAAGTAGAACTTTACCTTTATATTGTTCAAGATCGACCGTTTCGCCTGAAATAGCTTTTACTGGAATGTGATATACAGATTGTGTCATGAGTCTTTCCTAAAGATTGTAATTGATATCAAGTAACGCATTTGTTTTAACTGCTATTGAAGGGTAGTGCAATAATATTCGTGTTCAAAAAAGAAAAAGTTTTTAAAGATAAACTGAATTCTAGTTATTTCTGATTTGGATAGGTGTTTGCCCAGTGTAACGTTTAAAAAATTCAATAAAACTTGAGCTATGTTGATAACCTAAATCATATGCTAAACGCTTGATAGGCGTCCCTTGGCGAATCTGATGAATGGCATAAATAATTTTGGCTCGGTTACGCCATTCGGACAACGAAAGCTGAAGCTCTTGTTGACTCAAACGTAATAAGTGGCGATCACTGACCGAAAAGTTTTGTAGCAACTGCTGTAAAGAGTGATCAAAAAGTAATGGATCTGAAAGTTTTTCTAAAATAGGCAATAAAACAGGATGCCGTGTTTGCGGTAAATAATGCGAATATGCAGGAGCTTGTTTGAGTTGATCGAATAAAACTTGTAAAAGATGTTCTAAATATTCAGGTTGTTCGGTTTGTTTTTGCTGCTCTAGAATTTGTAAAACTAAAGTGCGAAAAAAAGGCTGAATACTAAAGCATCGACAGCTATTTCCTAAAATAGAGCATAGGCGAGGGTGCAGTCGAATACAGATATAATGAATTTCATGGTCGATATGGGTTGACTGATGAACAGTTTGAGGTGGAATCCAAAGACCATAGCTAGGTGGAGAAAGATATAGCTGTTCTTCAATCTCCATTTCTAATATGCCATTTAAACTGAAATTAAAATCTCCCCAAAGAGATGCATGAGGACGAACAATATCTTCTTTTTGGTATAGAAATTCATGAACTTCTATACTGTTTAATAATGAAAATTGCTGATCCTCATTGTTCATCTATATGCTCTGACTCATATTTTAATTTTCACAAGTAGCTTTAGGGTTATTAAGACCTTTCGCTAAGGTAAATGTACTCAGTAATGCTAGGGCAACAAAGCTTAATACACCATAAATTAAAGTATTTTCATTGAAATGATCAACCACATATCCCCCTAATAATGAACCTGTCGCAATCATCACCTGAAACATACCTACAAAAAGCGGCATACCTTTTTCAACTGCATTTGGCGCATGTACAAACATCCAAATATTCGCTGAGGTAGGGAAGGCACCAAATGCAAATCCCCATAACGCGGTTAAGACAATAGCACCAAACTCATGAACGGCAAAAAGAGGAAATCCAAAGAATACGATTGCAAAGCATGTACCCACAAAAGCTAATGTATAACGGACATTTAGATTCCCACTATATCCGGCAAAAGCATTTCCGAAAATACCAGCAATTCCATAGAGCAATAATAATGAACTAATGGTTGTTCCATTAAAACCGGCAACATTTTTAAAGAAAGGGGCTAAATAGCTATAGGCACAGAAATGAGCAAGTCCGATCAATAAAACAATCAACATGCCACTACGTGCTTTGGGAGTACGTAATAGTGCTGGTAAGTCTTTCAGGTGAATTGCCGAGTCTGGAATAAGTTTAGGTAAAAAGATTAATTGTAAGATTAAAACAATTAAGCCAATTCCTGCTGTAATTCCAAAAGCACTACGCCAGCCATAAAACTCGCTTAACCAAGTTCCAATCGGTACACCTAGAACTGTAGCAAAAGTCACACCTGCCATCACGACCGCAGTTGCTTTAGCAATAGGAAGATGCGAAGGAGCTAATTTTCCACTTAGAGCAATGGCGGTCGCCCAGAAACCACCAATTGAAATACCTAAAATTAAGCGGCTTAACAATAAAATATGAAAGTTTTCAGCAAATGCGGTAATGGTATTGGCAATAACCATAATAGCTGTCAGCAAGATAAGCACATAACGCCGATCAAGTTGTTTTACTGATACAGGCAATAGAGGGGCTGCAATTGCTGCCATAATGCCGGGTACTGTAATAATCAGGCCTGCTGTACCTACAGAAATATTTAAATCAGTTGCGACACTATTTAGAACACCAACAGGTAAAAATTCACTTGTTACTAATGCAAATGCTGCGATAGAAACGGCCAAAATGGCAAACCAGCTTCCTTGAGTAGAGGTCGTGGGTCGCGCTTTAGAGATAGACGATTGGTCCATAGGAAATCCTTACTTGGCTAAATTTGGAGTAAAGAAAGGCAATTTATTAATTAACTAACGATCATTATGAAAATAAAATAGTTGATAAAAAATCGAACGTCAATTAATTTAATAACGATTGTTATAAAAATAGATGTGATCTTTATGACAAATAGGCATGAAACGAATTTAGCTGTTACAGAAGATACGCTGAAAAAAAAGCGCGGACGTCCTAAATGCTTTGATGAACAAGAGGTTTTGCAAAAAGCAATGTTGCTCTTTTGGGAGCATGGCTATGAAGCAACGTCTATTAGCGATTTAACGCATGCTTTGGAAATTACAGCACCAAGCCTATACAGTGCCTTTGGCGACAAAGAAGGGCTGTTTTACAGAAGTGTTGATTATTATTTAGCTCATGAAGGATGTCCGATTGACACTATATTTGTAGAAGCAAAAACTGCAAAAATTGCTGTTGAGTTATATCTTTATGACATTGTTAAAAGATTGGTTCAGCCGAATAAGCCAGCAGGTTGTATGGTGGTCGTTGCTGCGATGAACTGCTCTGATGCAACTCAAGATGTACAGCAAAATCTATTAGATAAGCGCATAAAGACAAAAGAAAAATTATTAAAACGTCTTCAGCAAGGGGTAGAGCAAGGGGATTTATCTTCTCATGCACCTTTACAGGAAATGACTGATTTTTATACTACTGTCATTCAAGGCCTTACCATTCAAGCAAGAGACGGTGCGAGTAGCGAGCAATTACATAAAGTGGTAGGTCATGCCGTGAAAGCTTGGACATTATTCTAAAAAGGATAATGTCCTAAGTTCGATATCAATGTCGGAAATACGATATTTCAATTTATTAAGACATTCTTCAAAATAAAACCATCTTTTGTAGATGGTGTATTGCTATGAGTCAGGTCATGAAATATCACAAATGGGCGTTTATTTTTCCCATTTTGGCAGTATTGATTTGGTCTTTAAATATTGTAGTCACCCGCTATGTCTCGGATTATATCTCTCCGGTAAGTATTAGTTTTTATCGGTGGTTAATCGCTTTTATTATTTTGACTCCATTTATGTTTATGTCTGTGTGGAGACAAAGACGACTAGTCATACCCTATTTACCTAAGCTTGCTGTGTTAAGTGCATTTGGGATGGTGCTTTATCAAGGCTTAGCTTATACGGCTGCCCATTATACCAGTGCAACCAATATGGGAATTGTGAATGCATTTATTCCCATCTTTACGATCTTTGTTTCGCTTGCCATTTTAAAAGATGTGCCTAATCGCTTTGCAGTTTTTGGCAGTATTCTATCTTTTGCAGGTTTGCTATATGTCATGTCCCAAGGAAATATTAATAAGCTTTTAAGTGGTGGCGGACACCTTGGTGATGCTTTGATGATTATTGCCGTATTCTTCTATGCATTTTATGGAGTATTCCTTAAAAAATGGCAGTTGCCACTACCAATTATGACAAGCTTATATGTTCAGATTGGATTTTCTGTCATATTTCATATTCCTTTAATTCTCTGGTTTGGACTCGATGCTTTAAATGTAGAAAATGCACCAAGTGCTATTTATGCAGGTGTATTTGCTTCACTTATTGCGCCTTTAGTTTGGATGTTAGCTGTTCAACAACTCGGTCCTAATAGAACAAGTATTTTTATGAACTTGGTGCCTGTCTTTACAGCAGTTATTGCAAGCGTCTGGTTGTCTGAGCAGTGGACCATTTATCATACGTTAGGTGGGATTGTTATTTTAATTGGTATCATTATGGCTCAGAAGAAGGTGAGTCCTAAAAAGAGCGAATTAATGCAAGAACAAAACTAAAGTTGCTAAAAAAACTATGGCATATTTTGAAAAAAACTCATAAAAATATGCCAATTTTTTCTTAGTTAAAGTTTTTCTATATGATTTATAAATAGTTTATAGAAATAGGTTGTAATATAAATATTAAAAAAGCCGAGTAAAAATATTAATATAATTTTAATTTATAGGCAAAAAACCGCAAATTCCCTACACTTTTCATGCTTTTTTTAGAGAAATAATATATTTCTCTCATTGAATCTCTTACCACATAATAGCGGCCACTACGAAAGGCGCTCTTTTCTTTGTAAATTACCTTTTGTTCCACAGATATCCAAACCCTCTGGATGTGGTATATACCCATCCTTTTTTATGCTCAGTTATCCCTATATAACTGAGCTTTTTTTTGTTTGAAATTAGGCGCGAATAATCTCTCTGGTAAGAGCGTTAATGATTCGGCTTGGTTGTTGGCTCTGGCCTAAGTCACCATTCAGATAGTTTAATTGTGAACCAAAGTATTGGCAGGCATCCTGTAGTGAGTGTGCAGGTTCTTGTCCACTTGGGTTCGCACTAGTCGAGACAATAAAGCCATGAAAAGCATTGCATAATGCCACACATAAAGGATGTGTAGTGACTCGAACAGCGACAAGTGGATGCTCACCTTTAATCCATGAAGGAATATGTTCACCAGCAGGTAATAGCCAAGTTGTTGCTCTTTCTGAAGGTTGATGATTAGTCCAACAATCAATAATTTCTTGTTGAGTTGTTTGAGGTAGAGAAGTTAGTAGGTGCTCAACTTGGTTAATATGACCTGCTAATAAAATTACACCCTTTTCAATAGGCCTTTGCTTTAGTTCAAGAATCTTTTGAAAAGCTTGCTCATTAAAAGGGTCGCAACCTAGCCCCCAAACTGCCTCAGTTGGATATGCCAAAACTTGACCTTGTTGTAAACATTGGGCTGCTTCGGTAACTGAGGTGGTAATCATGGTAATACTCTTCCTTTCAATCAGACAGAATTGCTATTGTGCGCTCCAATACTAAGAACGACAACGTAAATACAATCCTGATTGTTGCATACATAAACCAAGTAGTTCTAGTTCCATCAGTGAAGAGGTGAGTTCTGCAACAGGCTGAGAGTGATGTAAAACAAGCTGATCAATATTTTGTCCGACCCAGTCTAAAGATTGATAAAGGTTAATTAAATGCTCAGGAATTTCTGGAGTACTAGAAACTACAGCCTCCTCGGTGGAGTTTTGTTGCTGACTTTGCCATTGAGTGGGTAAAGCAAGGTCTTCAATAATTTGTTCAGGATGATCGACTAAAATTGCTCCCTCACGAATAAGTTGATGGCAACCTTGATGAAACTCACTGTAAATATGACCAGGAATGGCAAATACAGTCTTACCTTGTTCGGCAGCTTTGTTCGCAGTGATGAGAGAACCACTTTTTAAGGTAGCTTCTACCACTAACACGCCTAAACTCAAACCGCTGACAATTCGGTTTCTACGTGGGAAATGCTGTTGTAATGGGGGTGTTCCAGGCAAAAATTCAGTAATAATCGCGCCGTTTTGAGCCAAAATATGTTCTGCAAGTTTTTTATTTTGAGCAGGGTAGGTACTGTCTAAACCAGTTCCTGTTACTGCAATTGTACGTTGATGTGCTGATGCTCCTTGGTGAGCAGCTTCATCAATCCCATATGCCAAGCCACTACTCACATAAAAACCTTTTTCACTTAAGTAATAGGCAAAATCATAAGCAACCTGACGACCATGTGGGCTTGGTTTTCGGCTACCTACAATCGCAATTTGTGGTTGCAACAAAGCTTGAGCTTGGCCTTTTCCAAAAATGATAGGTGGATGATCTGTATAAGGTAATAACTGAGCGGGATAACCTGAGTCATCTGCCGTTAAAATAAAGTCGGTATATTGCTGGATCTGCTCAGTTAGTTTTTCAAACTGAGCTTGACCCTGAGCAGTTTGAAATTCATCTACGCGTTTTAAATGATTAGCATGTAACCCGAGATTGCGCCATTGAGATAATCCAGCAGGTTGGACCGCCTTTTCACAGCTACCAAAATAATCGACAATTTTTTTAAAGCTGACTAAAGAGTGTTGCACCAAATACCACACTTTAAGCGTGTGGTAATGGTGTGAAGAAAGTTGAGTAAGCATTGTAAAAGGTACATCCAGCATTAATCATTAAAGCGGGGTGGCTGGATGCTTGAACCAACTTTAACTGGTAAATCGCTTTCTAATACGTAGGCATAACTCAACTGATCAAAAGTTCTAAAGACCATCAGACTACCAATTTGTTGTCCTGGTAACTGTATTGGTTCTTTGGTTTTAGGATCTCGAATGGTTTCACCTTGTTGCGTAATATCAAAAACTTGTCCTACTTGAATACCTTGTGCCGTACCGCGATCTAAAGTGACCACACTATTTTTGGCAGCAGTACCAATTGAGCCCATTACACGAATAATTTTGCCGCCGTCCGTCACCTGAGTGGCATCTACCGGATAAAACAAAGTAGGCAATGTTGCTTCTTCTTCTGGCATTACCCGATCACCACGACGTACTTCAGAATTGTAGCTATCAGTTAACTCAAGCGTGGTAATGTCTTTTTCAGAAGAGATCGCAATCCCTGAGGCAACTTGTTGTAGCTCAATACCTAGACTGTGCTTTTTGCCTTTATTATCGGTGAAATAATAAGGTTCACCTTCACGATAAACTGCGTAACGTTGACCATCAATTAAACCTTGTCCGCGCGCATAAATAGTTTGACCTTTTGCTGCAAGTACACGTTGATCGGCAGTACCGACTACATAAGGAGTGTGTTGAATTGCATCGATAGGTAGAATAGTGCTGTGTTCTAACCATTGTTTGATATGTTCAAGGGGAATAACAGGTACGTTATTGTTAAGTGACTCCACACGAACTTGAGGTTGTAAATTTGTCATTTGGCCTGTGTAACGGCGAATAATGCCGACACAGCCATCTCCCTCATCTTTACCGATCAATGGGCGGCCATCTAAACTACACAGCAGTAATCGATCACCAGGATAAATCCAGTGTGGATTTTTGACATGCTGATTGTTTGCCCAAATTTCAGGCCAGCGCCAAGGTTTACTCAGAAAATGACCGGAAATATCCCATAGCGTATCTCCTCGTTTTACAACGTAGACATGTGGTGCATTACTTTTAAGAGAGGGTGGATTATGGTTCGGACTAGCAGCATAAGTCTCTGCTACCGTACTGAATGCAACCCCTGTAAAAAGTGCCAAAGCAAGTAAATGCTTTTTTATCCCCAAAGCATGAAATTGAACCATGCCGTCAAAAACCTTTTTCATTATGATAATTCCTAAAAATTATGCGTGCAGATGCGTTATAATAGGCGGCTAACACACAATTTTTCGATGAAGTATTTCCTTCATTTGGTTTTTCAATCAATGGCATAAGTGAGGACGTCAGTATGGCCTTATTACCTATTTTAAGTTTTCCTGATCCCCGTCTTCGTACCATTGCTAAGCCTGTTGAAGAAGTTACTGATGAAATTCGTCAACTTGCAGCAGATATGCTTGAAACCATGTATGCGGCACCGGGTATTGGTTTAGCAGCTTCTCAGGTCGATCGTCATATTCAGCTTATCGTCATAGATTTGTCTGAATCTAAAGATGACCCTATGGTTTTCATTAACCCCAAAATAACTCCACTGACAGAAGATAAGCAGCAGTACGAAGAAGGCTGCCTATCGGTGCCACAAATATACGACAAAGTTGAGCGCCCGTCACGTGTGAAAATTGAGGCAATTAACCTTGAAGGTCAAGCATTTGAGTTAGAAGCTGATGGACTTCTCGCTGTTTGTATCCAACATGAAATGGATCACTTAAATGGCAAATTATTTGTGGATTATTTGTCGCCACTTAAACGTCAGCGTGCTCGAGAAAAAGTCGAAAAAGTTGTTCGTCAACGTGAGCGTGAAAAAGTTGCAGTAAAACGTTAAAAATTTCTATTCTTGAAACATTAATGTAGTGTGGATGTGATTTTTGGTTTTTCGTAGTGGCTTACTGCTTGCATGTGCAGCAGTATTTTTACAGGTTGCGGTATTTCTACAGCCGCTATTACCGAAGCAGTATCAAATTGCTCCGGTCTGTGAAACTATTACCCTCGCTTTGCTTAAACCTAAAGCACAAATGGAAACCATGTCACATGCCATGCATTCACATCATGAACATCCTGTTGAACAGGCTCAAGCCTCTGAGCAACATGATCATCATGATGCAAATCACCAGTGTCAATATTGTACCGTCTATGCCAATCTGGTTTTGCCACCTGAATTTGGCGTAAAAGAAGTTTTAGTCCGCATACAAGTCCGCTTAGTCGCTTATCAACAAGCATTTAGACATGTCTACTTTGCACTACAGCGACTTTTTTTACTCCCGCAAGGGCGTGCACCACCTCTATTTGCATAAATAAAAGCAATTTTTTGTTGGGGTCTTAACTGACTTCGATATCACTTTATTTATGTTTTAGAGCGTATAAAAATGCCACATTCTAAATTTTTACTACAACCTTTATGGGTTGCGATGTTTGCTGTCTCTCATTCGGGGCTAGTTTTTGCTAATTCAGAAAAAAATGATGCCGATACTAAAGCGCTTCACTCATTAGCACCTATTGTTGTTACAGCACAACAAGGCAACGATGCAAATGGCTTGATTGTACATGCAGACCCGAAACAGCCCATTCAGCCAGTGCCTGCTACAGATGGTGCAGACTACCTACAAAGTATTATGGGTTTTAACTCAATACAAAGCGGTGGAACCAATGGTGATATGACCTTCCGAGGCATGTTTGGTTCACGCATCAAAATTCTAACTGATGGAACTGAAAATTTAGGTGCATGCCCAAACCGTATGGATGCACCGACTTCCTACATTTCACCAGAAAGTTATGATCGTATTTCTGTGATTAAAGGCCCGCAAACAGTTCAATATGCCAATACAGGTTCTGCTGCAACAGTCCTTTTTGAGCGTCAGCCTGAACAGCTCACCACAGAAAAACCTTATCGGGGTCAAGCGAGTGTCTTGCTAGGTTCATTTGGACGTATTGATCATAATGTTGAAGCGGCAATTGGCGATGAGAAAAAATATATCCGTTTAAATGCCAACCGTTCAGAGTCGAATAGTTATCAAGATGGTGATGGAAATACCGTGCCGTCAGCATGGAAAAAGTGGAATGCTGATGTAGCGCTTGGCTTTACTCCAGATGAAAACACGTGGGTCGAAATCACGGGTGGGAAATCTGATGGTGAATCGCTTTATGCTGGACGTTCAATGGATGGTTCTCAGTTTGCGCGTGAAAGTTTAGGGCTTCGTTTTGAAAAGAAAAATATCACTGATGTGATCAAGAAAATTGAAGGGCAGGTGAACTACAGCTATAACGACCATATTATGGATAACTTTAGTTTGCGCACACCGCCATTAGTTGAAATGAATCATGGTGGTATGACCATGCTGATGCCGAATCCAATGGCAATGCAAGTGACACGCCGTACATTAAACTCACGTTTGGCAATGACTTCTGAATGGAACAAATGGAGTTTGATCACAGGCGTTGACTCTCAATTTAATAAACATGGCGGTAGCATGTCATCGCCAACAATGCCTTCTATGAATATTCCATATCGCCAAGATATGCGTTTTCAATCATATGGTGCTTTTGGCGAACTCGGCTATCAATGGAACGATTTCAACAAAATGGTTGCAGGTGCACGTTTAGATCGAGTTACAGTTGAAGATGAGCGTGCTGATTCTGAAGCAAAAGGCTTTAATACTAAACTTGAAAAGACTTTACCGAGTGCATTTGTCCGTTGGGAAAATAAGCATCCAGAGCATGACCTAAAAAGCTATATTGGTTTAGGTTATGTAGAGCGTATGCCTGATTATTGGGAACTTTTCTCGCCTAAACATGGTAACGCTGGCTCAACTAATACTTTTAACGGTGTGAATCCTGAAAAAACATTACAGTTAGATCTAGGTTTTCAGCAACAGCATGGTGCTTTAAACACATGGGCTTCTGCTTATGCAGGTTTGGTGGATGACTACATTTTAATGAGTTATCACCATCACCCAAGTACTGGAATGGGTGGGCATGATATGAGTCATGATATTACTGCGGGTGCCAAGAATGTCGATGCAACCATTGCAGGTGCGGAAGCGGGTATTGGATATCAATTTACCGATCATATTCAGGCAGATTTGAGTGCGATGTATGCATGGGGTAAGAACACCACAGATGACAAACCACTACCTCAAATTTCACCTTTAGAAGGTCGCCTAAATATTCGCTATGTGGCTGATAAATATAATTTAGGATTATTATGGCGAGCGGTTGCTGAGCAAAACCGCGTGAGTCTACATCAAGGTAATATCGTAGGATATGACTTAAAACCAAGTAAAGGTTTCTCGACTCTTTCTCTAAACGGAAGTTACAACCTTCGTAAAGATATCGATGTCTCTGTTGGCATTGATAACGTATTAGATAAGACCTATACCGAACACTTAAATAAAGCGGGTAGTGCAGGTTTTGGATTTGCGAGTGAAGAGCAGTTTAACAATATCGGAAGAAACTACTGGGTCCGTATGAGCATGAAATTTTAAAAAGCTTAGCGAATTAAATGAACTGAAAATATTAATTTAAAGAGAGAAATGAAATGACTGATAAATTATCACCTGAACAGTCTTGGTGGGGATGGAAGTTACTTATTGTGGCTTCTATTCTGAGTTTATTGTTTATGATTGTTTTTTACTTGGCGATCAACAATGAACCTGACTACATGCCAAGTCAAAAAAAGAAGCAGATGACGGAGTCACACGAGCAAATGAATCACGCTGAAATGCACAGTTCATCAGCTCAATAAGTTCCTTAATATTTGAAAATGGAAGTCTAATTAACGGGCTTCCATTTTTGTTTTTAAGTTTTAAAAGTTATTGATGCATACTCGCTAAGGTTTTTGCCTTACCTTGATTCTGATAAAGCGTTAAGCCAAGTTTTTGTATATTACGGCCTGATTTAGATAAAAACTTTTCAACTTTTGGTGAAAGCTTTGCACCATTATAAAGTAGTGAATTACGCACAATTAGATAATAAGCAAACCATGAGGCAGACTGCTGAGGCAATCCGAGTAGTTTCATTCTCTTCTTGCCAATAAAAAATTGGGTAAGTTCTAAATGTTGTCGATAAGCAAGCTTCTGCTGCAAAGAACGTAAATGTAGATATTTTCTCTCAAAAGGCTCTTTGGATAAGCTTGATCCTAACTCAACACTGCTGTGATCGGAGCGAGGGTGAGCAAACTGCATCCAGTAAAGTAACCTCCAACCCTCAGATTCAGATTGAATAAGCCATTTTTCATCAATACCCATCAACCAGCCAACATAACGCCAAAAATGTAGAAAACTCTTGGCTTCTTGTTTGGTCGGCCATACACCCAAAGCTCTAATACCGAGTAAAACTACACTGCTAAAAGCCAAATTAGTCATTGCTAAATCAAATTGATTAAGTGGAATTCCCCAAACCTCACTATTCCAACGATCAGACTTTTTTAATTGTCGGCGAACGAGTGCATGAATAAAGCGAACATAAATCGTTGAAGTAAAACCTGCGCTTAAACGGACAAGTCCTTGAGGTTCAGTAATATCGACCCACCATTTTGTGGTTTCAGCTAAACGAGTACCCGCCTGTTTCTTTAATGCACCCGTTAAAATTAGCGGCTGATTAAATCCCGGATATAAATATCCCGCCATTAAGGATAGATCTCTAAGAATAAAACCATTATTTATTCCTAAACGATGAGTAAATTTAACAGCCTCATCAATTTGACGCTCATCTAACCATCCAGGCTTTTGTTCAATGTAATTAAAGAAATTTTCTAACTCGGTAGGTATAGGCTCAGATAGATTATCGCGGCCTTGAAATAATATCTTCTCAAAAATCATGCGGTGATCTTTGGGATTTTGCATAACCCAATCAATCACCTGATCCATTTCAATATCCCCTTCATAAAGAGCATGTTGTAAAGACATATATTCCGTATAGTTTGGTTGTACAGGTTTTTCACAACAGATATTTAAAAACTGAGTAAAAAAATTGCTGTCTTGCATGTCATTAAAAGAAGCAAGTCGAGTCGGGCTAATCATTTGCATATCGTTACTTACTTATTGAACTGAATAATAAATAGGCTAATATGAATAATTATTCGCATTCAATTCGCATTTAACGAATAAAAACGATGAGAAAAGCCCCACAGCAACAGCGTTCAAAAATTATTGTTGACCATATTTTAGAGGCGACACAGCAGTGTATCGCCCAGTATGGATTACTACATACGACGACGCCTAAAATTGCAGAGAAATCTGGAGTAAGTGTTGGGTCGATTTACCAATACTTTGAGAATATAGATCAAATCATAGAAGAACTATTGCGCCGTAAAAGCGAATTGCTGGGGCTACAACTTAAAGAATTAGTTGTGCGACAAGGAAATATTCCTTTAGAGCTGCTCATTCCCTTAGCAATAGAGTTGGGATTTAATGCATTAAAAGCCGATCATGGATTTTTTATAGAAGTGCTGAAACACTGGCATGACTATAGTCATTCGCAAGCTGCTCAGATTTTAGAAAAGCATTTTTTTGAAGTAGGGTTATATACATTCAGTAGAAATCCTCATCAGTGGGACTTCGAACAGGTAAAGCATAAATCCTTTGTAATTATTAATAGTACGCTTTTTACGATGATGCGATATGTAAGCCAAAACAATTTTCTTATCTCAGAACAACAACTTAAACGCGAATTATCGAGCATGATACTGGCTTATTTAAGTCAAAAATAAAAAATTAAAATAATTATCAATATAAAACAATAGCTTAATTCGTGTGGTGGTTTAAAAGTAAACGCTCAAGTCATTAATTTTTAATTTTCGCTTGCAAAGGGGATGAGATGGTCTATAATGCACATCCATCGGCGGTGATGCGGATAGAAACTTGTTGAAAAACAGTTACTTGAGATTAGATTGGTTGCTTTAAGTGATGAATTTGATGGTAAGTTGGTTTGAGAGATA
>ERZ501024.152-NODE-152-length-15704-cov-94.937887_pt1 | contig 15704 bp, 14 predicted proteins | sample MGYA00248893_ERZ501024 | MGnify/ENA primary metagenome ERZ501024 (study PRJEB25958, sample SAMN03398501) | human skin metagenome | study: EMG produced TPA metagenomics assembly of the Human Skin Microbiome Metagenome (human skin metagenome) data set. | reverse complement strand
TCGTCGAGCTCTTGCTGAACCTAAAAGGATTGTCTATTAAGCTGTTCGATCAAAATGAAGCATATTTAACATTAGAAAAACAAGGTCCTGGCGATATTACTGCTGCTGACCTTCGTTTACCTCATAATGTTGAAGTGGTTAACCCAGAACATTTAATCGGTACTTTAAGTGCTTCAGGCTCATTAAAAATGCGCTTGAAAGTTGCTCAAGGTCGTGGTTATGAAACATCTGATTCTCGTTTCCCTGAAGGTGAAACACGTCCTGTTGGTCGTTTGCAATTAGATGCTTCTTATAGCCCGATTAAGCGTGTTTCTTACACCGTTGAAAATGCGCGTGTAGAACAACGTACCGATTTAGATAAACTGGTAATCGACCTTGAAACAAATGGAACGGTTGATCCTGAAGAAGCTATCCGCAAAGCGGCAACAATCTTGCAACAACAAATTGCAATTTTTGTTGATCTTCAGAAAGACCAAACTCCAGTTGCTCAAGAGCCTCGTGAAGAAGTTGACCCAATCTTGCTTCGCCCAGTAGATGATCTAGAGCTTACTGTTCGTTCTGCTAACTGTTTGAAAGCAGAAAATATTTACTACATTGGTGATCTTGTTCAACGTACTGAAGTTGAGTTATTAAAAACTCCTAACCTTGGTAAAAAATCGTTAACAGAGATCAAAGATGTTTTGGCATCGAAAGGCTTACAACTCGGTATGCGTCTTGAAAACTGGCCACCAGCTAGTCTTCGTATGGACGACCGTTTTGCCTATCGTAGCCGTTAATTAAGTAGGACTATCACCATGCGTCATCGTAATAGTGGTGTGAAATTAGGCCGTACAAGCAGCCATCGTAAAGCGATGTTCCAAAACTTGGCTAATTCTTTATTTGAACACGAGTTGATCAAAACAACTGTGCCTAAAGCTAAAGAATTACGTCGTGTTGCTGAGCCTTTAATCACTCTAGCAAAAAACGATACTGTAGCAAATCGTCGTTTAGCATTTGCTCGTACTCGTAATGCTGCAACTGTTGGTAAATTATTTACCGTACTCGGCCCTCGTTACAAAGAACGTAACGGCGGTTATCTACGTGTTCTTAAAGCGGGCTTCCGTGCTGGTGATGCAGCACCGATGGCTTACGTTGAGCTTGTAGATCGTGAAGTAAACACTTCAGCTGAATAATTGATTTTATTCAAAAAAGACCGGTTTTATACCGGTCTTTTTTATTTCTATTCACAAAATAAATTATAAAAATGTCCTCAAGTGACATAAAAAAGCAGATAAACGGTCAAACTTGACATTGTGTATTGTCAAAATTGTGTTTTAATAAACTTATATTCTCAACAATGGGTATAAAAATAAAATGGAAAAGCAAGTTGATATTTTAATCATTGGCGCAGGTATTTCAGGAATCGGAATTGCTGCCCATTTGTCAAAAAATTCACCACAACGACAATTCGAGATTTTAGAACGTCGTGAGTCTTTTGGTGGAACATGGGATCTTTTCCGTTATCCTGGTATCCGTTCAGATTCAGATATGTCTACCTTTGGTTTTAACTTTAAACCATGGTGTAAAGCGAATGTATTAGCTGATGGTGCTTCTATTAAAGGATATTTAGGTGAAGTAATTAATGAATTTAAATTAAAAGAAAAAATTCATTTTGGTCATCGCGTACTTTCTGCTAATTATGATTCGGCTTCAAAAAAATGGCAGGTTGTAGTCGAAGATAGCAATAAAAAACAGCAGACTTGGATTGCTAACTTTGTGGTCGGTTGTACAGGTTACTATAATTATGATCAGGGTTATGCGCCTTCTTTCCCAAATCAAGAAGCATTTAAAGGGCAACTCATTCACCCACAGCATTGGCCTGAAAACTTAGATTACACAGGTAAAAAGGTGGTTATTATTGGTAGTGGTGCAACAGCGATTACTTTAGTACCAGCAATGGCTAAAGGTGGGGCAGGTCATGTGACCATGTTGCAGCGTTCACCAACATATATTGCTAGCGTTCCTTCTATCGATTTTATCTATGAAAAAACGCGTAAATTTATGTCTGAAGAGGCAGCTTATAAATTTACTCGAGCTCGCAACATTGGTATGCAGCGCGCTATTTATGCGCTGTCTCAGAAACATCCTAAAACTGTACGTCGTTTACTTTTAAAAGCAATTGAAGTGCAGCTTAAAGGTAAGGTTGATATGAAGCATTTTACACCTTCATACAATCCTTGGGATCAGCGTTTATGTGTAGTGCCAGATGGGGACTTGTTTAAGATTTTACGTGAAGGCAAAGCGAGCGTAGAAACTGATCAAATCGAGAAATTTACTGAAAAAGGTATTTTACTTAAATCTGGCAAACATCTTGATGCTGATATCGTTGTTTCTGCAACAGGATTACAAGTTCAGATTATGGGCGGAGTTCAGGCGACTCTTGATGGGAAACCAATCAACTCATCTGAACATATGCTTTATAACGGTATAATGCTAAGTGATGTGCCGAATATGGCTATGATTATTGGCTATGTGAATGCTTCATGGACACTCAAAGTAGATATCGCTGCCGAATATATTTGTCGCTTATTAAACTATATGGACAAAAATAGTTATGATGAAGTGATTCCATCGGGTGATAAGACTGTGATGGAAGAAGATACTGTAATGGGTAAATTATCTTCAGGTTATATTAACCGTGCAGCACATGAACTTCCTAAACAAGGTAAGCGTGCTCCATGGCAGGTGACTAATAATTATTTAGAAGATAGAAAGTCTTTGAAAAATGCAAAATTTGAAGATGGCATTCTTCATTTTCATAAGCGTTCTGAAGCGAATGAGCGTAAACCAAAATTAGTATCTTAAGTCGTGTTAAATAAGAAAAGGGGCGTAATGCCCCTTTTCTTATGAAGGTATTAAAGTGTTCTTGAAATTAATTCTTTCATGATTTCATTTGTACCTGCATAAATTCGATTTGCTCGATGATCAATGTATGCACGTGCAATTGGATATTCAAGCATATAGCCATAACCCCCATGTAACTGAAGACATTCATCTACAATCTTTGAGAACATATCAGAAATTTTATATTTAGCAGCTGCTGCAGCTTCTACACTTAACTTTTCTTCAAGTTGTAATTCCATACAACGATCTAAATATGTCCGGCAGAAATCTATTTCTGTTCTGAGTTCGGCAAGTTTAAAGCGTGTATTCTGAAATGCGCCAATAGGTTTACCAAATGCCTTGCGATCTTTTGTATATTGGACGGTATGTGCAAATGCTGCTTCAGCACCTGCCTGACAAATAATAGCAACTAACATTCGTTCCCATGCTAATTCTTTCATGAGCATGATAAAGCCCATACCTTCCATGCCTAAAAGGTTTTCTTTAGGAACGCGAACGTTATCAAAGAATAATTCGCAGGTATCTTGGCCTTTCATACCAATTTTGTTTAGTGGTTTACCTTTACTAAAACCAGCACGATTTGCTTCTACAATAATTAAGGATAAGTTCGCCGAACCTTTATCACTATTGCCAGTCTTACAAACGACTACGGCCATGTCGCATAAGTAGCCATTTGTAATAAAAATTTTGGAACCATTAATGACATATTCATCACCCTCAAGTACGGCGGTGGTTCTTACCGCTTGTAAATCTGAGCCAGTGCCTGGTTCCGTCATTGCAATAGCAGTAACAACTTCTCCAGTTGCCATTGTGGGTAACCATTTTTGTTTTTGCTCTTCATTACCAAAATTATTAATGTAATTAGCAACAATATCGGAATGTAGAGAAAAACCAGTACTTGAGTCCATCGCATACGCTTGTTCTTCTATAAGAATCATACTGTATAGGCGATCTACCCCAGAGCCTCCATATTGCTCTGGCATTGTGGTGCAAAGAAGACCTAGTTCTCCAGCTTTATTCCAAAGATCTCGGTCAACATGTTGCTGTTTTTCATATTTTTCTATATTGGGAACGACTTCCTTTTCATAGAATTTACGCACTGTCTCACGGAAAGCTTCGTGTTCTTCATTGAATAATTTTCTCGGTAACATATTTGGAATAGGACGGATGGCACCAGATTGCATTTGTATTTCTTCCTTGGTTCAGGTGTGATGTTATGCCCTAAACATACGTAAGCATTTCATGCCCCACAATGTGATGAATGCTCAATTATGCGGACAAGATGATAAATTTGGTCAATTTGATATTTTTAGCGATCTTTAGGATGTGATCAGGTAAACTAGGCGCACTATCAACACAGATGGGGACGTAAATGTCTGACGAAATGACCTTGGAAGAACGTAAAGTAATTTATCGAGCACGCCGTGGCTTAAAAGAAATTGACGTCTATTTTGACCCGTATGTAAAAAATTATTATTTAAAAGCTGATCCAGCAGAAAAAGCATTATTTGCAGAGCTAGTTGATCAAGAAGATCCAGATTTATTAGATTGGTTCATGGAAGTTTCTGAGCCTCCACGTACTGAGTTACGTGAATTTATTTATAAACTAAAACAGTATGTGCATGGCTAAACTGTTTTGATAAAAGAATTAAATTTTGAGCTGAAATATAGCCGTGTCTCGGTAATATTTCAGCTTTTTGTTGGTTTGGGTTTAGCAATCCTGCTTTATCAATTATTAACACCGATATGGTGGCTATGTGCTGTCATTCTTCTATTTATTGGTTTTATTTTCTTTCTAAAGCAAGCACAAATATCTCAAATTGAATATTTAGATCAAAAATTATGGTCGATTGCATATTTTTCGAAAAAAGAAATTTACCGTGGGGAAATTACTAAAATAATTGATTATCAGTTATTTGTAGTTATTTATTTTGAAGAAACTCCTACGAATATAGCTATTGTTTGGTTCGATCAGCTTCCTATTCAGCAGTGGAAAAGATTAAAAGTTTTAGAAAAACTCTATTAATTGTTAGACAATTCTACAATTGTATATTTATTTAAAATACATAAAAAACAAAAACTTAATAATTATTTTCTTTATTAAACTTCGGATTGTCTAATTAAAATATAGAAAAAAGCCAAGGAAAGACAATTGTCTGACAATTTCGCCTATGGGTAGCTATTTGATCGGTTAAAGTACAAACACCAACGTAAAGTGTGTCGGAGGTCTCAAAATGGAGATGCCAACATGGTCGTTCTTGGTCATTGCCATCATTCTGGCAGTGGTGATAGGAAGAGCAGGAACTTTACTCAGGGAACATCTTAACAAAGTTAGCTTTAACAAGGTTAAGAGACAGAGGATGCAAGGTCGTCGATCAGTCAATTATTAAAATTGGTTAATCGATTAATTTCATCAAGTGTCCAGTTTATAACTGGGTGCGATTGTAGTAAGGAGGTCTCTCATGGAGATTTCAATGTGGATGTTTCTGTTAATTTCAGTTGTTATGGCTGTAGTAGTAGGAAGAGCAGGAACTTTACTTAAGGATTATATAGAACAAAAATAATATAAGCTGTTAAAAGCTTATCCCAGTTAATAAGTAGCATGTGCTGAACCGTCGCAATGCTACTTTTTTTTGCCTAAAATTTGTGTTTCCTCAAAAAACTGTCAATTTTATCTGCTGTGAAGTGTGTCAAAGTATAAGCGCTACAATTAGAGTAATTACTCTTTTATTCAAGATATGCATCTGCTAATGTACATCTGAAAAGGAAAAAACAAATTACATAGAGGACAGGAAGATGTCTAAAGTCCAAAAAATAAGCCAAGGTTTGGCGGTGAGTTTTCTTACAGCTTCAGTTTTATCAGGTTGTTCATACGTCGTGAAAACCGGAGCAAATGTTGCTCTAGGTTTTACGGAAAAGCATGTCGTTCCACCTATTTTGGCGATGCAAGATGCTGAAATGGTATGTAATACCGGTAGTGCGTTAACACCTGCAATCATGTCTACTAAAGGGATGGGTGCAGATCCGACACGTGTTGCAGTATTAATGTATGCAGCATCAGGTGTATGTGCGGAAAATCAAGCTTTAGAACAAGAACTGCGTTATTTACGTGCTTCAAAAGCAGGTCAAGTGACAGAAGCCCAAGATGCACGTATTGCACAGAAGCGTTGGGCAGCAATTGCAGCTGAACGTCAGTATACAGGCTATAAGTTATTTGCTGATCGTTGGGAATCTAAATATAAATATCACTTAGGTGACTCTTGCCCAACGATGCGTAATGATACTGATCAAACCGTTTATTTACTTGGCATGATCAGTGGTCTTCAGGCTGTGACCAACGATATTAACTCAGGCGGCGCAGTCAATGTTCCTAAAGATATTGCTGCTATTGTAGAGCGTGGCATGGTTTGTCTAGATAATGAAAAATTCTGGGGCGCACCTAACGCAACGCGTGCTGTTATCTGGACTTTATTGCCAGGTGCTGATGAAGGGAAACCTGATCCATACCAAACTTTAAAACAGTCAATTCAGATTGGTGAGAAAAAAGGTGTTCGCCTATCTCATGCCTTATATGCCGTAGCTGCCCAAGCAAGCGGTGATGATGCAAAAATCCGTGATGCATTAAGATCTTATGCGGCGTCTCAAGCTGATGACAAACCTGTCAATCCTAACTTTAAGTTAATTGATAGTATGGCTGGCCTTATTGTACGTGGTATCTCTGACCGTTACTGGACTGAACATACTGGTGTACGTACCGGAGATGATGGTATGTCTCATTTCTGGGATGATAAGAATGAAGGTGCAGCAGAGCTAGATGAGTTGTTTGATGGGGGAGCCGCGTCTGAAGTTCCTGCTGATTCATCTGCTCCATCAGCAGCGCAGTAAAGAATATTTGAAAGGCTAACTTCTTGCGAGTCTATTGTTAAGTTCTACAATAATCGTAAGAAGTTTAATTTCAAGGAGTGTGCCATGAAGGATCATGTACTGAATAGTAAAGTGCTTCTGGTCGCAGTGTGCATTTCCATATCTGCTTGTCTACAGGTGTTTCCTGATACTTTTATTTATTGGCGCGAAAGTTTACTTGGCGAATTCTGGCGTTTATGGACTGCACATTGGGTACACGTTGGATGGGTTCATTTTCTTTTAAATATGATGGCATTCGCCTGTTTACCCTTTATCTTTCCACATACAAAAGCATGGCATCTTCTAAGTCTACTTTTACTATTGCCACTCTTTATTAGTTTGGTGTTCTACTTTTATTTACCTTATATCGAAGCTTACGCAGGTCTGTCTGGTGTCTTACATGGACTATATACAGCGGTTGCTTTGGTCTATCTGCAATATCGTAAAGAGCAAAATTTTGCTTTGCTGGTTTTAGGGTTAATTATTGCCAAACTTATATGGGAAAACACTTTTGGGCAAACAGGGACCGCTCAGTTAATAGGGAGTCCAGTTTTAACTGAAGCTCACCTATATGGAGCAATTGGTGGCGCAATCTTTGGAGGATGCTATTGGCTTTTTCAGAGATTAAAAAAGAAACATTGACAATACAAACTGTTAAAAAAGAGATTTTAGTCATTCTTTATTAACAAAGTTTGATGCAAATTTGATCGTTGAATAAAGGGATTGGTAGAAGGGGGATGGATTTAACCCCTGACCAAGAAAAATTGCATGACTCAATTCTTTAATTTTTAAGGACTTGAGAGAACAAAATTGGAATATTTATGCAAGAACATCAAGAAAAAAGATCTGGATTAGGTCTGCTGGGTTATATCTGGAACGAATGGATCTCAACATTCGTCATCCTCATTCTGCTATTAATGACGCTAATTATTGGTACCGGGGAAATGATCCACGGACAATTATTGCGTATCGGGGAGCGTCTATATGGCGACCCTGCTACAGGTATGCAATATTCTTTTTTGCGTGCTGAGCCTGAAAAGCCAACTTGTGATCGACATCCAAATATCGAGGCTCAAGTAAAAGAACAAATGAAAGCGAATGCGTCTGATGATTTCGCGAGTTTCTTTGGTGCAGCATCGGAAAGTGATGTCCGTGCATCACTACTCGCAGCGCAACAACAATGTGATGAAAAATATCAGTTCTATGATAAAGCAATCGCTTATATGGATGCACATCCAAGTATCCGTACGTATCGAACAATAGAAACCTCTTTTTTTGGTCTCTTTAAATTTGGTACTGAAAATAGGGCAATGCTTTTAGTTGTGATGGTTGTTTTGGCCGCGATAACTGCGACATTGAAGACACATCATATCGGTTTACGTAGCCCAGCAACGAAAATTGATTTTCGTGTATATTCAATTGCGATGTTATTTGCTAATGGTCTTTTAACATCATCAACGATTAGTCAATATCGTTCGGTAACGGGTTCGGGGGTGCCTGTAGCAATTGAAATGCAAGTGATTTACTGGTTATGGATTACGTTATTTGCGATTTTGACATTAATCAGTTTATTTCAGTTGATTAAATCTCCAACTCCGACGAAAAAGGGGGGAAATCTTGGGCTTGCTTTCTTAAGTGTGCCACTTTATGCCTATATGGCAATTATTACTGGTATTGCATTTACTTTCTTTATGGATTATCCAATGGGACAAGGTATTTACCTTGGACAGTTGGTTGAATTCTCAAGTATCTTTTTAAATCTTGCTCTATTTATATGGGCAGGTATGTTACTTAAACAAACACGCATAGTTGATTTATTTCTTAATATACTACGGCCTTGGAATCTAGCACCTGAAACTTTAACTTGGTTAATTCTAATTGCAGCAGCTTTACCTACAGCTTATACAGGGGCTTCGGGTATCTTCGTTATTGCAGCTGGTGCAATTATTTATAAAGAAGTCTGGAATGCAGGTGGTCGCCGTCAATTCGCTTTGGCAGCAACAGCTATGTCTGGTTCATTAGGTGTTGTGTTACGACCATGTTTGCTGATTGTTGTTGTTGCGTCTTTGAATAAAGAAGTCACAACAGATTTGTTATATCACTATGGAATATATACATTTCTGCTGTCTTCAACTTTATTTTTAATAGTTTCTTTATTTTTTGCTGAGCAAAAATTTCGTATTGCACCAGTAAAAATAGCATTTCCTAAATCCTTACGCGCTTTTGTTCCTGTATCGCCATATATTGTTATTTTTATCCTAATCTGGTTGTTTTACAAGCATGCCTTGGCAACAGATTTGAATGAGTTCACAGCACCAGTCATGATGCCTGTAATCTTATTACTAATGGTGCTATTTGATAAGTTACGTAGGGAGCCTGCTCCGTTAGCACCAGTCGGTCATTGGGATAGTACCCTTAATGTTTATACTGCTCCAGCCGATGGTTCTCAGCCTGTACCTCAAGTAAAGTCTACAGATGATCCACGTAATCCTGAGCGTAGAGTTTCTTTCCGATCAGCTTTACACACAGCTACAAGTGAAACTGTTGGACATATTGGTGCATTAGTTATTCTAATGGCATTGTCTGTAAGTGTCGGTGGATTCTTGGAACGAATCGAAATTATGGAGGCTTTCCCAACAGATATTAATAGTCTATTTGTTGTGATCTCTTTGATTGTGATTCTCATGGTATTTGTTGGGATGATCATGGATCCATTCGGTGCTGTTATTTTAATTTCAGCAACCGTAGCACCCGTAGCATATAAATACGGAATTGATCCTGTGCATTTCTGGATGATCGCTTTAATTGGTTTTGAGCTTGGCTATATTACTCCTCCAGTTGCTTTAAACCACTTATTGGCCAGACAAGCAATTGGCGACGATGAGGTATCTGAAGCAGATGCAGAAGTTCGTCATAAATCATTCTTCTACCGCTTCGAGCGATGGGTACTTCCACTAATTGTAATGGTGCCTGCAATGCTTATTATTGCTTATGCACCTTACTTCTTTAAATTATTCGGTTGGTATCACTAATCTAATAATTTGAAGTAAATATCTTGATTAAAAAACACCCTCTTAAAGAGGGTGTTTTTTTGGATGATACAATATGAGTATTTTGCGTTCGATAACAATCTAATTTTCTTCTTAAAATTAGAAAGCTAAAGATAGATAACTTTAGCTTTTTTAGATTTGATTGAAAAACTATTGCTGTTTAAGCTGAGCTTCCAGCAATTTAACTTGTTCTTCTTTGAGTTTAGTTAATTGATCCGCATCTGCATGCTGAGCTTTTAAGGTTGCTTCCTGATCTTTTAGCTGCCGATGAACATCTTCAAGTTTAGATACTTCTTCTTTTGCTAAAGACTCTTGGACAGGGACAGGCTCTTTAAGCACATTTTCACTAACAAGTTGCTGAGAGCTTGCATTTTCAGCTAAGGGTTCAGAACTTGGTAATGGGTCAGCTGGTTTCGGTTTAGCAGGAGCAGGAGTCGAGACAGGTTGTGGATCAACCAGTGGTGCTGACGACTCGGTTTTTTTAAAAAACCATTGCGCTGCAAAAAAAAGCACTACGACAATGCTTAAGCCCCCAATTAAAATCCATAATAATTTTGAGTTTTGTTTTCTTTGTAGTGGCATGTTTAAGACCTTTAGTCGGGACGACGTGGCTTGAACTGTATTACCCCAATTTCATCCGGTTCAGCAGGTGTTTCAGGCTCATCAACATGAGTCGGACGATTTTCGCTATAACCGCATTCGATACATTCAATCCATTGGTCTTCTGCGGTGGTTAGCATGATAATCCGATCCATGGCTTCACATTTTGGACATTTTGCCCCAGCAATGAAACGTTTTTTCATCTTTATCACCCTAACCACACGATCAATTTAGGCCCATAGTTTAAGCGGTTTTGTTGTCATTCGTCCAACCTTGATGACGTAACAATGCGTCAATTTTAGGCTCGCGTCCACGGAAATTCACAAATGCCTCAAGCGCAGTGTCTTTTCCACCCACAGCTAGAATTGCCTGACGGAATTCTTTACCCGTTTGAGTGTTAAAAATGCCTTCATTTTCAAAACGATCAAATGCATCGCTCGCTAAGACTTCTGCCCATTTGTAAGAGTAATAACCTGCGGCATAACCGCCAGCAAAAATATGACTAAAACTATGTTGGAAACGGTTGTAGTCGACAGTAGGAACGACCGCATATTGCTTACGAATATCGTTTAAGGTTTGCTGAATTTGCTCACTGTTCAGGGCTGGCGTTTTGGTGTGAATGGTCAAGTCAAATAATGCAAATTCAAGCTGACGTAAAGTTTGCATACCAGATTGGAAGAATCGAGCATTTAATAAAGCATCTAGTAATTCTTGTGGCAAAGTCTGTTTACTATCGATGTGTTCACTTAATACATCTAGGCTTTCTTTATCCCATGACCAGAATTCCATAAATTGGCTTGGTAGTTCTACTGCATCCCAAGCAACGCCATGAGTCCCTGCAACCGAGATATTATCTACTTCGGTCAACATATGATGTAAACCATGTCCGAACTCATGGAACAAAGTAATCACTTCATCATGAGTCAATAACGCAGGTTGGTCACCTACAGGAGGAGTGAAATTACACACCATATAGCAAATTGGTTTTTGTAAACCATGAAGTGTTTGCATGCGCGAGCGGAAGCCATTCATCCATGCGCCACCACGTTTGCCTGTACGTGCATAGATGTCAAAGAAGAAGCCACCAATCACTTGGCCTTGATCTTCTAATTCAAAATAACGTGCATCTGGATGCCAGACAGGTGCTTGTCTTTCAATAATGTTAATGCCGTATAGACGCTGCACAATCTGGAATAATCCCTGAATAACTTTAGGTGCAGGGAAATAAGGTTTTAATGCTTCTTGAGATAAGTTGAATTGTTGCTGTTTAAGTTTTTCAGAATAGTAAGTTGTATCCCAAGGTTTAAGCTCATCAACACCATCTTGTTTAGCAATTTCTTGAAGTTCGGCAACTTCTTGAAGCGCAGGAGCACGCGCATGCTCTGCTAGGTCAACCAAAAACTCATGTACTGTTTTTACGTCCGGTGCCATTTTGCTTGCAAGAGAATATTCAGCATAGTTATTGAAACCAAGTAGTTTCGCCATTTCCTGACGAAGACTCAAAATTTCTTCCATAATTTTGCTGTTATCAAATTCAGTTGGTTCAGACTGATCAGATGCGCGAGTCACATAAGCTCTATAAAGCTCTTCACGCAATGCACGGTCATCTGCATAAGTCATGATTGCAAAATATGCTGGGAAATCTAGGGTTGCTACAGCTTGGTCAAGTTCACGTTGTTTGCCGTACTGTTTTAATAACTCAATATTACTTTCTGGAAGACCTTTTAGCTGATCTTCGGTAAGTGGTTTAAAGTAAGCTTGTGTTGCATCAAGTACGTGGTTTGAAAAATCAGAAGAAAGCTGTGAAAGACGCGCAGAAATCTCTGCATAACGTTTTTTCTCTTCACCCTCTAAGGCTACACCTGAAAGTTTAAAGTCACGTAAAGCTAGACGGATAGCACTTTGCTGTGCAGGGCTAAGAGAGCTATAACCTTGACCATCATGGATGTGTTGATAGGTCTGATAAAGCGCCGTGTGTTGACCAAGCTGAGTGTAATATTCACTTAATGCTGGTAATAAAGATTTATAGACTTCTCTCGTTTCTGCATTGCTCATTACAGCGTTTAAATGCGATAAAACGCCCCATGATTCACTTAGATTATTTTCAAGCGTATCGACTTGCTCAAGTACGGCAAGTTGCTGAGCTGCATCTGTAGGTGCAGCCGTAAGAGTATTTAAAAATTCCTGACCTGCTTGGATCGCTTGTTGAATGTCTTGTTTTAAATTTTCTAATTCAATTTGGTCAAAACGCGGAGTTGGTAAAGTCGCTTGCTGTAAAGTCATTGCTAATAGCCACATTATTTTTTAAACATGGTATTAGATGTAGGTCCTCTCAAGTCGGAAATCAAGCTTAATGTGTAAAATAACCCCTTTTAAAAAGAAATAAGCCTCCTATTGGAGACTTATTTTTGAAACGTGATAATTATTTACTCACTATTCAGCCTTTGATTTTGCATTCGACTTTTTCTTTTTAGGCTTAGATTTTTTCTTCACCTTTTCTGATTTAGTCTCGGCTTTTGCTGAGGTTTTTTTACCAGATTTTTTGGTGTAAGAACTTGGCTTACTTTTTTCTTTCTTTTTGTGAACAGGTCGCTCACCATCACTACTGACAGTTGGTTTACTGAAAACTTCTTCAGTCGCCTGCGTAGTAGTTTTAGTCGTACGCGGCGCACGGCTACGAACTACTCGGCCTGCATGGGTAACTTGCTTAATGAGCTGGAAGTCAATTTTACGTTCTTCCAGATTGACACCAGCGACCTGAATTTTAACTTCATCGCCCAAACCAAAGACTTGTCCACGATTTTGACCTACTAGATTTTGGCTCGCTTGGTCATAAATAAAGAAGTCATCGCCGAGTTGGCTAATATGAATCATGCCATCGACATATAGATCTTTCAGTGTCACGAATAAACCGAATTCGGTCACCGCACTTACAATACCAATGAATTCATCACCTAGATGCTGCTGCATGTAGTGACATTTCAACCAAGTTGTTACGCTACGAGAAGCTTCATCAGCACGGCGCTCTGTTTGAGAGAAATGTTCACCTGCATCATCTAGTGCAGCACCAGAGAGTGGATAAGGCTTTTGTTTGAGATGTGCTTTAATGGCACGGTGTAATAATAAATCTGGGTAACGACGAATTGGCGAAGTGAAATGTGTATAAGCTTCATAGGCCAAACCATAGTGCCCAGCATTTTTTGCGCCATAATAAGCTTGCATCATTGAGCGTAATAAGACGGCATGAATACTAGGAGCATCAATACGATCTTTAGTTGCTTCAATTACTCTTTGATAGTCTGCTTGAGTTGGTTGGTCAGGGAAGGGTAGACCCAGTAATTTAACAAAGTCTTTTACTTTCTGAATACGTGAAAACTCTGGAGCTTCATGCACGCGATACAACATTGGAACATCATGTTCTAATGCATATTCAGCCGCAGCAACGTTAGCAAGTAACATGCACTCTTCAATAAGTTTATGTGCTTCATTACGTGTACGTGGCAAAATTTCTTTAATCCCGCCTAGCTCATCAAAAGTCATGTAAGTTTCAATGGTTTCAAATTCCATTGCATGACGATCAGCACGTAAATTTTTCAAAATCTGATAAAGCTGGAAAAGCGTATTTAAAGATTTATGAACATCACGATCTTTTGGAATCGCATCTGTTGCGCCGTCAAAATATTGTGCTACTTGTGTATAGGTCAAACGCGCTTTTGAATGCATCACTGATGGATAAAAATCGTAACCAGTTACACGGCCTGTACGAGAGAGTTTCAAGTCACAGACCATACATAAACGGTCTACATGAGGGTTTAGAGAGCATAAGCCATTTGACAATGCCTCTGGTAGCATCGGTAATACGAAATGCGGGAAGTATACCGAAGTACCACGTTCCTCAGCTTCTTCATTGAGGGCTGAGTCTAAGCGTACATAATGGCTGACATCGGCAATTGCGACTACAACGCGGTAACCACCACCCGGACGTTTTTCTGCATAAACTGCATCATCAAAATCTCGAGCATCTTCACCATCGATCGTAACTAATGCTAAATCTCGTAAATCAATGCGGCCTTCACGGTCTTGAGCAGATGGTTCTTTAAAGCTTTCAGCTTCTTTTAGAACTTCATCTGGAAATTCGTAAGGTAAGCCAAACTCAAGAATAGTCTGCGGAATAATAATTTCTGTATCAGCTTTGTCGGCCATAGATTGAATAATATGCGCCGTCGCAAATTCTTCACGAGTCGGATAACTGTCTATTGCGACACGTAGCATATCGCCAACATTTGCTTCAGCATGTGTTACCAGTTCTTTTTCTAAAGGAATAGGCTGGTGCTGATTTGGATTGTTGGGCTGAATAAAATATTCGCCATCGTGAACCGACAATTTACCAATTAATTGTTTAACACGATGTTGTAAAACTTCTGTGATAAATCCCCAAGGTTTGCCTTTACGATCAACTGAAGTCTGTCGCACTCTAACTCGGTCACCGTTAAAGACTAAACGTAATTCACGTTCAGGAAGTAAAAGGTCACTTTGACCATCAATATGCGCTGTGCCTAAACCTTTACTATTGATATAAACAGTTGCTTCATAGGTCGGTTGATCTGCCACCAACTGAAATTTAAACCCGTCTTTCATGATTTGACCGTCACGAACCATAGCACTTAAGCGGTGACTGAGTGCTTCAATACTTTTTTGGTCATGAATATTAAAATGATCGACAAGTTCTGCATGAGATTGCGGTGTCTGCAATTGTTCCAATGTATCTAAAATAAGAGTACGGCTTGGAATAGGATTGTCATAACGTTCAGCTTCAGCTTTCGCTTCGGGGTCAGCCCAGTTTTTTGTCATGTCGTTTGGTTTCACGCTTGGCAGATAAGTTTAGCATAAGTCATGCAGACCCGAACTGCACGTTTAGGTTTGCAATAATGTGTTATGCACTACAGTATTTTGATGAAGAAATAATATCTATCTTAACAAGCGTTTGATCGAAAAAGACGAAAATAATGAGAAAATTGCTTAAAAAATAATTCATTGAACTAAAAAACAAGAAAATTTCACTATGATGACTTGAACAATAGGGTTTTAGTTTGTATTATGGCGGCTCGTTCCGGTGAGGTGGATGAGTGGCTGAAATCACTTCCCTGCTAAGGAAGCATACCTATTACTGGTATCGAGGGTTCGAATCCCTCTCTCACCGCCATTTACTTAATGCGCTCATAGCTCAGCTGGATAGAGCACTTGGCTACGAACTAAGGGGTCGGGAGT